>Ga0209770_10000442_pt1 | contig 23068 bp, 27 predicted proteins | sample LauGreSu1BDMLBDD_2_FD_187572 | JGI IMG/M metagenome (GOLD analysis project Ga0209770, IMG submission 187572) | Freshwater lake microbial communities from Lake Michigan, USA - Su13.BD.MLB.DD (SPAdes) (version 2) | ecosystem: Environmental > Aquatic > Freshwater > Lake | place: Lake Michigan, USA...
TTTTAGATGTAGTTTACAAATATGATCTCGAAGCGTATTTTTCTAATGAAAACATATATAAGGAAAAATCGTCTCCTTTCGGGAATTTATTATTTTTACTGGATAGTGTCGGTGGGCAAGGTGTTAGATACGATTCTATAAAATTCGAGAGTCCTAGAAATATACCAACACACGATAATTTAATACTCGTTGAAGATTACGGTAACAAGATATTCAAATTGTTCAATTCGAATTTGGATTTTCTTTCTTATAGAACATTCATAAGTCTTTATAATACCGTTACAGGATTCGAGTCGATAAAATTTAAAAACGAAACCGAAATCTATGGTATTGTTAAAGATGGATATTATGTTTTCGATATTAACCCAGAAACCTATAAAATAAATTTAAACCATTTTCATTCTCTTTCCGCCATATTATACGATAACGAAGAGATATTGGATATAGAATTTTGTAATTATGACAATGACATTGTTTATATTTTAACAGATAAGGGTTTTATTAAAAAATGGGAAAATCTCGATGGTATAATAATAGGTAGAAAAAATGCAATTGATTTTGGCACGAATTCTAAATTCAAATGGTTTACTACATTAAGTAAAACAACGTCTTCCGATAATATACATATATATTATTACAATTCAACTGCAAATGCCAATCAAATCATGATATATGAAGATGAGTTGAATTTAATATCAATTTTTAATAACGATGATTTTAATGTTTATTCCATAGAAGAAATAGAAATAAATAAAAACGAATGGAATCAAGCTTGGGTATACGAAAAAAATATAAAGAAATTGGCAAAAAATTGCGATATAATGAAAAATAATATATACTATAACATTATACGTAAAAAGGGGGATTTCGGTTCCATAGTAGATTTAAAGAAAATTTATAACAAATTCATATTTAATGGTAGCGGGTTTGATTATGATTCCCTTTTTTCAATCGGTGTAAATGAAAATTTCCAATCATCTGTGATTAATAGAGAACTGGAAAAAATATACAATCTACAAACCCAGACCTTAAGTTTTATTTTATTAGATAATGACTTGGATTATGATTCAAATATAGATTCTCCAACCCTTACATCTACCCCAACTCCAACCCTTACACCTACCCCAACTCCAACCCTTACACCTACCCCAACATCAATGCCGCCCACAGGATTAAACGGTTTGATCATGTTTAACGCGGATCCTATAATACAATTTAACGGTGATGACTTAATTCCTTTCCCTTAAAAAATAAAAGAACAGTTATCAATCGTCAAATTGATTAAATAATTAACATATATGGCTGGTTTTTTTAGGTTACATAATAAATTTCACAGGTCTTCACACCATTCTTTATCTAGTACATCTGTACAAGATCAAGGTATTGATCCCATTGCAAGTGAAACAGAACCATTCAATGGTATATTTTACAATGTATTGACAGATGAACAACAATCATATTACATCACTACCAATTCTTACGATTGGTATAGTAATTACGCCACAGTCAATACACTTTCTTCAAATTGGGATTCTATAGGAACAACATATACAACGGTTAATACTAACAGTGCTAACTGGAATAATGGTTATAGTGCATATACGACACTATGTGCGGTTTCATCTAATTATAATTCGACGTACACCACCGTTTGTGCAAATTCCGCATTTTGGGGGAACGAATATCTTTTATATACAAATAGAGCACAAGAAAATACTAGATCTAAAACATTCAGTGGTTATCATCTTTCTATAAATCCCGATAATACTGTCGATTGGAATTTGGATATAGCTCAAGTTGCCTATTTAAAACTCGATAGAAACGTCACATTAAAAAATCCAGTACCATCCACAATGAAAAGTGGTGGATTATATAATTTATACGTAATTCAAGGAAGCCCATCGGGAGGATACTCTTTAACCTTTCAAACAAATTATGTTTTTCCGATAGGAGTAAATGTTACAACCGATATGAATTTTGTTTTATCGGGAGTAACTATATTTAACTTTTTTTCCGATAGTGTTTTAATGTATGGTGATTTTTATAAAACTAATCTTATAGCAGCATCACCTACCCCAACTCCAACCCTTACACCTACCCCAACCCTTACACCTACCCCAACCCCAACACCAACACCGCCCACAGGATTAAACGGTTTGATCATGTTTAACAATGACACATTGACGCAATTCAACGGAGACTCACTGGTTCCATTTACATAATATTAAACTATGAATAATTTGGTTTTCCATAACAATTATCATAGAAGCAATCACCACACAGTTTCTATAATAGATTACCCCGATTCGGGTAAAGATCCTATAGCATCATTGCAATTTCCTTTTCTTGGAACTTTTTATAATAATTATTACAATAGCAACGGCAATTACATAGGAAGATCAAATAGTTACGAATGGTGGAGCGCACATACTTTAACAAACTCCAATTCATCTATTTGGGAAAAATTTTATACAACATACACGACGGTAAATTCCAATAGTGCATTTTGGAACAAATATATCGGCGTATACACCACTTTAAATTCACTTTCATCTAATTGGCAATCAACTTATTTGACACTATGTGCAAATATAAATTATTGGAACGCCGTATTTGACCCATACGTTAAAAGTTATAACAAAGTCCAAGAAGATATAAGACAAAAAACGTTTAGAAATTTGTCAATATATCCTAGTGATCCGATGAATATCACGTTGGATCTAAGTGTTGGTCAAGTAACAACATATATAGCTGAACAAAATTCAAAATTCATTGGATTCACTGGTCAAAAAAAGGGTGGTATATATCATCTAATATTGATATCTAACACGATATACAACCCCACATTTCAAGTTCAATTTGACCCGAATTATTTTAGATTCCCGAATGATGAAAACACATATTTTATTAATGGTGTATATTTGAGAAAGTTTCAATTTTTATGTGATGGTCATTTTTTACACGGTAAATCTAATATATATTCGATAGCAGCACCTTCACCCACACCAACCCCCACACCAACCCCTGTTGCCGTGCTTAATCTCGTCACACTTATCGATAGAATAACTATAACAGATATCGCTGGTAATATAATATTCCCGATTGGAAATAAGGGCATGGTTAACTTTGGGGATGATCAAGTGATATCATTTGGAAATCAGGAAATGTATCCATTTTGATATTCTCCAACCACATCATTAAATAATTAACAAGGTAAAAATGCAACAAAACGAATTCACAAAAAAATTTGTTCAATTATGGAATGATCAAGCTCTTGATACGCATCACGATATTATCGTAAGTGTTGATTATGCACTATTCAATTATAATGATACACCGAGTTGTGGATTTTGCATAGCACTATTTGAGAGCATAAATGACAAGCCGAGAGGCGGCGGTGAAAATTACAGCCTAGCATATACTCCTAACGAATCAGAAAATGGTTGTCAATCCAATACCTCTCGTGGTTTGGAATATGCAATATACGGTATAGGTTTTGATCCAAGTGGCATTTTTGCAAAGAGAACACCATACGTTGGTGGCGTTGATTATACGGTATCTAATTCTATATGTTTGCGGGATGGTATAAAAAACGATTACCGAGTTCTCAGACAATCCGATAATCTGTTATATCCCCACGACTTCGAAATAGCACAGCAAAAGGTATCAGCGGAAGATGAGCCAATATTTAAACAGGTTAGGGTTGTTTTTTCAAGGTGCACGAGCAAATTACAGGTAGAGATAAAGAAAGATGAAGCTAGAGAATTTACCAAAATATTCGAATATGATTTACCCCTTTTGAATAAAAAATCAGTAAAGGTTGGGCTATTTTATACATCCAATGATCAAGACAGTAGATTTTTTTTAAAACAATTCAATGTTGCTGGATTCCCATCCGAAATACCAAATGAATATGATTTACCATGTTTCCAAGAAATAAAGTGTTCGAATGAATTAATTGGTAATAAATTACCATCAAATGAAAATTGGATCATTGCACCTTACCATAACGGATTTGATCTTTTTAAATTCGATGGAAATGAATTTTACGGAAAACAAAAAATAAGAAGTACAACCGATCTTAAGGTTTTAAACCATTACGAAAATTTAGTATATGCTAAATCAAATAATAAATTAATTGTTTACGATTTTAAGGGTAACAATATAATAAAACAATTCACGATAAGCCTTCCCACCAGTGATAATATAACGTCTTGTGCGGGATATGGTGATACGCTTGTTATTGCATCCTCCTCATCCGGTGAAAATTATTACGTTTATAATTATGTCAGAGATTCCAATATTTTATCTGAAATAGGTACATGGCGATACTATCAAACATTCAATTATTCTCTATGTTCTGGGTTCGGTACAAATATCGAAATGTCGGAGAACTATGTTCTATCTTATTCTACCGATAATTGCATAATTTCATTTAAAAAAGATCCCGATTTTGGGTATCAATATCACCAAACCATTGTGCCACCCTATAGCGGTGCAAAGGGATTCGGGTATTCGATGAGCATTAGTAATGATAATGAACTGATTGTCGGTGCTCCATTTGGTGAAAAGAGATACATATACGGTAACAACCAAGGAGAAGTATTTCATTATGTATTGTTTCCTAACACAGAAAGTTGGGAATTGATATCCGAAATTGGACAATATTTCAACATGGATACGTCATCTGCTGCATTTGGGTATTCTGTTAAAATAAAAGATAGCAACGTTATTGTTGGATCACCATTTGAAACGTCTTATCTCAGTGACTATCCTCTGGTAGAAGTTTATAAACAGGGTAAGGCATATCTATTCAAAAAAGATGAGAAGGGTTATTTTACGAACAGGATAATATATTATCCCCCATCCACAGTAAGCGATGTTGATAGAAATTACGGAAAGCAAGTTAATTTGTTCGGAAATGGAATCGCGGTTGGTATGCCTTTCTTGAGTGACGATGCAGACGATGTTATCGACATATATAACATGGGTTGTCCGGCATTATCAGCACCACTGTTGAAACCAGCACCAACACAAACGGTAACACCCACACCCACAGTAACGCCTACGCCAACGGTAACGCCGACTAATACTCCGGTATCCACTTCTTCCCCCACACCGACAATCACCCCAACAAACACAGTAACACCGACTATTACACCATCATCCAATGTATATCCGGGTCTTGTTACAATTATTGACGGTATTCCGATTATAGAACTTGGTGGTGGAGATGATATATTTCCAATTATGGATATTGGTATTATGAATTTTGGAAATTTGCAGATGGATTCTTTTGATAATGAAAATATATATCCTTTTTAAAAAATGTTTTTTTTTTCAAAAAAAGTAAGTTGGAGTACTAAATAATTTTACTATGGCAGTAGATTTTAGCGATTTCACAGCATCAAACACAATACCATTATCAGCCTACTTAGTGGGCTATGATGTACTCGCGTCTGGTGGAGAAAAGAAATGGACATACGGGACAATTAGAAGCGCATTGAGTTCCCAGATAGGTTCCATCTATCCAACAGGCGGTGGAAGTGATAAAATTTTCTGGGAAAATTCACAAACAGTAACACAAGATTATACTGTCACATCTAACAAAAACGCAATGACAGCAGGGCCAATCACGGTAGCCGCAGGAGTGACTGTAACGGTGCCTTCTGGTTCAACATGGACTGTAGTATAGAAAATTAAAATTATGCCAGTAACAATAGACGGAACAACAGGAATTACGACACCAGCAGAAAATACTTCTGCACTTACAGTCGGATCAATTACAGGAATCCTTAAAGCGACATCTGGAGTTGTATCACAAGCTGTTGCAGGAACCGATTATTTGGTTGGTGGAGGACTATCATTTGCAACCAGAACTCAACTGCTTAACAGCACAGGAAACAACACAGCTGGCACTTTTACTGGTTCAATTAATCTTGCTTCATTTCCAACATACTCAACCGCCAGTATGGTGCAATTGTATATTTATATGCTTTCCCAAGCAGGCCAGCAACCAACAGGACCTGGACAAAATTATATAAATTTAACTGTAGGTACCGATAGTTACGGAACTGTTTTATATCATTCAAACGATTCATCAGGAAATGCTTGGTTTAGTGATAACAATACAATTTTAATAGATACTCGAACTTCAAAGACAATAAATTATAGCGTCGTTATTTCTCCTGCCAGCTCCAACGTAACTTATGCAATATTTGCAATAGGAAAGAACTAAAAATATGAAAATAACAAATGCTAAATTTTCTACTTCAGAACAAAATTTAATTAATGCCGTAATTGATGGAAAAAATTATTCTTTTCCAGTTGGAGATAATCCATATTATAATTTTTTAATTCAAAACAATATTCAAATTGCTTCCTTTGAATTTCCTGACGTTACTTTGACTCAAGTTCGTATAAAAAGAAATGCTCTTCTTGCAGAAATGGACAAATATGCTTTAGCATTTGGTTCTGCACCATTGCCCCAAGGGGTAACTCCAGAGGATATTGTAAGTTATAAACAAGCACTTAGGGATTTTCCGAATTCAGTAAATTTAGTTGGAGTAAAAGACATAAATGATGTTCGGTTTCCAAACAAACCTTTTTAATTTAACCTATGGCAACTTCATTAACACTACAAAACGATGCGTCTTTAGCGCAGGGCTACGTTAAAGTAAACGGAACGACCTCTGCGACATTTACGACGAGTGGCATCACAGGAAACTTGGTTGGGAATGTGACTGGAAATTCTGATACTGCTACCAAGCTATCAACTACGACTGGTTCTGCTCCATCTTACGCTTGCCGAGCATGGGTGAATTTTGATGGAACAAAAGACACTACTGGTGCAGTAAGCACAGCGAATACCAATCGACTTATTCGATCAAGTGGAAATGTGACAAGCGTTCTTCGTAATGGAACTGGTGATTATACTGTTAATTTTACTACTGCGATGAGTGATGCGAATTATGCTATTATTGCAACACAAAATGGATCAGTTGGATCAACATCTGGAAATGCAAGATCATTAATTCCATTAACATTAACAACAAATTCTGCAAGAGTTATAAATATAGGTGCTGGATCAGGTGAGGATGGAACAATTGAGTCAGTAGCAATATTTGGAAATTAATTTTATGCCAACACAAATCACATCCGCAGGAGTAACTTTTACCGACACAACTACGCTGACGAGTGCGGATGGAGTTCCATCAGCACTTAAACTAACCACAGCACGGACGATTAACGGAGTTTCATTTGATGGAACTGGAAATATCACAATCCCTGCGACATCAATTAGTGGAGCTAACGTAGCCAAAGCATGGGTGAATTTTGATGGCACTCTTTCTACACCTATTACTCCAAGAGCGCAATACAATGTATCCAGCGTTACGAAGAGTGGAACAGGAGCTTACACTATCAATTTTGCAACTGCTATGGCTGATGCGAATTATGTTTTTGTTTCTGGAGCAATGAATAGACAAAACTCTGGTAATTCTACTGGAGATGTAACTGGAATACTTGTAGCTGCCACAAATACAGCAAGTTTAAAAACAACGACTCAGCTATCAATCGGTTATATGGGTGGTGGATCAGCATACGATGGCTCTCAAGTTCATGTAGCAATCTTCGGAAACTAATTTTATGCTTATCACTTACCCACAACCAAACGGACAAGTAGCAGTAGTTATCCCTACTGGAGACGTTAATGACGCAATTAAGGATGTTCCAGCAGGAGTAGAATACAAGATCGTTGAGTCAGTTGACATTGATAACGACTACTTCAATGCATACGAGTTTGACGCTGAACTTGGCGCAAAGGTAAACATTGAGAAAGCGAAAGCTATTCATCTTGATAAGTTCCGTTCCGCTCGTTCACCAAAGCTGCAAAAGCTCGACATCGACTTTATGAAGGCAGTTGAGGCTAACGACGAAGTGAAGAAAGGTGAAATCGTTGCTGCTAAACAAGCATTGCGTGACGTTACGCTGACTCCTCTTCCAGATGACCTAGCAGGAATTAAAGCCACTTGGCCTGAGATTCTTGGTTAAAAAACTTTTTTGATTCTTCTCAACATTGCCACTAAATAATTAATATGGCAATGGACTGTACAACATCTTTACCGGTTTCTTCTTTTTTTAGCAGCAACCTCAATAGCATAATGAATAGCTATGAGAGGGTTGGGCAAAGAATATGCCGAATCCTTGGCGCTCCAATGATTAATTTGGAAATCCACGAGGACCAGTTGAATGAATTCATTTCAATGGCAGCGGAGATGTTTACGAAATTTGCTGGATATACTAGGGAATATCTCATATTTGATTCCGATCTTTATGAAAAAGATAAGGGAATAAGATTGGATGTATTGTTTTCTCTTAGTAGAGACTTTAATGCGAGGTTAGAGATTGAAAACGTCAACAAGGATGTAATGGCAGCATATAACATTGGTAGAATGATTATCGGCGATCCAGACTCTCCTTGGATATACCAAGTTGCGAAAAAGAATATAGTTGGTCAGGATATAATGAATCTGATGAATTCCTATGACTACATGATGAGTAGCTATAGAAAGGTAATAGCCATCACAGACTTCGAGGAGGGGTCAAGTACCGGAGTTAATACTTTATTCACAATTGAGCAATCCATGGCACAGCAAACGTACTTCTCTTATTCTATGGGTAACTATGGTTTTGATTTGGTATCTTGGTACGTATTGAAGAATTGGTTAGAGACAAGAGAAAAGGTTCTTGCATTGAGACGTGACATTCAATTCGATGAAAGAACCCAGTACATGCGAATAACACCACAACCAAAGATGGGAGCATCTCAGACCAGATTCTGGGGCGTTGTATCTTGTTATGTGGAAAGACCATTATCCGATATTATAAAGGAACCATGGGTATATCAATATGCTGCCGCATTGACAAAAATAGCCATCGGAAATACAAGAGGAAAATACACTGGTACACAACTGTTCGGTGGTGGCGCGATTAATTTCAATGACCTATTGGCTCAGGGCTTGAAAGAAAAAGATGCATTGGAAGCAATGCTTTACAGTGGTGCATCTTCTGGTATGGGGGATTCCTCCCCAGTTGGGTTTTTCATAGCATAAATTTCATATGTTTAATCGATATCAAATCGAGGGAAATTATGAACCACAAAAAGGTTTGGATCAATTGTTTGGTAAGATGGATGAGATTCTAACTCAACATGCACCACAGGAAAAGAGAAGTTATTCCCCCAAGGGATTACACCCGATGATTGATCCTGACCAAGCCGCTAAAGAATTACTTGAAATGCTAAAAGGTGAAACTAACAACAATCAATAAAAAATTTAGACAGGGAATCTATAAACCAATAAATTCCAAAAAATATAGAGGAAATGATTTTCCAAGGTTTCTATCTTCTTGGGAACTTAAACTATTCCGTTGGTGTGATATGAATGACGATGTTGTGGAATGGAGTTCTGAGGGAATTGCTATTCCTTATGCTAATCCGATAACAGAAAAAACGTCTTGTTATTTTCCAGATGTTGCAATTAAAATGAATGTGGGTGGAAAGTTGAAAAAATTTTTAGTGGAGATCAAACCATTCAGACAGACAATTGATCCCAAGACCACTGACCAAGGTAGAAAGAAAAAGAAAACAATCATTTACGAGAATTTGAATTACATAAAAAACCAAGCAAAATGGGAAGCCGCTAAGAGATTTGCGGATAAACATGGCTACGAATTCACGATTTTAACAGAAAAAGAACTTGGAATTCCGAAATACGATAATAAATAATAATAAATAAATATATGTCATTTAAACTACTTGTTGACCAATCATTCACAGAAGATCAATTCGAATACATCAAAGAAGAAACTAACAATAAATCAAAACCATCTTATTATGTAAGCGGACCATATATGATGTGCGAAGAGGTCAATAAGAACAAACGCATCTATGATCGTGAAGAAATGCACAGGGAAGTAAGGCGCTATACTACGGAAATGATTGATACTAAACGAGCTATGGGTGAGCTTGCCCATCCGAGCAGTCCAGAGGTTTCCTTGGAAAGAGCTTGTCATCTTGTTACAGAATTACGCAATGAGGGAAACGTTTACTTGGGTAGATCCAAGCTCCTATCCACACCATGTGGTTTAATTGTACAGGCACTCATTGACGATGGTGTTAAGATTGGTATGTCCACTAGAGCACTTGGAAAATTGACAGAACAATACAATGGTACTAGCAGAGTAAGTGATTTCCGTCTCGTTGCTGTTGATTGCGTTGCAGACCCATCTTGTCCCAAGGCATTCGTGAATGGTATTCTAGAATCGAAAGAATATGTTCTCTCGGAAGATGGTTCATATGAGGAATCCTATGATAGATTTCAAGAGAGAATTTCACAACTACCAAGAAAGAACGTTGAGGATTATCTTAAGGGTCAGATCATGGAATTCTTTGATAAGATTTCCAAGGTAATGTAGTATTACTTTTTGGTTAAAACCATTTTACTGAAGAATTCTGTTAGTAAAACATGCACATCCTTTGTGCTTATTATCTGGGATATTTTCGATTCAACTCGCATTACCCAATTCTCATCATTATTTTCATATAGATCATGAAGCATTTCGTGTATAATGGTTGGTACAATTTCCCTACGATGATCAATTAAAATTTCATCACCAGCACACCACAATCCCCTAATCGCTCTCATCTTTTTGAATTTGAAAAAACCTACTGGTTTCTCTTTGATTCTAATGATTATTTTTTCAAAGATGGATCTCAATTTAGCATTAGTGAGATTCTTCGGATCTATATTTTTAACCATCTTCATAATATTATTTATCAATCAAAAAATAATTAAAAGACATTGAAATATCGGTGCTAAAATGATTAAATATTTAGACGCATATTTCTCATGATCATCTCGGAAAATAATATTACAGCACTCAGTGTAGCTTTGATTAGTGGTATACTTTCACCTCTATGTTTGCACATTTTAAACTATTATAGTAACAAGCGAAAAGAAAATAAAAAACACACTTTGGATAACCAGCATTGTATTGAAAATGAAGAATCTATAGTATCTAAATTAGAATCAATTAAAGAAAAATTTAATTGCGATCGTGTTTGGATTGCTGAATTTCATAATGGCACCAAAACCTATTCTGGTAAGAGTTTTCAAAAATTCTCAACAACATACGAAGTTGTAAACCAAGGTGTCGCTACCGAAGCAATGACAACTCAAAATATACCAATTTCATTGTTTTCTCCATTTTTCGATAAACTAAAAAATGATTATTATTACTATGTCCCAGATGTAAATGTTACGGATGAAATCTTATCAGTAACGATGAAGGGTTTTTGTTCAACAAGGGGGATATCTAGCTTCATAGCGGTATCAATAAAAGATATAAGAAACAACTTTGTGGGATTTATTTGCTTGGATGGTGTCATCAACGATTTGAAATTAGAGGAATCGGATATTCAAAAGTTGATAGTATATGCATCTAACATTGCCGGATACTTGGAGACAACACCATGATAACTACTTGCATTTTAGTTTATCTCGCATATACGACGGGTTGGTATATGGGTAAATTTGTAATGAGCATTTTTTTAGCACAATAGTTTAAAATTTGATTTTATCTGTTGTTTTTTTATATATTGGTATAAATACTTTCATACACACTTTCAACAGAAAGGAGACACACACATACATGAAAAACGCATACGAAATCCGTTTGGAGGTTCTTCAAATGGCACATAGTGATGAATACGATAAGTATCATCACAAGTTAGATACCGTTCGTGATGATAATGGTTGTTTAAAAGATGCTAATGCAATTGAAGCATTGACACCAAAAACAGCAGATATTCTTGCTAGAGCAGAAGAACTATATAAATTTGTATCAGAAAATAATTGATACCTATTTAAGTGAAAGGAACGCCACATATTTTTCATAAAATGTGTGGCGTTTTTATTTTTAAAAAATTGAGAAGTTTTTGAATTTTCGGATTAATTAAAGATAAATAACTATATGGCAAACGAAATTACATTATGCGGTTTAACTGATATTAACGGTCTCAACCCAAACGGGGTTTATACCTTAACCTCCCCTGTATGCGGAAAAGACTCTTGGGAAAGAGTTGTTGACACAACGACATTCAGCGTTCAGTATTTCTCTTTGTCACCCACATTAGAATGGCATTTAGTCGATGACCAACACGTTGGTAGCTATTGGGCTGTCGCCAGCGATGCAGCTACGCCATGGCAAGCAACATGGGGCGATAATGGTCAACCATACGGTATTCCAGTTGTAACCGAGGGTGTTTCCGTATGCCCCACGGAATGTGATATCAGAAACACTTTATTCGATACAGATACAGAAGGCGGCTGTAATAGAGCAAGAAGACTTCATCTACTTGGTTATATCTAACGTTTCTTCTTTTTCTTTGGTACACAGTTAGGAACCATTTTCTTACCTTTTTTCTTCATGCCCTCTTGTTTGTAGTTCTTCCAACAAGCTTCTTTCAAAATGTTCTCTATCTGTTTATCGAATTGCATACTTTTATTTATAAGCCAAAAACTCTTTTCTTTAGGAACTCTATAGTTCTTTCTGATTCATATTGAGCAGTTGGGGAATATTGTTCTTTGGATTTTTCCATCAATCCATTCAGGCCAGTATTTACAATATCATCTGGTGTCTGTTCATCGTTATATTCAAAAACGTGATTGATTTTGTATTCGAATGTATATACACCCTTTCCACTCTTCTGCAATACGAAAAATATTTTATTTTTAAATGTCCTTATGTAAAAGGTTACAACATAGTCTTTATTTCTATCTTGATATCTTTGACGGATTTCCATTTCACCGTTCTTGTCTGGCTTTAATTTTATCCTAAATCTTTTTGATATATTTTCCAATACTGGATCAACACCTTCCCTTTTAGCCTCAACTGGTGAGAGATCATACCTGTTCTGTATCATGTGATCCTTCAATTCGTTGATTGCGTTTTCGTTTAGATCCTCGTAATTATAGTCTTTGAAAAAATTATTTGTGTAACCGTATGTCTTAACGGTGAAAATATTTGTCTGTGGTTGAATCAAAATGGATATGCCATCTGGTGACTTTAACCACAACTTATCTTTTTTACTACTTGTCTGCGGTATAAAATCTGGAAAACTATTCACATATAGAGAAAATACTTTTGATACATGATCCTGTTGTTTACCGAAGTACAATACATCCATTGCACCTGTATTTAAATAAATTATCTGAGTTGGTTCTGCGGAATGTACAATACCATCGCCCTCATCATACAATACATTGTAACCAGTATCTTTGAACAATATATTCCAGGATACATTTCCTTTTGCACTCATGTCCTTTCTAACATCTTCTAGGACACCCCAAAATGTATGACCCACACTTGTTTTCCCACTGTTATGATAAACCGATTCATCATCCATGTAATCTGGATCTAAACCCATATCATCTAATAATTTAGCAGCACCATCCTCTGTGAGTTTAGATAAATTGAGTATTCTCGCCTTGGATGATGGTTTTACAATGTAAAAATATTTGTACTTAGAAAAAGTTTGATTGCTCGCCAATTTCCCACTGAGAACATAATCCTTTGGGAATGCATATATTCCAATTGGGTCATGGTGAAATGGGTCCAGATTTAAACCAATATGTGGAATTGGGTTACTTTTATTCTTCATGTTTATACCCTTAGAAAAATGAACCCCTACCATGGGATCATCATATCCTTCCAATGCCGCATAAATTTCTGGCATCAATTCCCTAGTGGATTCTTTGATTAATGAAAATTTTTTAAAGGTTATCATTTTTGTTGATTCCTAATGATACGTTGAAATTCTTTCCCATATTTTGGATCCTTTTCTAATTGTTTAATATAATCGTTTTTAATATCATCATTTTTCGACATTAGAAATCTAGCAACCCAAAAAGAAGAAAATGGTTTTTTTAATATGGAAGATATTAATAATCTTGGTATAGGAATTGAGTTATTGTAAAAAAATTCAAAAAGTTGAGCAGATGCTTGTGGATAAGCGGAAACGCTATGTAATAACAATTCTGAATATGTTTTTCCCAAGGATACATAATATTCTATTAAATCTAAACTTTTAAAAGGTAAAAGAAATGTAAATGTCGGAAATACCCATTCTCCTCTTTTTACATTACGTATTTCTTTGTCAGATAAAGTTAAAAGCCTATTATAAATTTGACGATCTATTAGTTTTATAATATCTTTTATTTTCCAAGGTTGATTATCCCTCACATTATCAAAAAGATTAATTATCTCAAGGTATTTTTCTTCTTCTAATATACCATCTTCCACCATTTTTTTAAAAACATCTTCGATATAAGGCAAGTTTATATTTATTTTTCTTTCACTATGCATTTCTCTTTTAAATGAAGGATCTAAAAACATATTATCGTTATCTATAGTTTTTATGGTTTTTATATCAGGTATTATTTTTTTCCAAGTTAAACCGTTATCTTCACTCCACATATATGGTATAAAATTTTGTTTATTATAAACAACAGCCACTCGTCCATCTTGTCTTCCTGTAAATATCAATCCCGAATATTTTCGACTTTCAACTTCTCTATATATTTTAATTGCAATGTCCGAGGTGTATTCGACTCTGCTAATTAATTTTTCGGTTAATCCTAAATTTAAAGATTTTAAATATTCATCAAAACTTTCTTTAACTCTTTTCAAATCATATATTTCTTTGTCCAAAATTACCATATTATCGAGGTTTATTTTGCCTTTAATAATGTAATTACCATATAGCTCAATCATTCTTTGATTGAGTTGACTTTCAATATCATATGTAGAATATAAACCCCTTCCATACATACCTCTACTATTAATACTGGAGTCTATTCCTCTTTTAAATAAAGAGTTGGATTCTGGATTTTCTTTGGTTCTATGATAAACCCATCCAGTATTCCCCACTATCTTCTCCACTAAAAATTTTTTAAAGGTTATCATCCCAGTATTTTCTCCTTTACCTTATCACCAATCATTGTCCTTAGTTTAGCATAATATTGAGGAGTTCCAACAAGATACTTTACAACAATTCCAACGTCTGGATATTGTAGCTTTATACCACCGTCTTTTTGGTATTCCAGTATCTCCGCACCACCTAATACCTCTGGGGGTATACTTCTCTTTAATACTTGTCTCTCAAGGAAGTTTGGTTCTCTCATCCCTCTTCTCACCGCAATGTCCTTTATGTCTTTACTCACCATACCCCAAAGAGGCATATTCATTGATATGAGATCGTTTATTCCCTTGAGTTTTGATCTATTATCCCCTGCCATTCCAACAAGTTTTACAAGACCAGACCTTTGTCTTCTTATCGCAACATATCCCTTCTCGTCACCATAGAACTCCCAAGCCCTTGCTCTCCCCATGAACTTCTCATAACTCCAACTTGTACCCGTTGACTTATCATATTCGTTCTTGAATATTTCATATGCAGTATCAAGAGGAATTTGGACAAGGCTTTCCTTCAATACCAGATATTTTTTGAATGTTGTATTCTCATCCACTTTTACTTGGGGCGTATCTTCTGGATGGATTATTTCGCAATCAGAAGGAACGCCTTTCAAAATCGATACAGATTCTTTTGGAATGATTATTTTTTTTGCTTTAGGCGCTTTAACAGTACCGAGAGATGGACCCAATTTGGGCATATTTAATGTTATTGCGTTTGGCACATGTATAGTCTCAGTAGTCAACATCAGTTCTGGTAAGTTCAGGTATATTGTTAAAGGAGCATCAATACCACCACATGATCTTAAATTTGGTAGATCTAATTTGGTTACTTTTGTAGCTTCAATTTTTCCAACAGTAATTCCAGCCAGTTTGGGCATATTCAATCTTAGAGCATCAGTGGTGATACTACCATATTCCACATAAATTAATTCTGGTAAGTTCAATTCATCCAATAAATAAGTAGTAATACCCTTAATCATTCGTAATTGTGGTAGGTTTAATTCTTTTGCACTATAAGCATTAATATTACCACTTTCTTGTAATTGTGGTAGGTTTAATGTTGTTACACTAGAAGCCTTAATATGCCCACTTGTTTGTAATTGTGGTAGGTTTAATTCTCTTATACTAGAAACACGAATATTCCCACTTGTTTGTAATTGTGGTAGGTTTAATTCGTTTACACTAAATTCAATATCACCACTTGTTTGTAATTGTGGTAGGTTTATTTCTGTTGCCTTAGAAGCAATAATCTGCCCACTTGTTTGTAATTGTGGTAGGTTTAATTCTTTTGCACTAGAAACATCAATCTGCCCACTTGTTTGTAATTGTGGTAGGTTTAATTCTGTTACTTTATAAGCATCAATATACCCACTTTTTTGTAATTGTGGTAGGTTTAATTGTGTTGCTTCAAAAGCATCAATATTCCCACTTGTTTGTAATTGTGGTAGGTTTATTTCTCTCGCATTATTAGCAATAATATTCCCACTCTTTTTTAGATTTTTTAAAAATATTTTACTATTATAGCTATCTGGAAATTCTAAATCACCTATCTCTTCTTTTCTGGATATTTCCTTTAATATTTTGGAGAATTTTATAGCTTGGTCGTCTTTATCATATTCTGGATCATGTGGTCTTTTGATTGACTTAATATCTGGTGTAAGCGTTTTCCATGTTGCGGCATTGTCTTCACTATATTGATAAGGTATAAAGTTTCTCCTGTTCCATATGACAGCAACCTTACCGTCACTTTCCCCTGTGAAAATTATACCATTGTACCCGTTTGCTTTACATTTTTCCCATATATTTTGAGCTATTCTGGAAGTGTATGGGATACTATCTTGGACACTTTCCATATCAGTTCCTATTTGTCTTAGGTGCTCTTGAAAGTTTCCTCTTGAGTTTGCCAAACCATATATCTCATAATCCAATATTGCAAAACTATTTAAGTCTATCTTACCTTTTAATATATAATCGCCATAATGTTCCATGTTCGGTTTCAACTGTTGATTGAGATCATAACAACAATACAAACCCCTACCATACATAGCACTTTGATTAGTGGATGGTTTAATACCATGTGTAAGAATAGCAGAACCCTCTGGATTATCCCTCGTCCTGTGATAAACCCATCCAGTATTCCCCACTATCTTCTCCACTAAAAATTTTTTAAACGTAACCATTTATCGAATTATTTATTCAAAAACCGTTGTAGCTTATAAAGGTTTATCCGCGTCCGAGGCGAAATCAGACTCCAATACGAATTGTTTAAATGTTGGGAATTTATAAGAGTCTCCAATCATTCCCTTATAATAAGATGGTGATATTTCTCTATCCATTTCCTTTACCTTTTCCTTAGATACATTTGTAAAGGCTTCGTTACCTTCTCTTTCCAATGCATCCATGTTTCCAGTTTCCATATCACCTAAAGGAATTTTATATATGTTTCCTCTATATGTTGAAATATTATATATGTCATTAACGAGATCCCAACTTTTTTTTTCCTTATAATATGCGGCCTTTAAAGCTCTAGAAGCCTTTTTAATGTAATCCCTGCTCAATTCCGCAACTTGAATATCCTTTGCTATCCCACCTCTAATATCACGACCAACAATTCTTATCCATTTCCATTTATTTATTGTGTGTTCAACTATATCTATATCATTTGAACTATATTCTTCACTGAAACAGATGTTGAAAAAATCATCATCAAATATTGGTTTACCGAGCTTTTCTTTTAATTGATTTAAACTTTCCATGGAATTGGGATTGAAGTACCATGGGATATAATTTTCCAATTCGGATTTAAAATCAGGAACACTATCCATACTACCCCACTTGTTTATAAGTTCTATTCTAACAGGATCACCCCATTTATCCTTTTTTTTAAACTTCTTTTCCATTTCAGACTTTAAAATCTTTCTACAATAATATATTACGAAACCCTCATGTCCGAATTTATTTCTATCGCCATCGCATGCATATAATTTATCGTCACTACTATACCAATATTCTCCTCTTATTGTCATAACAATTATTTAACTCCCCTTACCCACATGTAATCTTCTCCACGTTTTAAATATTGTTTTAATAAAATGTAATCGCATTCGAATTTCGAAAGATTTTCTGAAATCCTTTTACTAAGTTCATTATATTCAAAACCCTCTTTTCTTCTTTCTTCCGAACCCTTAAGTCTATCAGTAATCATATTGGGTGATCGTCTATTATCATGGGGAAACCTTTCATCCGTATTCCACCATTCGGGTAATTTGTCCTTGTATACGTACTCTGAGTGCTTGTGTGGATTGAATGTGACAGGACTCCAATCACCCTTAGAAAGAATACTTGGTATCTCATTCATGTCAAAACTCACATCCACAACTGTTCCCGTTACTAATAAGTTTGGAGTTTTCTGCCCTTTACTTGGGTCTAATTGATACCCTGCAACCTTATCATGTTCAATCGTTGCCTTGCAATCTTTTAACAATAATGTTTTTGCACTGTGTCGGACCATCCATTTTTTCACTTCAGGTACATAAACTTTCACAGACCATGCCATGAAATATTCTTCTGTTTCTGGAGTACCAGAAATAGCTGGATGAACTTGAACGACTTGACCAATCAAACTCTCTGGTTTTTCCATAACTGGCTTCTTACTTTCTTCTTCAAGCATGGAAAGATATATGTTTTCCAGTAATATTTGATCCCTGTTTCGCATTATTGAATTATTTATTCCTCTTGACAAAGAAATACTATAGTGTATAATTTGAATGTCAATGAAAAACAATGCAAACACATTAGAGCGGAGTGATATAAAAGGGTACGAGGGGAGGTATCAGATTAGAATGATAGAAGAAGAACCATGGGTGGAGATTAGGGGCATAACAAAATTCAAAAAGAATATAAAATTACAACATAAAGGAAATGGTTATTATAAGGTGGGATTGTATACCATACCATTAAAGTATAACAATGAGCTTGTTCACAGGCTGGTAGGAAAGCAATATATCGAAAACCCGAATGAATATGAAACCATTAATCACGTAAACGGTAATAAATTAGACAACAGAATTGGAAATTTAGAATGGTGTACAGTGGAACATAACATAGAACATGCATTCAAGACAGGTCTTATTAAAAGTGGTAGAGAATCAACTAGCTATGGCGGCGACATTGGGGTATATGATGGCAATGGGTTAATTAAAATTTTAACAGGAAAGAGGGATATGGAAAACAATGGTTTCTGTAATAGTAGGGTATATGATTGTGCAAATGGTAAAAGAAAGAATTATAAAGGATATACATTCAAGAGATTGTGAGTTATGGATAGAAGTGAATATTTTAAAAAATATCGAAAAGAGAATAAGGATAAAAAAAGAGAATATAGAAGGAAATATTACGAAGCTAATAAGGATAAAGTAATAGAAAAGGTAAGGAAATATCAAGAAGATAATAAGGATAAAGTAAGAGAAGATCATAAAAAATATCAAGAAGCTAATAAGGATAACTTAAGGAAATATCGAGAAAAGAATAAGGATAAAATAAGAGAACGTGTAAAGAAATATCAAGAAGCTAATAGGGATATAGCAAGAAAAACTAGTAAAAAATATTACGAAGCTAATAAGGATAAAGTAATAGAAAAGGTAAGGAAATATCAAGAAGATAATAAGGATAAAATAAGAGAAGCTGTGAGGAAATATAGTAATAAAAGATATAAAGATCCTGTCCGAAAATTAAATGTATTAACTAGGAAAAGGATACTGAATGCACTTAAGAAGAATAACATCAAAAAAACATCAAAGTCAGTAGAACTTCTTGGTTGTACGATCCAAGAAGCAAGAGAACACCTAGAAAAACAATTCAAAGAAGGAATGACATGGGATAATCATGGAAAATATGGTTGGCACATAGATCATATAATACCTTGTTCTTCTTTTGACCTTACAGATCCAGAACAACAAAAGAAGTGCTTTCACTATACTAATTTGCAACCATTATGGTGGAGAGAAAACATTTCCAAGGGATCTAAGATATTATAATATGAAGACTTATAGTAAAAATTGTATTATATGTAATAAAGAATTCTTGGGTGTCTGGAAAAGAAAACTTTGTGAAAATCAAGAATGTAAAAAACAAAATACCAAAAACATTTCCAAAAGAATACAACAAAAATGGACATTGGAGAAGAGAAAAAAACATTCTCAAATATGTAAAAAATGGAGAAAGAAGACAGGTTACAAAAATAAAAGAAAATACGGTAAAGGAACAGGTATAAAATATCAAATGATGCGTAATCTTAATGGAAGATTCCATAAGGCATTAAAGGCTCAAAATGCAAAAAAATGTGGAAAGTCTTTAGAATTATTAGGATGTTCTGTAGAATACTTTATGGATTATTTGGAAAGTAGATTAAAACAAGGAATGGTGTGGATGAATTATGGTCAATATGGTTGGCATTTGGACCACATCAAACCTTGCATAGCTTTTGATCTATCAGATCCAAAACAACAAGAGGAATGTTTTCACTACACAAACTTACAACCTCTCTGGTGGTGGGAGAATATTTCAAAGAATGAAATGATTTCACATCTTAAAAAATCTATAGAGTTTAAAAATATTTTTACAAAACCCAATCTATTGAAAGATTAGTACCCTGTATATAAAAATAACCATATATACCCTCCTATATATGGTGGTGGGAAAATCTTTCCAAGGGCGCGAAGATTCCTGATATGGGAAATGTCTAAAAAATGCCATTCTACCTAGTTATAATCTTCAAATCTTTCGGATGAACATTGTTCAGGGAAAAGATTCCAATAACTCCAAGATTGAGAATGCTGGATGTATCATCGAAAAAATAATTATGGGAGGGATTGTATTGTGTTTTCAGAATAACCATATCACTGGATTTCAATCCCTTATCCCTAGACAATACATTCTTCCAAGTGGCTAATACTCTTGTTTTATTCTTAGGATCTAATATGCTAATGAAATATATTCTATTGTCGGGATGTGTGAATGTTGTTTTAGATTCCTTTGGAGCAAGACCCATTCCCATTATCTTTCTCAGGTACTTTTTTTCCGTGACATGAAACAATTCCAGATCATTATATTTCTCTAAAAACCCATTCACCTTAACGGGATACTTGGGTTCCAATTGCATCTTCAGTGGTTTTAAAAACATCATGGATTCCGTATAACCAAATAAGTCCAAAACATCCGATACCTTTTTCTTATCTATTTCACTTAGAGGATGTAATAATTCGATATTGACAGTGAAGACATTACCGTAATTAGTTTCTTTCAAAACCGATGGGATGTCAGTATATTGAATATCCTTTATATTGTCCCCAATTATTTTCTCCAAGTGGCTGACAAGTTTATTGACATCATAGGATGCAGATAGACCCTCCAATAGAAAACGATATTCCAATTCCTCTTTTAAGTACTCACTGAATCTTTTCACAGTATTATTATATACCTTATTTATGGGATGTAAAGAAAAAATATTGACAACGAAAAGAAATAGTGTAATATCCGGTACTAGAAATTATGGGCAAATATACAATAAACAATCAGGTTTTCTCATCCAAGGAAAAAATTGTTGAGAAGATAAGATCACTGGAAAGAAAATACGATGACTACGAACCAATCGGAGATGAGGATAAAAGGTTTCTAATTGAGATTTTTAGATACCATCCCAACTTCGAAGACAAAATGGATGGAATGACTGACTTAGTATTTGCGGAATCCGTTCACTATAATGGAAGGACGAGGTGTATTTTCGTTGCATACGGTGAGAATAATGAAGATATCCGAGATAGACCAATGGATGATATATCATGGGTAGAATGTATGAAAAATATACCTGTACCCACCAAACACAGAATACATTTCAAGTTCACCTTCGGTAAGCACAAGGGAAAAACAATTGAGGAAGTCAACAATATTGATCGGGCGTATTTGCTTTGGGTTACTAATCCAGAATTCAAAAATAGATCTGTGAAGATTAAGGTCGGGCAATTTTTAAAATACGGTTACATTCCGTACAACCCAATAGCCCACAAAAAAGAAAAGGAGGAAATGAAATACGTGGAAGAGGAAATTTGGAAGCCGATTGTAATTGAAAACGTACCGGAAGGTTATCAGGTATCCAATAAGGGAAATGTAAAAAATAAAAAGGGGAAACTCGTGGGGCATATGCATGCTGGGGGTTATATGCGTCTTGCTTTAAGTAAATCACAAAGAATACACCGATTGGTTCTTATGACATTTAATCCAATAGAAAACATGGAAAAAATGGATGTCCACCACAAGGACGGTATTAAAACAAATAATAGACTGGAAAATTTGAAATGGATCGGTAAAGGGGAACATAATCTCCTCGAAAGAGAATTGGGAAATAATAAGGTGGTAAAAAAGGGGAAGGATCATTTAAATTATAAAGGTCTTATCGGCAAATTTAATGGGAATGATGTTCTAGAAGATGTTTTCTGTGGTAAAGAGAGTATAATTAAAGCCGGTTTAGTTGATACGGGTGTTTATGCGACAATCACGAATACTCTTAAGAAATACAAAGGATACATATTTAGAAGGTTTCCAATAGGAACGCAACCGGAAATTGGAAAGAAATACGATATATTTGATCCCATGTTCACGCAATTCTTCAAATATAACCTAGATGATATTCCAAATAAAAAATATAAACAATTGGAATTGACCCTATAGGATAAATGAAATGGTATAAATAATTCATAATATGATGCAGTTTAAGGAATATGTTTTGATAAAGGAAATGCTTTTGAGAGAGGCTGATTCCAACCAATACGATACAACATACAGAGATATATTGTACAGAAGATACGGAAAAGAGAATGCGGATAAGATGTTGGAAAAGGCTAAGAAGAGGCAGCAAACCAATCAATTGGACAATTTTGTTGCACCAGACTACAGCGATGAATCCATAGACATGCCATTAAAGGTAAATTTAAAACAAACAGAAAAAGAACCAAACCTTAGAGGAATTGCGCCAAAT
>Ga0209770_10000443_pt1 | contig 23045 bp, 12 predicted proteins | sample LauGreSu1BDMLBDD_2_FD_187572 | JGI IMG/M metagenome (GOLD analysis project Ga0209770, IMG submission 187572) | Freshwater lake microbial communities from Lake Michigan, USA - Su13.BD.MLB.DD (SPAdes) (version 2) | ecosystem: Environmental > Aquatic > Freshwater > Lake | place: Lake Michigan, USA...
GTACGACCAACGGCTCGCCGCCCTGCTCACGGAGCGGGACGCGATCCGCTCCGAGGCCGCGAGAACCCTGGGGGTCCGCGAAAGCGGCAAGCTCGACCAAGCCATCGGCACCGCGGTGCGCGTCGCCAACGCGCGCGAGACCGAGACCGTTTACCGGGAATACCGCCAGGCGCTCTTCGAACCCGGACTCTCCCCGGAGCAACGCCGCTTGCTTTTCGACGGCGCGATCGAGCGGCTGGATCTGCCGCTGCCCCGCGGGGAAATGCAACCCGTGGTCCGCGCACCTTCCTGGTGACGCGCGATTTCCTCCGACCTAAAAGACGGCACTGACGACCGGACCTTCGACGCGCTTCCAGCCTTCACGCCCCCGCAAGAACGAGGGCGTGAGCCTCGCCGAGTAAGCCGTCCGCCGTGGCATTTCCCCACCTTCGCCCGATTCGCCTCCCGGGGCGCAGACCGGCCGGCGCCGTCCCACGCCCGAAAAATCCTTGGCGCGCGGGCGGGGGTCCCTGACCCTGCGCGCCGAATGTCCCTGCCCGATTTGCTGCCGATCACACCCTTCACGTCGCCCGTGAGCGGGGAGGTCAGGCCGCCGGGCTCCAAGAGCCTAACCAACCGCGCCCTGCTCCTCGCCGCGCTCTGCCCGCGACCTGTGCAACTCTCCGGCGCGCTCTTCAGCGACGACACCCGCCTGATGGCCGCCGCGCTCGGCCGGCTGGGGTTCAAGGTCGAGGCTGACGAATCCGCGGCGACCATCACGGTCTCAGGTCAGGACGCCGCCTTCGGCCCCGCGGAGACCGATCTTTTCGTCGGCCTCGCCGGAACCGCGGCGCGTTTTCTCACCGCCCTCTGCGCCGCCGCGCCGCGTGGCACGCACCGCCTGGACGGCGTCCCGCAGATGCGGCGCCGACCGATGCAGCCGTTGATCGCGGCGTTGCGCCAGCTTGGGGCCGACATCCGTTGCACCGGCGAGGAGGGCTTCCTGCCCGTGGAGATCCATTCGCGCGGGTTGAAGGGCGGCCGCGTGACGCTCGACGCCAGCGAGAGCAGCCAATTGCTCTCGGCACTGCTGATGGTTGCCCCGCTCGCGCGCGGGCCGGTGGAAATCGCGCTGACGGGCACGGTGCGCCGTCCGTTCGTGGATATGACCGCGGCGCTGCTCGGGGAGTTCGGCCAACCGGCCCCGACGTGGGTTTCGCCGGAATTGATCGTGGTAAGTCCGCAGCGGAATTTCACCGTCGCGGCCGACCCCTACCCGATCGAGCCCGACGCCACGGCGGCGAGCTACTTCCTGGCGCTACCGCTGGTGACACGCGGCGCGCTCGAGTTACCCGGCCTGCACGGGCCCGGCTCGGGCCTGCAGGGCGACACCCGCTTCATCGGCGTGCTGCAGGAGGCCGGTCTTGACGTGACGGCAACCGGCGGCGCGGTGCGGGCGGCTTTCAGCGGCGGCCGGAAGCGGGGAGTGCAACGCGACTTCAGCGGCTTTTCCGACACCTTCCTCACCCTCGCGGCGATCGCGCCGCTGCTGGAGGGCAGCACCCGTATCTCGGGCATCGCGCACACCCGGAAGCAGGAGACCGATCGGGTGGCCGGCATGGCGCGCGAGTTGCGCCGCCTCGGGCAGGAAATCGAGGAGACTGAGGATTCGCTCACGATCCACCCGCGTCCGCTCCGCGCCGGAGAGACCGTGGACACCCATGGCGACCACCGATTCGCGATGAGCCTCGGCATTCTGGGTTGCCACAACCTGCACGGAGACGGCCGCCCGTGGCTCACGGTGCGCGACCCGGCTTGCTGCGCGAAGACATTCCCTGACTTCTTCTCGGTGTTGGAAACCCTGCGCACCCGATCATCAGCCCACCGATGAACCCGAAGAACTTCCTCATTGTGGCGATCGACGGCGGCGCCGCTTCCGGAAAATCGTCCACCTCGCGCGCGCTCAGCGCGCGCTTCAACCTGCTCCACGTCGATACGGGCTCCTTCTACCGCGCGCTCACGGCGGAACTGCTGCGCGCCGGCGTGTCTCCGGCGGACCAGGTGGCGGTCGAGGCGGCGCTCGGCCGCATCACGCTCGGCACGCGGCTGGAGGGTCGCTCGGCGCTGATGGAAGTCGGCGGCCGCGTCGTTCCGGAAGCGGAGATCCGCGGACGCGAGGTCAACGCCCACGTTTCCCACTTCGCCGCCGTGCCCGCGGTGCGCGCCTTCCTGCTCGCCTATCAGCGCGGCCAGGCCGGCTTCGCGCGCGACCGCGGCTTCCGCGGGCTCGTGATGGAGGGCCGCGACATCGGCTCGGTGATTTTCCCGCAGGCGGACCACCGCTTCTTCCTCCACGCCGATCCGGAGGAGCGCGCGAGGCGCCGGGCCCGCGAGGGCGGGCAGGACTCCATCGCGGAACGCGACCGGCTCGATTCCTCGCGGCAGGCGGCCCCTCTCGCCTGCCCCCCCGGGGCCGTCGCCGTCGACACCACGTTCAACACCCTCGACGAAGTCGTGGAAACTATCGCGCGCCCGATCACGGCCGCGTTGGCCGCATGAGCCGCGCTTTTCCCCAAGTGGAGATGACGCCGGTCTACGGCGTGTGCCACTACCTGCTGCGCGTGTTCTTCGAGATTTTCTTCCGCGGCCAAGCGAGCGGGATGGAAAACCTCCCGGCGAGCGGCGGGTTTCTGGTCGCGGCCAACCATGCCAGTTTCATCGACCCGCCGGCGATCGGCAGTCTGGTCCCCCGCCAGATCGCCTACTTCGCGCGCAAGACGCTCTGGAGACCCGGCCTCGCGTCTTGGTGGCTCGACTCCGTCGGCACAATCCCCGTCGACCGCGACGGCGGACAGGACGTGAGCGCGATCAAACGCGTGCTGCGCGCCCTGAAGGAGGAACGCGGTCTGATCCTTTTCCCGGAAGGCACGCGGACGCCCGACGGCAATCTGCAGCCGGCGAAGCCCGGTGTGGGATTCATCGCGATCAAGACACAAGTGCTGGTCGTGCCCGTGCGCATCTTCGGTTCGTACGAAGCCTACGGGAAGGGCCGAGCCCCGCGGTTCGGAACCCCCGTCAACGTGGTGTTCGGGGCGCCCTTGTCCCCGGCCGACTACGACGATCCCAAGGCCGGCAAGGACCGCTCGCAGATCGCGAGCGAGCGCATCATGGCCGCCATCGCCCTCCTGCAGCTGCCACCCGAGACGATCGTCTAGGGTCTGCCGTTTCGGAACTGTCTTTGGCAGTTGGGGTAGCGGGATGATCCGCGGCTTCAGCCGCGGCTACACCCTGGCGTCACCATCGGAACCCGGGAGTGTTTATCCGTGATTACCTCTCCCCGGCGCCGTTCGGACGCTGCTCACGAACCGCCTCACGCGACCAGTCCGGCGCGCTCGAGGAGCGCGGTGGGGTCGGGGTCGCGGCCCATGAACTCGCGGAAAAGTTCAGCGGCGGGCGCGGAGTTTCCGCGGCTGAGGATCGTCTGGACGAACTCTGCTCCAACCTTGGGGTTGAAGAGCCCCTCGCGCCGGAAACGGCCAAAGGCATCGGCCTCGAGCACCTCCGCCCACTTGTACGAGTAATAGCCGGCGGCGTAACCCACCGGGTCCCCGAAGATGTGCGTGAAGCGGCGCAGGATCGTCGGCACCGGCGGGTTCGTCGGAATCAGGCAATCGGCAATCGCGGCGCGCGCCGCGGCCTCCAGGTCGGGCGCAGCCGAGAAATCGGCAGCGCGCCGGTGCAGCAGCAGATCGAGCTTCGCGAAGGCGACCTGGCGCATGGTCGCGCTGGCCGAGCGAAAATTCCGTGCCGCCCGCATGCGTTGGAACAAGTCCTCCGGGATCGGCGCGCCTGTTTCGTGGTGCCGCGCGAACAGGTCCAGCGCCTCCCGCTCCCACGTCCAATTCTCCATGATCTGCGAAGGCAGCTCGACGAAGTCCCAGGCGACGTTGACGCCGTTGAGCGACTTGAATTCCACCTCGCCCAGCAGGTGGTGCAGCAGGTGTCCGAACTCGTGGAAAATCGTTTCAACCTCGCGATGGTTGAGGAGCGCCGGCCGGCCCGGCGTGAGATTGCCGCACATCAACCCGAGATGCGGCTCGCGGCCCTTCGACCCCGGACCGCCGGTGATGAGATAGTTCATCCATGCGCCACCGCGTTTCGACTCCCGCGGGTGCCAGTCGGTGTAGAACGAACCGAGGTGACGGCCACCCGCATCGTGCAGGTCGTAAAGCGTGACCTCCGGATGCCAGACTTCGGCGGCTCCGGCCGATCGCGCGGTAATGCGCAGACCGAACAGGCGGGAAACCAGCTTGAACATGCCGTCCACCACCCGATCCAGAGGAAAGTACGGCCGCAGCGCCTCCTCGTCGAAATCGTGTCTCTCGCGGCGCAGCTTCTCCGCCCAATAGGCGACGTCCCACGGCGCCAGCAGCGAAGGCGAGCTCCCGGTCCGCTCCGCCCGGAACTGCTCCAGCTCACGGGCGTCCCGCGCGAATCGCGCGGCGCAGCGCCGCTGGAAGTCCTCCACGAACTCCAGCGCGCGGCGGCCGCTGCCCGCCATCCGCCGCTGCAACACCGTTTCAGCGAAGTCCGGCTGGCCGAGCAGCTCCGCCTTCTCCGCCCGCAGGCGCAGGATACGCACCACCAGCGACGCGTTGTCGTGGGCCTCCGCCGAACCCACCGCGGCGCTCGCCTGCCACGCGCGTTGCCGCAGCTCCGCGTCGTCGACATGCGTGAGCAGCGGTTCGAGCGAGGGCTGGTGCAGCGTGAACCGCCAACCCGTCTTCCCCTTGGCTTCGGCCGCCCGCGCCGCCGCCGCCTTCGCATGCGCCGGCAAGCCCGCCAGGCGGCTTTCCTGCTCGGTGGGCACCACCATTTCCCAAGCGTTCGTGGCATCGAGCACGTTCTCGGAATACTTCTGCGTGGTCTCCGCCAATTCACCTTGCAGGGCCTCCAGACGGGTCCGCTTCTCCGGGGAAAGATCCGCGCCGGCTTCGCGGAAATCCCGGCAAGTCTCCTCCATCAGCCGCCGCGCCACTCCGGTGACCTGTGCCGCCGCGGGCGACTCCGCGAACGCCTTCAACCTCCGCCACAGGGGCGCGCTCAGCGGGATACGCGCGTAGAAGCCCGTGACCTTGGGCAAAACCCGATTGTGCGCCTCTCTCAACTCAGGGGAATCGGCCACCGACTGCAGGTGGCTCACTCTGGCCCAGGTGCGGTTCAAGTGATCCGTCGCCACCTCCAGCGTCGCAAAGGTGTTGGCGAAGGTCGGAGCGGTTCCGTCCGAGGTAATCGCGTCCAGCGCCGCCTGCGCGCGCGCCATGGCCTCATCCACCGCCGGCTCCACCTGCGCCGGAGCCATCGCCGACCACCTGATCTCGAACTCCCAGCCCGAAAAAGGATTCTGCATGCGAAGCGGACAAACCCGCGCGGCGTCCGCGTTGTCAAACCGCAACCGGCCCGGCGCGGCTCCGCGGCCAGGGCTAAACGGCACGCAAAGCGAGAGGCCGCGGGGGAGAAAGAGGCGTGACCGTGGATTGATTCCGGAAAGCCATGGGATTTCGGCGGGAAATCCGCACCGCTCCTACCACCGCCGCGCGACGGAGAACGACAGTTGCCGACCGGCCGCCGGGACGGCGGGTACTTCCTGAAAGTCCTCGTCCCAAGCGTTGTCGAGGTGCACGGCCACTTCCACGCCGCGCAACGCCGCCGGACGGAAATATAGCCCCGCGGCCGTGTGCATCGCGCGGTCGCCGCCGGTGACCCGCAGCAGGTTGGGCGCCTGCCAGCGCAGCGAGTTGTCGAGCCGCAGTTCAAGCCGTGGCGTCAGCCGAACCGTGATCGCCGCGGTCAATCGGTGGCGCGCGTGGTTCAACGCGTAGAAACTGGCATCGACGGCCGCTCCGCGGTAGTCGGCGCCCTTCCCGAGCCAGGTGTGGCCGAAGACCACGTCGACCCCCGACCAACTGCGACGGGCGACCCACTCGAGACCGCTGACGCGCACGTCGACCGCGTTGGCCGTGCGCGCCGTCACGCCGCGCCGGAAGGTCCAGTCGACCAAGGCGTCGTCACGCCGCGTGAAGGCAACGGCTTCGACCGACCAACCCGCGATCAAGAGCGTGACGGCAGTCTCGAGGTTGCGGCTGAGCGAGCGACCAAGGCCGGCGTTACCGCGGAAGAGGCCCGACGCCGTACTCGCGTTCAAGGCCGTGTAACTCGGCAGTTGCGAGGTTTCGGCATAGCCAAAGCGCGCCCCGCGGAGCAGACCGGCGGAAAAGTCCCGCCCCGCCTCCGCCACGGGAAGCCAGGCACCGTCATCACGGTTGCTGTCGTCGTGCGCGGCACCGAGCCGCAGCCAACCGCGCCCGCTTTCCGCGGCCCATTCACGCCGCGCCGCCGCCGCGGCCTTGGTGAGGACCCTGGAGCGGTACCGGCCGAAGGTCAGCGATGTGGACGCGATGCGGTCGGCCTGCGCCTCACCGCGCAGAAAAAACGTCCATTCCGCGCGGCGCCAGCGACCCTCGGCCGCGGCCGCGGTAAGCCACGTTGTGTGCTGGAACGGATGCACCGGACCGAGCGGCGCGAAGCGATTGAACGCGTAGTCGTCCTTGTGCCGGCGGTGGACCACCGCGGCCTCCCAACCGTTGTCGCCGCCTAGTTCGACGCGGTGATTCAGCGCCAGGAGGAGCGTCTGCAAGTTCTCCGACTCGGGGGAGCCGAACGGCGTGTAAAGGTTGGGCCAGCCGAAGCGTTTGCCCTGGTAGCCGAGAGCCGCGTCGGTCTGGGATTCGGCGGCGCGGGACTGCAGTCGGAGGCTCGCGCGATTGAAGTCGTGGTCCCCGAAGCGCACGGCACCGTCGGACCTCGAGGAGGCGAGCCCGACGTCGACCCCGAGCCCGCCGGACGAGACCGCGCCGGCGAAGACCTCGGCGCGCCGGAGTGAGAATTGCCCCGCGCCAGCGGAGACGAATCCCCCGGCGGAAACAGGGCGCCAGTCCTGCGCGACCGCGCCGGCGGTCGCGTTGCTGACGCCGAGGGCGGCCTCGGCGCCGGCGAGCACCCGCGGAACCCCGAGCATCGCGGGCGCGAGCGGTAGTTCGGCAAGGTAGTGGCCGGTCTGGGGATCGGCGAGCGAAAGGGCCCCGAGCCGGTAACCGGTGGTCTCAAAGGTTCCGCCCCGCAGGGTGATGTCAGCCTGGGCCTCCGTGAGATTGCGCGCCTGAAGATCGATCCGCGGCTCGTAGCGCAAGGCGGTCACCGGCATCGCGAAGGCGCCGGCGGGCGCGAGATTCGCGACGGAGGGCGCCGTGACGGTGATGCCTGGCAGCGTTGAGACGCGAGGGCCCGGCGCGACGGCGGCTCCGGCCACCGCCGAGAAAAGCAGCGCCGCAGGGAACGAGCATCGACGCGGGACGACCATGTTCATACAGGAGGGGGCTTCAGCTTAACAACTTTGCCCGGGCAAAAAACAGCCCCGGGGGACCGGGGCGATCTTTCCCGCGGGATGCGGGGTCGAATCAGGCGTCGCCGTCGTGGCCGATGGCCTCGACCGGGCAGCCCTCAAGGGCCTCCATGCACTGCGCGACCTCTTCTTCCGTCGTCGGCTGCTTCATCACGTAGCTGTAGCCCCCCTCGTCATAGCGAGAGAACGAACCGGGAGCGGTTTCGCGGCACAGGTCGCAATCGATGCACTGCTGGTCGACGTAGAACTTACCAGGAACATTGACCGGCCACTTGTCGGATTTGTTCGCCATAGTTGGCCGAGGAAGAGCCTACCGGAAAAAGGTGTCAAGCGGGGCGACCGCGCCCCGCCGCGTCAGGGCGCTACCGGGCCGACTCGGATCCGCCGGTACTCCATCTGTCCGCGATCTCCCTCGAGGCCGATCCCACCGGTGGCCGGAACCTTGAGGTTGTCGGTCAGCAGTTCCCCGTTGCACTCGGCGCGCGCCACGCCGCCACGCACGGTGACGACGAGCTCGTTCCAGTCCTGCGGACGGTAGCGCTTCAGGTCCTTGTACGGCCCGGCCAGCGGGAAATCGCGGCACTGCAACTGCGGCTGGCGGATGAACACGCCGCTGTCGGCGTTGGGCGTCGCGCGGAACTCCAGCTTCAGCATGAAATCCTCCGGGAACTCACGCGTGGTCCATAGCTGTTGGATGCGACGGCCTTCGGCGGGCGTCGTGACGACGAGGCGGCCGTTGATCGCCCGGTAGCGGCCGTCGCCGGTCGCCACCTTGCCGTCGAACTTCTCCGCGGCCTTCACCTCGACGAAGACGGGAGCGTCGGCCTTGGCCTTCTTCGCCGCGGGGCGCGGCGCCGTCGCGCGGAAGCCCCAACCGGTCAAGTCGCGGCCGTTGAACAGCAGCGTGAAACCGGGCTCGGGCTGGAAGGTGTCGGGTGCCGTGTCGAGGAACCCGAGGGTTGCGAAAACCGGCCGCAACGCGGCGGCCCAGCGGGCGTAGCCCTCGGGATTGAGGTGCAGCTGGTCCTTGGACCAAGCGGCGTCCATGTCGCTTTCGGCGGTGGCGAACAACGTCCACGTGTCGATCACCGTGAACTGCGGGTCGCCGCGCACCACGCCCTCGAGCACGGCGTTGAGGGCGGCGATCGCCTCGCGGGGCCGTTTCTTGGCAGCGGAGCTGGGCATGACGCGGCAAACAACGACCGGCACGCGCGGGTGGTGGGCTTTGATCGCCGCGGTGATCTTGGCGAAGTTCCGCCCGGCGGCCTCGGGCGCGATGCCCACCTCGAGGTCGTTGGTACCGAGGAGCAGCACGATCGCCGCGGGATTGAGCGCGAGCACGTCCTCCTGCAAGCGGATCAGCATCCCGCGCGTGGTGTCCCCGCCGATGCCGCGGTTGGCCAGCTTCATGCCAGCGAAGGCGCCCTTGAAGTCGTTACCCCAACCTTGGGTGATCGAGTCGCCGAGAAAAACCACCGCACCCTGGTCGGTGGCGCCGCGCCCGGCCCATTCCTTCCGGGCGTCGTGCCAACGCCGCACGTAGGCGTCGTAGCGACGGAGCGCGCCTTCGCCGGGCAAGCCGGTTTCGTCGGCGGGCAGCGACCACCGGTCGGCAGGGATCGGCGGCTGCGGCTGGGCCGCGACCAACGTGAGCGGAAGCAGGAGCAGAAACAGGAATCGCATGGGATGGCGGGGTGTGCCTCACCGTGGAATAATCCGACCGCTTGTGGCGACCCGTTTGTTTTACCGGCCTCCGGTGGAAAGGGGCGGAAGGAAGGATGGGCCCTAGACGCGCCAGCTCTGCAGGATCCGGATGTAATTCGCGCGCTCGTGCGCCGCGGGGTCGGGACAGCGGCTCAGGTTGAGGGCGCCCCGCAACTGGCCGACGTCCTCGTACCCCCGCTCCTCCATCCAGCGCCGGAGTCCGCCGAGCAGCGAAGAGATGACGCGCGGACCGTGCCGCAGGACCACCGACACCACCTGCGTGCAATGCGCGCCAGCCAGCAACGCCTTGATGACATCCTCCACCGCATGGATCCCGCCGCTCGCCGCGAGCGAACCGCGCGTCTGGGGCGAGATGATCGCGAGCCACCGCAGGCGCAGCAGAAGCTCGGAGGAATCGGACAACTTCAGCGTCGGTTGCACCTCAAGTTCCTCGAGATTGAAGTCGGGCTGGTAGAAACGATTGAAGAGCACGACGCCGGCCGCACCGGCCCCCTCCAGCCGCGCGACGAAGTTAGCCGGGGCGGCGTGGAACGGCGAGAGTTTCACCGCCACCGGGATCCGCACGGAGCGCACGACGGCCGCCACAGTTTCCCGCATGCGCTCCTCAATCTCCTGCCCCCCCAGGAGGCGATCCGTGGCGAGCTGGTAGAGATTGAGCTCAAGGGCGTCGGCCCCCGCGGATTCGAGTCGTCGCGCGTGCTCCGTCCAGCCGCCGGGTCGGCTGCCATTGAGCGAGGCGATGACGGGGATCGTTAGGTCCGCCTTCAGGCGCCCCAGTTGCCGGGCGTAATTGTCAGGGCTGAGCTGGTACTCAGCGTAATCCGGAAAGTACGAGGTGGCCTCGGCGGAACTCTCCGCGGAAAACTCGACGTGTCGCGCCAGCGCGTGCTGTTCGGCCTCGATCTGCTCCTCGAACAGCGAATGCATCACGAGCGCCGACGCGCCGGCATCCTGCAGCTGGCGAGCCACGGCCGCGTTGTCGCAGAAGGGAGATGCGCCGACGACGATCGGGTTGGCGAGCTGCAGCCCGAGATAAGGGGTGGCGAGGTTCATGGCGGGGTCTGGGGGATCGGGGTGGTGGCCATCGGACCGGCGAGTTTCTCGTAGAGAGCGTAACGGCGCCGCACCTGGTCCTGCGCCTGCACCAACAGGGTCTCGGCCCGCTCCGGCGCGATGTTCCGCAGGATGCCGAACCGCGTCTCGTTGGCCATGAACCTTCCGAGGTCCACCGTGGGCGGGCTGGAGTCGAGGCGCAGGGGACTCTTCCCCTCGCCCGCCTGCCGCGGGTCGTAGCGGAAGAGCGGCCAATAGCCCGATTCGACCGCCAGCTTCTGCTGCTCCACGCCGAGGTGGAGCGGATACCCGTGCGCAATGCAGGGCGAGTACGCGAGGATCAGCGCCGGGCCGTCGTAGGTCTCCGCCTCGCGGAGCGCCGCGAGGGTCTGGCTGTCCTTCGCCCCGAACGCGACGCGCGCGACGTACACGTGGCCGTACTGCATCGCCATCAGCGCGAGGTCCTTCTTGGCGACGCCCTTTCCCCCGGAGGCGAACTTCGCCACGGCGCCTAGCGGGGTCGACTTCGACGACTGCCCGCCCGTGTTGGAATAAACCTCGGTGTCGAGCACGAGGACCTTCACCGCCTCGCCCGAGGCGAGCACGTGATCGAGGCCGCCGTAGCCGATGTCGTAGGCCCAGCCGTCGCCCCCGACGATCCACACGGTGCGGCGGACGAGATCGTCGGCTAGCGCGAGCAGGCGTCGACCCTCCGGCGAACTGTCGCCCAGCAAGCTCTCCTTGAGCCGGGCGACCCGCGCACGTTGGGCCGCGATCCCGGCCTCGTTGGATTGGTTGGCGGCCGCGAGCTCGGCCGCGAGATCCGCCCCGACGCGCGGGCCTATGGCGGCCAGCAACTCCCGCGCGGAAGCGGCGCGCCGCTGGACGGCGAGGTGGATGCCGAGGCCAAACTCGGCGTTGTCCTCGAACAGGGAATTGGCCCACGCCGGGCCGCGGCCGGCGGAGTCGCTGCAATAAGGGGTCGTCGGAAGATTGCCGCCGTAGATCGAGGAGCAGCCGGTGGCGTTGGCGATCAACAGATGGTCGCCGACGAGTTGGGTGAGAAGCTTCAGGTACGGCGTCTCTCCGCAGCCCGCGCACGCACCCGAGAACTCCATCAGGGGCCGCAGGAACTGGGATCCCTTGACGGTGCCGGTATCGAGCGACGCGCGGTCCGGGTCCGGGAGGCGCAGGAAAAAGTCCCACGCCGCGCGGTCGCGCTCGAGGCGTGGCGGCTGCGGCACCATGTCGATCGCCTTGTGGCGTGGGTTGGCGCGGTCCTTGGCGGGGCACACCTGCACGCACAGCGAGCAGCCCGTGCAATCCTCGGGTGCGACCTGCAGCGTATAGCGGCGCCCCAGGCGCTCCGCGGAACGGAACGGGGCCGACAAGAATCCACCGGGAGCACCTGCGAGGTCCTCCGGGGCGAAGAACTTCGCGCGGATCGCCGCGTGCGGGCAGACGAGCACGCACTTGTTGCACTGGATGCACACCGCAGGGTCCCAACCGGGCACCTCTAGCGCGATGTTGCGCTTCTCCACCCGCGAGGTCGCCGTCGGCCAGCAGCCGTCGACCGGCATCGCGCTAACCGGCAGCAGATCGCCCTCCCCGGCCAGGAGGCGGGCGGTGACATTGCGAACGAAGTCGGTCTCAACCGCGTAGCTTGGCAGCGGTGTGACCCAGGCGTCCGCCTCGACCGTCGCCGGCAAGGGGACCTCCTGCAGCCCGGCCAGCGAGGCGTCCACAGCGGCGTGGTTCATCCGCACGATATCCTCACCTTTCCGGCCGTAGGTCTTGGTGATCGCGGCCTTGATCTCCGCGATCGCCTCGTCGCGGGGCAGCACGCCCGAGAGAGCGAAGAAACAGGTTTGGAGGACGGTGTTGGTGCGCCGGCCCATGCCGGACGCGGTCGCGACCTTGGTCGCATCGATCACCATCAGCCGGAGACCTTTCGCGATCATCACCTCCTGCCAGTCGCGGGGCAGCCGGTTCCAGGTTTCCTCGGGAGGGTACGGAGAGTTGAGCAAGATGATCGCACCCGGCGCGGTGTAGCGCAGGACGTCCACGCGTCCGACAAAGCGAAACTGGCTGCACGCCACAAAGCCCGCCTGACGGATCAGGTAAGGCGCGCGGATCGGTCGCGGACCAAACCGCAGGTGCGAAATCGTCATCGAGCCCGACTTCTTCGAGTCGTACACGAAGTAGCCTTGGGCGTGGTTGCCGGTCTGCTCGCCGATGATCTTGATCGAGTTCTTGTTGGCCCCGACCGTGCCGTCCGCACCCAGGCCCACGAACACGCAGCGGCGCACCTCCGCGGGCTCGAGGTCGAATGTCTCGTCGGAGGACAGCGAGGCGCCCGTGACATCATCGATGATGCCAACCGTGAAGCCATGGCGCGGCGACGCCCCCTGGAGATGCTCGAACACTGCCCGAACCATACCCGGCGTAAACTCCTTCGAGCCGAGACCGTAGCGCCCGCCGACCACGCGCGGGGCGTCGCCCAATCCTGGCCTCCCGCGCGCAAGGGCGGCGATGACATTCAGGTACAGCGGCTCTCCCAGGGAACCGGGCTCCTTGGTACGATCCAGCACCGCGATCGAGCGGGCCGTCGCCGGAAGCGCGGCGAGGAGAGCCGCGATGTCGAAGGGTTGGAAAAGCCGCGCCGCGACGACGCCCACCCGCTCACCCCGCTCGCTCAGCCAATCGACCGTGGTGGCAATCGTCTCCACCGCACTCCCCATGGCGATGATCACGCGCTCGGCCTGCGGGTGACCGTGGTACTCGAAGAGTTGGTAAGACCGGCCGGTCGCGGCGGCGAACCGGTCCATGACCGTCTGCACATGCCCCGGCACGGCGGCGTGGTAACGGTTAACCGCCTCGCGCCCTTGGAAGTAGACGTCGGGGTTCTGCGCGGTGCCGCGGATCGTCGGGGCGTCGGGCGTGAGGGCGCGGGCGCGGAAGTCCGCGAGGTCGGCCTCGTCGATGACGGCGCGGATCACATCGTCGCCCACGCGGGTGATGCGCTGCACCTCGTGCGACGTACGGAAGCCGTCGAAGAAGTGAATGAAGGGCAGGCGCGCCCGATAGGCGGCCGCGTGGGCGATGAGAGCGAGATCCTGGGCCTCCTGCGGGGAATTGCTCGCGAGGAGGGAAACGCCCGTGGCGCGGCAAGCCATGACGTCCTGGTGGTCGCCGAAGATGGAAAGCCCCTGCGCGGCCAAGGCGCGCGCGCTCACGTGGATCGTGAGCGGTAGCATTTCCCCCGCGATCTTGTAGAGGTTGGGGATCATCAGGAGCAGCCCCTGCGAAGCGGTGAACGTCGTGGTGAGCGCTCCGCCGAGCAGGCCGCCGTGCATGGCGCCGGCGGCGCCACCCTCCGACTGCATCTCGATGACGCGCGGCACGGCGCCCCAGAGATTGGGCCGGCCCGCGGCGGCCCATTCGTCGCACGCCTCCGCCATGCTGGACGATGGCGTGATCGGATAGATGGCGATGAGCTCGCTCAGGCGGTACGCGACGGAGGCGACCGCCTCGTTGCCGTCGCAGGTGATGAATTCGGGAGTGGGAGTGGGTCCGACCATGGCGGATGCGCCCGGCGCGCCGGGCGTGGCCGCGTAATGTGCCACTCTCACGCGGCCCCTGCTGTGCAGCTTTTGCCAATCGAATGGCGGTATTTGCGAAGCCATGGTGGCGGCACGCCAAGTCGTTCGGAACCGCCTTCGTCCGTCACGCCCGCGGCGTAGTCCACGGCATCCTGCCGTCGCCCAGGCTTCGGCCGGCTAGCACCACGGGCCACCAACCCAAGGGGTCAGGGCGTTGATTGTTTGAATCAGACCTACCGCGATCGCCAAAAAACACCCAACGCCCTGACCCCTTTGGGGGCGCCGCGGCTGCACCAAACGCAAGGGCAACAAGCGTCAGAATACTCCGCGTTTCCCGCACCTGCCTGCCGAAACCTCAGCGCGGGAGGGAGTTCCTCGGGCTACGTCTTTTCGGAAATTCATACCTGCTGCGGGTCCGTCACTGCTCCCTTCCTCATTCCCGCTCACCTTCCCTCGCCGCTCTCGACGCAGCGTCGCCGGAGCGGCCTCGGCCCCAAAGGGGTCAGGGCGTTGACTGTTTGAGTCACACCGACCGGGGTCACCGAAAAACAATCAACGCCCTGACCCCTTTTTTGGGGGCTCTTCCGGCCGATCGGCGAAATGCTCCGTCAAACAAACCCCGCCGAGGGGCGTGAACCGCGCAGGGAATCAGCGCACCTGCAGGGTGTCGCCCTCGAACACGAGATCGAGGGACGGCACCACGACCGCCTTGCGGGTACCCTCACGGCGCACCTTGCCCGCTAACCACGCGTCGTAGCCCGTGACGCGCGCCGCTTCCATGACCGCAGGCGCCAACTCCGGAGAAACGTAGGCGGCGAAACCGACGCCCATATTGAACGTAGCGAACGCCTCACGACGGTCGATCGGCCCGGCCTCCATCATGAAACGAAACAGCGCCGGCACCGGCCGCGGCGCGGTGATCTCGTACACGAACGGTTCCTCAAGGCGCATCAGCTTGCGCCAGCCGTGTCCGGTGACGTGCGCGACGTAGTTCAGCTTCAGGCCGCGCCGCTGGCACTCGCGCACGAACGCGACGTAAATCACCGAAGGAGCGAGGAGGGCGTCACCAAAGGTCCGCGGGTCGCCGTGGCCGATCGGCGTCTGGTAACCCTGCGGCAGGCGACCCGCCAGCTTACGGCAGAGCGAAAGCCCGTTCGTCTGCACGCCCGAGCTCGCGAGAAAGATGATCGCATCGCCTTCCCGCACATCACCGGTGATCCGAAGATTTTTGGGCGCGATGCGGCCGATCGCGGAACCGGCGAGCACGATCGCCGCGGGATCGATGATGCCGCCGAGCGTCGGAGTCTCCCCTCCGCCCCAGACCGCACCGGCCTGCCGGCATCCTTCCGCGAAACCTTCCACCAGGGCTTCGCAGCGGGCGCGGTCGGCGAACCAACCCGAGTCGCCCACCGCGGCATGCATCGCGACCGAGATCGGGAGGGCGCCGCAGGTGACGAGGTCGTTCACGATCGTCGCGACTGTGTCGATCGCCACCTCGCGGTACCACGTGCGACCGGTGGCAACCTGTACGGCGTCGGCCACAAGGTTTTTCGTCCCCAAACCCTCCTCGACCTGCGCGAGGTAATGATCGGCGGCCTCGATCAAGTAAGCGCTCTCGCCCCGGGTGGACGCGGGCTCCGCATAACCGTGCGAGCCGAGCAGACCGGCGGTCGTGCGAGCCGCGCGCTGGCAGGCGCGCTTGAAGGCGTCGAGCTGGTCGTAGCGGACACCCGCTTGCTCGTAGGAAAGACTCATTTCGAAGGAGGCGGAGGGCGCAGGTCAGTATGACCGACCTTCGTTCTTCTCGTAATAATTGACGAACGCCTGGTTCACGACGCGGTAGCCGCCCGGAGTCGGGTACTTGCCGGTGAAGTACCAATCCCCGCGGTGGTTCGGCACGGCCGCGTGCAGGCTCTCCACCGTCTGGAAAAGGATCTCCACGTCACCCCGCCACTCCAGCTGCTTGGGCCGGACCAGCTCGACGATGCGACGCGAAATGTCCTCCGGGGAGAATGATTCGTAGATGCGGCGGACATGGTTCTGCGAGCCGCCACGCTTCACCTCGTCGCGGCACAGCTCGTAGACCTCGTCGAGCAGCGCGGTGGCGCCGCGCTCGTGCAGAAGTGAGACCGCGGCCTCAAAGGCGATGAATTTGCCGAGCTCCGACATGTCGATGCCGTAGCAGTCGGGGTAGCGGATTTGCGGTGCCGTGGACGCGATCACGATGCGCTTCGGGTTGAGGCGCGCGAGGATCCGCAGGATGGAACGCCGGAGCGTCGTGCCGCGCACGATCGAGTCGTCGACCACCACGAGGTTGTCGACGCCGGGTCGCACCGAGCCGTAGGTGATGTCGTAGACGTGGCTCGCGAGATGATTTCGCAGCCCTTCCTGGCCGATGAAGGTGCGGATCTTGATGTCCTTGCTGACGACCTTCTCACCGCGCGGCCAATTGCGCAGGATCAATTCATCGAGCAGGCTCTCGGTGAGCTTGCCCTCGGCGCTGGCGCGCAGGATAGCCGCCTTGACCTCGTCGCGGCGCAGAGCGCGCAGGGAAGACATGAGCCCGTAGAAGGCGGTCTCGGAGGTATTGGGGATGAAACTGAAAACCGTGTCGGCCCATTCGTGGCTGATGAGCTTCAGCACCGGCGCCGCCAGCTGCCCGCCGAGCGCCTGACGCTCGCGGTAAATGTCGATGTCGTTGCCGCGCGAAAAGTAGATGCGCTCGAACGAGCAGGATGACCGCGGCATCGGCGCGGTGAAAGCGGCCTCGGAGACGGTGCCGCGCCGCTTGATCACCACCACGTGGCCCGGGCTCACTTCCTTGACCTGCTCCAGGGCCAGATCGAAAACCGTCATGAGCGGCGCGCGCTCGGACGCGAAGGCGACCACCTCGTCGTCCTGGTAATAGAAACAAGGCCGGATGCCCGAGGGATCGCGCGCCACGAAGGCGTCGCCATTGCCGATCAGACCGCAAAGCACGTAACCGCCATCCCAGCGCTGCGCGGCGCGGGTGATCACACGGGCGACGTCGAGATCCTCGCTGATGCGATGGGACAGTTCCTCGCCGCCCAGGTCTCGCTTGCGGAGGAACCGGTAGATGTCCTCGTGCTCCTCATCGAGGAAGAACCCGATTTTCTCGAGGATCGCCTGGGTGTCGGTCGCGAAGATGGGGTGCTGGCCCATCGCGATCAGGGAGTTATTCAGCTCCTCGGTGTTGGTGAGGTTAAAGTTGCCGCAGAGCGCGAGGTTGCGCGTGGGCCACGGGCTGCGCCGGAAAAAGGGGTGGCACGAGGAGAGGCTGTAGCCGCCGCTCGTCCCGTAGCGGAGGTGCCCCATGAGCAGCTCACCGCCGAAGTCGAAGTTGCGCTTCACCGTGTCCGCGAACTCCGGATGAATCACGCCGCCCGCGACGTGGTCGTTGTACTGGCCGAGCAGCGTACGGAAGATCCGATCGAGCGGGTTCGAGTCGATGTTGCGCTCGCGGAACATGAACGGCGCACCCGCCGGGGTATCGAGCTTAACGCAGGCCACGCCCGCGCCATCCTGCCCGCGGTTGTGCTGCTTCTCCATCAGGAGAAAGAGCTTCGTGAAACCCCACAGCGGCGTGCCGTACTTTTCCTGATAGTGCGAAAGCGGCTTCAGCAGCCGCACCATCGCGATGCCACACTCGTGGGTTACCCGGTCAGACATGGGCGAGGAAGCGGGAACGAGCGCCACCCGCGAGGACCCGACACCGCGGAGCGGATCGGGAAATGGCGGCATTGGCGGGAGGCGTCGTCAATCGCCGCCCATCTCGGCAAGCCTCCCGCCGCGGTCAACGGCTTTCTCCAAAACGCGTGAATTCCGCTCTGCGATCGAAGCACGGAGGTCAGGATGGTGATCGTGAAGCGGAACGACACCACGGAGTTCTTTCACCACGGAGACACGGAGGCACCGCGGACGGGTCGAAGCTGGAAGTCAGGGACTCACGGTTCCGGCGCGATACGGTCCGAAAAGTCATCAGGTGGGACCACGGAAGACTCGGAAAGCGCGGGAGGCTGGAGACTGCCGCCTCTCGCGGTCCAATCGTAAGCATGGTCCGCGGCAAACAGCCGCGGCTGCACCCCGCCTCTGCGCCAATTGCGCGTTGTCGCGGCCATTGAGCTGGTTGGCCGCGAGGAACCTCAAAACGCGCAGAGGCAGCGTTTCGACAGGAAGGTCGAAAAGTTCGGTAAGGCATCGGCCGCTTTTCGTCATTATCCGCGGTATCGGAGAAATCCGCGGTAAAACCAGACGCCATCGGACCTTCCTTCGGCCGTTGCCCTTCCCAGCATCGTCCGCGGCTGGCAGCCGCGGCTACAGCAAGCCGTCGCGTTCTCATCTGTGTTCATCGGTGTCCATCCGTGGTTGCTCTCACGCGAAGCGATTCGGCAATGCCTTCGGCCTTCAGGACCACCACATCGCCCGCGGCTGCACCAAGCTCAGACGCGGCAAAATTCGTGTCCCTTGGCGTCCATTCGTGGTTACTCCTCGGCTGGGCGGTTCGGCGCCATGTCTTCCCGCCTCGCACCCTTTCCGGAGGCGAGACGCCGCCCTGAAGAAGCTTCGGCTTCAGCCGTGCCGCGCTGGGGATGAGCCGGCGCGTCGGTCGCCTTGACCGCGCCGCGAGCGTCCGTGAACGTCGCTCGCGCCACCATGCTGATCCTCCGCGGCTCCCCCGCCCTCTCGCCCTTTCGCCTGCAGAAATTGCGGCAGGACCTTGCCGGCGCCGGCGTGCCGATCCGCGCGGCGAACGCGGAATTCGTGCACATCGCCGAGACGGACGGCCCGCTCGGAGCCGACGACATAGCGGTGTTGGAAAAGCTGCTCACCTACGGCCCGCGGCGGGCCGCCGAGTCCGTCCAAGGCGCAACCCTGGTCGTAGCCCCCCGCCCCGGCACGCTTTCACCGTGGTCCTCCAAGGCCACCGATATCGCCCGCAACTGCGGCCTGAGGGCGATCCGCCGCATCGAGCGCGTCATCCAACTCACCCTCGACCTCGGCGGCGAGGATCCGGCGCCCCACCTGCCCTCGATCCGCGCGCGGATCCACGACCGGATGACCCAAGCCGTGCTGCCGGACCTCGCCGCCTGCGAGGTGCTCTTCCGCCACGAGCAACCGCGGCCGATGACGTCCGTCCCGGTCCTCGCCCGCGGCCGCGCGGCGCTGGTCGATGCCAACCGATCGCTCGGGCTCGCGCTCGCCGAGGACGAGGTCGACTACCTCGTGAAGGCGTTCACGGGCCTCGGCCGAGACCCGAACGACATCGAGCTGATGATGTTCGCGCAGGCCAACTCCGAGCACTGCCGCCACAAGATCTTCAATGCCACGTGGGAAATCGACGGCCGCGCGCGCGAACGCTCGCTGTTCCAGATGATCCGGCACACCCACGAGCGGCACAGCGAGGGCATCCTGTCGGCCTACAAGGACAACGCGGCCGTGATCGTGGGAAGCCGGGGCGGACGGTTTTTCGCGGACCCGCGCACCAACGAGTACGGCGCCGTGACAGAGGACATACACGTGCTCTGCAAGGTCGAGACGCACAACCACCCCACCGCCATCTCGCCCTTCCCGGGGGCCGCCACCGGTTCCGGCGGCGAGATCCGCGACGAGGGCGCGACCGGCCGCGGTTCGAAGCCGAAGGCCGGGTTGGTCGGTTTCACGGTTTCCAACCTCCGTCTTCCGGGCGCCGTGCAGCCGTGGGAAAAGGATCACGGCAAACCCGGGCGCATCGTCTCCGCGCTCGACATCATGATCGAAGGCCCCCTCGGCGGCGCCGCGTTCAACAACGAGTTCGGGCGCCCCGCGATCAACGGATACTTCCGTACCTTCGAGGCCGAGGTGCCGGGCTCCGGCGGCCCCGAGCTCCGCGGTTACCACAAGCCGATCATGCTCGCCGGCGGCCTCGGTAACATCCGTGGCGAGCACGTCCGCAAGGGTGAGATCGGCGAGGGCGACAAACTCGTCGTCCTTGGCGGGCCCGCGATGCTGATCGGACTCGGCGGCGGCGCCGCGAGCTCGATGGCCAGCGGCCACGGCAGCGAAGACCTCGATTTCGCGAGCGTGCAGCGCGACAACGCCGAGATGGAGCGTCGCTGCCAGGAGGTCATCGACCGCTGCTGGGCGCTCGGCGCCGAAAACCCCATCGCGTTCATCCACGACGTCGGCGCCGGCGGGGTTTCCAACGCCCTGCCGGAATTGGTCAACGACGGCGGACGCGGCGGGCGTTTCAACCTCCGCGCGTTGCCGTGCGACGAGCAAGGCATGTCGCCGCTCGAGATCTGGTGCAACGAGTCGCAGGAGCGCTACGTGCTCGCGATTCCGGCGGGCCGCATGACCGAGTTTGCGGCGCTCTGCGAACGCGAGCGGTGCCCGTTCGCCGTCGTGGGCGAGGCCACCGGCGAGCGCCGGCTAGTGCTGGCCGATCCGCATTTCGGCAACACGCCGATCGATATGCCGCTCGAGGTGCTGCTCGGCAAACCGCCGCGAATGCACCGCGTGGAGCACTCCGTCGCGCGGACCCGCCTTCCCCTCACCCTGCCCGCGGGAACTACGGTCGCCGAGGCGGCGCGGCGCGTCCTCGCTCACCCGAGCGTGGCCGACAAGACGTTCCTCATTTCCATCGGCGACCGCACGCTCGGCGGGCTGATCGCCCGCGACCAGATGGTTGGGCCTTGGCAGGTGCCCGTCGCTGACTGCGGAGTCACCGCGGCCGCCTACGACGTCACCACCGGCGAGGCTATGGCCATGGGGGAACGCACTCCCGTCGCCCTCAACGACGCGGCGGCCTCGGCGCGCCTCGCCGTCGGCGAGGCCCTCACCAACCTCGCGGCCGCGCAGGTGGGCAATATCGGACGCGTGAACCTCAGCGCCAATTGGATGGCCGCCCCAGCGGTCCCCGGCGAGGGCGCCGATCTCTTCGCGGCCGTGCAGGCCGTGGGCATGGAGCTTTGTCCGGCACTCGGTATAACCATCCCGGTCGGCAAGGACTCGATGAGCATGTCGACCGTCTGGCAGCAGGACGGCGCCACGCGGCGCATGACCGCGCCCGTGTCGCTCATCGTCTCGGCCTTCGCCCCGGTGACGGACGTTCGCCTCACGCTCACGCCGCAGCTGCGCCAGGAGCCGGGCACGGTGCTGCTGCTGGCTGATCTCGGGCAGGCCCGCAACCGCCTCGGCGGATCGATCCTCGCACAGGTCTACTCGCAGCTCGGCGACGCCCCGCCGGACGTCGATTCCGCCGCTGACCTCCGGGCATTCTGGGACGCGATCCAGGAGCTAGGTGCTGCGGGACGCCTACTCGCATACCATGATCGGTCCGACGGCGGGCTTTTCGCCACGGCGGTGGAAATGGCCTTCGCCGGCCACACCGGCGTGTATCTGGACCTGCCGGCCGGAGATACTTTCGCCGCACTCTTTGCGGAGGAGCTCGGCGCGGTGCTGCAGGTGCGCGCGGCCGACGAGGCCGCAGTGCGGGCAGCCTTCGAATCTCGCGGGATCGGCGCTCTTATTTCCAAGATTGGCGGACTGACGGAGGGGTATCGCTTCATCGTCCGGCAAGGCGGCCAAGCGGTGCTCGACGAGGATTTGTTCGCCCTGCGCGACATCTGGTCCGACGTGACGCGGCGGATCGCGTCGCTGCGCGACAATCCGGCGTGCGCGGAGTCGGAGCACCGGCTGCGCCTCGACCGCGACGATCCGGGCATCACGCCGAAGATCGGCTTCACGGTGGAGGTGGGTCGCGATCTTTCGAACCGGCCGCCAATCGCGATCCTGCGCGAGCAAGGCGTGAACGGCGAAGTCGAGATGGCGGCCGCGTTCCACCGGGCGGGCTTCCGCTCCGTCGACGTGCACATGTCGGACATCCTCGCGGGGCGGGTGAGCCTGCGGGATTTCCGCGGCCTCGCGGCCTGCGGCGGCTTCAGCTACGGCGACGTGCTCGGGGCCGGCGAGGGCTGGGCAAAGAGCATCCTGTTCAACGACCGCGCGCGCGCGGAGTTCGCGGCGTTTTTCGAACGCGAGGACACCTTCGCCCTAGGTGTATGCAATGGCTGCCAGATGATGAGCAACCTGCGCCCGATCATCCCGGGCGCCGACCTCTGGCCGCGCTTCGTGCAGAACGAGAGCGAACGCTACGAGGCGCGGTACGTCTCGGTAAGCATTGAGCGCAGCCCGAGCGTGCTCTTCGCCGGCATGGAAGGCTCCGTTATTCCCATCGCAGTCGCGCACGGTGAGGGCCGCACCGAGTTCACCGATGAGGCCGCGGCGCGCCGCTGCGGTGAGTCGGGCTTGGTGGCCGCGCGGTTCGTCGACAACCGCCACCAGCCGACGACCGCCTATCCGCTCAACCCCAACGGATCCCCGTTTGGCATGACCGCGCTCACCACGACCACCGGCCGCGTGACGATCATGATGCCGCACCCCGAGCGCGTCTTCCGCTCCGCCTGCATGAGCTGGACCCCCGGCGGCTGGGGCGAGGACAGCCCGTGGATGCGCCTGTTCCGCAACGCGCGCGCCTGGATAGGCTGAAGCTGGTTCGCGGGGGCGAACCGGCTTCAGTGGCCAACTTTGGTGGCCCGGGAAACGCCTCACGGGAGGCGCTCCCGTCCTACGGATCAGGGAACCTCGTAAACCTCGACGAGAGCGACACCCGTGGTCCCTCCCAAGCCGGATACCTGCGCGGTATACGCCCCGGGGGCGAGGTTGATCAGAATGGCAGCATCGGCAGCATTGGCCGGCAGGGCGAACGCCCCCACTTGCGAAGCGGCGGCCACGATCGCCGCGGCGTCGGCTGAAGAGGCCAGACCAGAGTTCTGGGCCAACACCGTCGCGCCGGAAGCAATCGACAACTGCGGGCGGGCCAATGCGCCACCAACCCCGAACTGGGTAAGCGCCGGACCAACGCCGCGGATCAGCACGCGTTTCGGAACGGATCCGCCCACGTAGAAGCCGGCGATAAGGGCGTTGTCACCCGTGCCCGCGGTAGCGCGCGTCGCGATGTTCACGACGCGTTGTGACAGCGGAATCGTACCGGCCGTGGCATCGTACACTTCAACGAGAGCCACTCCCGAGGCGCCGGCCTGGCCGGTGATAACGGCGGAGTAAGCGCCGGGAGCGAGGTTGAGCACAAGCGCCGCGTCACGGCTGTTGGCCTGCAGAGCGAACGCTCCGACGCGGGCTGAAACCGCGGCGACCTCCGAAGGATT
>Ga0209770_10000444_pt1 | contig 23043 bp, 3 predicted proteins | sample LauGreSu1BDMLBDD_2_FD_187572 | JGI IMG/M metagenome (GOLD analysis project Ga0209770, IMG submission 187572) | Freshwater lake microbial communities from Lake Michigan, USA - Su13.BD.MLB.DD (SPAdes) (version 2) | ecosystem: Environmental > Aquatic > Freshwater > Lake | place: Lake Michigan, USA...
CAGAGATAGCTAAAAGATATGATATAAATAAGTTTAGAGAGATATTGGCTGATCCCACAGAAGATAAGTTAGCAAAACTTACTGCGGAAAATATGATCAAGCAGTATAATCTTAAGTTGGGTAAGTTAGCACTTATTCAGGAATCTATGAAAGGTTACCCTGGAGGTATACCTATAATTGCTGCTCCATATATGATGAGTATAGGATTGAGTCCTGATACTGTATTACCACAGGTTCCTCAAGCACAGCAACAGATGCAAAGTCCTGAAGAAGAGATGGTTGAGTATCCTGAGATGGATGAAGAAGAACTACAAGAAGTACCTATGAGATATGGAGGACGTACAGCACGTCTTAATAATTTTGTACAAGGTATCCGTAAAAAGAATAACGAGTTTGATCCTACACAAGGTGTATATCTATACATGGAAGATGGAGGACCTGTATTTTATGATGGTAACGGTAATCCTGCTCCAGAAGGAATTATGCCCGAAGAATATAGAAATGGCGGGTTAGTAGAGTATGATAAAGGTGCAGAGGTTAAAAAGAAAAAACAGAAAGCACCTCCTAAAGATGCTGTTATTATTAAAAGGGATGATTATAAAACTGATGCGGATTATGAAAAGGCTAAACAAGAAGCATATAGTAAAGCATCAGATAAAACTAAAGTATTTGTCTTAGATAAAGACGGTGTATATAAAAAGGTTGTAAGTAAAGCATTTGTATATCCAGAATATTCTGAAGATGATCTTGATAAAGTATTTAACGGCAAAAAAGATATTGCTGCTAGATATGAGTATTATAAACAAAGATTAAATGACCCAAATGTACAGGCTAAGTTATATGAACAATATCTAAAATCTTTTGATAATGATAAGGCTCTTAGACCTACGTCATTAAAGAAATTAGAGGTTGATACAGAAGATCTTAAAAAGTTAACTCCTAAACAAGTAACAGAACAGTTGTTAGAAATGCAAAAAAGAAATCTTGCATTCTTAGCACATGGTCATGATGTATCTAAAACACCTAATGCACCTGATACAGCAAATGGAGTTACTAATAAACAATTAGAAGAATATGCTAAGAAGATAGGTTTACCTATACCAGATGCAAAGAGTTCTGCTGCACAACAGTTAGCATATTGGGCATTTGAAGACTTAGCGGGAACTGATGCATTACCTGATTTTACTAAAGGTCAAAGAGGTGCTGCAGATGAAAAGGGCAGTAAGAGTGCAACAATATCACCCGCAGACGGTATATATACTAATACAACTGCTGGTCAGTTATTAGGTATTAAAGGAGATCCTACTATAGGTGAAGATGCTTACGATGAATACGAGTATGAATATGATAAAGATCCTGTAAAGGATATGGAGGTTCCGTCATACTCTCCACCAGAGATGTTTTTGCAAGATAAAATAAAACTTGCTCAAACATTAGGTAACATGGGAAGCTTACGTAAGTTTATGCCTAATAAAGCAAGTATAGATTTAATGACTCCTGATGTTGCATACCTAACACCAGAAAGACAGATTGCTGCTGGAAATGAACAACTTGCTATTATGAAAGATGCATTAGCAGCAAGTTCTCCACAACAAATATCTGCTAAAATGACTGGCATGTCCGGTAATATGTTTGAGAATGCTGCTAATGTTATTGGACAAGTTCATAATGCAAACATAGGTTTGTATAATGCATTTCAGCAACAAAAGACAGGCATAGAAAATCAAGAAAGAGGGTTTAATGCACAGGCTGCTAAAACATATTATGATGAACTTACTGCAACTAATCAGAATTATAATAACTCAAAACGTGCTGCGGCAAATGAATTTATAAATAATTTAGTTCAGGCTAAAACCAATGAGGCTCAGGCATATAACCTAAACATGTTATATCCTAACTATCAGATATCTCCCGCAGCAGCAGGAGCCCTTTACTATTATAAACCTACTCCTATGGAACCAGGTGCAGCAAATAGTTTTGCAGATATTTATTATAGACTGAGACAAGATGAAAGGTTGGAAGAATTAAGTTCTGATGAAATAGCAGACATTGCAAAAGAAATGGCAGGATATACTAAGAAGACATCGCCACGTAGTGCAAAATCTACAAATGATTCTGACTGGTATAATATGCAAAGAGGAATATACGGAAACCCAGCAATGACATCGTATCCTAATTTAGAAGAAGAGAATACATAACACTTTAAACTTTAAAACTTTTATTAAAACTTATAAAGTTTATTCATATCTTTACAGTATAAACTATGGCAACTTATCTACAAGGTGTAACCGACTATATTCCGCAGATACAACCGTTTCAGCCGGATTTTAATTTTTATCAAAATTTACTTGAGGCTAAACAAGCACAGTATCAGGCAGGCTACAGCAAAGTAAGCAGCTTATATGGTAGTCTTCTTAACTCAAGACTAACACGTCAGGATACTACAGAAGCCAGAGATGACTATTTTACCAGGATTCAAAATGATATAGAGAAGTACTCAGGTATGGATCTATCTAAAATAGAAAATGTAAATAATGCCCTACAAGTATTCCAACCCCTCTTAGATGATAAATATCTTCAAAGAGACATTGTATTTAGTAGAGCTATGGATATTCAAAGGGGGAGAAGTAATTACTTCAAAAACTGCATGAATGAAAAAGAATGCGGTGGAAGATGGTGGGATGTAGGAGATTCTGCACTTAGTTACTTAGAGCAGGACTTTATGAAGTCATCTAAGGATGAGATATTTAATATCCAAAATCCTGAATACGTACCTTATACCAATGCTTATAAAGTAGCAATGGATAACATCTATAAGTACAAGGATATGTTTAATATGGAGTATCCAAGTCTTACTGAAAATGGAAGATATAAAATAATAACTACAAACGGAGAGCAGTTAATACCTACATTAGAATCATACCTTAGTATGACTATAGGTAAAGATCCTCAGATTAGAAGGATGTATGAAACACAGTCTTTTGTAGATAGAAAAAGTTATGTAGCTAGTAAGGCACCGGAAATGGGAGAAGAGGCTGCAGAGAGAGAATATATAAATTCTGTATTTGCAGACGTAGATACTTATAATAAGTCTTTACAGCAGAGTCTTACACAAGATTTAAAAGATGTAGAAGATAAAAAGACTCTTAAAAAATCTAATGCTGATACTTATGGGGTAGATCCGGATATTGACGGAGACATCATGGAACAGTTATTTGGATTAGATGAACAAAAGAAAGTTGTTGAACAGGTTAAAACAGATGCTGATAATGTTACAGCATTAACGGATCCTTCTGTAAATGAAGGAGTTAGTTTAGATGTTTTACGTAGACGTGCTGATTATTTAAAGTCAGAACTATATAGTGCTGAAACCATTGGTAAGGCAGCAAGAGACTATGCAATGTCTACTAAGAAGGTTAAAATGGATGCTGATCCATATGCCTTAGCAGATCATAACCATGCTTTGCGTATAGCAGAAATGGATTATGAAGACAAACTTACTAGAAAGAGAAATGAGGATGAAGAGAAGATGATGAGAGAACTCATGGCTTCTAACGGAAATGGTACAGTTCTACAAGTAGGTAAAGGTAATACTGATCCTAACATGATAGCTGATGTGGCATTACAAGAAAAGATTTCTCAGATTCAAAATGCTACCGGTGAAGTATCAACTGAGGTATTTCAGTCTATATTTAATAGTTTAAATAAGAAATATACAACTGCACCAACTGAAGCAGAAAGACAAGCAGCAGCTGCACAAATAGAAAAAATATTTGGGATTGGAGAATTTAAAGAAGAAGAAATAGGTAACTATGAAGAGAACCTATTACAAGACTGGGATGAACAAGATCCATCTGCACAAGCAGAATTTGGTAATAGTTTTCAAAACTATAAAGAGGGTGTAACTCCTGGAGGTAACTGGTTTGACTATTCTAGAAATAAAGTTGGGTCATGGGGAAGAAAGGCTACAGACTGGGTTCAAGCAGGATTTGAAACTGCATATGACTGGGTAGTTGGAGATAAAAACCCCTATAAGACAGTTACTGTTAAAGGAGGATATGTAACAAAAGATGCTAATGGTCAGTATACCTTTAATGCTAATCAAGAAAAAAGACAAGACCCTACAGATCCTTCGTACTATAAAACTACAATGGAACGGGTTAAGGCATTTAGGAATTCTTCTGACTTTAAAGATCTATACTATGCAGCTGAAGGTGAAATGGGAGTAGCATATGATGCAGAAATAAAAAAGTATAATGATAATAATGCTCTTGAAGATAAATATAATGAAGCACGTAAATATAATCTTAATTATATTGTAGATAACTTAAAAGCAGATGACTGGAGATTTGGTTTATTAATTAACCCTGATAACGGATGGCAAGTAACTAAAGATGAGTTTATTAAGAAGTTTCAAGATATTTATAAAAATGATGAAACTTATTATCCTAGTTACTTTATAAGTAATCCGGAAGCACCAGTTTGGCAACAAAGAAGGGCTCCTATTTCTGATCAAGAAAGATTAGCAGATATGGCTGAAGATGCTGCTGATGCATTTGATGACCTTAATGATGCATTATGGAAAGCAAGTACATCCGGTAGATTTAATAAACACCTTAAGACTGATATTAATCCTATGGGAGGTACATCAGCACAAAGTTATGCAGGTATGAATTATAATGTTGATCCTATGTTAGGAGCATCAAGTAATGAAAACCTGTTAGCTATTAATGCTATACAAACAGACGTAATGCGTGCATTAGAATATCCTTATGAAATGAATGCAGTTTTTGTAAAGGGTTCTGGTGCAGACATTATGGCAAGTGATCTTGAAGATATAGACGATGCTGGTCAAGAGTCTGTAAAACAGGCAATGACACAATTGATTAGTGACTTTATGAACTCTAGTAAAAAAGGTTCTAAAGGAAAAGATGATAGACCTGCATTTAGAATGCAAGCATATAATGTTGGGGCAAATGATGCAAATAAAGTAGCTGTAACTTTTATACCTAATACAGGTTATTTGAATGCTCGTGCTGGTAAAACAACCAAAACGGTATGGGATGGTATGTTCAGTTCAGATGGAGAAACTGTAACAAATCCTACAGGTGCTATTACAATGATTTTTGATAAAAATTCTGCAAACTCTCAGATGTTTAATCAGTTTAAACTAACGGGTGATGAGGCAGCTCTTAATTTAACAGGTTCTATTATGGTTGGTAATCCTAATTCTAGATATGGACATTATGAAATTAGGCAAACAAATAACGGTGCTAGATATCTTTATGATAATACTAAAGTATTACAAGATGGAAAGTATGTTTCAGCAAATCCTGGAGGAGTTTATGGACCAGAGATATATCCTCAACTAGGTCCCGGTGGTAATATAAGTGACCTAGTAGCTGCTTTAAACCAGAATATTATGCAGTTTGCTCAGTTTGATGATCAACAAGTTAATGCTAGAAGAAAGAAATAACCATGGATTTTTTAAAAGATGAAGCTGCTGAACAAAACTTTAACCAGCAAGTATTAAAAGCAAAGGGTATTGAGATACCTAATAAGGCAGGTGCTGCAATAGATCATCGTGCTTTAAATGTTGGAAACCCTACAACGGGGCCGGTAAATAATGTTAGTTATTCTTCTTCTGATGCTCTTTTAAAAGCAACAAACTCTCGTCTTAGTAATGCATTATTAAATACTAAACAAGACCCTTTATATAAAGCAAAGGGTGTTAGTATTGATGCAACACATACCGGATTAAACTTTGATAGATATTATTCACATGGTAACTTTAATAAGTTAGGGTTCAGTCCTTTTAGAGATAATGAAAAGATTTATAATAATAATTCTACGTGGGGTCAAGATTTTGTAAGAGCATCTAAACAGTATCCAACTTTAATGGGTACAGGATTTACTAGTGTATTAAAAAACTGGGGATCTTTGGCATCTGCTGCTGCAGACAGAGAATCAGCATGGGAGATGGATAAAGCAATGGCTATTGGTTCTAGTTCTAAAAAAGGATTTGGTGCAGGATTTACAAACTTTTATTTAAACTCAGCATATACTGTTGGTCTATTAGCAGAAGTAGGTTTAGAAGAACTTGCATTATTTGGAGCAACAGTTGCTACTGGAGGAGGTGCTGGAGAACTTGCATTAATCAGAACTTCTAAAAATCTTGCCCGTTTAACTAAAGGTTTATACAAATCTGTGAAAGCAGGAGAAACGGTTAATGGAGCAAGAAAATTATTTAATGCAACAATGCACTTTATCAACCCTGCTGAAAATCTTACTACACTATATAGAGGTGTAAATAGAGGTTTAGAAGGTTACAAAGATTTATCTAAGTTAGCTCTTGCTACACGTACTGGTGGAGCATTTATAAAAGACTTACGTGCTATAAACTTAGTATCTTCAGAGGCTAAGTTAGAGGCCGGTATGGTTCAAAATGAAATAACTAATAAGTTGATTGATCAACATTATGAGTTATATAAAAGAAGTCCTAATGCTGATGAGATTAATAAAATATCAGCAACTGCACAAGAAGCAGCCGGTAAAACTTTTATGGCAAACCTAGCAGGTATTTATGTATCAAATAAAATTGTACTAGATACTGCATTAAAAGGATTCAAACCTTTTAGAAATATTATGGAAGATAGTGCTTTAGGTTTTATGGAATCTATAAGCAAGAAGGGAGGAAAGAAAGCAGTTACTGTTTTAGATAAACAGAAATGGGGTACTCACATAAAAGGAGTATTTGGTTTAGATAAAGGAGCATACTGGAAAGCAGTAGGGAAAAACATGACTCCTAAAAAGATTGCAGGTAACGCATTAAGATATACATCTGCTAATCTAATGGAAGGTAGTCAGGAGTTATATCAAGAAGCATTATCTGCGGGATTAATAAAAAGATACACGGATAATTATTTTGGTAACAACCGGGCAATTGAAGCAGACATATTAAATACCCTAGCATTAGGTTCTGAGGAACTAGATAAAAATGACATGGGTCTTGAAGTATTTCTTTCTGGTTTTGCAATGGGAGGATTTTTAGGACCTGCCCAAAATGTAATATTTACAAAAGGAAGTAGATTTTTAGGAAAGACAGCAGATTATTTTTCAGGTACTACAAACATAAAAGATGCTGATAAAGCAAGAGAAGATGCAAGAGTAGAACTGGAAAAAGCAATGAACCACATTGTAAATAATCCTGAGAAGTATGCAAGTGCAATGGCTGAAAATATGGCATTGCAGAATAACTTAGTTCAGATTGCTGCAGATGCTGAAGCAAGAGGAGATAAGAAAGAATACGGAAATGCATTAGATGATTCTATGTTTAACCATATACATACATTAGTACGTAGTGGTAAGGTAGATTTCTTTATTGATGCAATGAAGGATATGCAAAACATGACTGATAATGAACTTGTAGAAGCATTTGGTAATAATGATCCTAACAATACAGCATCAGATAATTATAATAAAGATGTCCGCGGTAGGATAGATTCTGCAATAAAGAAAGCAGAAAACATCCAAGAAAGATATGAGTACTATAAAGAACGTTTACCTAACGCATATAATAAAAAAACAGAGTTCTTTGATTGGTTAGCACATGAAGAAGCTGTAAAGTATGCAATCTATAACAACTATAGTTTTGAAAGAGCCGTAGACGGTATGCAGAAAGTTACAGACTTGCTTAATGTATTAAAACCCTTACGTAAAATTGAGGCCGGTAAGTTTACGTCTCTAGTATCTGAAGATCTTATTAATCAAGAATTAGAAAGATTACAACAAGAAATAAATATTTATAAGCAAGGAGATGCTAACCAGCAAAAGAAAGCAGAAGGTTTGCAGAAACAATATGATGCTTTAAAGGATTTAAGTAGTGGGTTATTCTTGCACATTAGTGATGTTAATGCTGCAAAGAAAGCAGCAATGAATCCTGAAGAAGAAGAACGTATGCGTCAAGAGAGAAAGACATTTGTAAAAGGAGGAATTGTAGAATTTGAAGCAGCAGACGGTACAAGGGTTAAGGCAAAGGTTAAAAAGACAAGAGATGGAAAGGTTACCGTTGAGTATATAGATAAAAAGACTAATAAGAAGAAACAGAAGACTCTACCTAGAGGTAAAGTTGCGTTGGTAGGAGAACCTTTGATTAGTGATGAAGAACTAGATGGTGAGGGAGATCCACAAACAAGAGCCGTAGAAGAATCAAGATCTATGGCATTTAAAAGTTTTCAAGAGTACGTACAGTCTCTTGCATCAGAAAATAATGATATCATAGATGCTGACCAGTTACAACAAGCATTTGCGGCTATTCTAGATTATTATGAACTAGATGCTGATGCAAGGGGTGCTGCAGAGTTTGTAAACAGACTTTTAGATCCTGAATACTTCCAACTTATTAATGGCCGTATCAAAACAGCAATAACTGAATCTCAAAAGATTGCTAAGGAGAAGATCAGAAAGCAGTCTGAGGAATTCATGAAAATGCATATTAACAACATGTTTATCAATGAGTTACAGAATATGAACGTATTCTTTAACCCTGAAGATGTTGATTCTCTTATAGATGAGAATGTAATTCCTGATGCATTTATTGATGCTACTACATTAAAAGAGATTACTCCTGATGATGAAAGATATCAGAAGATACTTGATTTAGTAGATAAGTTAGAACAGTTAACCGGAAAAGTTGCTACTAACAAACCTATTACGGGAGCACAAGTGCCTATAGGTAAGTTTAGTCCTATGAGAGCAAAAGATGATTTAAGAACTATAGCAGATTTTGCAAAAGAACTTGGGTTTGACCCAAAGACGGGAGGAGAGGTAGATGTAATCAAACTGTTAGACTTTATCATTAATTCTAAAAACAGTAGTAGCATTGCTAAGAAATTAGCACAAAGATTAAAGCCGTTAGTTAAAGATAAAAAGGCTACTATAAAACTTGACCATACTAATTATAATACATATGATCCTGTTAACGGTTTAATTATAGACCCGAGATATTCTTCATATGAGTATAATACAGGAAACGTAAACTTTGAATACTCTATTATTAACGGTATTGCCAGCATGATGATTGCTGAAAGTACAAATAACACAGAGTTCAATACAGCAATTAATAATCTTATTGCTCAGTTTAATGATGCATTAGAAAATGGTAAATTAGATAATGCCATTAAATCATTAAAACTAGAATGGGCAGCAATGCCTGTAACTAGTATAGAGGGTTTTGTTACAGAGGCTTTGACTAACCCAGCATTTCAGCAATTACTAGAACTTGTAAAGACTGAAAAGAAAACTACTAATCTATGGGAAGATTTTGTTGAAGCCGTTAGAAATGTATTAAGAAGTTTATTAGGAGTTAGTAATGATAACACCATTCTTGATGAAACTATAGCATTGGTTTCCAATAAGTTAGAACCATCAGGAACAATGTTTAATGCTGCGGCAGCTGCAACTACAGCAGTCCCAACTGTAACTACTCCTTTTAATAGTATGCCTGATCCGTTAAAGCAACAACTACGTAGTGCATATAATGGTGAAGAAGATGATTTTGATGAATGGATTAAAACAAGTGCCCTTGCTGCTAAAATTATTTCAGACTTTAATGCAAGTACTGCAACAGCAAGTCAACCAAGCCAAGGAACTGTAACAGGACCGGTACCGTTGACACCAAAAGAAAGAAATACTTTACGTAATTTAAAGTATTCTCCAGAAGATATTAATGCAATGTCTCCGGAAGAGGGAAGAGATATAATTCTGACAAATAGGGTCAAACCAGACACAACTATTATACCTCCTAATGGATACAGATTTGTAGAGCAAGATGAGAACATTGATGTTACTCAGTATGATGTTATAGATGATTATCAAGGTTCTGGCATGAAGGTAACTAATGCTCCTAAAGCAGTAGCTGCTACAACCCCACAGTTTAGTATTACTATTAATAACGGAACGGTTACAGCATCTTGGAAAGGAAACGGTCCCGCAATGTCAAGATCTATACTATTTAAAGTTAAAGAAGGTAAGGTAATAAGTGCAGAAGAAGTAAACCAGCAAGGAACATTGACACCAGTAGTTACTCCTATTAAAAAGTTTGAAGACATATTTGATTCATTACTTAATAGTGGAGAATGGAACTTTACTGAACAGGAAGAAGTTCCTGTTGTTACGCAAATACCCGTAGTAAACCCTGATTCAAAAGTTGCAACTCAACTTAAAAACTCTGTTATATATGTAAGTTCAGGAATGAATACATCCCGTGCTATTGCATCAGATGCATCAATAGTATCTGGAGACGAGATGTTGGTTGAAGTATTTAGACAATCAGGAATTAAACAGTTTGAAGATGCTACTATAGATAACCTATATCAGAAGATCAAAGACTTTATATCTAGTTTAAGTAAAGGACAGCAAGCTGAAAGAGATGCTATTGAATCTGCTTATAATCAGGCATTTAACATGATGCGTGATAAAGCAAATCAAGGTTATACAGTACTTACTAGTTCACAAGCTTATCTATCTCCTGCTTATATTGACAGACTAGATCTAGTAATTACACCACAGGATAATAGTGTATACTTTAGAACTGAGTCAGACCCTGCATTAGTACAGAACCGTATTGCTTATGAGCAGTTTGCTAAGTCAAAGAAAAAGTATGCTAGTGTAGATACAGATGACGTATTAGATGCTCTTGAAGGAAAAACAGAACTACGGGCAACTACTTTAAATATTAAAGACCAACCCTTACTTACTGCTATAGATAATCTAGACTCCATGCGTGCTGCAACAGACATGCAATATGAACTTAGTTTATTTACTGATGATGACTATAATTTCATAGGAGTAAGTAGGTTAGAGGCTGAAAAAAAGTTACAAGAAAAACTAGATCAACTTTCTTCTGTCCCTAACTTTGTAGATATAGAAAAAGGCTTTATCTTAATAACAAAGGACGGGGGTTTACTATACGTAACCGGTAGATACGGTAAAAAAGTTTATGTTAAAAAAGTAGGCATGAAAGGAACTGGTAAAGAAATAAGTAAGGCTGATTTTGATAAATCTGTTATTGGTGTATACAGTACAGCAGGTGATTTAACTATGCCAGGGGCTGTATCAGATCCTGAAGCACAGGCACAGGCTGCAAGTAATATACAGGCAAGCATTGCTGAACTTACAGATGAACAGAAAGCTGCTATAGAAAATGAAGTTACCGGAGATAGCACATCTGCAATGAAGAAAATTAATATTTGTTAATCATAATACAATGGGTTTTTGCGCAATAGATAATAACGAATCCTTAGCATCCGTATATAGATACGTCAGAGAATCAATAGAAAATGCTATTATTAATAAAAAGAATATTAACCCAGAGGCAATTGCCAAAGAGTTATATGACTATGTTATAGAACAATCTAAGGATAAAGATAAGGCATTATCATATGCGCACCTTATACCAGACATGATTCGTCAAGCAGCTGGTGCAAGTACTAAAGTATCTGACTATATGGTAGATACTAACTTCAACTTAAATGCTATTAATAAAAAAGCAAAAGAATGGAGAACTGCACCGGATCTTAATGCTGTTGCTAAATATATAGGTGTAGAAATTGTAACTGCACAAGATGCAGAAGAAGCAGCAAAACTTGCAGCACAGCAACAAAGTGTTGATGATGTAGAAGAAAAGTTATTAGACACTTGGGTAGAAGTAGTTGACTATGCTATACCTAATAGTTTATTTACTACTACAGGTCAAGAAGCTCTTCCCGGAAAGAAGAATATTCCGGATCCTGCAGTAGCAATGCATTATACTGTATTAAGAAATATTATTAGAAACGGATTACAGTTAAAAGGTTATTCCGGAAAGGTTTACTTAACTACTATGGCTTTAAGTAGATTATCTCCAGATAAATTAGATAGTAGACAAAAAGCTGAGATAGATGCTGACCCAGGTTTAGCTGCAAACCTAGATAAAATATTTGTACAAGTTCTTACTGATGCTCAAGGTAACCCATTGAACTTTAATAGTAACGGAGAGTATATAGAAAAGGATGGTAAGAACGTTTATTTCTATGTACGTCAAACACTAGAAACTGTTCAGACACCTAAGACAGAAGAAGAAGCAAAGAAATTACAACTTCAGAAGAAAACCCTAGATAATTCTTTGGCTATGTTAGCACAAGATCCTGCTAATAACATTATAATTAATGAAATTACAGGAGGAGATGTAGGATTTTTAGAGTTTAGTCAAGAACCTAGCCGTGTATCAGATTTGTCTATGGCTGTATACCCTAGTCTTAGTATTAAGAAAGGCCCAGATAATAATATTTATTTGACATCTCCTACTATGAATAAGGATGTTCAGATTTATATGGATGCGATTACTGAAACAGAAGCATCTGAGATGGCTGATTTCTTACTTAATCCTATTTCATATAATAAGAAAGGTGTAACTACCCGTTTAAAAGAAAGTGATAAGGCAAACTTCTTTTTCTTTTTTCCTTCCGGTTCTGGTAGAATTAGTTTAATGAAAAAAGGAGACGAGTTAGTAATTAAGATAGACGGGAAGACTGTTGATGCTTCAACACCAAATGCTAAAGAGTTAATAGTAGATGCTATTATCAATAACACAAACGGTAACCTGTATCTCTATAAGAATAACTTAACCACGGTTCGTACATTTAGTAATGTTAGGCCAAGTAGTGATGGAACATATTCAGCAACTATTGACACCTTACAGTATAATGACTTTATCCGTAAGCATTCATATGTAGCACAGAGTATCCAGAATGGAGACTTTGTACCGTTTAATGCATACTTTGAGTTTATGCCTGCAGGAGTTACTGCAGCAGCTGTAATAGTAGAAGCTCCTGTTGCAGAAGTTCAAACATATAAAAATGTTCCTATAGAAGAAAAAAGTATTACCAGTAAAACCGGAGAACCTGGAGGTGCCCAATACAGTTATGTAGATAATAAAATATACATTAATAAGTCTGTATTAAAGGCTAAGTTTGATGCAAAAGCATGGACTACTCCTAGAGTACAGAAAGATGGTTCTGTTGCTAAAGCCTTTCCAGAAGATATGTTTAAGACATATGAAGAATGGGAAGCATTTGTTATAGAACACGAGTATCAACATTCATTACTTAGTAGATCAGAGTTTGATAAATCAGTAACGGGTCCTACTACAACAGGGCAGTACGAAGATGAAATTAATAAACGTGCACTAAAAGAATTAGGACGCGAGATTCCTGAAGTTGTAGTACAAACTAAAGAAGAATCTATACTTGATAAGATTAAAGGTAAAATAGATACCAGTCTCTTGTTAAGAGCAGGTCGTAAAATAAATACTGTAGCAGCTGCAGAAGAGTTTATTAATGCTGCAATGCCTTGGTATAATAGTATAGTACTACCAGATGGTAGAATGTTGAAAGACGTAGTACCGGTATCAGTTATGTTTGATGCTATCAATGCTGATCCGTCTGTTGTTGCTCATTGGAACATGGCAGGTATCACACTATGGAAAGGGGCAGATGCATCAGACTTGTATCACGAGTCTTGGCATATGTTTAGCCAGATATTCTTATCTAGATTAGAAAGAGAATCTTTATATGATGCAGTAGGTAAGATGAAAGGATCCTTTGAAAACTACAAAGGAGAAACTGTTGCGTTTAGTAAAGCAACTAAACTTGAGAAAGAAGAATGGCTTGCTGAACAGTTCCGGGAACATATGTTGCGTGGAGGCAAAGGTAAATACTCTAAAGGAAAAGGTATTATTGCAAACATCTTTAATAAGATATACCAGTTATTAAACTACTTATTTAATAATACTACTATACAAGACACACAGGCAGACTATGCAGCAAATGCTAAAGTAGCCGAGTTGTTTGATAAACTTGCTGTAGGTAGATTAGGAGAACCTTTATTTGAAGTAGATGATGTATTTGTAGAGACCGGACTTAATAAAATTAAAAATCTATCTGCATCTGATACCAGTGTAATGGTAACCAGTCTTAATGGTTTAATATCAGAAGCTACAGATCAGCTTAATGATATATATAATACTAAAGGTATTACTGTAGGTATTATTTCTGAGCAAAGTATGCGTGAGTCTGCTTACTTACTTGCTAAAGATAAAGTAGCAAAAAGAGTTGCAGAATTACAAGATAAGTTGGCTAAGGCAGCTGTTGGTAGAAAACCTAAAATAGAAAGACGTCTTAAGCAGGCTATGTGGATGCTTGAGAACTTCGGTAATCCCGAAAATCCAAAAGAAGGAGAAACATTACTTAGTTACTACGAGAAGAATCATATCCGTCAGTTTGAACCTGACATGGCTGATAAAGATGATAACACAACATCTAGATCAGAGTACGCAGATAAATCTGGTAATGAGGTTTCTGTAAAGTCAATGATAGATAAAAAGTTGACCTATACCTTGTCTACACTAGTTCAGTATAGTGACAAAGGTACAGTTGAAACTAATGACTTAGGTTTTCCTAAAACTGTACCATACAGACAAGCATTAAACTTGTTGATGAACATTACACAAGGTGTACGTAATCCTAAAGAAATCTACGATAAACTAAAAGAAGTAGAAGAACTATTTCCTATAGTAAAAGCATTCTTGAATAAAGTAGGTTCACCTGATTTAATTAAAGGAGATTTGGAAAATAGTATGTGGGGACAGATAAATAAATTATTTACTTTACCACGTGTTACTATTGTTAACTTAGATGTTGAACAAGTCAGAGATGAAAATAACAAAATAAGTTATGTCACTATACGTCCCGGTAACGCAAGTCGTGAAAGTAGTAAAGTATATAAAGCATTCAACTCTAAGTTTGTAAGATCGGCTGAAACAGAACCGTATAGAGTTAAGGAAACAGCAACAGGTGCTGTATATATTAACATAGAAGAGTTAACAAAAGACTTATATAATCAAAAGTCTGATGTTATGACTGACCCTATTGCATTTTTAAATGCTATTGGTTTATATGTACCAAACTTATCTGTAATCAAGAATGTTTTATCTAGTAAAGAAACCGGTAATGTATACGAACTTGTAGGTTTAAGAACAAAGGTAAGGGCTATTAATGCATTTAATACATGGTTAAAGCTAAACAAACCTGGAGCAGAACCTATTAAATTATCAAGAGTAACAGATATTCTTGATAAGAATATGGAAGCATTAATCCCAAATAAAAATCTGCGTGAAGAATTCTTAAAACAAGAGTCACAATATAAAGCAAGTGCATTTAATGCATTTACAGGATTTAAAACTACACTAGGTAATTTATATTTACATTGGACCGGAGACTTCTCTAATAGTACAGTTACAACAACAACTGGTAAAACTAAGTATGAAAACTCATTACCAAATACTATTACTAAGAAAACAGATAGTATTAATGCTGCTATTAACTATGAAGATCTTGTAAGAGATAATAGTGAGAATACCAACGGTATGCCGGTTTATATAATGAATAACCTTTCATTGAACCGTAACCCTTGGATGCAAAATAGTATGATCATGAATATGCTATTTGACATGCAGTCTGAAGGTAAAGTAAAAAGAATAGGTATAGGAAGAACCGGAAAGGCTGTTACTGCAAGAATTAATATTCTTGACATGGATGGTACTAAGATGAGAATTGGACAAGAGATAGACCTTGTAGGTTTAAAGTCTTCTGATTCTGATATGACAACTAAGTTATTACAAGACTTTTACATGATGATGATCTTTGGTACATCTGAAGCAACTCGTCACGCAGGTAAGAGTAGTACTTTCTTGTACCAGATCATTCAGGCTAATGGTTCAAAACATTATATAGAACCAAAAGCATTTGCGTCAACAGAAGGAAACTCTAGTTTAGGTAAGTCACGTCTCCGTGAAGCATACATGAACTATTTAAGTTCTGAAGTAGAAAGAATATTCAAATCTAAAACAGACCCTGAAGCAAAGAACATTGTACTATATGAAAGAAAAGGAAAGGCTGTTAGTTTAGCTGATGTAGGAAGTAAGTTTGTTATGTTTGATGACATCTTAACTGCAGACCAGAAAACTGAATTATATAAACTTATTGATAAGGGTACCATTAAATCTGCTGCTGAATTTAAACAGTACATGGTAGATAATGTAGACTTTGCTAATACCTATCAAAATCAGGTTAATGCCTACTTAGAAGATCAATATGATCAGGTATATAATAAGTTTAAGGAAGAAGGTATCCTAGACTCAAGATTCTTACTAAGTCCTACTATACTTAGAACAGTTGGTGAAGTAACAAAAGAAAACAGAGACCAGTTAGCTCGTCAAATGGTTGAGGCATATACTGCTAACCAGTTATTACATAATGTAGAAACAGGTCTTGTATATTATGGTGATCCTGGTATCTATAACCATTTAAAAGAAGAATACCACAAACGTAATGCTGGTATTGGTTCCACCGGAGAAATTCCACGTACAGATATTAATTTCCAAAACTTTGTAAATAGACCTGATAAGAAAGGTAAGTATGCAGAGTCACAATGGTACACCGGACCTAAGACAAAGGCAGATGGTACTACTGTAGGTCAGAGAGATTTTAATGGTACATTTAATACAGCTGTATTAGCTGACGTAGTAAGTACTTCTGTTTATCTAGAAGAATATAAAGAAGCAGCACGTAAAAAAGAACTTGCACGTTTAAATAAAATTAATGCGTCTGAAGAAACTATTAAGAAAGCATTAGAGACTATTGACGAAACTTTTGATGATGCCTATAAAGGTATGAAAGAAGGTGATGCTCAAGGCTGGATAAGTTTTGATAGTTACAGACTTTTAATGAAGGGTTTAGATAAATGGACTAATTCTCATGAAAGATTATATAATAAAATATTAGCAGGAGAAGAAGTATCAGCAAGTGATATTTCAAACTTCTTCCCTATTAAAAAGATGCAGTATTGGGGAACTTTAGCAACAACCGGATTACCTGTTGAAGCATTCCATAAGTTCTCATTAATGCCATTGATACCTACTGTTGTTAAAGGAACTAAGTTAGAACAGTTACACAACAAGATGGTAGAACAAGATATTGACTATGCTGTATTTGCATCAGGTTCTAAATTAGGAACTGTTACAAATAACGGAGAGTTTGATAAGTTCTATGCTACAAATGAAGGACAATTAGCATTAAATGAACCAGACTTTAACTTTAGTAAGAACGTGATATATGCTGATTACTTGAAAGATCAGGTAGAGGTAGCACCAGAGTTTAAAGAGAAAATTATATTCTCTACACAGCTTCGTAAGTTAGTAGAAGAAGGATCTTTTGAAAACGGTGTACCTGTAGATTTTAAACCTGAGATTACAGGTAATCAAGAAAGATATGATGCATGGAAGGCTATAACTGATGAGTCTGAAAAAGTTAAAGAGTCTAAACTATATGGTAAGATCTTACGTTACGAGGCAGCACTAAGACAACTTACAGAGTTTAAAAAACAACAATTAGTTGAAGAACTAGGTTGGACTGAAGGAGTACCTAAAGACCTTAATAAGTTCATAAACTTTGTAGAGAAACAGTTAACTCGTCAAGAGATATCTGATAATGAATTAGAATTCATTGATGCATTGAAAGATGCACCTATGGTAAATTTTGATTTGTCAAACTTCGGACCTCAGATAGAAAAACTGTTAACTGCTGTAGTAAATAAAAGATTAATCCGTCAGAAGGTTACAGGAGAAGCTTTGATACAGGCATCTAGTGCCGGTTTTGAAAATGCTGGTAAGTTTAGAAATGCTACTGAAGAAGAAAGAAAGAAGTTTGGTACAAATGACCTAAAGTTCTACAGACCTGGAGAACCTATGGAGGTTAAAATATCCATGCAAGGACATTTTAAAAAGTTACTAAATATACCAGAAGTAAATAAAATTGCTAAGGAGCAAGGCATTAGTAAACTTGATGCATTAAACATCGTTATTAAAGATGCAAAATGGTTAGCTAAGAACAAAGACATGATTACTATGACCGGGGTTCGTATTCCTGTACAAGGTTTGAACTCTATGGAAGTAATGCAAATAGCACAGTTCTTACCTGAAGAGGCTGGTAATATGATTGTACCTGCAACAGAAATTGTTGCTAAGTCTGGTGCTGACTTTGACATTGATAAACTTAGTATTCAAATGCCCGTACTACGTTGGGAAGGATTAAAAGGAAACAGTAAACTAGTACTAGCACAGGTAAGAAGTAAAGAACAACTTACTGAGTTATATGATAACCTTAAGGCAAAAGCATTTGAAATAGAAGACCTTAAAGTTATTTACGGTACAGTAAACGAAGCAGGAGAGTTAGAATATGATAAAGCAAAGATCAGACAAGCATTCTATAAAGACACTAGTAAGGTACGTGAAAGATTCAGTAAGGACATTGAATTAAGTAATAAACTATTAAACACAGTATTATCTACAGCATTGGGTGAAAACTGGTCTGACTTAGGATATACTGAAGATGAGATAGAGCAAATACTTAAGAGTTATAGTTTATCTCAAAATGTTGATGACTTCATCAAGAAGATGAACAATGAGGCAGCATATGAGAACCAGTTATTACTTGCTACTAAGGACTTAATCTTAGACCCAGAGAACTTTGTTAGTTTGATTACTCCTAACAGTACAAGTATTGTTAAACCTATCTCTGAAGAGTTGCGTGATAAGACACGTGTATACTCGTCTAAGAAAAGATTTAACGGAGAAGCAAATGGTTTTTCTCCAACACGTATCTATGAGCCATTGTATAACATTGCTAAACTTGAGTACAACTCAGTAGGTAAGCAAGCTTTGGGTATTGGTGCCGTGGATAATACATACAGTACTATCTATAACAGGATTGGTGCATATATGTCAGAATATACACGTATTAATGAGGGAGGTAATACTATGCTTAACAGATTATTATTACCGCATAATACGATTAGCATTAATAATCAAGATAGAATATCTTTATCACATGCGTATGATAAGAATGGTCTATATAAAATCTCTGATCTATTTAACCAGTTACTTAATGGATGGGTTGACGTAGAAAAAGATGAATGGATCTTTGACTTGCAAGGTAATAGAGAACTAACACCTGTATTATTATTTATGATTCAGGCCGGTGTACCTATCAGACAAGCTGTACTAATGTTGTCTCAGCCTTTAGTTAGAGAATATATTGCAGATGCACGTTCTAGAAAAGGTACTTTCTCTAGTGTACTAGGTAAGCAATCTGAAGAGAACATGCAGAATGTTGATGCTAGAGATAATATTCTGTTTGGTGATAATAACAAATATGGGTTTAACTTAAATCTTAAAGATTTCTTACCAGAAGATAGAAGAAAGATAAAAGCTAATTCTATTACTGGTAAACCACGTCCTGCTAAGTATATAATCTTTAACTACATTAATGGAGCTCTTGATCAATTAAATGAAGAAGATTTCTCAGAAAAAGCATTAGAAGATAACCTTAGTAATCTTAACTCTAGTAAAACTAAAGATAAGTATACAGAGTTTGATAGAAATGTGTTTATGCATTTCTTAGAAATCCTTGAGATGTCTAAAGGTCAAACTGAAATTAAACAGGCTCTTAAGTATGATACTACAAGAAGTGCTTCATTATATGATGCTCGAGTTCAGTTACGTAAAGATATTAAAGCATCTTTGAATAGAGGTTTTGACTCAGAAGTATATGAAAGTATTGTAAAGAACTCACCTATTGGTAGTTTCAAGATACAGGAGTTTATGATAGATCTTTATGAACCCTTCTTCCCATTAACTAACTCTGAAGCAATTAACTCATACCTTAATACTCCTAATATTGAAAGTAAACTCAGTAAAAATGGAGAAGTTAAAGTATCATTTACAGACAAAACTAAGATAGTCGGAGAGTTCAGAAAACAGTTGGCACCATATATATTCTACAACTCTTACTTTAACTTACCAACTGGTAAATATTATAGAGGTAGATTATTAGATAATGAACTTCCTATTGCAACTACTGCATATACAAGAAGAGGTGCTATATATGGAGACGGTAAGATATATGTTGATGAAACAACTATTAATGAAAATCTAAACAACGAGTTCTACTCTAATGAGTTACAGTATTTTGATGCTGATGTTGCACCACTACCGAGTAATGTGTTTACCGGAGTAAATGCAAACAAGATGTATAGAAAGTACTTATATGAAAGAGAAAGTTTAAGATCATTATCAAACTATACATACAAAACAGTTGCTGAAAGCCAAGAATATAAAAAATTAGAGAAAGAACTTTCTGAAATGTACTTGGGTAAAACAGCATTGCTTAAAGGAAAGTCAACTGTAATAGATGAGCCAACTGTAAAGTTGTGGGCATATGAAACATACTTAAGAAATCATGCATTGAATAATATGAACCTTCCTTTCTGGACATTTACCGGAAAGAATTCATTTGCATATCAGTATGATAATATAATTTCAAACCCTGCCTTTAAGAGTTTAGTAGGTTACTACCAGTTATTAGATGCTTTAGAAGTAGATGTTATGACAGGTAAGAATCCTAGTAACGTAAATACATTACGTTTTAGAGATACTCTACTTGACATTGACCAGAAGAATCTATACTCTGAAAACCTTAATGAGTTAAAGAACCCGGCATTACTTCAGAGTAAGTTTAACTTATCTGCTATAGATGCTGAAAACATTAGCAAGTTCTTCAACAGATTTGATGTAGTTGCGTACTTACAAAGTGCTAGTAATCCTAATAGTACATTTAGTATATTAAGTATTGCAGACAGTAAAGTAATCTCAAACCTTATTGCGGAACCTATATCTAAGTTCATAGATACGGTTAACCAGTTAAGTTCATTACCTGGTAACCAAGGAGCAGAAGTAACCAAATTATTATTTGACCAGTACCGTAAAATATTCATTTCTACTAATTCAAATAAAAAGGCTACTCTTTCAAAAAGATTCAGAACCTTTAATGATGAAAACTTTAGCAGAGCAGTTCTTAGTACTAATAAAGATGCTGTTATAGCAGAGTTCTTAAAGCAAGCTAAGGTTGAAGTAAAAGAAGAACAAGAAGCAATGCCAGAAGCATTCTATGAAGATCAGGTATCTGCTACTCAAGTTGGGCCGGAAACTAAGATTAACATCTATGCCGGTACAGGAGAGAATGCTGAGTTAAGTAACTTTGCTGTTAGACCTTTTGATTTTTGGGTAGGTGATAAAGTTAGAAAGTTTAAAACTGTAGAAGGAGCATTTCAAGCATCTAAACTTGGTTCAACTAATAGTTTTTTAAATACTAAAAAACTTACAGCAGAACAAACTCAAATACTTGAAACATTACAAAATGCTACAGGAGCTCAGGCAAAAGCATTAGGAAAAAACATAAAAGATCTTAATGTTAAAAATTGGGATGATGTTTCTTCTAAAAGAATGAAACCTTTATTATTGGAATCATTCAAACAGAACCCAGATGCTCTTGCTAAATTATTAGCTACAGGTAATGCTGAGTTAACACATACACAAGATAAAGGTAAATGGGGTACTGAGTTTCCTAAGTTATTAATGGAAGTAAGAGATGAACTAAGAGGTGAACAACCTACTGCTCAAGTTGAAGGATTCCAAGGATATAAAGGTGGATTTGAAGATAAAGGTAAAGGTACTCCTCAAGGAGATGGTAAAGATAAAGCAATGAGACAGGTTGCTGATGGAGGAATTTTTGAAGTAGCCAGTAATAAACCTTCATCTACAGCTACATCAGCAAAAGAAATTGGTATTCTTGACCAAAAAGGAAAAACAGTTTTATCTCAAAAAAATACAGCCGTTGCTCCTACAGTAGTTATGTTAGCAAGAAATGGTGCATTGAAAGGACAACCTCTTGAAGAAACTACTAAAAATACTATAGATGATAGATTTGCTGAAGGTGCAGAATTTGTTGTAGGAGATATGCCTGGAGTAGATAGTCAGTTTATAGACTACCTACAAGAAATAGGTGCTAAGTTTACTATTTATCATACAGGTGCTACACCTAGAGTTCAGGTAAAGCAAGCAACTGCTCAGACTACTACCGTAAAACCTACACAACCTGTACAAGTAGTACAACAGGTAGAAGGGTTTGGTACATATACACAGGCTGGAACCAACTTACCTGTATATTATTTCTCAAAGAGCCCTGATAGTTTTAAACCTGCTGATGTTCAGAAGATTAAAGAATTAGATCCTAATGCTATATATGTTACTGATACAGTAATGGCAAAGCCAGGGTCTACTCCTAATACTACCGGACTTAATAAAACTAACGCAGTACTTGCTGGACTAGGACCTGATAACTATTTTGGAATACCTACTAAGTTCTTAGCTAATCCTATAGATAATAAAACAGGTAGGCCTATAGGTACAGTAAATAAAACTACTAACCAGTTGACACCTGCTGGATTATTATCTGATGAGAACTATGATTATAATATTCAGCAGATAGAAGCAGCTATTATTGCTCTTAAACAGAAGCAGGCAGATAATCCTGATAAAGTAATTAAGTTTAACTACATAGGTATTGGTCAGAGTATGATCAATAGATATGAGAATAATGGTAACGCAATTCAACCAGTTGGTGAAAATGTACCTGCAAATCAAGAAACGGCTGAAAAAACATTCGTATATTTGTCTAAGAGGTTATACGAAGAATTTGGTTACGTAAATAATAACTCATTACCCCGGAAGTTCTCTAAAGGATCTACCGAGATGATGGAAGCATTGCAACGTGATCAGACAGTATCTGATACCCAGGTGACAAAAGAAATATTAAATGATATCTTAAGTTGTAGTATATAAAATGGCATGTAGTAGAAACACCCCGGAGTACGAAGTTCTAAATCAAAAGTTTGGTCAACATCTAGCAGATAAAGCATTACGTTATGCTAAAGAACGTAACATGGATAGTTTACCTACACCGGAAGAGTTTTTACCGGTATTAAATGAACAAGGTTATGCTTTAGAACTATCTGATAAAGAACCTGTTATAGATAATTATGAGGGTTTCG
>Ga0209770_10000445_pt1 | contig 22963 bp, 20 predicted proteins | sample LauGreSu1BDMLBDD_2_FD_187572 | JGI IMG/M metagenome (GOLD analysis project Ga0209770, IMG submission 187572) | Freshwater lake microbial communities from Lake Michigan, USA - Su13.BD.MLB.DD (SPAdes) (version 2) | ecosystem: Environmental > Aquatic > Freshwater > Lake | place: Lake Michigan, USA...
AAGAACCTCCAGCGCAGCAGGCAGAGTTTTTGGATCGAAGCCGAATTTCGATTCCTCGCCGGAGACATTCACTTCCAGCAGAACATGCGCCGTCACGCCGAGTTCCCCGGCGATGCGGTTCATCTGCAGTGCGAGGTTTTGGTTGTCCACCCCGTGAAACAGCGCAAACCGGCCGATCACTTTCCGGATTTTATTCGTCTGCAAATGTCCGATGAAGTGCCACTCGATTTCCGGAGGCAGCGCATCGAGCTTGGGCAATGCCTCTTGCACCCGGCTCTCGCCAAACTCTCGCTGCCCAGCCTCGAAAACCTCGCGAATGGCCTCCGGCGGGTTGGTTTTCGAAACCGCCACCAAGCGGATCTCGCTCGGCTTGCGCCCGTGTTTTCCGGCAACGGAGTCAATGCGAGCCAGAATCGCCGCAAGGTTTTCGGCGAGCGTGCTCATCGTTTTTCAAAATAGGCCGATTGGCTTTTCATTCGTTCGGAAAGACTGCCGCAAACGAGGTCGCAAAGCTCGAAGATTTTGGGTTCCGCAATGGCATAAAAGACCTGCAGCCCGGCCTTGCGTCGACTCAAGAGACCGCTCTGCATCAGGGCCTGAAGGTGACGCGAGACATTCGCCTGCGTGAGGCCTGTGGCGTCCGCCAATTCGTTCACGCACCGCTCCTGCTCTTGCAACTCAGAGAGGAGTCGCAGGCGGTTCGGTTCGCCCAGAACCCGGAAACGAGCCGCTACCAACTCCATGGCCGCGGGCGACATCTCACGGTGGGATTTGGCTTTGGCTGACATAATTTAGATTGCATATACAATTATTAACTCATATTGTCGAGGGCAAACTTTTGATTTCCATGAAAAAAACATCTCTTTCGAAGTTCCTGCTGGCGGCTCTGGCCTTGCCCATTTCCTTGGCCAATGCTGTTGAAACACTCGCTGTCGCTTCCGCCAGTCGCCCAGTCACCGAAGAAGTTGTGGGCTCGGTCCGGACGCGGGTGCGATCAACGATCGAGGCGAAAGTGAGCGGTCGCATCTCTGAGATGCCGGTGACGCTTGGCCAGAAAGTCAAAGCTGGCGAACTTCTCGCCAAAATCGACGCTCGGGAAATTCAAGCCCGTCTCGAACAAGCCGAAGCGCAAAGCGACCAAGCGGCCCGCGATTTGGAACGAGCCCGGACGCTGGCGCAGAAGCAGGTTTCGAGCAAACAGGAACTCGACGCCGCCGAGGCCCGTGCCCGGGTGGCCGAAGCGGCATTGCGCGAGGCGAAGACAATGCTGGGGTATATCAATATTACCGCGCCGTTCGATGGTGTCATCGCCCGCCGCCTGTCGGAGGTGGGCGATCTTGCTGCCCCCGGCAAACCTCTCCTCGAAATCGAAGATCGCGGCGAGCTGCGCTTCGAGGCCGATGTGCCCGAGGCGCTCATTGGAATGGTCAATGCAGGCGACAAAATCGAGGTCTCCATCCCAACCATCCGCCAAATCCTCCCGGCCACTGTTGCCGAAGTCTCTCCTACTGCCGACGCCACAAGTCGCACTTTTCTCGTAAAAATCGACCTCCCCGCCTCGCCGGAACTCCGCGCGGGGCAGTTCGGTCGCGCCGCTCTTCCCGTCGGCGAGGCAAAATCCCTCCGCATTCCTGCCTCGGTCATCGTCAAACGCGGCCAGATGGAAATCGTTTTCGTGAATGACGCCGGGAAGGCCCGACTCCGCCTCGTTCGCACGGGAAAATCGTTTCCCGACGGCGTGGAAATTCTCTCCGGCCTCGCCGAGGGCGACGCCGTGATTCTCACGAACCCTGCCGCCCTTGTGGACGGCCAACCCGTGGAGGGCTTGGAATGACCCCTGCCGAGAACGAAGCCCACGGCCTCGCCGGGCGGATCGCCGAGGCGTTTGTGAATTCCAAACTCACGCCGCTGCTTGTCATTGTTTCCGTCCTTCTTGGTTTGTTCGCCGTAATCGCCCTCCCGCGCGAGGAGGAACCACAAATCAAGGTGCCGATGATCGATGTGATGGTCTCGATGCCCGGCGCGAACGCGAAGGAGATCGAGGAGCGAGCCACTCGCCCGATAGAGCATCTCCTCTGGGAAATCCCCGGCGTCGAATACATCTACTCGACCTCCCGCCCGGGCGAATCGCTGATCATTGTGCGATTCCTTGTCGGGTCGGATCTCGAAAAAAGCCTTGTTCTGCTCAACGAAAAACTCCGTGCGAATTTCGACCGAATCCCGCCGGGAGTCGGGATGCCGCTCGTGAAGCCGCGCTCGATCGACGATGTGCCGATTATGGCGCTGACTTTCCACAGCAAAACCCATGACCATCTCACGCTCCGCCGACTCGCTGCCGAGGTGAATGATGCAGTGAAACAAGTCCCGCTCGTTGCCGAAACCACGCTCATTGGCGGCAACAAGCGCCAGCTCCGCGTTCAACTCGATCCCGCCCGCCTCGCCTCCCGCAATCTCAGCCCTGCTGGAATCGTTCCGATGATCCAGCAATCGAACCGCCAATTCGCCTCAGGCGGACTCGTCTCCGGCGACAAGGAAATTGCCGTCGAGACCGGCGCCTTTCTCGAAACCGCCGAGGATGTGGGGAACATCGTTGTCGGCGTGAACAACGGAAAACCGGTGTATCTCCGCGAGGTCGCCACGATTCTCGATGAGGCGGAGGAGCCCTCGCAGTATGTCCTGCATTCCGCCTCCGCAAACAACGGAGCCGACGAGGCGGCGGTCACTCTGAGCGTCGCCAAGCGCCCCGGCGCCAATGCCATCACCGTGGCTGAAGCCATCCAGCGAAAGGTTGATTCCCTGAAGGGCGCGCTCATCCCTGCCGAGATCGAGGTGAGCGTCACACGCAACTACGGCGAGACGGCGGCGGAAAAATCCAATGAGCTTCTCTTCCACATGGCAATTGCGGTGGTGAGCGTTTCCCTTCTCATTCTTTTCGCCCTCGGTTGGCGTGAGTCGCTGATTGTAGCGATTGCGATTCCCTCCACGCTCGCGCTTACGCTGCTGGTTTTTTACCTGCTCGGATTCACGCTGAACCGAATCACGCTCTTCGCGCTCATTTTTTCCATCGGCATTCTGGTGGATGACGCCATCGTTGTAGTGGAAAACATCGTCCGGCATTTCCACCTGCCGGGCAGCAAGGGCAAAAGCTGGACGCGCATCGCGGTGGAGGCCGTCGGCGAAGTTGGAAATCCCACGATCCTTGCGACCTTTGCGGTGATTGGCGCCGTGTTACCGATGGCATTTGTCGGCGGCCTGATGGGTCCCTACATGCTACCGATCCCGATTGGTGCGAGTGCGGCGATGTTTTTTTCCCTGCTCATCGCCTTTGTCGTGACTCCTTGGGCGGCGATCCGGGTTCTTCGCTGGTGCAATGGTGAAAAACGCCTCGCCCGGCACGGTGAAATCCACGGCGCTGGAAGTTCCGCGCACGAGGAGGATTTTTTCACGCGTTTCTACCGCCGCGTCATGGGGCCGCTCTTGCACAACAAAGCCGCTCGGGCGGGATTCCTCGTCGGGATTGTCCTGCTTCTGCTGGGCTCGATGGCCATGGTCGGCATCGGCTGGGTGAAGGTGAAAATGCTGCCGTTCGACAACAAGAGCGAGTTCCAGGTGATCCTCAACATGCCGGAGGGAACCTCTCTCGAGCGCACCGCCGCCGTGGCGCGCGAAATGGCGTCCGTGGTGAAACAGGAACCCGAGGTCATCGATACGCAGGTTTACGCGGGCACCGCCTCGCCGTTCAATTTCAACGGACTCGTTCGCCATTACTTCCTGCGTCGTGGAGCGAATGTCGCCGACATCCAAGTGAACCTCCAAGATCGCCATGACCGGAAGGCCGCGAGCCATGACATCGCCAAGCAAGTCCGCCCAGCCCTTGCAGCCATCGCGGAGAAACACAATGCCCGAGTGGCCATTGCCGAGGTTCCGCCCGGCCCGCCGGTTCTTCAAACCCTCGTCGCCGAAATCTACGGCCCGAACGAAGAAGCCCGCCACGCGCTGGCCAAGGAGGTGATCCGGGTTTTCAAGGAAACGCCCGGCGTCGTCGATGTGGACTGGTATATCGAGGCCGATCAGCCCAAAGCCCGCTTTGTCATCGATAAGGAAAAAGCCGCCCTCCACGGAGTCAGCGCCGAAACGATTTCTCAAACTCTTCGCCTCGCTGTGGGCGGGCAGGCGATCGACTTGCTGCATGTGCCGCGCGAGAAGGAGGACATCGACATCGTGCTGGAGCTTCCCCGCTCCCTCCGCACCACGCCGCAGGAACTTCTCGCTCTGCGCGTGCGCTCAGGGGATGCCAACGCGCTCCCCGAGCCCGGTTCCTCGGTCTCCAGCGCCCCGCTCATTCCGCTGCGCGAACTCGTCACCATCGAGGAAACGATCACCGACAAGAGCATCTACCACAAAAACCTCATGCCCGTGACCTATGTGATCGGCGATGTCGCCGGTGTGGTTGAGAGTCCGGTCTACGCCATCCTACAAATGAACAAGGCGCTCGCAAAAATCGACACCGCCAAGTTCGGCGGGGACGGCTCGCCGCTCGAGATCTACAACGCCTCAATTCCCTTCTCCGATGCCAAGCCCGCCATGAAATGGGATGGCGAGTGGCATATCACGATCGAGGTTTTCCGGGATCTCGGTCTGGCCTTCGCCGCCGTGCTGTTCTTGATCTACGCCCTGATGGTCGGCTGGTTCCGGTCGTTCCGCACACCGATGATTGTGATGGCGGCGATTCCGTTTTCGCTCGTCGGCATTCTTCCCGCCCACGCGGCGATGGATGCCTTTTTTACGGCCACCTCGATGATCGGTTTCATGGCTGGTGCGGGGATCGTGGTGAGAAATTCCATCATCCTAGTTGATTTCATCGAGCAACGCCTGCGCGAAGGAATGCCCGTGGATGAAGCCGTGATCGATGCCGGGGCCGTGCGCTTCCGCCCGATGTTGCTGACCGCAATGGCGGTGGTGGTCGGCGGCGCGGTCATTTTGGCAGACCCGATTTTTCAAGGTCTCGCCATCTCGCTTATGGCCGGCGAAATTGCCTCGCTCCTCATCAGTCGCATGGCTGTTCCCGTTCTTTATTTCATGGCGCATTCGAAGGACAAACCGGTACTTGGCGCGCGTTAATTTTTTTCTTGATTGGGTTGTTGGGACGGGGGCATCGTGCTCGAAGTCTAATCCCCCTATGAAAACCGATAATCAAATCGACTTTTGTCGAGCCTTCGTAGAGTCATCCTCTTTTTGGAGCGAGGACATCCCACACCAAAAAGCTGAAGGGCCTGTGATCACCATTTCCCAAGCCGCCGGCGCTCGCGGAAATCCAATCGCAGCCGAACTCGTTCGCCAACTTTGCGAAAACCCCAACATCCCGCGCCATCGGCCGTGGACGCTTTTCAATCAACGGCTCGTTCACCATGTCATCGAGGAGCACGGCTTGCCGAAAAGCACGGAGGGATTTTTTCCTGAAGACCGCACGAAGCATTTGATGGATATGCTCGGCGAGGCGCTGGGGCTGCATCCGGGCGTCTACACGGCTGTCGCCAAAACGGCAGAGACCGTGCTGCGGCTTGGCCAATCTGGAAACGCCGTGATCGTCGGGCGAGGTGGAAATTTCATCACGCGCAACATCGCTATCGCTTTGCATGTCAGGTTGGTGGGAAATCTCGAAGTCCGCATCCGCAGCTTTGCGAGAATCTACAAAGTCTCGCAGGACGAAGCGGTGAAGGAGGTCGCCCGCCGCGACCGCGCGAGGAAGAATTACATTCTCGAAAACTTCCGCCAGGACATCAACGATGTGACGAACTACGATCTGGTCCTGAACACTGATGAACTTAGTGACACTGACGCGGCCCGGATCATCACCGTGGCGCTCGAGGCGAAGGTAAAGCAAGCCGGGCGCCACTTGCAAAGCGGCTCGCATGTCCGGCACTGAACCGGAATCGCTTTAGAAAGATTTCCGAAGATGGCTCGGCAGGATGCCGATTTGCTCGCGGTATTTTGCGATGGTGCGTCGAGCGACCGGCATGCCCCGGTCGGCTAGAAGTTTGACAATGTCCTGATCGCTATAAGGACGGTTTTGATTTTCCTCCTTCACGATTTGCGCGATGGCTTGGCGGACGCTCTCGTTGCTCACGACTTCGCCGTCGGAGTTCGTGTAGCCGTGCGTGAAGAAATATTTCATCTCAAAAATCCCGTGGGGCGTGGACATATACTTTCCCGCCGCCGCCCGACTCACGGTGGTTTCGTGTACGCCGACCGCCTCGGCGACCTGCCCCATCCGCATAGGCTTCAGGTGCGTGGGGCCGAGGTCCATGAAATCCCGCTGCTGGAGCACGATTTCGCGGGCGATGTTAAGGATCGTTTGCTGGCGCTGCTGGATGCTCCGGATGAAAAAATTCCCGCCGCGAATTTTGTCGCGCAGGTAGTCGCGAACTTCTTTGGAGTCGCCCGTAAGCATGTCTTTGTAGTCGTCTGAAATCCGCAGGCGCGGGATTTCATCGCTGTTGAGGCTTACGGAGTAATCCTCGCCGTCGCGTTCCACCAAAACCTCGGGCGTGACGACTTGGTTTGTGTCCTCCGCGTAGGCCCGGCCGGGAGCGGGATCGAGACGGGCGATGACTTCTGCCGCACGCTGGATTTCGGGGAGTTCGAGGTGAAGCGCCTTGGCGATGTCGTTGAGTTTTTTTCTGCCCAGCTCGTCGAGGTGGTGACGAACGATGCGGGTCTCGATGGAATACTGACGGCCTTGGGCCTTGAGTTGAGAGAGTAGGCATTCGGCGAGATTTCGAGAGGCGATGCCGGGTGGGTCGAACTGCTGGACCTTCTCCAAAACCCGCTCGACCTCCTGCGGGAGCACATCCAGCCCGCTGGCGATCTCTTCGAGTTCCGCGCGGAGGTAGCCGCCTTCATCAAGGTTTCCGATGATTTCCACCGCGATCTCGGCCTCTTCTCTGGGCCATGCGGCAGTGTGGAGTTGCTCCAAAAGATGCTCGGGAAGGGTGGGGGGGCGGATTTGGGAGTCGAGGAAGTGCTGGCGTTTTTCGAGCGCTTCCTTTGACCAGTTTTCTCCTCCCGAACGCTGGGAGTAGTATTCGTTCCACTGATCTTCGAGCGGAGTGGTTTTCTCGGTCTCGGAGAGGCTGGGTTTTTCGGGGGGAATCTCCTCGAGGGCGGGGTTCGCACGAAGTTCTGCATCCACCAACTGCCGCAACTCGGTCAGCGGGGCTTGCAGAACATGCAGGCTCTGTTGCATCTGCGGCGACAGCGTTTGCTGCATCGCCATGCCGGCCACCTGTTGCATTCCTGCCATAATCTAGGGCTAGACTAGGTATGGATATTGCCACTGCAAGCACGATTCGCGCCATGTTTTCAAACGGCCTGATTGCATTGGATGTCTCCCCGGAGTAGTTGGATGGCCTTTCGAAATGGGCTCCGTGATTTATTTGGACAACAACGCGACGACACCCGTCGCGCCTCAGGTTTTGGAGGCCATGGAGCCCTGGCTGCGGGGAGGATTTGGAAATCCCTCGAGCGGCTACCTCCTCGGCCGAGCGGCCTCGGTAGCGATCGATACGGCGCGGGGTCAAGTGGCGGCGCTGGCGGGATGTCAGCCAGACGAGTGGATATTCACGAGCGGCGGCACCGAGTCGATCAACACGGCTTTCCACTCGGCCCTCGACATGAATCCCCTGAAACGCCACATCGTCACCAGCTCGGTCGAGCACAGCGCGACGCTCCGGATTTGCGAGCATTTGGAGGGGAGGGGATTCGAGGTCACTCGCCTGACAGTTGACGCCCACGGACAAATCGATCTCGACCACCTTGCTGCCTCGATCCGATCAGACACCGCCCTCGTTTCGCTTCTTTGGGCGAACAACGAAACCGGAGTCCTCTGGCCTATCGAAAAAATCGCCTCAGTGGTCCAAAAAACCAGCGCTGTTCTCCACATTGACGCAGTCCAAGCCTTCGGCAAAATCCCGCTTCGACTCGCAGGCCTCGGCGTCCATTTCATGAGCTTTTCAGGCCACAAGCTCCATGCCCCGAAAGGCATGGGCGGCCTCTACGCCAACCGCCGCGTTCCCTTCACGCCGCTTTTCCGTGGAACCCAAGAAAACGCACGCCGTGGCGGCACGCAGAATGTCGCTGGGATTGTCGCCTTCGGCAAAGCTGCCGAACTCGTTGCTTCTCCTTTTGATTCCGCCCTGAGGGATAGCCTGGAATCGACCCTGCTCACCAAAATCCCCGGCTCCAAAGTGAACGGCGACCGCGCCGACCGCCTTCCGAACACCACCAATCTTTCCTTCGACGGTATAGAAAGCGAAGCCGCCATCATCCTCCTTGGCGAGCGCGGTGTCTGCTGCTCCGCCGGTTCTTCCTGCGCCGCCGGCTCCGGCAAGCCCTCTCATGTCCTCAAAGCCATGGGACTCCCCGACGCCCGAGCCAAATCCTCCCTCCGCCTCTCGCTCAGCCGCCTTAATACCGCCGACGAAATCGTCCGAGCCAGCGAAATTCTCCCTGTCGCCATCGCCAAACTCCGCGCTGCATCCCCAGTGGACAGCCCCGTTTCCTTTTCTTAAAACCAAACATGCTCGAAAAACACCTCCTCCAAATCGTTCAGGAACTTTCCCTGCAACCCCGCCAAGTCGCCGCCACCGCAGTGCTTCTCGAAGAAGGCGCAACCGTGCCGTTCATCGCCCGCTACCGCAAGGAGCGCACCGGCGAGCTTGATGAAGTTCAGATCACCAACATCCGCGACCGCATGCAGGAACTCGAGGAACTCGACAAGCGCCGCGAATCGATCCTCTCCTCGCTCGAGGAACGCAAACTCCTCACCGAGGAATTGAAGGTCAAAATCGACTCAGCCAAAAACCTCTCCACCCTTGAGGATCTCTACCTCCCGTTCCGTCCGAAGAAGCGAACCCGCGCCACGATGGCGAAGGAAAAAGGCCTCGAGCCGCTCGCCGACCTGCTCTGGGAGCAAAATGCCAACACTGATCCTGAGGCTGAGGCCGCCGCGTTCGTCAGCGCCGAAAAGGAAGTGCCCGACACCGCCGCCGCCCTTGCTGGAGCGCGAGACATCCTCGCCGAGCGCATCAACGACTCCGCCGAGGCCCGCGCCGCGCTGCGCGATCTCTACCTGAACAAAGCCGTTCTCAAATCCAAAGTCGTCTTCGAAAAAGAAAAGGACGCCGCGAAGTTCAAAGACTACTTCGATTGGAGCGAACCCGTTGTGCAATGCCCCTCGCACCGCTTCCTCGCCATCCGCCGCGGCGAGACCGAGGGCCTGCTTTTCTCCCGCATCACGCCGCAGGAGGAGGAAGCCCTCGCCGCCCTCGACCACCTCTTCGTCAAAGGCTCGCACCCCACCGCGCAGCAGGTTCGCCTCGCCGCGCACGATTGCTTCAAGCGCCTCCTTGGGTTCGCCATGGAGGGCGAGGCCCGCGTCTTCTACAAAAAGAAAGCCGACGAGGAAGCCATCCGCGTCTTCGCCGAAAACCTCCGCGAACTCCTCCTCGCCTCGCCGCTCGGCCAGAAAACCGTCCTCGCGCTCGACCCCGGCTTCCGCACCGGTTGCAAACTCGTCGTCCTCGATCCCCAGGGAAAACTTCTGATGAACGAAGTCGTCTATCCCGAAAAAGGAGCCCGCGACCGCGCCGAAGCCGCCGAAGTCATCAAGTCGGTCGTCTCCCGTTTCAAAATCGAAGCCATCGCCATCGGCAACGGCACCGCCTCGCGCGAAACCGAATCCTTCATCCGCGCCCTCGGCCTGTCCGCCGCCATCACGATCGTCGTTGTGAGCGAGTCTGGCGCATCGATCTATTCCGCCTCCGAAGTCGCCCGCGAGGAATTCCCGAATCTCGATCTCACCGTGCGCGGCGCCATTTCCATCGGCCGCCGCCTCATGGACCCCCTCGCCGAACTCGTCAAAATCGACCCCAAATCCATTGGCGTCGGCCAATACCAGCACGATGTCGACCAATCCGCGCTCAAACGCTCGCTCGATGACACCGTCGTCTCCTGCGTGAACCATGTCGGTGTGGAACTCAACACCGCCAGCGCGAACCTCCTCGGATATGTCTCCGGTCTGAATTCCCGCACCGCGCAAGGCATCGTGGAATTTCGCAACCAAAACGGCCCGTTCAAATCCCGTCAGGAACTCCTCAAAGTCCCCGGCCTCGGTCCTAAGGCCTTTGAGCAAGCCGCCGGCTTCCTCCGCATCCGCAATGGCGCGCATCCGCTCGACGCCAGCGCCGTCCATCCCGAACGCTACGACCTCGTGGACAAAATGGCCGCCGACCTCGGCTGCTCCGTCGGCGAGCTTTTGGAAAACCCCGCTCGCCGCACCGCCATCAAAGCCGACAAATACATCACCCCCGAAATCGGCCTGCCCACCTTGCAGGACATCCTCAAAGAACTCGCCAAACCCGGCCGCGACCCGCGCAAGCAATTCGAGGCGTTTTCATTTTCCGAAGAGGCGATGAAAATCGAAGACCTTAAGCCCGGCATGAAACTCCCCGGCATCGTCACAAATGTCGCCGCGTTCGGTGCATTCATCGATGTCGGCGTGCACCAAGACGGCCTGGCACACATCAGCCAGCTCAGCGACCAGTTCATCAAAAACCCTTCCGATGTCTTGAAGGTCGGCCAAAAAGTGAACGCCACCGTGCTGGAGGTTGACCTCGAGCGCAAACGCATCAGCCTCTCACTAAAAACCAACCCCGAACTCGGCGCCCAATCCCGCGGCCCCCGAGACAGTAGCGGCGGATCGAGAAATTTCCAAAATCGCCCCGCCCCGCGCCATCAAGCCCCGCAAGTCGATTGGTTCACCGCTGCGATGAATAAGAGGAATTGATCCATCGCTTCCTGTAACCACGCCGAACTTGAGAGGTTGCGAAGGCCGTGTTAGCGGTCTGATTGCAAAAGCACCCGTAGCTCAGTGGATAGAGCACCGGTCTTCTAAACCGATGGTCGCTGGTTCGATCCCAGCCGGGTGCGCCAGTTTTTAGATTTCAAAGATATTCTTTAGAAATGTGTCTTTGAAAGTCCATTGATCGATGCAGAACCCGAGCAACTTGGACGGCTTCATTTTGAATGCGGAACAGGATCAGATGGCTACCGTTGGTGGCGATTTGGCAGCGAGGGAAGAGATCGTTTCGGAAACGAAAAGAGTCTGGCTTTTTCTGAATTTCTGAAAAGACCGCTCACATCAAATTCAGATAAATTTCCTCTTGGGCCGGGCCCCAATTATCGAGGGTGAATTCGCGGATTGACCGAATGTCAGCCAGTGCGGCTTCGGAGAGTTCGAGTCTCAAGGGTTTTCCCGCAGCAGAGCCATAAACTCTTCTTTGTTGTGCACAAAAATAGAACGGCCTTCATCCAGTTGGCCGAAGCCGATGCTCGCTTCGCGCCTGAGACGATTTTCATCGATTTCGCGGGCGAGGGATTGGCGGAGAGCTTCGCGGATCACATCGCTGGGGTCGCTGTAGAGGCCAGATTCCACCTTGCGTTCAACGGCTTTTTCCAATTCGACGGGTAAGGAAATCGTCATAGTGCGATAGATGCTCGCGAGGCGATGATTTGTCAATGGCCCGGGTTTTTAAGCCTGTTCGAGAGTCCGTTTGGATTTGAAAAGGATGCCAAGGGCAAGCGTCACGGTGCTGCCGATGAAGACATAGTAGGGCCAAGCAATGGCAGGCCACCAGTCGGGCATGAAGAGGCCGAAATTCCATTCGGCGGGGACGAGTTCGAGGCGCAGGAGGGCTGCGGGGTCGATGGCGGGGATTTTGACTTTGCCGAGGATGAGGACGGCAGCGATGCCGAAAAGCATGGCGATGACATTTGTGGCGTCGTTTCCACGCGACTTGGTGAGGACGCCGAGGAGGAAGATGCCAAGCAGGGAGCCATAGCCATAGCCGAGGACTCCGAGGGCGAGCGGGATGATGGTGATGTTAGTTTCCAGCACGGCATAGGCGGCGGCGGTGGCCACGAGGATCATCAGCCCGCCGAAGACGGCCGTTGCTGTGCGGGCGGCGCGGATGGACTCGGAGTCGGTCGAGTTTTTGTTGAAGTAGGGTTGGTAAAAATCGCGGATGAACGAAGTGGCGAGGGCGTTGAGCGCGGCGGAGGTGGAGCCCATCATGGTGGCGAAGACGCCGGCGACGATGAGGCCCCGGATGCCGATTGGCATTTCATGAACGATGTAGTGGGCGAAAATTTCGTTGTGGGCGGCGGGCAGTGAGGGGTCGGGCGAGCATTGGTAGTGGACCCACAGGAGGATGCCGACGGCGAGGAAGGCGAGGACGATCGGGATGTCCGCGAATCCGCTCAGGATCAGGCTGAATCGGCTTTTGCGGATGTTCTCGGCAGTGAGCATTCGCTGAACCATGTCCTGGTCGGTGCCATGGGTGGCCATGGTGAGGAATGTCGAGCCGAGCAACGCCGCGAGGATCGTGTAGGGGTTTTCGAGCATGGCCTTGAGGGCTTCGCCAAAGGGCTTGGTGGCCTCCCAGCCAGTTTGGAACATTGCGACATCGCGTCCATCGAGCATGGAATCAACCGTTGCGAGGCCGCCGGGAATTTTTCCGATGATCGCGAAGATGGCGAAAACCACCGCGCCGCACATAAGGCAGGCTTGAATGAGGTCGGTCCAAACGACGGCCTTGATGCCGCCCACGGCGGTGTAGAGCGTGGTGACAGCGGTGACGAAAACGATGCCCCAGAAGTAGGTCCAGAGCGTGACTTCAGATCCGGGGAAAAGGTAGCGCCAGATGACGACGAGGATGACGCCCCCGAGGTAGAGTCGCACGCCGATGCCGAGCACGCGGCCGAGGAGGAAAATGCCGCTGGCCATGTCCTTCGTGCGCGGGCCGAAGCGGAGGGTGAGATATTCGTAGATGCTCTGGACCTTGAATTGAAAATACGGAGCGATGAAGAGGTAGGCGATGATGATGCGGGCGAGGATGGTGCCGATCGCAAGTTGGGCGTAGGCAAAGCCGAGGGTTTTGTAGCCCTCGGCGGGGGTGCCGAGGAATGTCGCGGCGCTCGTCTCGGCGGCGATGATCGATGCGAGAACGGCCCACCAAGGGATTTTGTGTCCGCCGAGGGCGAACTCCTGGAGCGTTTCGTTTTTGCGCCCGGCGTAGAGGCCGATGCCGATAATGGCGATGAAGTAGGCGAAGATGACGGCGGCGTCGATCGCCAGAGCGAAGTGGTTCATCAGGCCCGAAGGGTCTTGACCAGAACGACGGAGTTCCGCCCGCTGGCTTCATATTTTTTGAGCCGTGCGGGCGGGAGTGCGGACGGCTCGGCTGCGTTGAAGCCGCCTTTTTGCTGGAGGTAATTAAAGGCTTGGGTCGAGAGCGCAAAGAGGGTCTTCACGCCTTTCTCGCGGGCGAGGTTTTCGACAAAGGCCATGAGCTTGCGGCCGTAGCCTTGGTTCTCGTGGGCCTTGCTGACATGCAGGCAGGCGAGCTCGGCGCTTGCTTGCTCGGGATAAAGGTGCATGGCGACGCAGGCAACCGGTGTGCGGTCGATTTCCAAAAGCCAGTAGTCGTTGAGGCATTCGAGAATTTCGGTGCGCGAGCGCCGGACGAGTTCCTCATTTTGCACCGACTGGCGGATGAGCGAGATCACGGAGCGGACATCCTTTTTAAAGATTCGGCGGATTTGCTGATACTCGTTCGAGTAAACCATCGTGCCGATGCCTTCGTGGCTGAAAATCTCGCTGAGGAGGGCTTCGTTGACGCCTCCGTTGAGTACATGGGCGCGGGCGACGCCTTGGCGGCAGGCACCGGCGCTGTTTTCGAGCTTCGAGATGATGCCGGGGGCGAAGTCGGCTTTCCGTTTTTTGACCAGTTCCTCGGCTTCGGAAATGGCGAGTTGGCGCGGCAGGGTGGCGGCATTCGTGAAGGCGTGGCCGGGTGCGAGGTAGAGGATTTTCGCGGCGTTGAGTTCCACGGCGACTTCGAGAGCGGTGCTGTCGGAGTTCACGCGGTAGGTGCGGCCCTCGCCGTCGAAGCCGAGCGGCGGCACGACGGGGATGATGCCTTCGTCGAGCAGGAGCTTGAGGGCTTTCACATCCACGCGCTCGACTTTGCCGGTGTATTGCTGGTCCACGCCGGCGAGGATGCCGGCGGGATGCGCGATGATGGCGTTGATGTAGGCCGCACGCAGGTCGACGGAGGACAGGCCCTCCATGATCTCGTTCGTGAGCCGAATGGCGGCGTCGATGCTCACTTGGAGCGTCGGTTCGTCGGTGATGCCGATGCCGTCGGAGTTCGTGATCGCGATGCCGCGTTGTTTGGCGAGGTTTTGGATCTGGTGGCTCGCGCCGTGGACGAGGACGACTTTGATGCTCAACGAGCGCAGGACCGCGAGGTCAAGAAGGAGGTTGGGAAAATTCTCGGAGGCCGCGACCTCGCCATCCACGGCAACCACGAAGATGCGCTCGCGGAAGAGCGGAACATATTGGAGGATTTCGCGGAGGTCGGAGACTTTCACGGCAATGCGTGGGCATTTAGCAGATGGGCCGTCCGCGCACACTAGAAAATATGGCGAGTAAGCGGGCGCGGCCGAAACTCCTTATTGGAATTCGCGAAGTCGTGGGATAAAAGCACTGATTGTGCAACAGCTTCGAACCAGACGCCGCCGCAATCCCGAAGTATGGCATCAGGCCAACCGCATGGTTTCGGGTGCTATTCTGCTCGGCTTGGTCCTGTTTCTGCTTGCGGCCTTCTACCCTGAATGGGCGCGCTACAATTCGCTGTCCTCGGAACTCGATGAAAAACGGGCGATTCTCCAATCCCAGGAACTTGATCGCGACCAGCTAGAGCGCGAGGTGCATCTTCTCCAACACGACCCCGAGTATGTCGAGATCATCGCCCGCGACAAAATTGGAGTGATGAAACCCGACGAGCAGATTTTCCGTCTCGACGCCCCTGCGGCCACCGAGTCCTCCAAGATCCGGGCGGTTTCTGCCGCGCCTTGATTTCGTTTGCCCCTCCGGCATGCGCTGTTAGTTTCCCGCCTTTCCCATGAGTCTCGATCTTCAAATTTTGGACACCTCCGCCATCCAGGCCCGTCTGGCCTCGTTGCGGAGGTTTCTTTGACTTGCCGGCACTGAACCAACGCCTCACTGAAATCGAGGCGAGAATGACCGCGCCAGATTTCTGGGACTACCGGGAGAGGGCCCAGCGCGATGTCGCCGAAGTTTCCTCTCTTCGCTCAAAAATCCAGCCTATGCAGGTGCTCGAGTCGCGCGCGGCAGACCTCGAGGTACTTCGCGAGCTTGCAGCCGAGGAAGCTTCCGAAAACCGCGCCATCGCGGAGGCCGAGGTGCTCGCGGAGTTTGAAGCGATTTCCAAGGACCTCGATAAATTCGAGATCACGGCCCTGCTTTCCGGAGAGTATGACGGCTGCTCGGCATTCCTTTCGATTAACGCCGGCGCGGGCGGCACGGAGTCTTGTGATTGGGCCGACATGCTCCTGCGGATGTATCAACGCTGGATGGAGCGGCACGGGCTGAAATTTGCGATTACCGACATCCAACTCGGCGACGAGGCGGGTATCAAATCCGCCACGCTCCATGTCACCGGCGAGAATGCTTACGGATATTTGCAGACTGAGCGCGGCGTCCATCGCCTTGTGCGCATCTCACCGTTCGACTCAAACAAGCGCCGACACACCTCCTTCGCGGGCGTCGATGTGGTGCCCGAGATCGAGGATGTCCCGATTGAGGTGAACGAGGCTGACATCAAACTCGACACCTTCCGTGCTGGCGGAAAAGGCGGCCAGAATGTGAACAAGGTCGAAACGGCCGTGCGCCTCACGCACATTCCGAGCGGGATCGTGGTCGCCTGCCAGGCCGAACGCAGCCAGGGCCGCAACCGCGAGATGGCCCTCCAAATGCTCAAGGCGAAACTTTTCCAAATCGAGAACGACAAAAAGCGCGCCGAGATCGACCGCCAATACGGCGAGAAGGGCGATGTCGCCTGGGGAAACCAGATCCGAAGCTATGTCTTCCAGCCCTACCAGATGGTGAAGGACCTTCGCACCGGCGTGCAAACCAGTGATATCCAATCCGTCATGGATGGCGACATCGATGCCTTTATCGAAGGAAAACTCCGCGGCCTCACCTATAAAAGAGGCGCCTCGGCCGATGGCGAGGATTTGGGCGAATGAGCGAGCCCCTTTTTTTCGTCTCCACCCTGAGAAATACAAATTCCAGCTTGTCTCGCAGGAATCGCCCCAGTAGATAAGACGCCCAAGCATTCTCCTCCACTTAAATGGCAAAAATCCTCACCATCGCGACAATCGCTCTAGCCGCGATAACAGCAGCATTAGGGTTTCTGAACAGAAATACATTGATTCAGACCAAGGCTAATCTCGCAACATCCCAAGCTGAGCTGGCATCCACCAAGAAAACGCTCGAAGAAACCAATCTGAAACTGGCCGAGAGTCAGAAGTTGGTTGCAGATTGGACTGCCAAGCACGACGCCGCCCAAGCCGAAATTACCAAGCTCAAGGACGATGTGAAAGCCAAGCAAGACGAGATTGAAATTGCCCAAGCCAAGTTGAACACGAGCCAGACGGAGATTGATGGTCTGAAGACCAAAGTTGCAGATTTGTCTAAGGAAGGTGAGGAGCTGAAGCAAAAGATTACCACCATGGAGGAGGAGCCGATTCGGGAGGAACTTGAGGAAAGCAAAAAACGCGTCGCCGAACTTGAGACTGTAGAAAGCCAACTTAAATCCCAGATTGCAACCATCCAAACCAAGGCCAATGAGCTCGAGAGCCAGCTCGCCGAGAAAAAGCGCTTGCAAAAATTCAACGATCTTTCCGGCCGAATTTTGGCGGTTAACGAGGCGTGGAATTTCGTGGTGCTAAATGTCGGTGACAAAAACGGGGTTTCCAGCAATGCCGAGCTTCTTGTGAAACGGGGCAACACCCGCATCGGCAAGGTGCGCGTGACCTCGGTTGAGCCTGCTTCATCGATTGCCGACATTATTCCCGGAAGCCTTGTCGGCGGCCTCAGCATCCAACCCGGTGACTATGTCATTTCGGAGTATGTTGCAAATTAGCCTGGGGATTCTGGCTGCCGCGCTATTGCTCGGCGGTTGCGCTTTAGATGAAAAGAGCCCTGCTCACGCGGAGGGAACACTTCCTTGGAACCGTCCGCAATCTTGGGAAGGTGCTGGAGCCATGGGCGCTGCGATGCAGGGCACGCCCTGAGTTTCTGCCGGCCTGCGAGGGGGGGGGGGCTGCTTGTCAGAACCATGACGCTAAACTTTGCCCAAGCCCCTCCGGTCCAGACAAGCGGGACACTCCTGCACTTCTCATAGCTCAGGAAATTTTTACAAAATGGCTGCCCGGTCGTTGGCGCACGAGTTTCTTCAACTCCAGCGAGAAAAGGGTGGAGGAGACCGTGTGGCTTGACAGTCCCGAGCGCTCGATGATCGTGTCGATGTGTGTTTCGTCATCGCCGAGGGCCGTGTGAACGGCTTGTTCCTGGCCGGAGAGTTCGGGAGCGCGAGCGGGAACGAGTTGGGGTTTCTCAGCAAAAAGGATGCCCATGTCGTCGAGGATATCGGCAGCGCCAGTGACTAGTTTGGCGCCCTGCTGGATCAGGCGATTTGAGCCAATCGCGAGGGGGTTGTCGATTCGACCCGGCACGGCATAAATCGAGCGGCCCTGCTCGCCGGCCTGGTTGGCGCTGATGAGGGCACCGCTTGTGGACCCGGCTTCGACCACGAGAACCCCAAACGAACATCCCGAGATGATGCGGTTTCGCATGGGAAAGGTCTGGCGGTCGGCCTTCACGCACATCGAGAATTCGGTAATGACAGCTCCCGTGGCTGCCATTTTTTCGGCGAGGGCTTTGTTTTCCGGCGGGTAAAATTCCAGCAGGCCGCTGCCAAGGACTCCGATCGTGCGGCCCTTCGCAGCCAGCGCGGCTTGATGCGCGGCGGTGTCGATTCCGCGAGCGAGGCCGCTCACTACAGTCACTCCGGCGTAGGCGAGCTGGTAGGAGAGTTTCTTCGCGCAGTCGGTCGCGTAGTGGCTCGGTTTGCGCGTTCCAATCACGCCGATCGCATGCCGGTCGCGCTCGAGGATTTTGCCAAGGATGTAGAGGACGGTCGGCGGGTCATGGATCTCCCGCAGAAGCGCGGGGTAATCGGGCGAGGCCAAGGTGAGGACTTTCGCGCCGTGTTCATGGACAAGTCGGAGTTCCTTGGTGAGATCGACCTTGGATTCCCAATCGGAAATCGATTCCGCCGCATCAGGGCCGATACCATGCACTCCAAGCAAGCGATCGCTCCGGGCGGTGAGGACCGCTGAAGGAGAGCCAAACGCTTCCAACAAACGCCGCACACGGATCGGCCCGATTTTCGGAACCATGTTCAGGGCGATGTAGGCCTCGGCGTCTGTCATGTGGCGTGTGAATACAGGACAGGGGCTCGAAAATCCATTCCTCGTTTCTGACGCTCAGGAACGTTTGATTTTTCCACTCGGAGTGAGCGGAATTTTATCCACGAAACGAATATCGGCGGGAATTTTGTGGCGCGAAAGCTGGCGTCGGCAGAGGGCGAAAAGCTCGGTGGGCTTGGGAGGAACGATATTGCCTTTCAGCAACAACTCGGCAACCGGAACCATGCCGAAATCAGGATGTGGACGCCCAAACACGCGCGAACGCTCCACGGCAGGGTGGGAGTTCAAAAGCTCCTCCACCTCCTCCGGAAAAAACTTCATGCCGCCGACTCCGATCACTGCCGCCGCGCGACCCAGCAAAACCACGCGACTTTCAGGATCGATCGAGGCGATGTCACCTGTGGCGAACCACCCATCCTCATCGAGGATTTCGGCACGAGGTTTCCACGGAGACAAATACGCATCGAGAAATCCCGGCCCGCGCAAATGCAACTTCGCGGGCTCGCCACGAAGTTCGGCTTCGAAGGCTGTTTGAGGGCGGCCTACGGATTGAGGGAGGTTTTCAGGCAAGGGCAGATTCAGGCACGGCAGGCCACATTCGATAATCCCAAGAGCCTGCGCGGGAAAAACGCTGTGGATTTCCGCGAAGCGGCGTGCTGTTTCTGTCGAGAGGCCCGTTGTGGTTGAAACGGCGAGGCGAAGCCCGGGCCACTTGTCTGCACAGCTTCCTGACAGGGATTCGAAGTGGAATGGCGCGGCGTAGAATACCGTTGCCTGATGCCGGATGGCGGCAGCGAGGATGTCACCAGGGAGATGCGAATCGGGGAGGACGACGGCGGCTCCATGCCACAGATAAAGCATGATCGAAACAGCGAAGTGGTGCGACATCGGCAGCACCCACAGAACCCGGTCGTTCGCCGAGATGGCGAGTCCCGCGTTGGCAGCAGTGATGCGTTCCAAAAGCGTGCAGTGGGAAAGCACGATGCCTTTCGAGTCGCCGGTTGTGCCGGAGGAAAAGCGGATGAATGCCGGATTGAGTGCTTTCAGTTCTCCAATCCAAGGAGGATCGGCGGGCCGGGGGGGGATTGGTTCGATGTGGACTTCCCCGTTTTTATCCCTTTGCAACACGAGATCGAGGGCGACTTCCTCTGTGAGCTTTTGACGCTCTGGCTCGGTCATTTCTGGGGCGAGCGGAACAAAGCACCCTCCCGCCTTGAGGATGGCAAAGGCCAAGGCGATGTAGTCTGCGCTGTCCGAGCATGACAATCCTATGCGAGCCGCGGGTTTGTTGGCGAGGAATGGGCTGAGTTTTTCGGCGAGAAACGCACTACGCATTTCGAGGTCGCCGTAGGTCGTAATTGCATCACGATGCAGAACCGCCGGAGCAGCCGGGTTGGCTTTTTTAAAAATCTCCTCGGCGATGTTCATGGCATATGCGCGGCGGCTTTTCCTGCTGCCGCCCCGGTTGCCATGCAGGTGCCAGTGACGCGAATCGAGGCCTGCGCAGCATGCGTGGCGGAGAGGCAACGGCCGGCCATGAAAAGGTTCGTGAAATCCCGCGAGCGCAGGCATCTGGTTGGGATCGCTGCCGATCGGTTGTTTTCCGGAAATCGGAATTTCGGCCCCTTGGCGTTTTCTCGAAGCTCCAGCGGCCATGAGGCGTAGGCGGCGGCTTCGCGACTATCCCTGCCAGCCAGGATGTCCTCTTCGGTGAGTTGAGAAAGCCCGACGATACGCCGGCTTTCGCGGATTCCCGCGCGGGCAGGCGTTGTGGCAAGAAAAGCGTTCTCGAATCCCTCGAAATCTGACCGCAAAAAATCCAGCACCGCAAACGCAATGGCGCGTCCGGCTTTTTCGACGCGTGCTAGACACTCGGGCGAGCAGGGGTCGAAGGGATCGGCCTGCAAGTCAATTGTCGTCCAGACTTCAGTGGCAGTCATGCCCTCGCGAAAAGCCGCACCCAAAGCCTCGGCAGGAAGTTTTTCCGAAGTCACCGCAGAGGCGATGGCGTGGGCGAGCTTCAATCGTGCATCTCCCGAAGCCGTTCCCGGAGCGACGCCTCCGATTCCAAAAATCCAAGCCGGGCGTTGGAGCTTTTCAGCAGGCGCGGTTTCATAAGCCGCCCCCGACATCGCCGCGATTTCGGCGTCCCCAGTGCAATCCACCACCGCGCGAGCCTCGATTTCCCAAATGCTCCCCCGGCAGAGAAGCTGCAGTCCGGCGAGTGAGGATTTGGAGGATTTGTGAACGGAAGAAATTTCGCTGTGGAGGAAAACCTCCAGCCCCCGAGTTTCAGCGGCCATTTGAACAGCCAGCAGCGCTAGCGCGGCAGGTCGGTGCGGGAGAAAATCCAACCTTCCCATGCGAACCGCAGGTTTCGCGCCACCCATGGCGAGTAGGCGTTCGGCAAATTCCTTCGGCAATCCGGGATTCGAAAACTCCAAAGGCTCGCTGGCATCGTTCCGTAGCCTGTAGAGACCGCACATCGTGTGAACGAGCGCATTAAAAGCCATCCCGCCAAGTCCTCCATGGCGCTCGACGAGCAATGTTCTCGCCCCCGCGCGAGCCGCTCCGATGGCTGCTCCGATGCCGGCCGTTCCTCCGCCGGCCACGAGCACATCCACGGAGAGCTTTTTCATGGATCAGGCTTCGAGCTGCGAAAGAATCGCCTGCGGGGATTTAAAATTTTCACGCGTCACCTCACGGACTGGGATGGCCTTTCCAAGTCTCGTTTCGATGGCGATGAGAAGTTGCATGATGGCCATCGAGTCGAGGCCTGCCCCAAAGAGGTCAGTGTCCATCGCCATGGCAACCTCCGGATCAAGCGTCTCGCTTAAAATCTCAAGAAGGATCGCGCTTTTGTCTTCGGGTGCCGGAGTTTTCAATGAGGTGATGTTGTCTCAATCTCGCGCGGCGCGTCAATCGGGCGGTTGACGGTTTCGAGGCGATATGAGCAGATACAACTTCTATGAATTCTCCCTATTCCATGCCCGTCGGCCAGCTTTCGACCGAGGCTCGGGGCTCGTTTCTCGTTCGCACCTACGCGCATCTCGTGCTGGCTATCAGCCTTTTTGTCATAATCGAGGTGTGGCTATTCCAAAGTGGTATCGCCGATTCGCTGGTCAGGGCTTTCTCAAGCGTGAACTGGCTGCTCGTGCTTGGCGGATTCATGGTTCTCTCGTGGCTGGCGACTTTTCTTGCCCAGCCCAGCGTGTCGAGGCCTTTTCAATATGTCGGGCTGGTTTTGTATGTGTCGCTGCAAGCCGTGATCACTGTGCCTTTGCTGGATGTCGCAAACCAAACCGCGCCAGGTACAATTTCCAGTGCGGCACAGGCCACGCTCGGCGGATTTTTTCTGCTCACCGGCGTGGTGGTGGTAACGCGGAAGGATTTCTCGTTTCTACGGACCTTTCTCATGTGGGGCGGGATTTTCGCGCTGGGAGTGATCGTGTGCGCAGTTCTCTTCAAATTTGATCTCGGCACTTGGTTCTCGGTCGGCATGGTCTTGCTTGCTGGCGGTTCGATTCTCCACACGACCTCGGCGGTGATGCGCGATTACCCAGAGGACGCCGACCTCGCGGCCGCTATCAAACTCTTCGCCGGCGTGGCTCTGATGTTCTGGTATGTGCTGCGCCTTTTCCTCGGCTCGCGACGCTGAGTTTTCCGAATGATAAAACTTTTCACCCTTGTCGCGATCCTCGCGGCGATGCCCTTCGCCGGTGCGCTGGAGATTCAAGGCGTGTCCGTGGGATCCTCCGTACATGTCGAGGGCCAAAACCTCCCGCTGAACGGTGCGGGGTTGCGGACCTTCACTCTCCTGCTCGTTCCGATCAAGATTTATGTGGCATCATTTTATACTCCGGAGCCGCTGCGCTCGAGCTCCGAGGTTTTGGCATCGCCCGGGCCGATGCAATTCAACTTCACCTTCCTGCGTTCCGTCGGGGCTTCCGATGTCACGGAGGCGTGGACGAGCCAGTTTGCGAACAGTGTCACCTACACTTACCCCGGCTACGAAAAAGACCGCGACAGATTCATCGGGATGTTCGGCGCGCTGAAATCCGGCGGGGTGCAAATGGTGCAATTTGTCGGAACCGATACGATTGTTTGCGATCAAGGCACCATGAAAGGCACGATCGCAGGGCGGGATTTTCAAAAGGCTTTTCTCAGCCTCTGGTTCGGATCGAATCCCGTCGCGCCCGGTCTCAAGACCGCGCTGCTGGGGAAGTCAGGTTCTTAATCAGCCTGCCCCGTCGGCACTCCAATGTCTTCATTCCAGAGCTCTGGCTTGGCTTGGATGAAATTCTCCATCAGCGCGATGCACTCTCGGTTTTGGAGAATTTCCACCGTGATGCCTTGGGAATGAAGAAGAGATTCCGGGCCTTGGAAGGTTTTGTTCTCGCCAACGACGACTTTGGGAATCCCATAAAGCTGGATCGCGCCGCTGCACATCGGGCAGGGTGAGAGGGTCGAGTAGATCGTGCAACGGCGGTAAACCGAGGCGGGGAGCCGGCCGGCGTTTTCGAGGCAATTCATCTCGGCGTGG
>Ga0209770_10000446_pt1 | contig 22864 bp, 23 predicted proteins | sample LauGreSu1BDMLBDD_2_FD_187572 | JGI IMG/M metagenome (GOLD analysis project Ga0209770, IMG submission 187572) | Freshwater lake microbial communities from Lake Michigan, USA - Su13.BD.MLB.DD (SPAdes) (version 2) | ecosystem: Environmental > Aquatic > Freshwater > Lake | place: Lake Michigan, USA...
CCGCAGCGCGTAATTCCGCAACAGTTTCAAGCAATGGTGCAAAACCGATAACAGCCTTTTTCTCTTTGAGTGAAACAAGACCAGCCTGTTGGGCAATTACTACTGCCGCGACAAGATCATCTGCGCCTTTAGTCATCGAAACGATATAGGTTTCAATAGCTTCAGGTCCAAATCGGTCCACTAGATCATTAATTGCAATAAAGGTGTCTAAGGTTTTCTTGCCTAATTCGTCCAACTTTGATGTGTCATAAATTGCGGTGTCAGCAAGTGCTTTTGTTAGTATCTCAAACTTTTCATCATGTGATTTAGTTAGATATCCATCAACGCCAGTGATCTGATTTAAAACATTGTGGTGTGCATCAGAATGTTCACGAACATCCATGGTTGCATGATTAATACCAAAGGCTGCAACTGTGCGGATTGTGCGCTCAAGTAGGCCTGTGGCGATCAATTCACCGCGGTGAGCTAACAAGGAATCACGCATCAAAACGAGATCTGCCAGGAGCTCAGCTGTGTTTGCATAATCGCGATTAGGAACATGAGGCGCACTCTTTGCATGTCGATCACGAGTAAATGCCAAGCGGTGCACGATTGCAGTTGCCTTTAAGCGATATGGCTCTTCTGAGTTAAGTCGTAGGAAACGTGGCTCGAACTCAGGGATATTGGCTAAATCCTTTTCAACTGATGCTGAAAGTTCAGGTGTTGCTCCAACAATCTTTGTTGAAACCGAAAGCATTTGGCGCAAGTCGTTCATCGCAGCGATGGTTACACGGATTGCGTGTCCGACCTGTAACACCATCGCATCAGTAGTTACCTCCGCGGTGATATTTGGGTTTCCATCTCGATCTCCACCGATCCAGTTACCAAAAGAGAGTGGACGTGCGGTTATTGGCACCTCAACATCGATGCGCTTCATTTCCTTTGCAAAGTCATTGAGAACTTCTGGAACGGTTTGCGTGAATAGATCATCCAGGTAATACAAAGCGTTAAGTGCCTCGTCCAATGGTTCTGGACGACCCAAACGAAGCTCATCTGTTTGCCATAGCAAATCAATTGTCTCTGCCAAACGATCTTGTTGAGAAGGATTACGAGGGTCATCCAATAATTCTGCAATGCTTCCAAGTTTGTTCAATACCGAACGTCGTGCAGCTTCAGTTGGGTGTGCGGTGAAAACAGGTCGCACAGACATTGCACTAACCCAGCGCTCAATATCTTCTTTGGTTAATTCATGTCCAGGTGTTTGAGTCATTAATGCAATTTCAATGCGATCAACTGCGCGAGCAAGCCATGAACCACCAGTGGCACGTGCATCAGCTAAAACGCGGGCACGGTGAACTTGTTCAGCAACATTTGCTAAGTGAAAATAAGTACTAAATGCTCGAACTAGCTGAACAGAGTCTTCAACTGAAAGTTTTGCAAGAATTGCAGCGCCATTTCCTTCGCGAACTGACTTTCGCACTTCTTCTACTAGCGCTAAAAGTTCGGGGCCTTCTTGGCGGACAAGTGTTTGGCCTAATAAATCTCCAAGACGGCGCACATCGCTACGTAGTCCTGCATCATCTGCAGCGATAGGGCTCTGGCTCATTGGGCAATCCTCTCAGGTATCGAGGTCTGCTCAAAACAAATTACACTTGGCACATCAAGCCCCTCCATTTGGACCCCCCTCCAAAAGGAAATGGGGCCTTAAGGCATTGGAGGCAGATATGCGTGGACTTATTCCAGTCCTGCCCATTGCACCCGATGCATCTCATATCGTGGCACCGCAATCGATGTATCCATTCTTACTTGCCGCACGCGCATCCTCACATCCGTTATTAGTTGTCACTAGCTCAAGTCGCAGTAGTGAAGATCTTGCAAACGAATTGCGAGAACTCTATGAGGATGTTTTGGAATTTCCAGCATGGGAAACATTGCCACACGAGCGTTTGAGTCCGCGCAGCGACACCGTTGCCAAGAGAATTCAAACCCTCTATGCATTACAAAACAAACATTCCATCAATCCAATCGTTGTTACTCCAGTACGCGGGGCGATTCACAGAATAATTAGTCAACTTGGCTCAACACCATTAATGAAATTAGAGATTGGTAAAGAACAATCACTAGATCTATTGGTTCGACATTTGTCATCCTTGGCGTATGCACGTACCGATTTAGTTGAGCGCCGCGGAGAGTTTGCGGTGCGAGGCGGAATCGTTGATCTCTTCTTGCCTTTAAGCAATCATCCAATTCGCATTGATTTCTTCGGTGATGAAATTGAAGATTTGAGTTATTTTGAAGTTTCAGATCAGCGCACATTCGCACCTGTTGTTGGAAGTGTGGAGATTTACCCTTGCCGGGAAATGCTGTTAACGACTGAAGTAAGACACCGTGCAATTGAAATTAAAGACACATATCCAGCTGCTGCCGAAATGCTAGAGAAGATAAGTGAAGGTATTGCCTTTGAGGGCATGGAGTCATTGATTCCATTGCTCATTGATGAGACTGAGACACTGCTTTCTCGCATGCCAGCTAACACGCAGATTGTCTTTATCGATGAACAACGTATTCGTTCCAGGGCAGCGGATTTGTTAGCAACCAATGAAGAGTTTCTTAATGCCTCATGGTCAAATGCCGCATTGGGTGGGATAGCCCCGTTACATGATGGTGCTGGAACATATATTTCATGGGATGAGCTCAAAGAAGAGATTACTTCTTGTGGAGTAACAGCTGCTGAGATAAGTCCATTTGGAACTGATCTAGAAGAGGACACACTCTTTTTGGATTATTCACCCATTGATCCAATGCGCGGAGATATTGAACGAACTGTTGAGGTCTTACGGCAAGCCTTAGAAGAGCATCGCATTGTTATTTTTGCCACCCACGGACATGGAATGTTAGAAAGATATGCCGGAATATTTAGAAGTGCAGATCTGCCCGTGCAGATTGTTGAAAATCTTGTTGCAACACCTGCAAAGGGGAGCATCTACTTAACAACTTCAATTATTACCCATGGTTTTGAGAGCGCCGACGATCAAGTCTTCTTTATGACCGAGAGGGATCTAACGGGCAGTAAGGGAAGTGTTAAAGATGGCGACCGCATGCCATCAAAGCGAAAGCAAGCTATTGATCCACTAGAACTAAAAAGCGGTGACTACGTAGTTCATGAACAACACGGTATTGGTCGCTATGTTGAATTGTTGGAGCGCACAGTTGGAGGTGTTACCCGTGAATATTTAATAATTGAATACGCACCAGCAAAGCGCGGCCAACCAGGTGATCGTGTGTTTGTTCCAACAGATGCGCTAGAGCAAGTATCAAAGTATGTTGGCGGAGAAGCTCCAACGGTTCACCGCATCGGTAGCGGAGAATGGCAAAAAGCAAAGGGTCGTGCACGCAAAGCTGTGCGACAGATTGCTGGTGAATTAATCAGGCTGTATGCAGCCCGCACAAGTTCCCCAGGCTTTGCTTTCTCAGCTGATACACCGTGGCAACGAGAGCTAGAAGACTCATTTTCATACATAGAAACTCCTGATCAGCTCTCAACAATTAACGATGTGAAAGAGGATATGGAACGTCCGTATCCGATGGATCGCATTATTTGTGGAGATGTTGGATATGGAAAGACAGAGATTGCTATCCGCGCAGCATTCAAAGCTGTGCAAGACGGCAAGCAAGTCGCCGTCCTTGTTCCTACAACTTTGTTGGTGCAACAACATTCAAAGACTTTTGAAGAACGATATGCAGGCTTTCCTTTAAAGGTGGCCGGACTCTCTCGCTTTAATACAGCTAAAGAGAGTAAAGAGATCTTGGCTAACTTGGCAGCAGGATCAGTTGATGTGGTTATTGGTACGCACCGGATACTTTCAAATGATGTGCAGTTTAAGGACTTGGGATTAGTTATTGTCGATGAAGAACAGCGCTTTGGTGTTGAGCAAAAAGAGTCATTAAAGAAATTGCGAACAACGGTGGATGTTCTAGCTATGTCTGCAACACCTATTCCACGCACACTTGAAATGGCCGTTACTGGTATTCGTGAAATGTCTACGATTACAACACCACCTGAAGAGCGCCATCCGATCCTTACCTATGTTGGTCCAGCAGAAGATGCACAGATTGCTGCTGCGATACATCGAGAACTACTGCGTGATGGCCAAATCTTCTATTTACATAACCGAGTAGAGAGCATTGACCGCAAAGCGCTGCACCTAAAGGAACTTGTTCCAGAAGCGCGCATTCGTGTTGCTCATGGACAGATGTCAGAAGGTGAACTGGAAGATGTAATTCTAGCTTTCTGGAATCGTGACTTTGATGTCTTAGTCTGCACAACAATTGTTGAAAGTGGTTTGGACATCCAAAATGCAAACACGCTTATTGTGGAACGCGCAGATCGTTTTGGACTTTCACAACTACATCAGATTCGTGGTCGTGTTGGGCGAGGCCGTGAGCGTGCATACGCTTATTTCTTGTACTCAGCAGATGAGCCACTATCTGAATTAGCTCATGAGCGATTAACAACAATTGCAACAAACACAGACCTTGGTTCTGGAATGCGAGTGGCGCTAAAGGATTTAGAGATTCGTGGTGCAGGAAATCTATTGGGCGGTGAGCAATCTGGCCATATTGCCGATGTTGGTTTTGATTTATATATGCGCATGGTGGGTGAGGCAGTTCAAGAATATAAGTCGGGAATTATTGAAACAGAAGAGAAAATCTCTGAGTGCAAAGTTGAGCTTCCTATAAATGCGCACCTTTCTTCAGAGTATGTACCGGGAGAGAGATTGCGTCTTGATTTATATAGACGACTAGCTGATGTGAAATCACCTTCGGATGTTTCATCAATTGAGGCAGAGCTACTTGATCGCTTTGGAGAATTACCAGAAGAGGCAAAAGCTTTGTTAGGTGTTGCAGCGTTGCGCGCACAAGCAAAAGCTGTGAAGTTGACCGAGGTTGTAGTTCAGGGCAAGTTCCTTCGACTGGCTCCATTGGTACTACCTGAATCGCGCCAGTTACGTCTGACACGTTTGTATCCAGGTTCGCTCTATAAGGGCGCAGCAAGCACGGTTTTAGTGGCACTGCCAAAGGCGGCTGCATGGAATCCGTCGCAGAACGCCCCTGTTGTAGTGGATACTTCTCTTCTGGCCTGGGTCGTTGAGGTCCTTACCCAACTAAGCGAAGTACCGAAAGCGAGCTCATAGTGAAGAAGTTTCTTGCAATTATCGCAGCAACAGCGCTCTTGTTAACAGGATGCTCACAAGTTGGAGCGGCAGCAACAGTTGGCGATACAAAGATCACTCAAGCAACGGTGCAGGGAAGCATTGATTCAATTCTCTCTGAACGTACAAAAGTAGACACATCGCAAATGCAATTAGAAACTGGCGAGTCACTTAACCGTTCACAACTTCGTTTTCACTTGCTCAGCAAGCTTCTTCGCGCGCTGGGAGAAGAGTTAAAGATTGAAGTAACAAAGGCTGAGATTGATACACGTCGTGCAAGCATTATTGAGCAAGTTGGCGGAACAACAGCACTTCCAAATGCATTAGTAAGTGCCGGCATTGCGCCAGGAGACCTTGATACATATATCGAAGCAATTTCATTTTCTGACAAGATCAGCCAAGCACTTATTGCTGCTGGCGTGACGGAAGATCAAGTTGGAGCAGAGATTCAAAAGCTTGTTGTAGCAAAATCAAATGAGATGGGTGTGACTGTTAATCCTCGCTACGGTAAGTGGGATCCAAAGGTTGCAGATGTTGTCGCCAATGATTCTGCATCATCTGCAGTAACTCCTTCAGGCAACTAGTACCGTAACAATGCACGGTTCACAGCTTCAACGCCTAGTTGAAGTCATGAATACTTTGCGTTCGCCGGGTGGCTGTCCATGGGATGCAGAACAAACTCATGAGTCCCTTCTTAAATACTTGCTGGAAGAGTCGTACGAATTTGTAGATGCTGTGCAATCTGACAGCCGCGTTGATATGCGCGAAGAGCTGGGCGATGTCTTACTGCAGGTGTATTTCCATGCGCGCATGGCTGAAGAACATCCAACAGATCCGTTCTCAATTGAAGATGTTGCTCAGGGGATTGCTGACAAGTTAACTCGCAGGCACCCACATGTGTTTGCAGGTGTTGAGGTCCGTGATTCACAAGAAGTCCTTGAAAATTGGGAGGAGATTAAGAAGAAGGAAAAGGGCCGCACATCACCGCTAGATGGTGTTGCAATGTCACAACCAGCGCTGCCCTTAGTTGAAAAATTGTTGTATCGCGCGGAAAAATATAATGTTGAAGTCACTACGCCAGAGACTGTTTCTATTGCTGGCGTTGCCGATGAAGGCGCTGTTGGCCAAGCCCTGCTTGCAGTAATTGCTTGGGCCAACGCCAACGGGATTGATGCCGAAGCTGCCCTGCGTAAGGAAGCCATGCGGATTGCCCAACAGATTGGCCCCGCATAACTCACGGTAGGATTGGCATAGTTAATTAGGTGCCATTTCAGCGTTGAGGTCGGCCACAGTTTTAGAACCCAAGGCTCTAATAAATTTTAGGAGATACGCAAATGGCAATCATCGAGGCGTTAGCAGCTCGTGAAATTCTCGACTCCCGTGGAAATCCAACGGTTGAAGTTGAAATTGAATTAGAAGATGGCACTCAAGCACGTGCTGCCGTTCCAAGTGGTGCCTCAACAGGTGCATTTGAAGCAGCAGAGCTTCGAGATGGTGGCAAGCGTTACCTTGGTAAGGGTGTTGAAAAGGCTGTTGCCTTTGTTAATAATGAAATTGCACAAACAATCATTGGTTTTGATTCACAGGATCAGCGTCTTATCGATGCAGCGATGATTGAACTAGATGGCACAAAGAACAAGTCGAAATTAGGTGCAAATGCAATTCTTGGTGCATCACTAGTAGTTGCTAAGGCATCTGCAGAATCTGCAGATCTTTCATTGTTTCGCTACCTAGGTGGACCAAATGCACATGTGCTTCCAGTTCCAATGATGAACATTCTTAACGGTGGAGCTCACGCAGACACAAACGTTGATATTCAAGAGTTTATGATCGCGCCAATTGGTGCACCAACATTCCGCGAATCAGTTCGCTGGGGCGCAGAGATTTATCACGCACTCAAGGCTGTTCTAAAAAAGCGTGGACTTGCAACATCTGTAGGCGATGAAGGTGGCTTTGCTCCAAACCTAGACAGCAACCGCGCAGCACTTGATTTGATCCTAGAAGCAATTGAAGCTGCTGGATTTAAGCCAGGTTCTGAAATCGCACTTGCCATGGATGTTGCTGCAACAGAGTTCCATGAGAAGGGTAAGTACAAGTTTGAAGGTGCTCTAAAGACATCTGATGAAATGATTGCCTATTACACATCGCTAGTGGATGCATACCCAATCGTTTCAATTGAAGATCCTCTTAATGAAGAAGACTGGGCTGGCTGGACAGATATGACTAAGGTCCTTGGTTCACGCATCCAGATCGTTGGAGATGACCTATTTGTTACTAACCCTGAGCGTCTTGCTAAGGGAATTGCTGGAAACACAGCGAATGCACTATTGGTGAAGGTAAATCAGATTGGAACTCTTACAGAGACAATCGATGCTGTTGATATGGCACACCGTGCTGACTACCGCAGCATGATGAGCCACCGTTCAGGTGAAACAGAGGACACAACAATTGCTGATCTAGCTGTTGCACTTAACTGTGGGCAGATCAAAACTGGTGCACCAGCTCGCACAGAGCGCGTTGCAAAATACAACCAGCTTCTTCGCATTGAAGAAGAACTAGCTGAGGGTGGGCGTTACGCAGGACGTGACGCGTTCCCACGCTTCAAGGCGTAAGAATTAGCCATGGCACGTCGTCAACTTCGCTTTCGTCGTCGACGTACCTCTAATCGTGTTTTAGCTCTATCTGCCATTCTCTTCATACTTGCCTTAACTATTGCTCCACCTGTGAAGCATTACTTCACGCAACGAGCACAGATAAGTGCCTTGAAGTCTCAGCTTTCTGCAGACAATCTTGCTCTGCAGAAAGCTAGAGAAGAGTTATTGCTGTGGCAAGATCCGGAATACATCAAGACTCAAGCACGTGAGCGCCTCCACTTTGTTTTGCCAGGAGAGCGTCAATACATAGTCACTGAAAATTCAACAACCGAATCAAATAATGGATCTACAAAAATTGCTAATTCACTTATTGATGGTCAACCTTGGTATGCACGGTTAATTGCATCAATTAGCGAAACTGGAAATTAATGCGAGAAGTAACACAAGCAGATCTTGACTGTATTCAAACCCAGTTAGGTCGCACGCCAAGAGATGTTCATGCAATTGCCTATCGCTGCCCCTGCGGCAAGCCTGCAGTGGTTGAAACCCCACCTCGACTTGAAGATGGCACACCTTTTCCTACCTTTTACTACGCAACCTGCCCACGATTAACAGCTGTTATTTCCACCCTAGAGACAACTGGATTAATGGGTGAAATGAATGATCGACTTGAAACAGATGCTGAGTTAGCAGGTGCCTATCACGCAGCACATGATGATTACATCGCATCACGTTCGGCACTTGGAGTTGATGTGCCAGAAGTTGATGATGTGTCAGCGGGCGGAATGCCAAATCGGGTTAAGTGTTTGCATTCATTGGTTGCACATTCTTTGGCCGCAGGCCCGGATGTGAATCCATTAGGTGATGAAGCATTAGCCAAGCTACCTGAGTGGTGGAAAAGTAATCCATGCGAGTAGCAGCTATTGATTGCGGTACTAACTCCATTCGACTTCTGATTGCAGATATTGATGGCGGTAATTTTCGCGAAGTTGTGCGCGATATGGAGATTGTTCGATTAGGACAAGGCGTTGATCAAACAGGTCAATTCCACCCCGATGCGATTACTCGCACTTTGGCCGCTGTTGATAAGTTTGCTGCAGAGATCGCAAAGCGTGGGGTTGAGAAGATCAGATTTTGTGCGACGAGTGCAACCCGTGATGCTACAAACCGCCACTTATTTGTTGATGGCGTGCGCGAGCGTTTAGGTATTGAACCTGAAGTAATTAGCGGTGACGAGGAAGCGGCGCTGTCCTTTGCTGGCGCTATCCAGGATTTAGATCCATCCGAGGGTCCATTCTTAGTAGTAGATATTGGTGGGGGATCAACTGAGTTTGTATTTGGCACAAGAACTGTCGAGTCCGCTCGAAGTGTGAACATTGGTTGTGTTCGCATGAGTGAACGCCATTTTGCTAATGACCCAGCAACACCTGAGCAAATCGAATCGGCTAGAACAGACATACAGGCGGCAATTGCTTTGGCCGCAACAGAAGTGCCTATTACAAAGGCTAAAACATTAGTGGCCGTTGCAGGGACAGCAACAACAGTTGCAGCAGCTGCATTAGAGCTAGCTGAATATGATCGATACGCAATCCATCTTGCGCGCATTTCCGCTGCTCATGTTCATGATGCCTCAATCATGTTTTTAAGTAGCAATCGCGAACAGCGATTAGCACTTGGTTATATGCACCCAGGCCGTGTTGATGTAATCGGTGCTGGTTCGTTAGTTCTTTCAGAGATTATGAAAGCAACAGGTGCCACAGAGTTTGTTGCCTCTGAATCAGATATTTTGGATGGAATGGCGAGATCGCTTGTCCAAGGCTAAATCTTTACCGTTACTGGACAAAGAGATAATTGGTTGTCACAAATGTCCTCGCCTTGTGCAATGGCGGGAAGAAGTTGCAGTTGTTAAGAGAAAATCCTATGAAGATCAAACATATTGGGGAAAGCCAATACCCGGGTTTGGTTCTGATAAACCAAAGTTACTTATTGTTGGGTTAGCACCCGGTGCACATGGAGCAAACCGCACGGGACGAATCTTTACTGGTGATTCATCGGGGGATTGGCTCTATGGCGCTTTACATAAAGTTGGAATTGCCAAGATCGCCACTAGCACTGCAATAGATGATGGGCAGAAATTAAAGGACACCAGAATCATTTGTGCAGTTAGATGCGCACCGCCTGGCAATAAACCACTCAATGAAGAGCGCGATATGTGTGCGCAGTTTTTTCTGCGAGATCTAGAACTATCTATTGCAACGACAAGAGCGATTATTGGTCTTGGATCATTTGCTTGGGATGCAATTTTTAAGACACTGAAGGAAATGGGTCATCCAATAAAGAAAGTTAAGTTTGCCCATGGTGCTTCTCTTAAATACAGCCATGAAGGCCGTGATTACTTGTTATTAGCCAGTTACCACCCAAGCCAGCAGAACACATTTACAGGAAAGCTGACCCGTCCGATGCTGGAATCTGTACTCAAAAAGGGCGGTAGATTTGCCTCCGTTGTTAAGTAGGTAGCAAGGCCCCGATAGCCCAATGGCAGAGGCAGAGGACTTAAAATCCTCCCAGTGTGGGTTCGACCCCCACTCGGGGCACCAGTTCTAAGGTGCTTTTAAGCATTTGAGCACGCTTATATTTCGCATCATCGAATTCTTAACCGTACGATTATGGTGCTTCACAACCGCCGGAGATTCTGGTGGTCCTACAAAAGGAGAGAAAAGATATGCGCAGTTCAAACCCTGTTCTTGGACGGGCGTTTAATCAGCGTGGATACGCTGCATTTGATCCGAGCACAATTAACTCAGACCCAGCAGCGCTAGAGAATTTGTATAACTCACCTGCAGCTTCATCATTGCGTACAGGTCGTATGACTATTGATGATGTTGTTACACGCACCGGAATTTTGTTTGCGGTTCTTGTATCTGTCGGTGCAGTTGCTTGGACACTTAACCTCGGTGGCGGAGCGCTAATGCTCGGCTTCATCGGTGGACTTGTCCTTGGAATGGTAAACGCATTCAGCAAGACCGTTAAGCCAGCACTTGCAATTGCATATGCAGCTTTCCAAGGTCTTGCACTTGGCACACTGAGCAACCTCTACAACACTGTCTATGACGGAATTGTTAGCCAGGCAATCCTTGTAACAATCAGCGCATTTGCGGGAATGTTGTTTGCTTATAAGAGCGGACGTATTCGCGTCACACCTAAGTTCACAAAGGTTCTGACTACAGCACTTATTGGCTACCTAGTTCTAGGACTAGTTTCATTTGTTGCATTCTTGTTCACAGGATCAAGCGTCTACAACGTTGGTGGACTTGGATTAATCATCGCAACTGGTGGAATGGTTCTTGCAGCCTTCTTCTTGATTCTTGATTTTGATTCAATTCAAAATGGAATCGCAGCAGGAGCTCCAGAGTCAGAGTCATGGAGAGCCGCATTTGGCCTTATGGTGACAATCATTTGGCTATATATGGAAGTTCTACGAGTACTTTCAATCTTGCGTGGCAACGACTAATTAATTAGAGATCTTCATCGAGGGGCCTCAGGTTTTTAACCTGGGGTCCTTCGACATTTCTGGTCTCAGGAATTTTATAGACAAGGGCAAGTGCGATTAAGAAGATAGCTGCAGAGAAACCAAATGCAGTTCTGTAGGAGTAAACATCTGAGATCCAGCCAATAATGATTGGCCCAAAGATCATTCCGGCATCTCCTGCCATCTGGAAAATAGCAATTACTTTGCCGCCCTTACCTTTCATGACATCGCCAACCATGCTGGCCGGAGTTGTTGAAAGGAAGGCTCCACCAAAGCCTAAAACAATCATGGAGAGCAAGAACATCCACGCATTGACGGAGAAGGTAAGAATCAAGACTCCGACAAAGACGATGTTTGCGCCAATTATCGAAGCAGCACGACGCCCCTTTTGATCCGAAAAGCGCCCAGCCTTTAACAAAATTGCACCTTGGACAATTGCAGATATTGCAAAGCCATAGCCAACTACGGCAGTTGTTGAATTCAATTCTTCGGTAACAAAAACTGGCAGGATCGAAGCTCTCATTCCGAAGAAGACCCAGGTTCCGATGAACGCCAAAACAAGTGCGATTCGGTAAGCGGGCATAGCAAGTGCTTCACGAATCGTTGTTGAAGGCTCTGTACTGTCATTGCTTTTCTTTGATCCTAAAGACTCTCCCTTAAGGAAGAAAAGAGCAACTACGCCTGAACAAAACAATAATACCGAATACACAAAAAATGGTGCGCGTAGTGAAATGACAGAGAGCAAACCACCAATTGCAGGTCCTGCCATTCCACCAACAATAAATGAACCTTGATATACAGATTGTGCCTGTCCGCGTTTATCGTCACTTACTGATCGCAAGATGACTGAACTTGCTGCAACTGAGAACATCGAGGAACCTAAGCCACCTGCTGCACGAAAAAATAGAAGTTGTTCATAATTTTGTGCAACTCCAGCTAAGAAAGTAAAGAGCGAAACCATAAAAACACCTGTTGAGAAAACTGCTCTTTCGCCAAATTTATCGACCATGGCACCTGAAATTAACCCTGATGCAAAACGGGTAATTGCAAAGGCAGAAACCATTAATCCGATTGCGGCGTTGTTAACCCCAAATGATTTAGCAAAGACTGGAATTGCCGGCATGATAATTCCAAAGCCAACTGCAACAAAAAAAGATGCTGCAACAAGGATTGATACTTCGCGCGGTAGATCCCTAAAGGGTGAACGGATCAAGCCAAGCGCCCTTGAATAAAGGTGTTATTTGGGTAGTTGAGGGACATGAAGGTAAGGTTACTGCGTGAAGTCAGTTATAGCCGAACACTTAGTAAAGACTTATCGCAAAGGCGAGGTCGTAGCACTTAATGATTTGTCGTTAGATGTTGAAGAAGGCACTGTTTTAGGCGTACTTGGGCCTAATGGTGCTGGTAAAACAACAACTGTGAGAATTCTCGCAACGCTATTAAAACCAGATTCTGGGCACGCAACCGTTGCAGGTATTGATGTTATTAAGCATCCTGAAAAAGTTCGTGAACAAATCGGTTTATCTGGCCAATATGCAGCTGTCGATGAAACTTTAACTGGCTGGGATAACTTGGTGATGTTTGGTCGTTTGTATCACCTCGGTCGTCAATCATCTATCGATCGTGCCAATGAATTATTAGAGCGCTTTGATTTAACAGAAGCAGCGCGTCGCCCCATCAAAACCTATTCAGGTGGCATGCGTCGTCGTCTTGATTTAGCTGCCTCATTGATTGTTAAGCCAAAGATTTTGTTCTTGGATGAACCAACAACTGGATTAGATCCTCGCGGTCGCCAGGATATGTGGGGAGTGATCCAAGAGTTAGTAAAAGGTGGCGTAACACTTCTGCTCACTACTCAGTACCTAGAAGAGGCTGATCAATTGGCCGATGAGATTGCAGTTATTGATCGCGGAACTGTGATTGCTCGCGGAACTTCGGATGCATTAAAAAAGCAGGTTGGTGGAGAGCGTTTAGAGATTACTGTTGAACCAGCAGATCTTGATACAACAAATCAGATTGTTGCAAAGATAAGCGGTCATGCGACCCACGTTGATCTGCGAACTGTGAGTGCTCCTGTATCAACTGGTTCTATTGCACTTATGGAAACCCTTCGCGCTCTGGATGAAGCAAAAATCCATCCCTTAGACATTGGCCTTAAGCGCCCATCCCTAGATGATGTGTTTTTGTCACTAACAGGACACGTTGCCGAAGAGACCGTGGAAGAGCCCATTAAGAAGAAGAGAGGGGGCAGGAAATGAAGCATGCAATCAGTGATGTAGTAACCATTACAAAGCGACAGCTATTGCAGCTCGCTCGAGTTCCAGAACTATTGGTTTTCTCAACAATTCAACCGGTGATGTTTGTTTTATTGTTCCGCTACGTATTTGGTGGATCTATTGATTCAGGCCAACCAGGTGGCTATGTGCAGTTATTGATGCCTGGAATCTTTGTTCAGACCGTTGCATTTACCTTGGCATCAACTGCTATTGGCCTTGCTGAAGATATGAAAAAGGGATTGATCGATCGTTTTCGATCTCTGCCAATCTCACGTGGTGCGGTAATTATTGGTCGCACCTTTGGTGATGCGCTGCTAAATATTTTGGTATTAGTTGTTATGGCACTTGCAGGCTTTGCTGTTGGTTGGCGTCCAACCTCAGGAATCGTGCAGACAACACTGGCTTTCTTGTTCTTATTTATGTTTGGTTATGCACTTTCCTGGATTGGAATCTTGGTTGGCCTCTCAGTTAAAGAGGCCCGAACCGTTCAAAGCGTTGGTTTCTTAGTGACCTTCCCACTGACCTTCTTATCTAACGCTTTTGCGCCAACAACTGGAATGCCAAGAGCGCTGCAGTACTTTGCAGAGTGGAATCCAGTGTCAACAATGGTGGCTGCCTGCCGTCAATTGTTTGGACTAAAAAATGAGTTTGGAGCAACAGCTAACTCGTGGCCAAGCCAAAACCCGCTTGAGACTTCACTTCTCTATATGGTTGTTTTGATGGTGATCTTTATTCCGCTCAGCATTAGAAAGTATAAGAACTACTCAAGTTGATTTAGAGATAGAACTCGGCGGCAACAATCTCAACTGAGATTTCGCGGCCATTTGGTGCGGTGTATGAAACCTTGGCACCTATTTCTTGATTTAAAACGGCAGCTCCTAGTGGAGATTTTTCGCTGTACACATCTAGATCACCTGATGAAATCTCACGTGAGCCGATTAAAAACTTCATTTCATCGCCAGCGATGATCGCTGTGACAACCATTCCTGCGCCAACTTTTCCATCGGCACTTGCCGGCGGAGTTCCGATGTGGGCATTTTCAAGCATTTGCTTGAGTTGGCGAATACGAGCTTCCATCTTGCCTTGCTCATCACGAGCTGCGTGGTAGCCGCCATTTTCTTTTAAATCACCTTCGGCACGGGCTGCTTCAATTTTTGCAGTAACTTCTTTACGGCCAGGACCTTCTAGCTGGGTCAGCTCAGCACGCAAGCGATCAGCAGCTTCTTGGGTTAGCCATGTCTGTGTCATAAGGGGTAAAAGGTACTGGCTACTTACTTGGCGCGACAACTTGAGACATCAGCGTTAACCGCCAGGTTACGCGTAGGAACCACGCTGACCAGTTCAACCTTTTCTTTTCCGGAAGGTATTTCAACATCAATTTGTCCAACGATGTCTTTGTAGAAATCACGGGCAATTACTGTGCAAATAGAGACGACCTCTGCACTATCGCGTTCAACGAAGTATCGAACACTCACTTCGCGATCACTATCAACGGTAAATGAAATGAGCTGCACACGAATCTCAGGATTGGAGTGATACAAACCAGCCCAGGTAATCCAGCCAACACCGACGATTGCGGTTATCAGGGCAACCCCCACCCAACTGCGCTTTTTGCGCAGGCCGTAGCGCTCGTTGTAGTCAAACGGCTCTTGGGATTGCATGGGATGATTATGGCATGACTAAAGACATTGATATGGGTGCGGCCGGCTCCTTAACTGTTGCCTTGCTAGTTCTCGCTTTTGCATTCTTGATGCGAAGTTTTTATAAGCGTTTCATGGGTGTAGATCGAAGCGATGACTCCAGCAAGTAATTTTTTCACCAAAGCCACTAAAGCAATTGCAGTTATTGCACTTGCTGCAATTTTTGTTGGGCTAGGTGTTTGGCAGCTACAACGTGCTGCAGATTTAAAGAATAGTTTAAAGGTTGCAACAACAATTGACACACAAGTTGTTCGGCTAGAAAGTGTTACTACTCCTCGAGTTTCGCTGCCTCCAGAGGCAATTAATAAAACAGTTTCTGTTTCAGGTCAATACATCCAAAACTTTAGAGCCCCAGATCAGATAGATGGAGATGGCAAGCAATCTGATTGGGAAGTTGCTTTGCTGCAAATCGGCACAGACTCTGCAATCTTGGTTGTTCGGGGATTGTGGTCTGAACGTTTGCTCAACCCAGACATCCAGCAATCCATGGTCATAGATGTTGAAGGACTACTTGTTGCCAGCCAATACGATGATCGTTCAGTAAATACCCCCGGAGTTATTTCTCGCCTTGATAGCGCAGTTATTACATCGCTGACAGATCTAGATTTATATGACGGATATGTTCTGGCCAGTAAAGAAGCAACTAGAACCGGAAGCCTGGAACGCACCCGAGTCACCCCCGAAAAACTCACATCTAAAATCCCTGGTTTCTACTGGCAACACCTTTCATACGTTGTGATCTGGGGACTTATGGCTGCTGTGGTGCTGTACCTACCCTTCTATCGTCGTAGAGTTACCCCATGAGCGGTGCTATCAAGCGATTTAGAATCATGGCGCTAGTCGCCGGTGTTATGTCATTACTGCTGTGGTTTGTTGATCTGCCAGTGGCATACCTGTTTCACAATGAGGACTGGAAGTCAAAGGTCGAATGGATTCCCTTTGTTCATGGCTGGGTCTATGCGGTCTATGTGTTAACCGCTATCCAATTTGCTACTAAAGCACGCTGGAGCTATAAAAAGATGCTCTGGTTAATCCTTGCCGGCACCTTGCCAATTGCATCCATTGCCGCGGAGCGCAGAGTTGTTCGCCAGTATTCGTAAGTTCATTAAGTCTCTTCTATACCCACTCTATGAGTGGCGTTTAGCAAAATCTTTGGATTTTTCTAAGACCCCTCAACATGTCGGTGTCATTCTTGATGGCAATCGCAGATGGGCAAAATCAAATCCAACTCTTAATGATCCTCATGGCCACAAAGCCGGTGCCAGCAAAATTATTGATTTCTTGGGGTGGTGCGAAGAAGCAGATGTGAAGGTGGTAACCCTTTGGTTGCTCTCCACGGATAACTTCAAGAGGTCAGAAGAAGAGATTGATGATCTGCTTACAGTTATTGGTAACACCGTTGATGAGTTAGCAGCAACTGGTCGCTGGAATATCAAGCCAGTTGGTGCCTTAGATCTTTTGCCTTCTTGGTTAGCCGACAAACTGGCAGCTCTAAAACCAATTCGAAGTGATGGCGTTGAAGTCAATGTGGCCATTAGTTATGGTGGCCGGCGCGAAATTGTTGACGCCGTGAAAAGTTATATGGGTGAAGAGGTTGCCGCCGGCCATTCCTTAGCCGATGCTGCCGCCAAGTTAACTACTGAAGATATTTCAAAGTATTTATATACCGCCGGCCAACCAGATCCTGAACTATTGATCCGCACCTCTGGAGAACAACGACTTGGTGGCTTCTTGTTATGGCAGAGTGCTTTGTCAGAGTTCTATTTTTGTGAGGCCTATTGGCCAGATTTTCGAAGGGTAGATTTCTTACGAGCCCTGCGTTCTTACTCTGTGAGACAACGCCGTTTCGGTTCATAAATCGCACCCTAAATTTAACTTTCAACTATCGCGTGTCTGCACGAAAAACCTACTGCTCAGTTCTACCTTTTGCTTATCCGAAGCACACCCGACGATCACAATTAAATCTAGGAGCAAGCATTGGCTGCAAAAGGTCAAAAAGCTAAGAAAACCTTTGTTTTAGATACCAGTGTTTTGCTCGCAGACCCCGGGGCGCTTTCCAGATTTGCCGAACATGAAGTCATTATTCCGATCGCTGTCATCGGTGAGTTAGAAACTAAAAGAGACCACCCAGAGCTTGGCTACTTTGCCCGTGCAGCTCTGCGGGCACTTGATGATCTACGAATTACCCATGGTCGCCTTGATAAAGCCCTGACTATTACCCCAGAAGGTGGCACCCTTTCAGTTGAGCTCAATCACACCGATCTTTCAACCTTGCCTCATGGCTTTTTGCGAGATGGCACCAATGATTCCAGAATCTTGGCCATCGCAAAGAACCTCATGTCAGATGGCAAAGATGTAGTTCTTGTAACTAAGGATCTGCCACTTCGAGTTAAGGCCTCATCTGTTGGAGTAGAAGCCCAGGAGTATTTGGCTGAACTTGTTTCTAATAGTGGCTGGACTGGAATTGAAGAGCTCAATGTCAGCCATAGTGTGATCGATGAGTTATATGCCAGCGATTTTGCAGATCATGAATCTGCTCACCAACTTCCAGTCCACACCGGAATCGTGCTCCATTCAGAAAAAGGAAGCGCTCTAGCTAGAGTCACGGGCGATAAGAGATTGAAGTTGGTTCGCGGCGATCGCCAAGCATTTGGATTACATGGCAGAAGCGCTGAACAAAGAATTGCACTTGACCTACTCCTTGATGAATCCATTGGAATCGTTTCACTAGGTGGCCGGGCCGGAACTGGTAAGTCAGCACTTGCCTTATGTGCCGGACTTGAAGCGGTGATGGAAAAGCGTCTTCATAAGAAGGTCGTAATCTTCCGTCCCCTCTATCCAGTGGGCGGACAAGAGCTTGGATACCTGCCAGGATCTGAAGGCGAGAAGATGTCGCCATGGGCCCAGGCAGTTTTTGACACCTTGGGCGCACTGGTGAGCCAACCGGTAATTGATGAAATCATCGACCGCGGCTTGATTGAGGTGTTACCCCTGACCCACATCCGTGGTCGCTCCCTGCATGACTCATTTGTAATCGTCGATGAAGCCCAGTCCCTTGAACGAGGCGTCCTACTGACAGTCCTTTCTCGAATCGGCCAAGCATCTCGGGTCATCTTGACCCACGATGTTGCCCAGCGGGACAACCTTCGGGTCGGTCGCCATGATGGTGTGGTCGCAGTCGTTGAAACCTTGAAGGGTCACGAGCTCTTCGCCCACGTCACCTTGACCCGAAGCGAGCGCTCGCCAATTGCAGCACTTGTGACCGAATTGCTGGAAGGCCCTGTCGGCAACTAGCAAGCACATCGGGGGCCAAAATAAGCCCTAAAACAATGTCACAGTCACATTTGGGGCATTTCGGACATTGCCCTATCTGACCTGCGGTTTTACCTATCCACAGGAATCCAAAATCCTGAGAGTTTGCGACTCCCGCAGGCTTTGATTTGCCGATGAGCCCTAACTACCGCACCATAAAGGCATTCCCCTTAAGTACTCAAGCCTCAATTGAGGCTGATTGCCTATGGAAAGAAACCGCGGGTGAACGCCCGAGGGTGAGAGATGAAGGAAAGGAGAACAGATCGTGAAGTCAGCAATTGTAAAGAGCTCGAAGAAGTCAGTAGCGATCTGGGGGGTTGGCGCCTCCTTGCTACTTGTGGCAACCATCCTTCCTGCAGCCAGCGCCCTTGAGATCGCTGTCCCCTCAACGGTCGAGCAAGATTCGCCCAAGAGCGCTGCGATCCTGGAACCAGATGAAGCATCGGTTTCATTATTTGCCGAAGATGACCTGGCAGCAACTGCCTCAGGTGCAATCTTCTCTTCAGACCTTGCCTTGGTTTCATCAGTTAGCCGCCAGGTTGAACTGGCTCGCACCCCGCTAGGTGCCAAGAAGGTCGCCAAATCAATTTTGCTCAATGAGTACGGCTTTAGCGAAAAAGAGTACAAATGCTTGAACTCGCTCTGGACCAAGGAAAGTAACTGGAACTACAAAGCTCGAAACAAAAATTCAGGTGCCCACGGAATTCCTCAGGCGCTGCCTGCTAGCAAGATGAATGTGGTTTCAACAGATTGGCGCACAAACCCAGTTACACAAATCCGCTGGGGACTTCGCTATATCAGCATCCGCTATGAGACACCGTGCAAGGCTTTGGCCAAGCACAAGCGCAGTAATTACTACTAAACCCAGAACTTAGTTTTCTGGTCGGGTACTAATTGTTAATGGCTTGCTAGTTGTGGCAAAGAAATCATTACCTTTGTCATCAACAACAATAAATGCCGGGAAGTCCACCACATCGATTTTCCACACAGCTTCCATGCCGAGCTCTTCAAAGTCCAAGACTTCAACTTTCTTAATGCAATCTTGAGCAAGGCGCGCCGCCGGCCCACCAATTGATCCGAGATAGAAACCACCATGTGAATTGCATGCGTCGGTAACAGCTTTTGATCGGTTGCCTTTTGCAAGCATCACCATTGATCCGCCATTTTTCTGGAAGTAATCAACGTATGAATCCATGCGACCTGCAGTAGTTGGTCCAAAGGAACCAGATGCATAACCTTCTGGAGTCTTTGCAGGACCTGCGTAATAAACAGCGTATTTCTTCAAATACTCTGGCATGGGTTTGCCCGCTTCCATGTCAGCTTTGATCTTTGCATGGGCCAAATCTCTTGCCACAACCAAGGTGCCGGTCAAGGAAAGACGAGTCTTTACAGGGTGCTTAGAAAGCTCGGCTAAAACAGCTGTCATTGGCTGGTTTAAATCAATGGCCACAACATCATCGTTTAAATGTTCATCAGTTGTCTCTGGCAAGAAGTGGGCAGGATCGCGCTCTAGTTCTTCAAGGAAAATGCCATCTCTAGTGATCTTGGCTTTTGCTTGGCGATCTGCCGAACATGAAACAGCGATTGCAATGGGCAGGGATGCACCATGACGTGGCAGGCGGACAACTCGCACATCGTGGCAGAAGTACTTGCCACCAAATTGAGCACCGATACCTAAGGTGCGAGTGAGTTCTAGAACCTTTTGTTCTAGTTCAAGATCGCGGAAGCCATGGCCAGTTGCGGCATCTCCTGTTGTTGGCAGGGAATCCAAATACTTAGTACTAGCAAGCTTTGCGGTTTTCACTGTGGCCTCTGCGCTGGTGCCGCCGATGACGATTGCCAAGTGATAGGGAGGACAAGCAGCTGTTCCGATTGAACGCAGCTTTTCATCCAACCAATTCATAAATGCAGTTGGATTTAGGACAGCCTTTGTCTCTTGATATAGAAATGACTTGTTGGCACTACCGCCACCTTTGGCGATAAACATAAAGTTGTACTCATCCTGATGATCACTATCAGCATAGATTTCAATTTGGGCAGGCAGGTTGTTGCCAGTGTTCTTCTCTTCCCAGGTTGTGACAGGTGCCATTTGGGAGTAACGCAGGTTCAGTTGAGTATAGGCATCATAAATACCTTGAGAAATTGCAACTTCATCTTTGCCAGTTGTTAAAACGTATTGACCCTTTTTGCCCATAACAAGTGCGGTGCCCGTGTCTTGGCACATCGGCAGAACTCCACCGGCTGCAATGTTGGCATTTTTCAATAGGTCGATCGCAACAAAGCGATCATTAGGTGAGGCCTCTGGATCTTTAACAATATTTGTTAGCTGCTGCAGGTGCTCTGCGCGCAGGTAATGGTTGATGTCATGGATTGCTTCATGAGTTAAGTTAACGAGTGCTGCTGGTTCAACCTGCAAAAACTCTTTATCACCGTGCTTGACGACGCTGACGCCCTCTTTGCTCACAAGGCGGTACTTAGTTGCATCGGCCCCTAGTGGCAATAAATCAGAGTATGAAAAATTTGGCATCAGATTACTCAGGCTTTACCGCATCAAGTTTTTTCTTTGCCCCGTCCAACCACTCCTGGCAGATCTTGGCTAACTCTTCGCCGCGCTCCCAGAGCTTTAGCGATTGCTCCAAAGTTGCACTGCCCTCTTCTAGGGATTCGACAACTTCAGCTAGCTCATCTCTGGCTGCCTCATAGGAGATCTTTTTGGCTTCGCTCATGTGCTAAATCTACTCTCTCTTTACTGACCTGTGGCTGTGGCTTGGGTCTCGCCCTTAGCAAGACGAAGGCGCAATAGATCGCCCTGCTTTAACTTCTTGGGATCGGTGACTATTTGTCCATCTGCTAACTGCACTACTGAATATCCACGATCCAAAGTTGCTTGCGGTGAAAGGGCGCGCACGCGTGCCTTTATCTGCTTCAGCTCTTCTTTGGCTAGCTTCAATTGATGAGCAAAGGATCGGTTTGAGCGATCGCGCAGCCCAGCAATCATTTCAGCCCTGGTAGTGATTAATACGTGTGGATCCTTCATAACAGGGCGGTTTTTGAAGTTAGCAATCTGGGTTGCTTCCAGATTAATGCGATTTACCAAAGTGCGACGGGCACGATCCCGCATCGCACTAATCATCGCAATTTCTTCTGCAATATCAGGCACAACTCTTTTGGCAGCATCTGTCGGAGTCGATGCTCGGTAATCAGCGACTAAATCAAGAAGCGGTGCATCTTTTTCATGGCCAATAGCAGAGACAATTGGTGTTGCACAGGAGGCTGCTAAACGAACTAAACCTTCATCACTAAATGGCAACAGATCTTCAAAGGATCCACCACCGCGAGTAATGATTATTACTTCAACATCCTTGTTTGCCTCTAGTTCGCGCAGCGCATCTGATACTTCAGAAACGGCAGCAGCTCCCTGCACTGTGACTTCACGAATTTCAAACTTCACGCTTGGCCAGCGACGCTTTGCATTTTCAACAACATCTTTTTCAGCATCGGTATTTCGCCCACAAATCAAACCAATGACTTTAGGTAGTAGTGGCAGTGCAACTTTGCGATCTGAATCAAATAGACCTTCACCAGCCAATAGATTCTTGAGCGCTTCAAGTCGTGCCAATAATTCGCCCACACCGACTTGGCGGATTTCACGAGCAGAAAAAGATAGCGATCCGTTTTTGGTATAGAAAGATGGCTTTGCATAGAGAACAACTCGTGCGTTATCTGGCAATGGCTTAACCGTTGCGATCACCGATTTGTGACACATCACCGAAATCGACATATCCACCGATGTGTCGCGCAGGCGCATAAATGCCATCATTCCGCTGCGTTCATTGAGTTCGCTGATTTCGCCTTCGATCCAGATGGGACCTAGCCGATCGACATAATCCTTGATCGCTTCAGAAACGACCCGAACCGGCGCCGGGGATTCACTTGAAGTTTCGAACATGACATCAGCCTAATAGACTGACCCCATGGCTAAGAGAGTTCTACTGGCAGCGCCTCGCGGATATTGCGCAGGGGTGGATCGCGCAGTGATCACAGTTGAAAAAGCTTTGGCCCTATATGGCGCACCGGTCTATGTGCGAAAGCAGATCGTTCACAACGTACACGTTGTTGCATCCCTAGAAGCAAAAGGTGCGATCTTTGTGGAAGAAACAGATGAAGTTCCAGAGGGCAAGACCGTTGTCTTTTCTGCCCACGGAGTTTCACCACTTGTGCATGAGCAAGCAGCAGCTCGTAATCTAAAAACTATTGATGC
>Ga0209770_10000448_pt1 | contig 22831 bp, 20 predicted proteins | sample LauGreSu1BDMLBDD_2_FD_187572 | JGI IMG/M metagenome (GOLD analysis project Ga0209770, IMG submission 187572) | Freshwater lake microbial communities from Lake Michigan, USA - Su13.BD.MLB.DD (SPAdes) (version 2) | ecosystem: Environmental > Aquatic > Freshwater > Lake | place: Lake Michigan, USA...
CCATCATCATTACTTTTAATCTCAAATAATGCATTCGTACATACCGCAAGAGAGAATTGTGGTATATATATTTCCGAATCACAATATAATGCTCTTGCTTGAATAGGATCTCCACCAGTTAATTCCTTTAAAACACCTTCGTTAATTACAGCATCTTTTGAGGGTTCTTGCATAACCGCGTATCTTACACCCTTTAATTGCATCACTTCTGACGATGTTCCACCAATACTATTACGTGCTGAAGTAACCAATGTAATTGGCACAGTACCCTTATATTCTCCCAGTGCTTGAGACATTAAATCTGTTAATATAGATTTACCATTAGACCCAGAACCTCTATAAATATTAAATGCGTGTTCCTTCTTTATTCCAATTAAACACGATGATAAATGGTCCCACATATATCTACATAATTTTGGTTCTGGAAATAACTGTTCCATAAATCTTATTATTTCATCAGCAATATCCTTTTGTTCATCGTAATTATATCTTGCATAATTTACTCCTGTTGTCTTAGTAATATAATCCTGTGGATAACCTTGTCTGAATTCTTTCATCTTAAAATCAAATACTCCATTTGCAAAACACATTAAATATGGATTTGAGTCCATATTCTTAATAAAATCTCCATCGAAGAAAATCTCCATTGCTTCGCGCATAATATTATTTTTATCATTGGTTTTCTTTAATTTAATGCATATTTCAGCGATTTTTTTAATCTTTCTTTGGATTTTTTCGTGATTTTCATCATTTGGTTCATAATTTTGTGCATCGGCTAAATATTGACTCTGTTTATCGGAATATAATTGAAACAAATCTTTTGAAATAGCCATTCTTAAACGCTGTCCTTCATCCTTTTCCCAACGATGTTTATTAAATACATACCATGTTTTATTAGTAATACTTCCACATACATATTTATCCTTATACATATGATATAATACCATTGCGTAATCCCAATCCCCTGCTTCAAAAATAGTTTCTTCAATATAATGATCTATGGTTCCTTTTTTTACCTTTTCATATTCTGCAAATGCATCTTGTTTTGCCCAATACATAATCGATCTTTTTGTTACTCCATCTGTACGTTTATTAAAATGTATTTTCCAATTTTGATATAAATCTGGTATAGTGTCATAATCAAAATCTGAAGCTTTTGAACGCAACATTATCCAAGATAAGAATAAACGATCGTCTGTATGTTTTAATGCAAATGCTACTTGTCTATTTAATAAATGTGAACCTGGTTGATAATATTTTTCTGGAAGTATTTGCGTATATTCGTGTATTTCTCTAATATGTTGCTCATTCGTCTTTAAACTATTAATAATATTATCTACCGCTTTTTTTAAAATTTCAGCATTTGTTATATCTGATAATTGAATATCTCTTGTATCATCTTCTAATACCAAGTTTATCTTAGATTTTGTATTTGAAGATTTTTTTATTTTATTTTTATTCGTTTGTATTCTTTTTTCATATTCTTCTTTGATATTTGGGTTTATTTCAAATTTTACGTGTTTATCACATTGTGCGGATAATAATTGGAAATTTCTAGATAAATCAAATTCTGTTACTGATTTAGCTTTAGTTACCCATGAATTATCACTTGCGTCAAATTCAGCAACCACGTGATATGTTAATTTATATGCTTCATAGCCTGGTTTTCGCGAACCATACATTTGCCAATTGGTGGAACCCATACTAATACCTTCATCTAACACTTTATCCCAACTATTCGTTAATGGTAATTCCCATATATCCCCAATTTCTTTTATTATTTTATCACGCAACATCATCTGAATAGTATGGTCTAATTGAATTCCAATAATCATATGTATACCATCTTTTGTCATTTGTTCTTCTGCGAGTCTATTTACATTTGGTTTTTCCATAATAAAAATTGGAAATGGTTTATTTTCTTCAAATACTATCAATTCCTTAAGTTTTTCCAAATAAAGACTAATCATATCTTGTATATGTTCTTGAGTATGAAGCCGTTTTGTAACGCTATAATCATAACGGAAATCTAAATCAACTAACAATGGTCCATCATTTTCTAATTGTTTCTCTGTCAAATATTCCAGTCTTCCTTTTACAAATATATGCTCGTAATATAATCTATAAAAAGTAGGCAATTCTTCTTTTTCTATTGTAAAACTACCACCATATATATTTAACTCTTTATTTGGAATTCTTGTATGTGTGAATTTTGAAGAATTTCCACTATTTTGTTCTATGGTTTTACTATTATGCTTTGTAAGGAAATCAGATAAATCATTATAGTGTGACGATGTAGTCATTGTAGTCATTGTTATTATACTATAGAGATATTTTTCTATTTCATTTTTTTTTAATTTTAATAATCATTTTTTATATATATTAGTTTTTTAATTTTATTATTATGATGATAATAAATATGCTTAAAAACAATTCATTGATACTATATATTATGGCTGAAAATATAAATATTATTAAAAAAGAAACAATGCAACGACTTTTAAAAGATGTAAGGCAAATTATAAAACACCCATTAGTCGATAATGGGATTTATTATTCTCACGATGATACGGATATGATGAAAGGATATGCGATGATTGTTGGACCATATGAAACCCCCTATTTTGGTGGATATTATTTTTTTACCTTTGATTTTCCATTTGACTACCCATTTTCACCACCAAAAGTTACATTTTTAACTAATGATGGATTAACTCGTTATAATCCAAATTTATATAAATGTGGAAAAGTATGTGTTTCTATTCTTAATACATGGCGTGGAGATAAATGGTCTTCGTGTCAAACAATAAATAGTGTATTATTAACATTATGCTCATTATTAAATGAAGCACCTTTAGAAAATGAACCTGGACAAACAAAAAGTTCTGGTGATTTTATACCTTATCAAAATAGTATTGAATATAGCAATATTAACTTTTCTATTTGTGATATAATTAATCCTTATAAAAATAATATATCTCCTCACTTTTCATTATTTTATCCTTTTATGAAAGAACATTTTATTAATAATTATGATAAATTATTAGAATTTATTGAATTAAAAGAAACCACAGTATATAAGAAAAACGAATACGTATCTATTTATAATATGAAAACTGATATTAATTATACTATTTTAAAAAGTAAGTTAATTAGCACGAAAGAAATTATTACTGCTGAAACTGTACCTAAATTAGAATTAGATAAGACAGATAAGACAGATAATATAGATGAGAAAAAACAGATAAAATAAAATAAATAAAATTGAAATAAAAATATAAATATAACATAATTATATATACAGATATGCACTTTTGTAGTCAATGTCAAAATATGTATTATATCAGTATTGAACCTGATGAACCTAATAAACTAGTTTATTATTGCAGAAATTGTGGAAATAAAGATTCCACTTTGTCGGTAGAAAATGTTACTGTTTCAAAAATACAATTAAAAAAAACGGAACAAGAATTTAGTCACATTATTAATAAATATACCAAATTTGATCCATCACTACCTCGCATAAATAAAATATTATGTCCTAATGCTGATTGCTCTACAAATAGAGAAGATACTCCTCGTGAAATTATTTATATAAGATATGACGACCAAAATATGAAATATGTTTATCTATGTTCCACTTGTGATACAATTTGGAAACCTGAAGGATAATATAAATTTAGTAAATTTAGTAAATAATAGTGTTTTTTATTATTTTATTTATATTTTTGTAAATAAAATTAAAATTGAAATTTAAATTTAAAACCATTATATATTATATTATATTATAAGATGAGTAGTTATTTTGAAGACGATAATATTGAAGAAATTGGAAATAATTCTGATAATGATACTGATAGTAGTAGTTCTGATGCGGAGGAAAACGAAAACGAAGACGACGACAATGAAGAAGTAGGTATAGAAAATGAACCTGATGATGTAGACATGGATGATGATGAAGTCGATGATGAAGTCGATGATGAAGTCGATGATGAAGTCGATGATGAAGTCGATGATGAAGATTTAGACAATGAAAGTGTGGATGAACAATCTGGTGGTGCACCAGACGATGATTTGGAAGAAGGAGAAATAGATGAAGAAGCCGAAAAAGAAGAACAAAAAAATAAAAGAACAAAAAAAATACCAGCAAAAGAAAAAACAAGAACTGTATTTAGAAAACTAGATTATTTAGATGATGAAGACGATAATGACGATGACGATGACGACGAAGATGGTGATGGAGAATTATATTTGCAAAAATTTGAAAAATCTATTAATGAAAATTATATAGTTAATTACCATCCTGAAAGTGTTTTACAAAATTACGATGAAATTTTAACAATGATAAAAGTTATTAGAGATAAAGATGGTATTATTATTGATGATTTACATAAAACAATTCCATTTTTAACAAAATATGAAAAAGCTCGTATTTTAGGACAACGAGCAAAACAAATTAATTCAGGTTCAACTCCTTTTGTAAAAGTTCCTGAAAATGTAATTGATGGTTATGTTATTGCTGAACTAGAATTAAAAGTAAAAAAAATACCATTTATTATTCGCAGACCATTACCAAATGGGGGTAGTGAATATTGGAGCATTAAGGATTTAGAAGATATATCATTTTAGGTAAACGATATAAAAAAATAATTATAAATTATGGTATGATGAATATTAAAACTATAGTATTATCTACTGGGTTATCTTTTTTATTTAGCATTTATTCCGTTTATAATATTGTTAATTTACTAAAAGAAATAACACATTCAAATAAAACAATTATTGATAATAAACAAAAACTAGAAGAAAAAATAGAAGAAATAATTGATAAATATAATAAATTAGAAGATGAAATTAAACATAAAAATGATGAAATAAATAAATTAACAGAAAAATTAGATAATGTTGAAAAACGAATAGAACAAATGTCGCATTCATATTTTGAATTTTCAGTAAATAATATGTATGAAACATCAGAAGAAGAAGAGAAAGATATTTTAACAGAAGAAATACAAATAACAGAATTTAATCATAATGAGCCTCTAGAACCAATAATTAAATTACCTGAAAGAAATACGTTAATAGAACATTTTGATGAACAAAATGAATATAATTGTGTTGTTATAGAAAATATTAATAATGTTACACAATTAAGTGCTTCTTTTTGTTCTAATAGTAATAGTAAAAATAATATTAATTCTAATTTTGAAAAAGACGATATAAGAAGTAGAAGTAGAAGTAATTCATTCACTGATATTATTCGGTCTGGACACGGATTATCAACCAAATTTTTTTTTGGATAATATTATATAGACTTAGACTTAAAGTTAAAGCGTTCTCATTATTATATATATCTTATAATAATGAAAGTAGCATTATGTTTTATTATTAGTTACGAACATATTTTACAAAAAGAACAATTATGGATTGATTGGATTAAACCTAATCAAGATATTATCAATATATATTTTCATTATAAATCTATTTCTATGATTAAATCCCCTTGGATTAAAATGTATACGATGCCCCCAAATTTAATAGCGAAAACATCATATTACGATGTTGTTCCAGCATACATGTCTATTTTATCATATGCGTTTCAGCACGATAAAAATAATGTGTGGTTTTGTTTATTAACTGATTCTTGTATTCCAATTATTAGCCCAGAAAAATTTAGACATTTATTTTTAGACCATTATCAAGCATCTGTTATTAAATGTAAGCCGTCTTATTGGGATATTACTATACATAGACGCGCCAATTTAAGATTACTTACAAAAGAATATTGGTTATCGAATGACCCGTGGTTCACATTATGTAGAGATCATGTACAAAAATGTATATTATTTTTAACCTTGAAAAAAGATGTTTGGCAGACAGTGAATTCTGGTGGTTTGGCAAATGAAAGTATATTTGCAATCATATTACAAACATTTAAAGAACTAACAAATCCAATTAAAACAATTAATGATTCATCAACTATAAGCGACTGGACACGTATGTCTAGTCCTACTAGTCCGAATTGTTTTCGAGAGGCGACTGAGGAAAATATAAATATTATTTGTAACCTACTTAAAGAAAATAAGTATGCAATGTTTTTACGAAAAGTTCATCGAGAATTTCCAGATTCGGCAATTCAAGATATAATAAATATGAATTTTAATCATAAATATGAGGTGCTACATAATCAAGCTAAACAAAAGTATAATGGGACTATATATAAATATATACAACATTTTTATAGTGTAATATTGTTAGTTGGATTATTTTTATTATATGTTTATTATGTAATACAAAAAAATTGATTCGTAATAATATACATATAAATATAAATATATATAAGTACATACATAAAAATGAATCTATGGGATAAGTTTTCTAATTTATTCAAGTCAAACAAAACAACTAGACTTTCATCATATAATTATGATTTATTTTGGAATGCTTGTGAAACTGGTGATTTGGAATATATAAAAAAGGTTATTCATGACAATCCGAATATTGATATTTCAAAAGAAGATCGCACGTTTATTCGTACAGCTTGTGCAGCTGGTCATTTACATATAGTTCAACATTTGCTACTAGTACAACCAAACATTGATATTTCAGCAAATAATGAAGAACTCTTTTTTGTAACTTGTTATTTTGGTCACCTACATATATTACAATATTTGCTTCAAATAAAACCAGATATAAATATATCTATGCGTAATAATTATGTGTTTCGTATTGCTTGTGAAAAAGGACATTTACGAGTGGTTGAATATTTATATAGAATTGACCCAACAATGGATATTTCAGCATATGATGAAGCAGCATTTAAAGTGGCTTGTGCAAATTACCATTTAGACATCGCATTATGGTTTGTCAATCTAAATCCTAATAAATATACGGTGGTTTCAAATAGTGAGAATATAAACATTATTTCTTACAAGATAAATAAAATTTTAAATAAACATAGAGAACCATTATATATAGATAAACAAGAAATAGATACATGTTCAATATGTAAAGAGCAACAATGTAATATCCAAACATATTGCAATCATACTTTTTGTGAATCGTGTTTAACAAGTTGGATTAAAAAAAATAAAACTTGTCCGTATTGTCGGTCTTTATTAGAAAATAAAGAATATTATATCATCAATGCTATATAAGTTTATTTTTTCATTCTAGAACCACAGTCTAAACATGTTATAAAAAGTGTCATTGGTTCATCAGAACTTCTAGTCTGCAAAGCATAATAACTACATTTCTTTGAATAGCATTTTCTACATTTAAACGTATCTGTCATTGCTTCCAAGTTTTGTTCGAATTTATTTTTATCACGAATACTCTTTGCTTTAATTAATTCCTCCCATTTTTCTGGAGCCATTTCCTGATGTGTCATAAATGCAATTTCGTGTGATTTAATTTCTCCATTGATTACTAATTGAACTAGTTTTTCATTTTTTAAATTAATATAAATACTGCGTAAGTGGTCTAAATAAATTTGAACGAAGAATGGATTATCCCATTTTTTAACCACTTTTTTATTCGTGGCTTCTTTTAACGCCCAATTATGAATTCCTTTTTCAAGATTACTTGCGTGTTTTTCTTTATTTTCTGTTTTATCAAAGAATATACATAGTTTTTTTCTAATATTATCTCTAAATAAATCAGGATTTTCAATTATGCGAGTCGTCATTCTTACTTAAATATAATTATCAATTATATTTAAATCATATTCAATTTTATTTTATATATTATATTATTTTTCATCATCGCTATAATCATATTCTTCTTCGGATAATTCTGAACCTATATTTTCTAAAACTAATTCTTCATCTACTTCATCGTTTGTAATATTAGATTCATATCCATCATCGTCGTCATCGTCTGTTTCAGACCCAGTTATTTCTTCTGTATCACTACCATCAACCACAAAACCATCCTTTAAATACCCACCCTTTTTTGTTTTCTTATTCTTTGGAACATTATCTAATTCATCTGTTTCATCGTCATCTTCGACGCAATTGGTCGTTAAATCCTCAAACCCTCCAAATAATTTATCATACATTTTATTCCATAATTCTAGAGAAAGGTTAATATATGTTCGGGTGTTAGAACTATCTCTTATCATACCAACTAACGCACACGAACCAAAAAATAATTTAGTATCTACTGGTGGAGGAAAATCATATTTATTCTCCATATTCGCCTTCCCGTCCAATTTACCATACATTTGAACAATATATTTTTTTCCATCTAACTTTATAGGCCATTCAACTTGCAATATAAAGCCATCTGATTTTTTAAATCCACATTTTTTATATAACTCTTCCACATTATAATCTTTAACATTAAGAGTTTTTAATGACGCACTTTTATCGACAATAACTATTGTTAATGATTGTGGCATATTAATATATTATGTTATAATAAAATAAGTTTAAATTGTTTACAAACAATAATAATATGTTGTAATTCAATCTAAACAAATATCTTACTATATTATGTTTATATGGATTACACAAATTTCTATATTATCAATTATATTTATTTTTTTAATACATCATTTAATACTATTTTTTAAATCAACATTAACCGTTCCAAAAATTAAAGATTTAGTAAATACCCCTAATCAAAAATATCAACATATATATGATACCATTTCACATAATTCATATACGAATTTAGACCTTTTACCAACTGAACCTATTTCAAATGAACCAAATAATATGAAAAATGAATTAAAAACATTCTTAAAAAAACAATTAAATAATGATACCAACAATGATAATAATAATGAATACATAATGGGTATGGAATCATTATCTAATAATACTTTTTCAAATTATCAATAAAAGTGCTTAAAGATAATTTTATATAATATATACATAGAATGAGTTTTTCTGAATTCCATAATAATTCTATATTGAAAACATTTCCAAAGTTTGAACTTTCTTATGAAAATATTACACATAAGAAGGTTCATAATGCTGACATACTATTAGCTATACCAGAAGGTAATAAGGGGTTTGCTTGGTTTACTTGTTATAATAATGAAAATATATGTTTCTTATTAGAAATGGACGAAAAAAATAAAATTAAGAATATAAAACGAATATTGGTTAGTTTTATTGATAGTTTAGCATTAGGAACTATTTTTTATGGTTCACTATTTATATATAATAATATTAGTTGTTTTGCAATAGAAGATATATATTATTATAAAGGGAATAATTATATTTATACACCGTATTCTAATAAATTACATCTATTAAAACAAATTTTTAACACGGAAATTTCACAAAATATACTAAATCATAATTTTACCATTTTTGGGTTGCCTTTGGTTTATATGGATTTTAATTTATTATTAAACGATATACAAAAATTACCTTATAAAATTAGTCAAATTAAATTTCGTTTTTTTGAAAAAAAGAATACTAGAAAGATAATGACAATGAATTATTTTAAACCATCTATAATATCTAAAAATAATATACAAAAGGAAAAACAAACCGCTGTGTTTAAAATAATGGCTGATATTGAGCCTGATATATATAATTTGTTTATTTATAAAAACGGAGTGGATGAATATTATGATATGGCATTTATTCCAGATTTTAAAACAAGTGTAATGATGAATAAGTTATTTAGAAATATTAAAGAAAATGATAACTTAGATACGATAGAAGAAAGTGACAATGAACTTGATTTTGAAGATGTAAGAGAAGATAAATACGTTTATTTAGACAAGTCGTTTAATTTAATATGTGAATATAATTATAAGTTTAAAAGATGGGTTCCTATAAGTTTAGTGGGTGAAAATTAGTTAGAATTTATATAGTAAAATAATATAAAAGTATAATAATGTGTTTTTATTGTGATAGAGCAGTTTATGGAAATCCTCAGACTTGGTGGTATGTAAATTATGTATGTTGGACTTGTCGTGTTCAAAATGGAGCTACACATTCTAAAATAGATAAAGATAAAGATAAGGGTGGTAGAATTTGTTATAGATGTCATAATCAAATGACAGATGTAGGTTTCAAATTTAAAACTCCTAAAAAAAATAATATAAAACAATGGAAAATTTTAGAAAAAACTTGGGAAAATCAATGTAAAACAATAAATGGAGAAAAAATATATGTAGGACCAAAAATAAAAGTTGTACAACAAATATTTTAATAATGATTATGATAATTTAGATTGAAATGTTTTCAATAAAAATGCACAAATAGCTTCCTCTATAATTATCAAATAAAATAAATATATTTATATAATATATGTCACCATATCCAATATCTAATGCACATACACCCTTTAAAGGTATTGATGGGTCTCTAGTAAATATGGATAATTCCCATGTAGGAGGTATTCCATTTGCAAATACCAAAATACCTTACGGACCACATACATTATCTCCTGCTGGTTCAAATATTCAAGGTGCGGCAGGAATTTATCCTTGTTTTAACGGACAATGCGGAGGAAAAATTAACAGAAAAAAAATAAATAAAATATCTAGAAAATATAAGATGAAGGGTTCAAAAAGAACAATAAAAAGACGTATTAGAAGAATTAAGAATCGGGTAAGAAGATCTGTTAGGCGCTCTCATAGAGGGCGAAGTCGAAGTAGAGGGAGAGGTCAAAGCCGAAGTATGAATGGAGGTGCGTTTCAACCTGCTTTAACTGCACCTAATTATCCTGCTGGATATTCGCAATATCAAAATAATAATGGTTCAATTAGTAATACTTATTCTACAGGAGGGGTATTAGGTGCTGGTTCAAGTGCTTTAGCAAATCCAGTACCTTATCAAAAAGTAGCAGGTGATGTAGATAATCTAAACCATAATACATTAAACGCATATGGTAATATTGGTGCTGGTTCAGGATTTGCTAGTAGAGGATGGTTCTAAATTTACTATAATAATTTATCTATATCTATAGTTCAATCTATAGATAAATTATTTCTTTTATAAATATTCATAAACCAAAATGGTATAAATATATTTTATAATATTGGCATTTTTTTGTATCTTTTTGTATCTTTTTGTATCCTTTTGTATCCTTTTAATTTTTAGGTGTTATTATGTATTTACATAATTATTTTCGTTAGACCAATTAAAGTGACAAATTTTATATATAAAAAATCGGCATTTTTGGCATTTTTTTGTATCCTTTTAATAATTAGGTGTCAATTAGTATTTAAATGTTTATTCTAATTAGACCATTTAAAGAGACAAATTTATCATATACAAATTCGGCATTTTTTTTTGTATCCTTTTCAAAAACTTTTTATATAAAAATAAAATTTATTATTTATCGATTATAACCTCTTTAATAACATTACTAATTATTTTATTAATATTTTTATCACATTCTTCTTTGTTTATTCCACTCATTGAGTTACTAACAATCATTAAATATAACCCATTTTTCTTTGAGTCAGCATCTGTACATTCAGGATTTTTATCTCTCCATGTTTTTATTTGTTTAATATTTTCATTAGCAATTCTTTTTATTGCTTTTGTTAGTATTGGTTTATCTCCACTCTCTTTTACCCATTGATTATCATTTTTAATGTATAGAACTTCTCGTTTCTGATCTGCGCAATGAATTGGTCTATCATAATGACTTAAATTTTTTAGTTTGTTTAATATTATACTAGATATACCTTCAATATAACCTTGTCTTCCTGTATTTTCTAAATCATCTAATGATACTTTAATTGAACTAACAAATTCATCTATATTTATTGCATTTTTACATTTTTCATTTAAAAATACGTTTAAATTAAATGTTTTATTATGTGAATTGGTATTTGTAATGGTATTATTTGTACCAGTTTTTATTACCTCTAATATCATATTTTGTTGTTCTAACATTGCATTTTGTGTAGTTGTATTTTGATTTAATATCATATTTTTAATGTCTGTATTTTCTTTCATTAAATATTTCATAATCTCTTTTAGTTCGTAATTATCATTTGATTTTGTTAGTATTTCGTTTTCTTCTATAACAATATCTTTTTTATCATCAAAATTACAAGTTTTAAAATGTTTCCATAATCCAGACCGCGTTTTAAATTTTTTATTACAATTTTCACAGCAAAAATTTAGATTTTGCTCTTTTTGCTCTTTTTGCTCTTTTTGCTCTTTTTGCCCTTTTTTTGTTTCCAAAATGTCATTTTTTGTTTCCTGTAAATGTTTGTATGTTAAAAGATGTCTTTCCCAATTATATTTTTTGTAGCATATAAAGTCACATTTTTCACAATAAAAATCAAGTAGGTAAAATTGGCTCTTTTTTGCCCCAAATTTGTTTCCAAATGTTTCCATAATATATAAACAGATATTTTTTTAAGTTTTAATTTTTTATTTTACAATCACAATTTTAAAATTATTTTTTTTGGATTGTGACGCTAATTTTTAATTATGGTCACAAATGAACTTTTTTGGAAAAGTCATGGCACTTTTCATTTTTGGACATTTTTAAAAATGTCCATTTTTCAAAACCCCCCGGACTTTTATTTTACTTTTTGCAAAAAATAGATATTATCCTTAAAAGAACTTAAAGGCCTTTATATCCCTTTTAACAAATATATTATCTTTACACAAATTAATATATATAAATAAACAACATATAGACAATATAATATGTTGGGGGTAAAAAATAATGAATAAATTGCTTGATTTTAGTAAAGAGTTTCACATAATAATTGTTGAATAATTTTGTAAAACTGGGGTTATTTTTTGTTATCTATAATCTATAACAAAAAAACACTATATAACGCAAATGAATGCAAATATGTTACACTATGTACTAAAATGGTTACAACTGTAACCACCAATTACACTCTACTTATTTATCACAGTCTCCTTCACAATATTTTTTATTATTTTATTATAATTTTTGTTAGTTTCTTCTTCATTTATACCATTCATAGAGTTACTAACAATCCTTAAATACCTATCATTCTGCTTGGAATCGGAATCATTAAACTCTGGATTTTCCTTTGTCCATTCACTAATCTGTCTTATATTTTTACGTGCTACTTGTTTAATCGCATTTGTTAGTATTATCTTTTCATCAGACTCCTTATTCCATTGGTCTTTATCTTTGATATATACTACCTCCCTTTTAGAATCAGAACAATGTATCGGTCTATCACTAACATCCATCTCTTTTAAGCCATTTATGAATATCTTGGAAATACCTTCGGCAAAACCTAGTCTCCCTGTGTCTTCTAATTCTTTGATACCGACTTGTAACTGACTAACAAAATCCATAATATTCATTGCGTTTTTACACGTCTCATTTAAGAAGAAATTAAGATTAAAATTGTTAGTATTATGACTGTTGTTATTATTACCAGCATTCTTAGCAAGTTCTATCATTTGTTTGTTCTGTTCTATCATAAGTTGCTTAAACTCGGAATTTTCTTTTAATAAATATTCAACTAATTGTTGATGTCCATCATTTCCATTTACTGACATTTTTTCATCAATTAATGTATTTAATGATTTACAATTGTGTTTTTTCTTGTGAGCATAAAGGGTGGAAGAATGTTTATATTGTTTACCACAAACACAATTAAAACTTTGAGTATCTGTTTGTGTGGGATTTTGAGCGACTTTATGTTTATTAGTTAATAAATGTTTATTATAATCGCTTAATTTAGAGCATTTATAGTCACAAGAAATACAATAGAATTCCTGGGAGACTTTTTGCGCGATTACTTCTGTAGGATTTTGTAGGATTTTATGCTTGTTAGTTAAAAGATGTTTACTATACTCGCTTAATTTAAAGCATTTATAGTCACATAATTCGCAAGTAAATTTTGGAGAGTTTTTTGGCGATTCGTCAGGTGGCAACATTTCCTATATATATCCTACATAAAAAATCTCCAAATAAAAATCCTCAAAATATTATTTTTTTTTCAGTAACAATTTTTTCATTCTAAAAACTAAAAATAAGAGCATTATGGTCTAAAAGACCTAAAAAAACGATCTTTTTCAAGACTTTTTTCAGGTTTTCAATTTTGGACATTTTTAAAATGTCCATTTTCCAAAACCCCCTGGACTTTTATTTCTACTTTTACATTACTGAAAAATCCTCTATTTTTTTGATAAATATTTTGTTACTATTTATGGTCTTTATATTTAAAAACTTATAATATATAAAATAAAATTGAAATTATATTTTATTTTATTGTATATTGGTATAATACACAATGGGTTGCGACTATTATATTCAAACTGAATTAATAATAAATTATTATGACGATAAATGTGAACTAATCACAGTAATTGCAAATCGTCAAATGGAAAAAGGGTATATATTTTCATTTTGTGGTGAAGATTCTGATGACGATTATGAAACTGCAAATAAAAAGTACGCAGAAGAATTGAATAGAATTATTGATAAAAATACTTATGAAAAAATATTATTTGAAAATAATATATGGGTAAAAAAATCATATGAAAATAAATATTTACCTGAATTAAAAACTAAATGCCCAAATTTAGTTACACTAATAAAAATATATAAAGATGTTACTGCTTGGGAAAGGACATAATAATTTTATTTTTTAAATTTTATTAAACACACCCCTTTTGAAATATTTTTTTCATCATCATCATCGTCGTCGTCGTCGTCCAATTCTAATTCAGAATCAGTATCATTAGTTACACTTTTATCGGATAAATTTCTACTACTTGCTTTACACGAATCCTTTTTAGACGACTCTTTTTTTTTGGTTTTACATTTACTTGGATCATAAGAGATTTTCCAATTTGTTATATCGGGATTATAATTATTACTATCACATTCAATAATACTAAAATTTTGATTTTTATAAAACTGTTTTCTTTTTAACCATTGTCTTTGAAATACTTCATGGTTGTCTTTAATTTCGTAAATAATTGGGTCTGAATAAGCGTGTTTTGCACGAAGAATTCTTCCAACACTTTGAACAACGTCAGTTTTTGGAGTTATTAAAAATTCAGCATTTAAACTAGGTATGTCTAATGCTTCACTAGCCATGGAAAAACTGGCCAATACTATTTGTTTTTTTTCAGATTGTTTTAACTCACATTCTTTCATCCCGCCAACATAATAACCTACAGATGCTATATTTTTACATACTATTTTATTATAAATATAATGTAATACATTTAAATTATGAGATAAAATGAGAGTATGTAGTTGTTCCAAAGGTTTAACGTGTGGATTTTCAATATAATTTTGTTCATATTTTAATCGTTTTTTACAACTTGGGCATTTAGCTGCTTTTGTTTTGCATTTTTTTTGCCCATCCGCATCAACACTAATAACTTCTGGAATTTCAGCATTTCTCTCTTCTTCTTGCATACACGGTAAACAATAATTTACTATATTACAACAACTATTTTTAACCAAATAATTATTATTTTTTAAACATATTTTACAATTTGGATTATTATTATTCATTTCTTTTTTATGAGCTTCTATAATATTTTTATCAACTCCATCCACTTGTATAAAATCGGTTAATACTTTAATAATAAACTCTGTTCTTTTACTATAAGAACATAATTTACTAATCATTGTACTAATTTGTGGATTACCTTTCCAATCCAATACCGTTTCATTAAATTCATCGTCATTTGTTTTAAATGTTATCGCTCTTACTTGAACATTATGTTCATCTTTTCTCTCTACTTTTTCTACAACTTTACCTAAAAACATTTTAAATACTTTTGTAGTTCCGTCTTTACGATTCATTGTAGCACTCAATCCTAACATATATTTTGTAACCATTTTAAAAAGAGCATTTGAAAATGTTTCACTTGATATATGATGAACTTCATCAATAATAGTAAAACCAAAACAATCAAATAATGTAGATGGGTATTCTTTTGAAACTAAACTTTGTAACATACAAATAACAATATCTTTATTATCTATATCAATAATAGGACCTTGAATTTTACCTACTTTAGCAGTTGGTATAAATTGTCCAATTCGTTCAATCCATTGATTCATTAAAAATTCTTTATGAACTATTACTAATGTCTTTTTTTTCAATTGACAGCATATATACAGTGAAGCCGATGTTTTTCCCCACGCGCACGGAAGTTCAAGTAATCCGCCTTCTGTATTTATTTCACTAGATTTAACATAATTTATAAATTTATTAACAACTGGAATTTGGTAATCTCTTAAAGTTCCTGTAAACTCCAAATGAATATCATCTCCATCCGTAATTTTTATGGTTTTCACTTTACCAAGAATTTCCTCACCAAAATAACGCGGAATATATATTTTATTATTGGATTCACGGTAAGCTGGGAATGTTTTTTGAACTTGAACGGGTGAACCAGGAACAAATGGTTTGACCATAAGCATTTCTTTCAAGCCAAGTTGATGTTTAATAGAGAGTTCGGATTTAAGTATAGTGTATCCTTTATTACCTAAATATGTATTTAGATTTTGTGGCCAATCAGTAATTACATTAATCGCCTTGTCTTTTTTTTGATTTTGATTCATATTCAAACTAACAATATTTAGCGTATTATGTTTAGATTGTTTGAAAATATACTTTTGAAAAGTATATTTTTTTAAAAGTATAATATATAAGATGGACTATTTCAGTACTTTATTTGACAAGAAAAATGCGCCACAACTAACATTATCAGTATTATTCGTTATTTATTTAGTAATGGGATACCAAATGCCAGAAGGAGTAGCTACAATGGTAGATTCACCAATGGGAAAAATAGCGGTTGTTTTAGTAGCGTTAATGTTATTTGCATATTCGAACCCAGTTTTAGGTGTATTGGCTTTGTTAGTTGCGTACCAAATGATTAAAAGTGCCTCTGTTAAAACTGGTATGGCTGGATTAGACGAATATTATCCAACTGAACAAAAGAAATGGACACCATTTAGCCCTGCTCATCAGTTTCCTTATACTTTAGAACAAGAGGTTGTAAAACATATGACAACGCAAAAGTTTAATACAGAATATGTAAAGGCTAGTTTTAGACCAACATTAGATGATACACACGATGCGTCATCTTTAATATAAATTATTAATATATTGGAAAAACAACTTAAAGACGGCAAAATATATATTTTGGAAAAACAACTTAAAGACCGCAAAATATATATTTTGGAAAACAACTTAAAGACGGCCGTGAAAATATATATTTTGGAAAACAACTTAAAGACGGAACCGTCTACCTATTTTTTTACCACCTGTTAATACGTCACTTACCGATTCAATAGACCCACCTTTTGTCGGTCTAAATAATTTTAATAACTTATTTATCGCATATAATATTATTATAAATAAGAGTGAACCTAATATTATTTTTACCACTGGACTATTTAGCCAATCTTTAAAAGACATTGTTGAACCACCTGTATCAGTAACTACTTCTGTAGTGTCTTCTGATGAACCAACTGGCTGACAATCTATATAAATATCATTTCCAGCGCTTCCATTACCAGGCCCTTTCTCATTATAAAACAAATTTGGACCAGTTTTTATATCATAGGGGTTACTTTGAATTAACGATTGTAATATTGTTAGTGTTTCTGGCATTATATCTAACGAACCTTGTAACGGTGCAAATACAATATATTCTACAGACGATGAACACGGTTGGTATGGCTCTGTGGCTGAATAAGAAAAAAATGGTTTCCTAGGAACAAACATTGATAAATTAAAATTTGGAATATTTACAGTGGTGGTTTCTCCATCGGAAGGGGCACTATTTGAAACAGTGTCTATTAATGTTTGGAAAAACAAAGAACTAACACTTGTTGTATTATTACTCTTAATAGGAATACAAACTAACAAAGGGTTTGAACCTGTATTAGATGAGTGAATAATTATTAATTCTCCATCTGTTTTTGAATTATTATATGAATGTAATGATGGTATATATAATCTTATTTCTTGAACATCATATCCTGTTGCATTATATAATACTGGTGGTGAAGAAGATTTATCATAAGAAATAGATAAATAATCACCTCTGTTTGTTGCGACACACGAACTGTTATTATAAGTAAAACTATAAGAACATTTTAAATCACACTTACCTGTTAGTTTTGACATACTTATATCTATTGGTGCTGTAGCAGTTGGACAACTCATTTATATTATACTTTTAAAAAAGTATAGCAAAACAAATTAATATACTTGTTTCTTAATTATATATTCTTAGTAAAATAGATTAAAACTTTTTCTTATTATAGAATATGAAATTAACAAAATCTCGTTTGCAAAAAATACTGAATAATACTAACAAACAAACCAGAAAAAAATATAAACATAAATCTAAATTATTAAGTCATAATAATACTGCTAGATATAAAAAACCATTTAATTTACTTAACATATCTCTTAAAAATAGATATTTACCATTTTGATTTTACACGTTTACAAAAACTGATAAACGTGTAAAATTTATGTATTATTAATTCTTTTTGTGTTTCGTTTTTCTCTTTTATCATTATATTTTTTAGTATTTCGTTTTCCTCCCTTATTATTTCTAGATTTATGTTTAGTTTTATTTTTTCTATTGTTAACTATTTTTTTCGTATATTTTTTGGAACCGCCTGACAAACCATATAATTCGTTTATTTGTGTAATTGTTTTATTTGAGCTTTGATAATAATGGCTAAATATTGACAATAATATATATATTTTTTTAAATATAAGTTCTTGACTTTCTATAATATTATTTAATTTATTTAATTTATTTATTTCTATAACTTTGTCAATAAATCTAGTAAATGATGTTGTACTTTCTTTAAAATCACTAATTTTTATATTTCCTTCATTAAATCCTTTATTTGTATCACTACTACCAGAGTAATAAATACAATAATTAAAAAAATTAAATAGAGTTGTAAAAATTGTTAAAACAAAGTTGTTAATGGGACGACCACGAGCAGTCAGAGCAGAAACAGAATCAACAGAGACCTTACAAGCAGCAACAGGAGCAGCAGCACGAGCAGGAGCAGCAGCACGAGCAGGAGCAGCAGCACGAGCAGCAGCAGCAGCACGAGCACGAGCAGCAGCAGCAGCAGCAGCAGCATTAGCAGCACGAGCAGCACGAGCAGCAGCACGAGCAGCAACAGGAGCAGCAGCAGCAGCACGAGCACGAGCAGCACGAGCAGCATCAGCAGCAGCAGCAGCAGCAGCAGCAGCAGCAGCAGGAGCAGCAGTAGCAGCAGTAGCAGCAGCACAAGCAGCAAGATTATTAGAAAATCTTTGATTAATACAATAATTTATTATATTTTTAAAGTAAACTAATTTATCTGTTTCTAACCATAATGCATTTAATATTTTGCTTATTTCATTATCTTCATCATCAATATAATCATTAAAAAAAGAATTATCTACAATTAGGTATTGTTTAACATTGTCTACATTTTTCACATTGCTGTATAAATTATTTTTTTTTAAAAAATAAATAAAATCTTTATTTATGTCTCCATATAAACAGGCAAAAAATATGTATACTGTATAATATATTTTTTTATGTTTTGTAGTGTCCAAATTGACTGCTTCTGCTTTTTTAATAGCAAACCAAGATTCTCTAAAAAAATTGTCTAATATTTGTAATATTTTGTTGGTATATGTATCGGGTATTTTTGTTGATTTCATTACAAAACTAAAATTGTTGTAATCACCTTGAAAACCGGGGGAAACTAAAAAAAGAGATTCGGTTAATTCGTTCAAGTTTACTGTTAAAGACATAAATAATGTTGTTAATTCGAACATTAAAGTATCAGAACCATTTTCTTGTTCTTTTACAGATAATGGGTTTCCTCCTGTTTGATCGTTTGATTTGCTATTATCTGTTATTGTTGCTTCTTCTTCTGTTGCTTCTTCTTCTGTTGCGGCTGCTGCTTCTGCTCCTGTTATATATGTATTAAGTATTGTTTGAAGATTTTCATAGTAATTCATATTTAACTTAGCAACATTAGAAGCAACAACAGTAACACCAGGAACAGGAGTCGCATCAGCAGGAACAGAAGAATATTGAACCTTTTTAAAATTTTCTACAAAATTTTTTAATTTGACGTCATCATGATCAGGAGGATCAGAACTATTATTTAAAATTAATTCTAATGTATCAAAAACACCTGCCGATTCTAATAACATTTTATAATTATCAATACCCAATGATTTTGTTTGACGAGCTAATCTATTAAACACAACGATCTGTTGTAATTTTAAAAATAAATTAATTAACATTTCAGAATTGTAATCACAAAATATACCACTAGGTAATGCTTGTAGATTGTTTAGTTTATTAAAAAAACCCTTAATATTATCAATAAACGGTTGATAATTAATTGAGTTTACATATATTCCAGTAATTTCTTTTAATTTACTAAAATACGTAGAATAATTTTGATTGTATTTAGGTCTTTTATTATTATCAGTGTCAGAATCAGTATTAGCGTTGCGTTTACGATTAGAATTCTCAGCAAGACTAGAATATTCCTCGACAATATGACTAGAACCATTACTCTGAGTAGCACTAAAACCATTACTCTGAGTAGCACTAGAACCATTACCCTGAGTATCACTAGAATCATCATTATCCACGTCAATACTACCAGAACCATTATTCTGAGTATCACTAGAATCATCATTATCCTCGTCAATACTACCAGAACCATTACCCTGAGTATCACTAGAATCATCATTATCAGCAAGACTAGAACCCTCCTTCTTAATAAAAACAAGATCAATACCAGCGTCATTAAGTTTGTTTAGACCATTAATTACTAATTTACGCGCAAAATGATTAATTAAATTATAAAGATGGAGAGATTTTACGTCTTTTGGGTTTGGTTTTTTAAATTTAGAAATTGTAAAATTATCTTTAAAATTATCTTTAAAATTTTGAATAAAAATTTTATATGCTTCTTCTACTTCTTTTTTTACTGCTGCTGCTGCTTGTGCTTCTGCTTCTGCTGCTGCTGCTGCTGCTGCTTCTGCTGCTGCTTGTGCTGCTTCTATTTGTTCTGATGTTAATGACACATCATATCTATATAATATTAATCGTGTTCCGTAATGGTATAATGTATTTTGACCAATACATCTTGAAAATAAACCACATAACCTGTCAATAGTACATAAGATAACACGTCCCTTTTGAACTCCATCCATAAATTTATTGACGGTTAAAGCAGCCAAACATTGTTCCCAATCACCACTTCTTTTTAAATCAAAATATAACGCCTTATTTTTAGAATCATCAGCACAATTAGAAGCTATAGGTGCTATAGTAGTTATAGCAGGTGCAGCACTTTTAAAATCTTTATTAATACATTCCGACAAATATTCAACTCCTGGTCCAGATTTATATGTTGTTGTACCATTTTCATCACTGGTTGTAAATTTAACTAATTCGCAAGGATAAGGATTTGGATTTGGAGGAGGAGGAGGAGGAATATTAGCTACATTAATACTAAAATTATATTTATTTGTTTCGCCGTATTCGCCAGATGGTGGTGTTATTGATAATTGTATTCCTTCTTCTTCTTTCATCGTAAAAATATTGCTACTGTAGATATACTTGCCATCACTGCCATCATCGTTATTTATAGGAAAAACGTATTTATTTTTTACACCTGCTCTTTTTTGTGATATATCTACTGCTAAATGTTGTGATTCTGTCGCCGAATCTGCTATGTTTAATGGGGTAACTAAATTGATTACTTGATTTAAAAGCCCAAATATTTTACTAGGTATATTTGAACCGGCATCAAATGTCATGTAAGTTTGTAGTCTAGTATTGTAATCAAAATCACGATTATGCGTTGTGGATGATGGAGAAGCTCCTGTAGAAAAAGTTGGAGGAAAATAAAAGTTTAATAAAAATAGCCCAATATATAATTTATCTTGTGTTGTATATGCCATATCCCATACTTCACCTGCTGCCATATCTATTTCAAGTATTTGTGCTCCATCACATAATTCTATATTTGCTTGCAAAATGGAGTTATTTATATTATTGTATTTTCCAATATTATCGTTAATTTTGTTTATAACCTGTCTATATGTTAAAAGTACAGTTGTGCCTCGTAATTGTGGTTGATAATTAGATTCGAAATATGATACCGTTTTGTCTTCTATTGATGATGGTGTAATTTGATTACCACTCATACTCTTAGTCCAAGTCGCAAAATCACCAAACCTAACATTAGAATTAGGATTAAGATTAAGATATAATGAATTCAAATTTGCTAACAAGTATGTAAAAACTGCATCCCAAGTAGCATTGGGAACTCTCCCACCTTTATCGTTGAAATCGTGTAGTGAATCACAACCAGCTATTACATTAAGATATTTGTTAAGACCACCATCATTTAATCCTAGATTCTTAAAATATGTGTAATAATTAACTTCAGGAGCAGCATCAAATAATACGGGCATAATGTTTGCCATATTTTATATTATATATTATATAAAATATTTAATTTTTTTTTTTGTTAATATTATTTATATCATTATTCTTAATACAAATTAGTATATTTTATACATTATAAATTATAAAATCTTATTAGATTAAACAAAAGGAAGATATCTAATAGTATCATTTTCATACACAGTTACTTTAAATGCGTCATTATATCCCTCTACATATACAGTATCTCCATCAAAAATTTGGTCAACTCCATAATCATTTAACGCACTTCTTCCTTTAAATGAAATAGGTAGTTTTACATTATTATGTTGGTTTGATATGGTATAATATTGCCATTTATCACGATTAGTAAATAAGGGTCGTCCCATTAAAGGTAATATATTATCTTTTGACGCTCCATTTAA
>Ga0209770_10000449_pt1 | contig 22825 bp, 71 predicted proteins | sample LauGreSu1BDMLBDD_2_FD_187572 | JGI IMG/M metagenome (GOLD analysis project Ga0209770, IMG submission 187572) | Freshwater lake microbial communities from Lake Michigan, USA - Su13.BD.MLB.DD (SPAdes) (version 2) | ecosystem: Environmental > Aquatic > Freshwater > Lake | place: Lake Michigan, USA...
TGATGATGGCAGAGATTTGATGCCATAAGCCTTTGCGTCGATCTCGTCTATCAGCTCTTGGCACAGCGCACGAAAAGTATCAGCCATTGCCACCCTCCAGCTCGGCGGCGATGGCGAGGAGTTGATTCTGTGCCTGAGCAAATCCCCCGTAAGCAGTTAGTCCGAGTTGGTCTTGAAACCGGATCTTATCCGCAGCAGCGTAAAGAGCAGCGGCAGCATGAGCGCGGGCCATCATCTGCTGCGGTCCATTCAACTCTTCCATGTAGAGAGCATCCAGCACCGCCTGCGCTTGTGGCGATAGTTCAGTCATTCAGGTAGCGCCTCCAGTGCGCGACGGATGATGTCCTTATCGTCACCAAATGGGTGAATGTTATCCAGTCGGCGCAGTGCCTGCTCCTTCAAACTCAGCGGCTTGGGGCGGCGGGCGGCGCGGAGTTCCGCGATTCGGTAACTTGGATCGCCAAACCATTTGCGATCTTTGATCGCCTCGCAACACGCCTCCAGCTCCTGGTCGGCGCCCCATTGGGCGGCAACCACGAAGATTTCCTTGGTACTTAGCGGTAAGTTGTCCCACACATCCCGTAGCTCCGGCGGTGGGGTGATTGGATGGTCAGTCATAAGAGTTCCTTTGTGTGTATGAGAGTATTATAGGGCATCAAAGGGCACCTGTGAAGTACCCTTGTGCCAGTTTAGATAGTGTCATACAGAAAGGCAACCCAGAGCATTTTACAAAAAATATGAAATGCCTGATCCATTCCGAGGTTATAATAACCCCTACACTTGCCATAGTCAATAGCAAAATGAATAATCCATTCTGCAAGTCCAAGCAGAGGAATACCAGTAATTACAGCAACAAACAATCCGTGAAGTGCCGTATGTCCTGCCATCCACCAAGTCCAGTGAAGAACTACATCTTTTCCAGGGCATTTTTCTACTGCCATTCTATCATTTTGTAGCACAAAATCGGCAACAAAATGTGCGAGAATGAGAAGTATGAGTATGTTAATGTATGTCATCCTAATAATCCAGTGCGCCTAATAAACAACAGTATAAGAATAATTGTAAGTACTAACCATATCATTATTTTACTAATTTGAAGTTGTTTTATTTTTAACAATTGTCGAAAATAAATTACTGTGCATTTTGAGTTTCAAGATTGTCTTTACATTCTAATTTTTGATAGAATTCTTCAATATTTAAATTGTTTAAATCAAAACCATTTTCAAACAACCCAAAAATATCTTTTCTTTCTTCTGGCAAATCTCCTTCAATGTAAACTGGAATACAACTAGTTAAATGTTCAATGACTGCACACAAATAAGGAATTTTTTCATGATATTCATTATTACAACTTGCTTCCCATAAAGGACCTTCAAGGAACATACAAGATCCCTGACAAATTTGTAAAACAGGGCAACTGGAACACTTTTCTCTATGAGACCAGTGTGTTGAGGTATTTAATTTGATATTGTCAAAATCTTCAATATTACCAATTTTATGAGATTGTTGATTTGGCGCAGTTGCAATTGAAGACACATTTTGACAAGTCAAAACATCTCCATTCAAATCAATTGCAATATTATCTTCTTTATCCATTCCACACTTTTGGGAAATAGTTTTAGAATGTTTTCCAAAATAGAATGTTTTTAAAAATTCAACTATTTTTGTTCGTACAATAACAAAATTTACACACAATCCTTGTCGAATTTCTTTGAACGCATTTAGAGAAAAATCTTTAAATTGAGATTTTTCTAAACTCATTCCATATCCACCCATATCATATGCATCTATAAATCCACCTTCTCCAATCTGAACATCAGGATCACCCGTGAACTTGATAAAATATTCTTGAATTTTTGCTCTTGATGTGTTTCTATTATTAAGCATAGAATTAAAGGACATCATTTTTTTAGGTCCAAGTATTCCATAAAGATATAAAATACTTTCTTTAATCTTTGGAACATCGAATGGATTAGGACCTCTTACTGATTGACCAGGACCATCATGACTCATCCCAATATAGATGCCCATTTTATCAATCCAATCTGCCTTTTCTTTTGTTATCAAACTACCATTTGTAATGATAGACATTGTTATTTTTGGATATCTTTCTCGTATATTTTCTGCTATTGGTACAATTTTATTCCAATAGATAAGTGGTTCTCCTCCCCAATATTCAATCTTTTTGTTTTCTCCGGTTTCTCCAAAATCAAAAGATGAATAGATTTTTTCCAAAAAAAGACTTACATCAAAATCTTTATCTTCATCTGCTTCGGGAACAAATCTTTGCGAACAGTATTCACAAGAATAATTACACTTTAATCCAAAAGAAATTTTTAAAGTTTTAAAATTTCTAGTTTTTCCAATAGTATTATCTTTTGAAAGAGGGTGTGCTATATTATTGTAATTGTAGGGATTTGATTCTGCTTTTTTTACCAATCCCTCATTTGGATATTGAATATTTTTTGTCCTATCGTAAAGGTAAGATGTTTCATTATCATATTCAATTTGATGAATTTCTTTTGTATCAGAATTTATAGAATGAAGAATAAATTTAGACATAATTAACCTGTTATTTTTGAGTAATGTGGTCCATACCTTTTTTCAATCAATCTAATATTAGAAACAAACAAACACTTTTCTTTTTCACCATAATATGGATCTGTAGAGTGTGCAATATTTGAAGGATGAACTACCAATAGACCAGGATAAACTGGTATTCTTTTTACAACACTTTGTAAAAATGCAAATGGTCTATTTGATACTGGATCTACAAGATAAAGATCTCCATTAGATGGACTATCAAATGTATTTTCAGGATTATGATAATCTAAATCAGCATAAAAGACTGATGTATAATCTACTCCTCTATGATAATGTGGTGTTTGTCTTGAACCATTTCCCGAAAATCTTCTAGCTAGCAAAACTGCTTCAACTTCAACATCATCTATGTATGGATGTTCTTCCAATCTAGCTAAATTTAATACTTTTTCTAAGAGAATTTTTTTATATTTTTGAACATATTTACAAGTATCATTAAACATATTATAACCGGGAAGTTTAATCTTTGGATCTAAAACATCAAAAGTGTGTGGGTATTTTTCCACATATCTTTTTCCAGTTTCAATTAACCCAATTCTGTCCTCTTCTGTAAATTCTTTTGTTATGTCTCCAATAAATGTATTTACTGGCCAAAGTTGTTGATATGTCATAATCAATTTGTCAATTTAATTTTTTTCTCTTGAATACCAGTCCAATACTTATATCCAATTTTAATTATAACATGTTCGTCAATGTCTTGTATAGTAGTAAGATCCAATTCTACTTCAGAATCTTTTGAAATTTTATTTTTATTTAAAATGCCGATATTACTCTCCAAATAAACAGGTCTGTTATTTGGAGAAGTTACAGAAAAAATAATCTTTTCTCCAATTTTTGCCTCATCTTGACAAAATATTTTTGGATAATTTTGCTCATTCCAAGGAAAATCAAAATCCATAAATTCAGATAAGTTGGAAATTTTTTTATCAAAAATTATATTTGAATTTACCGGAATGTTTTTTAATTTTCTAATTAAAATATTGCAATCTGATAATTGACAACCTTTATATGGAGTAAAAAAAACAACCATTGGTATTAGTTGATATGGAACATGATAATCAGAAATTCCTTTTTTCCCCATAAAAGTTTCTGGTGTAATGGAGAATAATTTAAATTCATCAAAAGAATATGAAAAAGATAAAGTTATTATTCCAAAATCTTCAGACCTTTCTATGATATTTTCAATAGGAACTTCAATTGGAAAGGAAATACGTTCAAAAATGGGTTTATATATAATATCATCCACAAATTTTACATCTAAAAATATAGAATTTTTATTTAATATTATATTAATAGTATTAATACTATTCTCAACACCACACTCTCTATCATTTACTAATTCTATGTTCATTAGGTATCTTCTCAACAATTGCAGGCACAATTATAACGACTACGATTTGTCCCCGACAATCCTATAGTTTCTCCACCGTCAGACAAATAAACACAATTAACATCAGTGCATTGATAACCCCCACAATCTGAAACATATCCACAATTAGAAATGGCAATAAAAGTCCTATCACCATTATAATCTATATAATTACCATAAAGAGTTACAGCCATAATTTGTTATTTTTTTATTTAAGTTGTAGTTTTACTTTTTAAAATTTTCATTCTAATATTATACTCATCATCTGTTTCTAATCTATATTTATGGACAAAAAATAAGATTTTCCTGATATTTGCAAATACTATCCAACCCCCCCCCCTCCTAATTTATAACTCAACCTAAAAAGAACCACCAAATTAGGCACTATTATTTATTCTTTATCCCACGGAGCACGACGATTTAGAAGTTTTTTTAAACTCTCTATTTGTTTTGGGTCTGGATTGTTTATTCTCTCTACAAGAGCATCAAAATCCTCTGCCGGTAGGACAATCTTTTCTGGTGGCCAAGAACCTTTACCCCAATATTGTTCAAACTCCCATTTGTAGTTCATATCTAACCACCCTCCGTTAAGAGAAGACCAAAATGAACCCCAAATGTGATAATCATCAAACCTGAAACCATGATGAGAAATCAAACGAACCCACCACCAGAAACTTGAGTATTTTATGTATCTGTTGCTGATTATAAGTTTATTAATAAGTATCATCATAAAATTCGTAGATAATCTCTGCGGTTTCATCAATCAGTTCTGATGTAATTATACCACAATCACATTCTTTTGGAATAAAGACATTATAGTTCTCACCAAATGGCAACCAACCACGATTAAACTTCTGTTCCAGATATGCTACGTGTTTCTCACCTTCTTCTGTGAATGGTTGTTGAAAAAGGTAATGTAAAGCATCGTGCTCTGCATATGCTTTAAGTGCTCTTTCTGTTTTGTATGGAAACTTATGTTGTTGAGTAACTGTCACAACCCAACGACGATGAATTTTTTGTGGAATAGTATCCAAGAATTGTTGAATGTCTTGTTCAGTCATTGTTCTATCTTTTTCCAATATGTGCGAGTTGGGTCACTGACAAAAATGCCCCTATAATCACAAAAACCACTGTGGTAGTCTCCTGTGAAATAAGTTCCCATGCCCTGTTCTGTGTAAGTATCTGCTACAAATGCCCACTCGCAAAGAGTTGATAGGATTGGTTTTGCATCGGACAAGCAATTCCACCCAGAAATGTTTAGTTTTTGTTCGTCATTCATTGTTCATTTCCGAGTGTGTATGTTGAGATTTTTCAAGTTGTTCAATTCTATCACATAATTCGGTGATAATACAAATCAAAGAAGGATAGCAAATGGTTTCAGTATCACTCCCATCCTCAATATCGACATATCGGAAATAGAGAAGTTCTTTTTCAAAGTTTCTTTCAGTCATCACTTCCAATCAAATTTGCAAGTTGTTCAATAGTCAAAAGTCTAAGAGTTTCAATAGGCACCTTATGTCTTTCTGCCATCCTCATTCCACTATCAAATCCTTCTTTGTATGCTTCCTTACGGACTTCAGTAAGTTCCCCATTAATTTTTCTAAGTTTGCGTGAATGTTCAATCAGTTTTTCTACAGTAAGTTTACCTGGAGTATAAAGAGAACCCAGAAGTTCTTTTGAGTATTCTTCAATTAGTTGTTCGTCAGTCATAATAAGTGTTAGTGTTTCCGTAGTTTAGATAGTGCCAGAATAGGTTTCTCATTCTCTCTTCATCTTCAAACCCGTGAATATGTGGATACATCAAGTTTCTCCAAGAATACACACAATACTCAAAAAGATGGATTGAGGTATAGATGTTCCACTTTTTCCAGGTGTCTTTGGTCATCGTAGTTTCTCCCGTAGCATTCTAACACACTTATTCCATCCATCAGAATTCGTGTCGTGTTCTTTAGGCAACCAATTTCCAATCCTATTCACAAGTTCTTCACAAGTTGGGTCATATGTATTATACTTCCATTCGTAGATAATATCATAAAGAGTTTCTGGTTTTGGTTCTTCCACTCTCTTATACTCCACCCCATTAGTTTCTGGTTTTGGTTCTTCCACTCTCTTATACTCCACCCCATTAATAATAACGACATCTGCATCAATTGGATGTCCAGACGCAGTTGAAATATAAGATGTATTTTTATTTGGATGTTTTTTAGTCATCGCAGTGTTTTCCTCACCAAATTAAGAGCATCATCAAACCCCATAGAATAACCATCGGTAAATCCTCTATTTTCTTTTTGATTGAGATTTAGAGGAGTCCATTCTTTCTCAATTCTGTCAATTATATCAGGAATTGTATGAATATTCATCTTATCATCAAAGCATTCTTGAATAATTTGTTGGAGATGCTTTGGTTTCGGTGGTTCTGTTGGTTGATACTCTTTTGCTGAGATGTTTAGATTATGAAGAATACCTTTAGAACCGAATAGTTCAAACCATTCACTCCAAGAAGAACATCCATTAGGAGGATTACCTCGTATAATACAGTTAATCATAGATGGTATAGATGGTTCAGCAACCTCATCATCATTCAGCAACCTCATCATCATACTTTTCCTTTTCACATCGTTGAACCACACACCTTCAAGAAGACGACGAGTTTCACCATCAGTAATACGAACCATCATCATACCATCAACAGTAAATTTTCTTTTATACCAAGTATGACTCTTATCATTAAATTGATAACGATAATAATTCTCACCATTATAAGAGACAATCTCAAACTTTCCACCAAGTTCAAAGTTCATTCTTGGTTGAGATTTATGTGTTTCAATCTCTTTGAGGAGTTCAAGTTTCTTTTGTAATACAGCAATTTCTTTTTCAGTTTTTTCAATTTCAGTCATCGTAGTTTTCTCCTAATTGCTTTGATACAATCATTCCAACCAGCACTATAATCATAACTTTTTAGTTCGTGGCAACCTTCAAGAGGCAACCAATCTTCAACAATCTCACAGATAAATTCTCTGTTTATAAACTGACCATCTTCAGCACAGAGCATCTCATAAAGTGTCTGTGGTTTTGGTTCTGCCAATCGTTGGTATTTTACACCACCAATTTCAATAATATCAGGAGGTTGTTGGTTAGTCATTTCAGGTTAAGAAGTTCTTTTTCTTCATCAGTCAAGGAAGCAAGGTCTTTCTTGAGTTTTTCAAGTTTTAGTTCCTTTGCCTTTGCTTTTACTGCCTTTTCTTTCTCCAATTGCTTCATCCGTTTCTCATACTCTTTGTCGGTTTCTTCACGATGCTTGTAGAGATAATATTCAGTGTATTTTTCACCACCATAATCCCATTCATATTCACTCTCAATCCCCTCCCAACCAGCATCTAATTCTGCTTGAAGTGAGGAAATAATGTCTTCAAGTTTTCCATCAATGTCCCACTTTTGAGTTTCTTTGACTTGAATTTTTTTAGGTTGGTTAGTCATTTCAGGTTAAGTAGTTCTTTTTCTTCATCAGTCAAACGATCAATCAGTTCTTGTCGTTTTTGTGCTTTGAGTTCATCTCGTCTTTTTGTTTCCAACTCTTCATCAAGAACATCCATCATAGCATCAAAACTATATGCTCCTTTATCACAGGTGCTCTCACCTTTTTGATTGATGATTAAGTAATCATCAAAGTTTTCTGGACGGAGCATTTCAAAGATACGGATTACATAATCACCATCTTTGTCTTCACGAACATTAACACTCAATCCAAGTTTTTGTGCTTTGGTAAAGAGTTTGAGAAGTTCAGTTGCTAAGATAGTCATTTCAGTTTCTTTAAAATTTGTTTATATTGATTTACAATTTGTTTATGATAACCAATTCTAAATCCCAATCCTGCCTGAACCAGTCGAATTTCTTTCTCCCAATGTTCAATCATCATTTCACAAAGTTCTTCGTGAGTAGGAAGAGGAAGTTTGTCTTCATTATCAAGACCTTCGGTCATATGAACAATAGTCATAAGAGGTTTCTGTGTGTATGAGACTATTATAAGGCATCTGGTGCCCCTGTGGAGGGGTCTTGTGCCAGTTCTTCAAGTGTCCTCAAACAATACCACTTATCACATCATCAAGTGAATATGTCTTATCGTTAGTCAAATCAACAACAACAAAGTTACTAAATTTACCCAAAGAATTTCCCTGTGTCAAAACCTCAAGGTTAAGCATAACTGAAGAAGGAGGAAGGGTTTTAACAACGGTTTCTTTGTTACAGCATCTAAGAGAACGACGAATTTCATCAGTGGATGAAAATACTCTTCGTCGTTTTTCAGAAACTCCAAACATTAATACACATTCCATAGGTTTAAGTGTAAAATAAGCATCGTCTGTTATAAAATAAGAAAGATTTTTTTTACCCAACCATACATCAAAATCTTTCAGTTTGATAGCAAAAAACATAATGTTTCTGTGTGTATGAGAGTATTATAAGGCATCTGGTGCCCCTGTGGAATGCTCTTGTGCCAGTTGTTCAGGTGTCCTCACCCAAGTTCTTATAAATCGCATCCACCCATATCTTATCAACATATTTCTTTTCTTCATCAGTAATCATATTCTGTCTCAAATACTCTTCAAGGGTGATGTTATTATCATCCAAGTATTTTTGAATTTCTTCAAGGTTCATAATCATTCAAAAAATTTCCAGAACCTTTGACTTCATATGCCCAATTTACCACAATAAAGTCATCAATACAATCTTTAGATGTAAAGTTTTCTTTTACATATTCTTTCCCATATTTTTTGCACATTTGGTCATACCAATAAGGACCATATTCACATAAGATTTGTTCTTCACTCAAAGTTCTCACTATATCTAGTCCTAAAGGAGAAGGGCAGTGGTATCGGTAGTATTTCATTTTTTCTTCAAGGTCCATAATCATAAACCTCAAAGGTTATATTCTTTTTATAAACACAATGTTCAACTTCTATAGATACACATTTTACTTGTGCGGTTCCGTTCTTTACTTTTTCTGCCAATTCTAAGAAAGCATCATTCGCACTGTGTTTGTCATAAGATTTGATTGTTGATGCCTTTGTAATACCTGTGTTTGATGTTGCTACTGATGGAGTTGTGCAATTAGTTGTAACTGAAATATTAGTTGAACTTAGTTTTTTTAGTTCCTCATAAAATTCAGGTGTAAGTTCATACGCCACTTTCTTTGGTTCTTCTTTCTTTCCATAAAGTTCCTCATATTTTTGTAGTAAAGGATTACTATGCGTCATTTCTCATCAATCCATTTGAACCCCAAAAGTTTATCCATACAAAAACGGGATACAAAATTCGGTTTAGTCGGCATATAATACTTGAAAGACCTACAATTACCGAATGTATAATATCCTTCGTGGTTATTTCCTTGTTTAATTACAAAACTGGAAGTAATATTATTACTACTACTACCAGTCACAATAAACTTAGAGTAATCTAATGTTCCTGTAAGTTTAGGTGGGAAAAATCCATTCTCACGGGCATACTCAAAATCAGCATCCTGTTTCTTACAGAATTGTTTGAATTTATAATCTGCACTTTCTTTGGATACAAAGAATTTCCTCTTAGTTTTCACCCAGAGTTCTTCAAACTTATCATCCAGTTCTTTTTGAATTTCTTCTAATGATTTGGGTGGTTCTGGAATATCAAGAAGATGTTTGATTTTATCAAAATACTCATAATCTTCACTAAAACTCACTATACCCAGAAAGTATGGTATGGTATTTACACTTTCCCCTTTGAGTTTTTCAAAGTCAATAAAGTAAAACTTTGGTTTGTGTTCAGTCATTTCTTTCTATCCATAAGGTATTCAAGTAGTCCCAAAAACATAGAACCTCCCATATAAACAAGCATAACAATCATAAGAAACTCAGTCATCTTTCTTTATCTCAAAATCAACTGTAATGTAGTCTATTGATTTATAAGGTATAACCGTAATATTCACCACACCATTCTCAATATCTTGTGCTGTATTATTCGTTTCGTCGCAGATTATCTTGTAATTACCAGATAAAAAAGATTGTCTTATTTCCTCAAGTTGTTTACGTTGTTCTTCAGTCATTTTTCTACAAAAAATCTATTTACACTATAATTTTTATCGTCCATATATCCATAAAAAACCATAACACCCCCAATATCTTGATACTGTGGATTTTTCAATCCAATCTGTTCTTCAGTTTTCTTCAATTGGGTTTCAATACCCTCTATTGTAGTGAATGTTTGATTCCCCATTACAATATCTTGAGGAATGTTCTTGAATTTATTTTCAAGAAATTCTCTTTGTTTTTGCGTAAGTTCAAGTTTAGTCATTTTCCTCTATTGCAGTATTCTTTAAAATTGCTGATAAACTTTTCAGTTTGTTTTTCATCCATTTTATCATAGTATGCGAGGATGCCCAAAATTTGTTTTGCAGTTTGTTCTGGTGTTGGGATTTCATCACTCCAGTTTACAAGAGAAGGTCCATCACCACCGATAAAATCCACAAGTTTAACCATTACTTTTTCCCAAGAGTTTTCTGGTAAATCACTGAAGTTCATTTTAAATCCTCCTCATCAATAAGAATTACAGTTTCAAAAGCAAGTTCCTTACAAAGACCACAGTGATTTCCAAACTTCTCCATCAAATCCCACATTTGAAATTCACAGTATCCATTCTCATCTTCTTTAGGTGGTTCATAAGGAAACTTATCCAATTTACCGTGAGAGTTCCAAAAATCTTCCCACTGTTTCTTATGAAGTCCTTTACCGAACTCTGTGAGACGAACCTTGACAGTTTCGTTAATGTTGAAGGATTTCATTTTCTTCAAAAGTTCCTTTTTCTTTTTTTCAATACGAACTTTGAGTCGTTCTATTGCTTCTTCGTGCCGTTGAAGTTCAATTTGATATTCTTGAATTTCACATTCAAGGTGTTCTTGTTCAGTCATTTTCATTTACAAAGGGTGATAAAGTTGGAGTATTTTTCTTATACCATTCAGCATCTCGTTTTTCTCTTGTGAAGTTTGTCCAAAGGAGTCTTGTTTTGTATTTTAGATTCAAATAATCTGAGATTTCTTTAATACTTTCCAATTTTGGTTCAGTCTTTCTGGAAAGGTCAATCATTTGGTTCCATCACAATAGATATGAGGATAACTATCAGGATACCTCGCAGGTGGTTTTGAGATTACGGGAGAAACACAAGGAATAGTATTAGGAGGAGTGAGAGGAGTATAAGGAGAACCAACAAACATATTGTATGGAGATTTGCTCAAATACTCTTCAATAATATTACAAGACCATCCATCCTCATAGAACTGCTTACCATAGAAAACAGCACTTTCTTTTGTGGGAAAAGATGCAACATAAGTGTCGTTGTGATAGAGTGAATAAACTTTCATCGTATCCCCGTATCAAAGAGTTTTTTGAGTTCATTATACACCAAAATCAAATCCCTATCAACAGACAAATGACCGACATCTTTTGCTCCTCGTAGAAATTCATAGAGTTCTCTCGCTTGATTTTCTGTGAGTGTGAGTTTGTAGTTTTTTTGAATTTCAATCATAGTTTATTCCTATAAGTGTATGTAATTTCTCCTGTTTCCTTATTCATTAGGTATGCCCAGTCAGTTGGAAGTCTATCACAACAATCCCGAAACTTTTCAGTTGAAGATACTTCCATCACAATAGGAAGATTGTTAGAGTGATGATGAAAGATTGCTACAAGAGTCATAAGAGGTTCCTGTGTGTATGAAAGTATTATAAGGCATTCACAGACCACTCTGGATGCCTACTGTGCCAGTTCGTCAAGTGTCTCTGATTTTACCCATTCGGCAGTTTTCCATTCACTCCAAACAAAACTATTTGGCATAATCAAGTTCATAGATGTATTCATAAAAGGAACAGAAGCATCAGCAGTAGAAAGCACAAAACGATACTGAATGTCTGGTTTCACCCCAAGTTCGTGTTCTACAATTCTCATCTCAATCATTGTTCCCTCATAAAAACATTCGGTGTGCTTCAGTGTCTGTATAAAACATTACATAACCAGTACTATAAGGGTTGTTATGACACTTATTATAATGTTCTTTTGCTTTCTCTAAATCAGTAGTTCTTCCAATATACTTTGCATTTCCTCTACCATCTACACTTTGTCCATCATAGAGACAATACCAAGTTGGTTCCATCATTTTGCTAAAACCTCCACCACCTTTCCATAAACACTTTTAGTCCATCCATTTATTCTACCACGATTATTCCCAATCAAACAACCTTTATTCGCATCTACTGCTTTTACCAGATGAGTATAAAACTTTCCATTCACCTTACAATACACAATATCTCCCACTTCTACATCCTCAACAGATGCGGGAGATAATTTATGTTCTTGTCCAGAATGAATAAGAGGAACCATAGAGTTTCCTTTCTCACTCGTGATGAATGTTTCTCCATTTTGGAGTTTTTCTAACTTATAGTTTCTCATTTACATTCTCCCTTGCTTTGCGAGCAGCATCATAAAGTTCCCGAAGTCGTTGAGACCTTTCATCTCTTTTTTTGACTTGTTCTGGGGAATTATACCACACACTATCAGTTCCGTGTAATGGGCAATCGGGATTGAGGTTTTTGGTGTTGGAGGTTTTGTATCCTATTTGGATGTAAGAACAGGTGCATTTAGTCATTTTTTCAATACCTCATCAACTTCTTCAAGCAACTTATCTGTTTCTTCCATTCGTTCCTCAATACCATCATAAAGAACCCAGAGATTATCATAATAATTTTTTTCCCAATCTGGGTCAAGTTCTTTCAATTCTTTGATATAATCATCAAGTGAGTTTGGTGGTTCAGCAAGATTACCAAAGAAAACAGCACAATCAAAAGCATCATAAGGATTTTTGAGTATCATTTTCCAGTGCCGATAATCTTTGAGAACCATTTTCCAACCTTCAAGTATTTGGTTCATCATCAAACACCCAATAGTTCTCTTTCTCTTTGAGTAAGTTTAGCAAGAACTTTTTGTCGTTCTTCTTCTTTTAGTTGGTCTTCAAGTTTTTGAATATCAGCAATAATAAAATCAACTGCCTCATCAATACTATGAACTTTATGAGTGGTTTCAAAATCTATCCTCAATTGTCTTACCACCATCTTGTGAGCAAAAATTGGTTGAGTAGAACCTTTATAAAACTCAATATCATACTGAACTCCACCAAAGGCAAGACCAGAGCAGACATCAGCATAAGCAAATCTTACAAAATAAGTTTTATCATCTGCATCAATAGAATGGATTTTATATCCATACTTTTGAAGTTTGATTGATGCATCAAAAAATTGTGTTAGGTTCATTTCTGGTTCTCCACAAGTTTCAGGTAATCATAAGTGGTTTTACACTCTTTGGGTTTCTCTACACAATACACAATACCTTCATTCTTCCCTTCTACGACACCATCATCAAAACCAAACCGAGTGCCTAAAAGAAATGCAACACCAATAGTTGCGAGAATACCAAGACAAACTGTTCCAATAACAAAATCATCGTTCATTTCACTTTACCTCCCATACAATTCTTTTGTCTTCAGGAATAAGATTGAAAATCTCTTCAAGAGTTGGTTGTTCCCGTTCTCCAAGAAACTCTTCACAAATACCTGAATAGTTCAATCCAAACTCGTGAGTGAATACAGGACGACCCAGAGATTTCTCAACTGCTTCGTGAAAGACATCAAAAGGGCAACAGAGTTCAGTAATGAAAAGTTGAACTCCAGCAATCTCCCGATAAGAAAGGTTTTCCCACCAGTTAAGGAGAGAGAGTTCAATTGCGTTTTCTCTGCCGATAGAATTTGTAGGAGGCATAATGTGTTTGTGTTTGTAAGGTTATTATAAAACAAAGGGCACTCTAGTTCAAGTGCCCTTGTGACGGTTTCTCAAGTGTCCTCTACTTTACCCTCACTCTCTTGGAAGTGTCTATTCCTCGTGCTCTTTGATACCAAGTAAGTGCTCCTGGTGTTGTTATATAACCAGTTTCTTCACATATCCATCTTTGAGAATTTGTTTTTTTACCACCCTTTTTACCAGCATCACTTTTTTCTTCAAAGGACATACCACAAATTCCAGTTTTATTCTCTTTATGTTTTTTTCCTGATATTTTACCCCCTATCTTACCACCTATCTTACCTGCCTTTTTTCCATTTTCAGACATTTGTTCTGGTGTAAGTGCATATATTCCAACACCAAGTTCTTTTTGTTTTTCCAAACCAATTTTACCATATTTTACTCTTTCTTCATAAGTTAAACCACAAATACCCAAACCAAGTTCTTTACATTTTAGTCCTACTATTTTTCCAACAATACGACCACTTATACTTCCTGCTCTTCTTTGGTGTTCTATTGAAAATTTACCACCAACATTTTCATTCAAACACCATTTATCATCATTATAGAATGGTTTTATCAATCTTTTTTCAACTTCTTGTGCTTCTATCCACCCATTATCAGTATATTCAAAAAACTCCAATATTTGTTTTTTGGGTGTGTAGTGTTTCCACATCCACTTATGAGTATAAGGAGAACCCATATAATATTCATTATACTTTCGTTCCTTATGAACTCCATAATAGTAATAAGGAACTTCTTCAAAAGTAATTTTATATGTGTAAATTCTTAGACTTTGTGAAGTCATTTCTATCTCGTTGAAATCGCATTACTATTTATAATAGAAAAGGTGCCCGAAAGCACCTAATCTGTCCGTAGAGATTTGCGATTTCAACAGACACTTTTATTTATATCTATTCAACTGAACTGATGAATGAAGGAACTTCACCACACATTTTAGTTGCGGAATTGGTGTTTAGACCATAAGATTTCCTACATTCTAACACAATCTCATAAGATTTCAAGAACATCTCCCTGTCCTTTTGAATATTGTAAGTGTTTAGTAGTTCCATAGAAAGGAAATAACCAGTAACGATGAGAAGTGGAATAATGAGAGTAAAGATAAAGAGTTTCATTTCAATTCTCCATTAATAATGTCTTTGATGATATTATACTTAATTTTATCAATTTCTTCATTCACCCACTTCTTCACACCCTCATTCATACTTTTGAGTGCGGTTTCCCATTCTTTATCAGTCATCGTTCAGCAACCACCACAAAATCATCCATAGAAATACTCCTCTTACTTTTAGCAAGAATACCTTGATTTGGAAAATAAGGAACTGCTACAAGATTATAGAATGGTCTTAACTGCTCATAGAGAGTATAAAGGTGTCCGTCTTTCTTGTATCGGTAGAGTTTCATACATTTTAATCTCCCATTACGATTGAAGTGTCATAACCACCTTCATTATAACCCATTTCATAGATTTTTTGGGCAAAATCAATAATGTCTTTAGTGGTTCCTGAATATTCCGTCCAAGTGTTTCCATCTTCATCTGCTTCCCATTCCTCAAGATATTCTTCGGCAAGTTTGATGACTTCTTCATCTAAAATCATTAGAGTGCCTCCAGTTCATTAGCAAGGTCAATAAGGTCTTGGGAACTAACTACCATACTTCCAAAACTACTATCATCATCCATAAAAAATTCAAACTCATTTACAATCTCACGAATAGCAGCAGCAAGAGAAAGTTCTTCATGATTTGGAAACTTATTACTTTCCACCCACTTATCTTCCCAAGCACGATAAATTCTTTTTGCCCTTTCAGTCATCGTTCAGAAACCACAATAAAGTCATTCATAGAAATACTCCTCTTACTTTTAGCAAGAATACCTTGATTTGGAAAATAAGGAACTGCCACAAGATCATAGAATGGTCTTAACTGCTCATAGAGAGTATAAAGGTGTCCGTCTTTCTTGTATCGGTAGAGTTTCATAGTGCCTCCAGTTCATTCGCAAGGTCATAAAGCAATCGAGCATCAACTACCATATCTTCTATATCCTGGTCTCTACAACACTGATAGTATTGATGTTCATTCACAATAGCACGAATAGCAGCAGCAACTCCATCTTCTGGAAAGTTGTATGTATCCTCTGCTTCGTATGCTCTCATAATCTTTTTTGCTCTTTCAGTCATTTGTTTGCCTCTTCACGAAGTTGAGAAGGAGTTAGATAATACCAATTTGAATCATTTTCAATCCAATCAGCAATCTCTTCAAGAACTGCTTTTGCTTCGTTGTTTCGGCAATCCTCATAAGTTTCTCCTTGTGGAGCAGTAGAGATTGCCGTAGCAATTCGTTGGAGTAGGGTTTTAGTCATCATCCAAGAGGTTCTCCAAAAACACCAGTGCTTCCACTTTTATGTCCTTCCAACCATCCATCAGTGTACCCTCTATGATGACCCCGTTCATAAGCAATCTTAGCAACTTTGATAGCAAATGCCATACGGGAAGGTTCAAAAGGAAGTTTTCGTGCTTCTTTGCGTTCTTTCATCATTTCCAGAAAGATTTCGTAGATTTCGTCTTCAGTCATTTCAACCTCCAATAGCACCAGTCAATACACTATCAACACCATCCTTCCAACCATCATCATAACCTTCTCGATACTCAATTTCCATAACCTTAGCAGCAAACCTCATAGCAACCTCACGGATAGTAATAAATTCGTTATTGGTAGTAGCAATCATATCAGGAGACATACCAAATTCAGTTCCATCTCCCCAGAGTTCCATTAGTCGTTGGTCAGTCATCAGTCCTTTGTGTGTATGAGAGTATTATAAGGCATCCAGAGGCATCCAGAGCATCTCCTGTGACGGTTTCTCAAGTGTCCTCATTCATACTTTTGAGTGAGGTTTCTCATTCTTCGTCAGTCACTTTTTTTATCTCAAACTCAATCTCAATCGTAGCATTCACCACACCATTTTCAATATCTTCTGGTGTGTTGTTTGTTTCGTCACAGATTACTTTATATTTTTTAGGCAATCCATAAAAGATTTCTTTTACTTCATCAGTCATTTTCAATAACCTTCAATAGGAACATAACCGACACCTTTACAGGTATCACATTTATACAAATAACACTCACCAAAAGAATACTGTGGTGGTAGATTGTCCTCGTCAAAGTCAGCAGCAAACTGGGCACTTACATCCCTGAACTGCTCATTACTTTGGTCAAGGTCATCAGCAAGAACATAATGAAGTGTCCAACTCTCACCATCCCCTTGGCAATCCGGGCATTTACGAAATCCCATCTTACCTGTGATAATCTCACGGAGTTCTTCTGGTTCAAGAGAAATGCCGTAGTCTGTGAAGTCCATTAGGTTTCTGTGTGTATGAAAGTATTATAAGGCAAAACACACCCCATCACAAGGAGGAGTGTGCCAGTTCGTTAAGTGTCCTGATAATACATCTCCTCCTCATAACGGACATAATCACTTTGAAGATAGTTAAAGAACTCTCCGTCTTCACTTCTCATAGTATAGCACCATTCTTCAAAGATTTCCCAAATCCAATACCACCCGACTTGGATTTTTTCAAAAAAGTTCATAGGGCGATTGTAGAGTTTAGTCATTTATCGTGAAACCAATTGTAAGCAATCATCCACAATACTCCCCAAGCAGTTCCAAACATAAACCACAAAACATACTGTGGAAAGAACAAAGCAACTAACAGAACACCAAACCAAAGTGAAGGAACATAGATTGTTTTTAGAGATTTGATGTATTTGAGTAGTTTAGTCATTCCATCCACTTCATCAAATCAACAATTTTGTAAGAATCACACCTCAAATCTTTTATACCAAAATTTTCATATTGGTAGAATTGTTTAAACAAAAGTTTTCCACTCATCGCATAAGTGTATGGTTTTAACACTTTAATCATTTTTGATTCTGCTTCTTCGTATGTTTTATAACAACCTACCCAATCTTCAGGGTCATCACAGGCATAGTGATGACAGGCAATCAAAAGATAAGGTTTCATTTTAAATAACAGAGGTAAAATTTACAGAAAGAACTTGATAATCTCTAACACTCATATCTTCATCTAAGATGCCAATTCCACTCAAAATAAATCTAAAATGAGTTGAAAGATTTTCTGGAATTATAGTTTCAATTAGGTCTTTTAAAACTTTACCTTTTGGGGTTTCCAGAATTTTTACATCCACATAAAGACGATTTTCAATAACTCTTGGAGTTTTACACATAAATGCTACTTCTTCTAAAATAATTGGGTTAACTCCTTTTGAGTCAAGAGTGCAAATAAATTTACCTTTCTTTTCTTCAATTTGGTCCTTAATCGTATTCACCAATTCAGTTAAATTAGGAGCATTCCAAAATCTAGACCTTTCATCTAAGATAGGCACATCTTTGATTTCTTTTGTTTCTGGGTAGTAGTTCATTCAATACATCATTAATACTTTAAAGTTTCATTTTGGTTCCCATCTATAACACCAATCATTCGCACTCACCTTTTGAGGTGGTCCTTGAAAATGACACTTTGTAATATCATATCTTATAAGTTTTTCTACATCAATTTCCGGCATAGAATTAAACATAGATTTCACACCACCTACTATTGGGTCATACACCTCTTCAGTTCTTGAGTATTTACAAGTACCGCAGATACGGGTTTCATTTTCAGTCATTTCCTCACCTCACAAACAGGAGTAAGATCAATTAAGGTTAGGGCAAGTTTCATTCCACCAAGCATTACAGTTGGAGCAATTACCAAAAACAGTAGAACGCCAAGAGGCATAGCAAGGTAATCTTCAAAAAAGTTTTTCATTCTTCATCCTCCTCTTCATCCTCAAATTCAATCACAACAGGGTCGTGTTTTACAATTTTAGTATATTTTTTAGGATAATTTCCTCCTTCTACATCATTATAAATTACCTCAAAAAAATCATCAAGAACTGCAGACTCAAATCCACTTTGGGAAGGATAACAATCCCAATCATCAAAATACTCAAGAGTTGGAGTGTATGTGATTGTTCTACTATATGTGATAGTGATTGGTTTGAGTTTGATTTTTTTGATTTTAGTCATTTTTTAAAAAGGTTTTCAAGTTGTTCTTTTTGTTTTCGGAGTTCGGCAGATTTGTTTTGCTCGTCAGCAAACCTGTTTATATGTTCGCAGATTTCTCTTTCTTCAGTAGTAATATCCATATGATACTTGTCTTTCAAGATGAGAATAGTGCTTAAATCCTTGAAAACACCACCTGGAATATTCAAAAACTCTTCGTAAGTCATTCTTTATCCTCACAAGAAGCAATAAGTTTTACGATGTGATAGTATTCTTTGTAGTGCTCTGTATTATTCCATTCTTCATAGGCATCTTCTATTGTAAGGTAAATGTGCTGATTGGTCTTATGTAAATCAGCATAGACTTTACCATCCTGCCTCTTCAACATAATCACATAGAATTCAGTCATTCACTCCACCCATCAAAGTATTCTGTAAAAAATTCAAATGCCAAACCAAATTTGCGTTGATGAAAATTTACACTCATAAGAGAACTACTAAAGAAAGAAAGCAAGATGTTGATGCCACCACGGGCAGAATATTGAGAACCGGGAGTTTCATAATTCACCCAAAGCAGTGAAGTATTCTTGACAATACCAAACTGCCAAATATGAGAGGTTTCACCATTATTCCAAACTTTTTTGTCGTATTGAAAAAATTTCACTGTGGGTCTCCAATAAGTCCAGTAGGTCCAAAAGTATCAAATGTAGTATCTTCCATCCATTCCCTCAAATCAACGATTTCATACCAATCATTACTATACTTATCTTTAGATAGTTCTTCCCATTTTTCTTTTGCTTCTTCTTCGGTAGCATAACAAGCAACCCAATCACCAGTATAAGCAGAGGGGTAGTAGTTGTCCCCAACAATCAAAAGATAAGGTTTCATTTCAGTTGCCTCCTGTTGCTTGAAAACATCCATCATCATAACCTTCTTCGTAGATTGCTTTGGCAAACTTCAAAAAATCACGTTCTTCCCCAACCCATTCAATATAAGCACTATCGTGAACAGGGCAAAGATGGAAGTGTTTCTCCATAAGTTCAAATATTTGTTTGTTAGTCATTTCAACCTCCAATAGCACCAGTCAATACACTATCAACACCATCCTTCCAACCATCATCATAACCTTCTCGATACTCAATTTCCATAACCTTAGCAGCAAACCTCATAGCAACCTCACGAAATGCGTTGTTCATAGCACCAATCATATCAGGAGACATACCAAACTCAGTTCCATCTCCCCAGAGTTCCATTAGTCGTTGGTCAGTCATCAGTCCTTTGTGTGTATGTGAGTATTATAAGGCATCCACAGGGTCTGTGGTAAGGTCAGTGGTCAGTTTGGGAAGTATCCTCACTCTACATAATGGTAAATTGGTTTACTATATTTCCTCAACATATTGATTGATGCTCTTGCTTGCATAAGTTCTGGAAATCGTTTAGGTGAGTAAAGAACATATTCTCCTTGAGCAACACAATATTTTTGAATAGTATAATAGGTGCTCATCTCATCAAAATCAAAGCACTCTACAATTCGGTAATCATAAACTTTCATAATATACCTCTAATAACTTTACGCATCGTTGCTTCATAGATAATGTCCTTAGTGCTCAGTGTATGATACGAACTTAGGTGTTCATTAACATAAGCAATCGATTTCTTAATATCTCCATTTGTTGAGTATAATGCCTTCTTGCAATCCATTATCCCGGCACCAGTTATTTCACGCAACTCTTTAATTAACTTAGGGTCTTTATGAGGTTCAGTCATTTCAAGTTATCCATAAGAAACTGTTTGTAATCACCTTGTCCGATATAATACTCATCAGAATAATCGGGGTTATCAACTGTATAATCGGGCAACCACTCCTTTAGTAGTTTTATCATTTCTATGACAAACCTTGGGTCGTGTAGTCCTCCCGTTTTTTTAAGATAATAGAAAAAGAAAGATTCTTTTTTTATACTCATTTTTTAATTCCCCCCACCTTTTTCAGTTACTTTTTTTATCCATTCTCTTTCTTTTTCATCCCTGTCTTTTGTGAAAATTTCATATTGTTCGTCGGTAGGAATAGGAGGAAGTTTTATCCATCCAGAAGGTGTTCCAAGCATAAAATATTCATCACTCCACATCCACAGAGTTCCATCGGCACATAATGCTCTATTTCCAGAGATTTGTATAGGTGTTCTTTCAGTCATTCTTCTACCTCCTCTTCATCACCTTCCCAGTCAATCTCAACGGTTTCAAACTGTTCTACATTAGTGTAAGGCATAGGATTTGCAGGTCCTCCCATCTCATAATGGATTTTATCAAACAATTCATTAAGCACTAAACTCTCAAATCCTTCTTGGTCTGGATAATCCTCCCAGTCCTCAAACATTTCAGTTGTGAGAGCAACTGTGAGAGTTCGGGTGTAAGTTACTGTGATTGCTTTGAGTTGGATTTTAGTCATTTCAGTTTCTCTTCAAGTTCATCAGCAAGTTTAAGAATGTTCTTTTCAGTAATACCAATATATTTCAATTGACCTACTAATTCACGGAGAACGGCAGAAAGAGCATAATATCTGTTTCCAGCCTTTTGATAGTATTCAACATCAAAAGCATCTACAACTGCTTGTGCTTCAGGAGTAAGTTCAGTCATCAGTCCTTTGTGTGTATGAAGTCATTATACAACGAAAAAGGGCACCTGTGGAGATGCCCTGTGCCAGTTGTTCAAGTGGTTTCAAATCCAAGTTTTTACATTTGCCTTTGGATGTTCTTTACAAGCACTCAAAACCTCCTCTACAAAAGGAACAAAGTCTTTGTAAGTTCCCCAACCATTAGGAGCATCAAACTGCTTGAAGTGTTCTGGATTAGATTTGAGGTTCTCCAGTCCTTCTTCAAGAAGTGGAATTAACATCCCAGCAGTTGGATTTTCACAAAGGTCATATGGATGCCATAGAGCAGTATAAATCCCTGCTTCTTTTGCCATCTTACTCAGGTTGGAAGTGATGTTAGCAGAAAACAACTCAACTTTATGAGGTTCTTTCCCACCCGTATCAACTTCAACTTCTAACCAAATATCAAGAGACATAATGTGTTTGTTGTGTATGAGAGTATTATAGGGCATCAGGAGGCATCTGTGGGATGCTCTTGTGCCAGTTGTTCAAGTGGTTTCAATCCATTTCACACAAACTCCATCAGTCTTTTTTGGTTGCTGCGGGTCTTGATACCAGATTCTATCATAGCACAACCACTTCTCTGTGTTATGCTCCATAGTTGCCATCCAATGATTGCCATATTCATCAACAGCATCCAGATAATGAATGCTTGTCTTGGGGTCAATTGTTCTGGTGACTGATATAAACTTTACTGGTGTCATACTACCTCACATAAAGGAAAGATTTTGCTGCGAGTGATAAAGTCAGATTTTGTGTATTTTTCTCTATAATCTGCTGCGAATACCTTTGCGTCTTCTCTTGTATCAAAAGGACCAAAGTATCTGTGAAGTGCTTCTACACCTTCATATTTGTTATAAAGTCCCACTATCCACTTATGAGAATGAGATGGGTATGTGTCGTTTTCATCAATCCAGTCGTGGTATGCGTCCTTAAAATGTCCACCGCTCATTTTTCAAGTTCTACTCCGTATTTGTTGAGTGTTCTATCTGTGAGGTAATCATACAGCAGGTCGGCAAACCCGTGATGAGGTCTTATGCCAGTCTCTAAAGCACCACTGGTGGCAACCGTCCACATAATATCCAGATCTTTTTTATCAGGTAATTTCTTCATTCCATCTATCCCAAGTAAATCCAAGCAACTCAAAAGCAAATCCAAACTTCCAACACCAGAAGAGAATATCAATCAAACGATTGTTTCCAATTCCAATTTGAAGATAGAAATTTCCTGGATATCCACTCCAATCAAGACTAAGTTGAAGGAATGACCTTTTTTTACCT
>Ga0209770_10000450_pt1 | contig 22787 bp, 23 predicted proteins | sample LauGreSu1BDMLBDD_2_FD_187572 | JGI IMG/M metagenome (GOLD analysis project Ga0209770, IMG submission 187572) | Freshwater lake microbial communities from Lake Michigan, USA - Su13.BD.MLB.DD (SPAdes) (version 2) | ecosystem: Environmental > Aquatic > Freshwater > Lake | place: Lake Michigan, USA...
ACCTTCAAGCATTAAACAAATTGATAGAAATGTCTGCAAAGAGTGGCATCAACATATTCTAGAAACTCCGGATGCTTTCTTCACCATTGCCGGCAATGGTGATCCAGATGAGATTATGTCTTTGCTTGAACAAGCATTTGGGGATTGGAAATCAACAGGAATCATACCTGAAATCATGCAAGCCACCTATAACGGTGATATGAAATGCATCATTGCTCCAAAAGCTGATGCAGTCCAAACAGCTTTGCATATTGCATTTCCATCAATAGGAATACATCATCCCGATTATGCTTTGTTTCGTATTGCAAGTACTGCATTTGGTGGGTATTTTGCTTCGCGAATCAATCATACTTTGCGTGAAGTACATGGATATACTTATGGGGCATTAGCCCAAAACTATGGGAGAAAAGGTGCGAATACTTATAATATTCAAACGCAAATCGGTAATGATGTCACCGCCCATGGCATTGAACTCATCTTCGAGGAAATTCAAAAGATGAGAGAATATCCACTTAAAGAAGAAGAATTCGAAACGGTAAGAAATTATGTGCTTGGAACAATGATTCAAGGTATGGAAACATATCAACAGATATCAGCCAGAATGAAAATGCTGGAATTCAATCATCTTCCAAAAACATATCATGCTGATCAATTCGATGCAATTGCAAAAGCTGAGATTAATGATGTATTTGAAATACAACAAGCATATTTCAAGCCATTGCATTGCGTTATCTCAGCATCCGGTGCACAAGATATATTAACTCCGATACTTGAGCAGTATGGCGAGACAATCATCTTTCAAGAAGCTTGATTTTCTTTTTTGAGTGAAGGAATGAAATCCTCTGCTTGCGCAATCAAAACTCCGATGATTACGACTGCTCCAATAAAGAGTTTCTCGATGGAAAGAGATTCCATGCCAACAATCACAGCAAGCAATGTTGCAGTAACGGGTTCGGTCGAAAACATCAGAGCGGCTTTCACGGGTGTTGTCTCATGTTGATATCGCGTTTGAATATAGGTTGCCACGATTGAAGCTAGAATTGCAGTGTATAAAAATGCAATCCAGAAATCAGTGGAATTGAATGCTACTTGGATTAAGCTTGGCATATTTGAAACAGGACCTTCCATCAGCATGGAACCGATAAATGCAAATACACATGAGATGATAAATTGCATCAATGTCAAACGAGCTGAAGATGTTGCAATATTCTCGGCATCTCTCATGAATTTATCTGTATATGTGATATACATACCCCACATTACGGCGCAGAATAAAGTGGCCGCATCACCTACATTGAATTGCCATTCATCAAGTCCATGTTGAGAGAAAAAAGCCAAACCTGTGAGAACGATGAATATGCCCAATACTTGAAACTTGCTGACTGTTCTTTTATCAATCAAAAATGCCGCGATGGGCGTGAAAATTGCCATTGAGCCGGTGATGAAAGATGAATTGGCAACAGTAGTATGCTGCAAACCCCATGTTTGAGAAAGAAAACCGAGTCCGAAAAAAAGTCCCAAAACGCTCCCTTGAAACACTTCTTTTTTTGTAATTCCACGCATCGAGCGAAACCAAAGTGCATAACCGATGAGTGAAGCCAATGCAAAACGCAATCCGGTATAGAGAAATGGTGGCACTTCGTCCAGTGCATTCTTGATGATGACAAATGTCCCGCTCCAAATCAAAGTGATGAGAAGCATGAACAAATCAGCTCTTTGTCTTGTATTCAAACTCATGATTATCTCCAATTGCATACAAAATACGCTCTTGAGACGATATGTCATTCGAGAGTTTCGATGGGAAATCCGTAATTTGTGATACAATTCTCACACAGTTTTCGGTTCAATACAATGCTTGATGTAAAATTCATTCGCGAAAATCCCGATGCGGTCAAACAAAATGTGATCAATAAAAATGAATCGGCAGACATAGATGCACTACTCACACTCGATGAGAAAAGACGCTCATTGATCCAAGAAGTGGAAGTATTGAAAAGCAAAAGAAATACCGTGTCAGAATTGATTGCTTCCTTGAAGAAGAATAAAGAAGATGCAACTTCGCATATCGAAGAAATGCGTGCAGTGTCAGACACCATCAAATCTCTTGATGATTCTCTTCGACCGATTGAAGAACAAATGGAAGATATCGTTCTTCGCATTCCGAATATGGTACATACCTCGGTTCCAATCGGAAAAAGCGCTGCAGACAATGTGGAAGTGCGTCGCAAGGGTGATACGATTGAACAGGGTTTCAGAAAGAATCATCTAGAAATCTCCAAGCAATTGAATATCCTCGATTTTGAAAGAGGCGCTAAAGTTAGCGGCAGTGGATTCGGTTTTTATGTAGGCAAAGGAGCAAGTCTCGAAAGAGCACTCATCAATTTCATGATAGATTTGCATTTGGAAAAGCATGGCTATACAGAAATGATGCCTCCTTTTCTCGCAAATTATGCTTCAATGCGTGGTACTGGACAATTACCGAAAATGGAAGAGGATATGTATGCGATGCCATTGGACGGTCTCTATGCAATTCCTACCGCTGAAGTTCCCCTCACGAATTTCCACCGCGATGAAGTACTCGCAAATGATCAATTACCCGTGAAATATTGCGGTTATTCCGCTTGTTTCAGAAGGGAAGCGGGAAGCTATGGTAAGGATACGAAGGGATTTCTACGCGTGCATCAATTCAATAAAGTTGAACTCGTGAAATTTGTGAAACCTGAAACATCATATGATGAATTGGAATTGCTCGTGACAGATGTGGAAGATGTATTGAATGCACTCGAAATTCCATATCGCGTTCTGCAATTGTGCAGTGGAGACACGAGTTTTTCAAGTGCAAAAACCTATGATCTCGAAGCTTGGTCACCGGCTGAGCAGAAGTGGCTTGAAGTATCAAGTTGTTCAAACTTTGAATCATATCAAGCAAGAAGAGCAAATATCAGATTCAGAAATGATCAGGGCAAACCTGAATTCCTGCATACATTGAATGGCAGTGGTCTTGCCACATCGCGCTTGATGGTTGCTATTCTCGAGCATTATCAAACGGAAGATGGACATATCAATGTACCCAAGGCATTGCAGCCATATTGTCGTTTCGAAAGCATTTAAGAATGTCAGGCGAATCACATAATCCGCTTCTTGATATCTATAGAGATTTGCGTCATGCACAAACTCTTCATACAGCATCAAAAGTGTTTTTGACAGATGGTGAGAAAATCACGCTGACTGTTTTGGAAAGTGAGTTGAGCATCGCATCAATCCTTGTGACCGAAGATTTGTTCTTAAAGCATGAAGTATTGATTAGAAGCAGATTATCCGATGAGCATATTCTCATCATGCCCAAAAAGGAAATGGATGCACTCGTTGGCATTGATCTCCATAGCCCGATGATGTGCATTACGCATACTGCGCCACCATATGATATACACTCATTGAAGAGTCCTGTCATTGCTCTCAATGGCATCGTCAATTCCGACAATGTAGGTGGAATCATTCGAAATGCGATTGGTTTGGGATTTGAATCCATCATAACTGATTCAACCACGAGTTCACCGTATTTGAGAAGATCCGTTCGCGTTTCAATGGGTTCAATTGCATTCGCCAAATGTGGATTTTCACAAAATCTGAAGCAAGATCTCAAACAAATGAAGTCCGAAAAAGGACTAAAAATCATATCTGCAGAGATAAATTCACATTCTAGGTCATTGAATGACTATGTATTTCCACAAGACTTCATTGTGGTATTGGGAAGCGAAGGGAATGGAATTGAAAAGGATATTTTGGCGATTTCTGATGATATTATCCATATTCCTATGGATTCTCGTGTAAAATCTCTGAATGTTTCATCGAGTTCGGCCATCATTTTACATGCTGCGAGACAAAGAAATCAACAATGTGGATAAGCATGTGCAAAATATTTCTTTGTGGAAAACTAGCGATAAGCTATCTTTGCAAGCTCTATTTGAATTCCTTTTTTCATCGAGGATTTGACTGTGGAATCATCCGCCAAAATCACGAAGTCTATACGCGAACAGGATGTACAAGCAAAATGGCATGTAGTTGATGCCGAAGGTTTGACATTGGGTCGTTTGGCATCACAAGTTGCATATTTGATCAGAGGCAAGCATAAGCCTGATTTCACACCCCATGTTGATTGTGGTGATTTTGTGATCGTGCTGAATGCTGCCAAAATTCGCGTGAAAGGCAAGCGTGAAGAACAGAAAGAATATTTCCATTATACCGGTTATCCGGGTGGGGATCGTTTCCGTTCTTTCAAAGATCTTGTGAAGAACAAGCCTGAAGAAGTCATTGAACTTGCAGTCAAGGGCATGCTTCCGAAGAATTCACTAGGTCGTAAAATGGGCAAAAAATTGAAAGTGTATGCAGGTCCTGAGCATCCGCATGCAGCACAGGAGCCCACTGAACTTAAACTTTCATACAGCGCAGAATAAAACGGAGTAATCCATGAAGAATATCACAGCTACCGGACGTCGTAAGACAGCAGTTGCGCAAGTGCGTTTATTGCCAGGTTCCGGTAAGGTTACTGTAAATAAGAGTCCGATCGAGGAGTATTTCCCCGTTGAGGTATATCGTCGCGAGGCATTGCGTCCTTTGGAGACATCGAATCTTGAAGGCAAGTTCGATATTTTCATCAAAGCGACAGGCGGTGGGAAGAGTGGTCAAGCCGGAGCGATTCGTCTCGGTGTGGCACGCGCTTTGGTGGATTTTGATGGCGAACTTCGCCCTCAATTGCATTCAGCAGGATTTCTTACAAGAGATCCAAGAATGGTTGAGCGTAAGAAGTATGGACAAAAGAAAGCTCGTAAGCGCTTCCAGTTCTCAAAACGCTAATCCGACAAGACATTGTTTGCAATGGACCTCACCTCAAATCGTGGCTGAGGTCTTTGCATTCTTCAGGAAAATGGTTCATTCGACCATTTTTACTATTAATCATGCTTTGTGATTGCATTTCCTCGTGGCCTTTCAAGGTTGGAAATACAAAGTGATCAAAGCAGTAGTATAAACCAATACATTAGGAGTTGCCACATGGCAAAGGAAACATCAGTCGAGGCCCTTCTCGAATCAGGTGCCCATTTTGGTCACCTTACCCGCCGTTGGAATCCAAAAATGCGCAAGTTCATTTATACAGAGCGCAATGGAATTCACATCATTGATCTTCGTAAAACAAAAGTATTATTGGACATTGCCTCAGAAGCCGCTCATGATGCTGCAAGTCAAGGTAAGGTTGTGCTTTTCGTTGGTACAAAGAATCAAGCTAAAGAAGCTATTCAAAATGCCGCAAAGCGTTGCGGAGCATATTATGTATCAGAGCGTTGGTTGGGTGGAATGCTTACCAATTTCTCAACCATTCGTAAGTCAATCAAGCGTCTTGCATCGATCGACAAAATGGAAGCTGATGGTACATTTGAAAAATTCACAAAGAAAGAGCGCTTGATGCTCAATCGTGAGCGTGAGCGTTTGCGTCGCGTTTTCGGTGGTATCGAAGAGATGACTCGCATACCTGGTGCAATCTTTGTTGTGGATGTTAAGAAAGAACATATTGCAATTCAAGAAGCAAAAAAACTCGGCATTCCTGTGATTGGAATGGTTGATACCAATTGCGACCCAGATACAGTAAACTATCCAATTCCTGCAAATGATGATTCAATCCGCACGATTGAACTCATTGCAGAAACTCTTGCAGAATCAGTACTTTCCGGTCGTGAGATCGCAAAGCAAAAAGCCTCTGAAGCAGGTGTTTCAGGAGCAGCTGGAAAGGATAACGATTCAGAAGATGATGGCAAAGGTCCACGCAAAATGCGTCCCCGTCGCAGAAAAGATGATGAAGCTCCAAGATCCACAGGTGATGCACCTGCTGAAGCTTAATCATACAATATCAATCATCAATTAAGGAAATAGATACAATGTCAATAACACCACAAATGGTTAAAGACCTGCGCGACAAAACCGGTGCAGGTATGGCTGATTGTAAAAAAGCACTCGATGAAGCACAAGGTGACATGCAAGAAGCAGTTGAGATTCTTCGCAAGCGTGGTGCTGCCTCTGCAGCAAAGCGCGCAGATCGCTCTGCAAATGAAGGTATCGTCATTGCGAAAACATCAGCTGATGGATCAAAGAGCGTTATTCTTGAAGTCAATTGCGAAACTGACTTTGTTGCACGCAATGAAGAATTCGTAAAATATGCTGATGAACTAGCAAATGCATTATTGAATAGCGATGCAAAAGATGAAGAATCTTTGATGGCTATCAATATCGGCGATAAAACTCTCGGTGATCTTCACAATGAAATTCTTGCAAAATTCAGCGAGAAAATTGGTTTGAAGCGCTTTGAAATCATTCAAGCAAATGGATTTGTTGCTGATTATATTCATGCAGGCAATAGACTTGGTGTTCTTCTTGAAACCAATATCAATAATGCTGCAGATGAAGCAAAAGCTCTTCTTCGTGATGTTGCAATGCAAATTGCAGCTATGAATCCTGCTTATGTAAAGCGCGAAGATGTACAAACCGACGCATTGGAAAAAGAGATTGAAATTTACCGCGATAAAGCAATTCAAGAAGGTAAAAATCCTGAGATTGCTGATCGTATCGCAAAAGGACAAATCGAAAAATTCTATCAAGAACAATGCTTGCTTGAGCAAAGCTTTGTGAAGGATAGCAAGAAAACTGTTAAAGACATTCTCGCAGAGATTGGCAAATTGACAGGTGAGTCTGCAAGTGTTATTAGCTTCCGCAGATATTTTCTTGGCGAATAATGTGATTCATTGTCCATGAAATAAGTAGCGGCATGAATTTTTCGTAAATTTATGCCGCTTTTTTTATATCCGTTCAAGGAGAAATCCATGCAAAGTCCGCGCTATAAACGCATACTGCTCAAATTGAGCGGAGAATCTTTAATGGGAGATCAACAATTTGGTCTTTCATCCTCCATTTTGAAACAATATGCCAAGGATGTTGCAAAAGTATATCAACTTGGTGTTGAAATTGGAATTGTGATTGGTGGTGGAAATTTCATTCGTGGTGAACAAGCCGCTCAACAAGGGATTGATAAAGTCTCAGGTGATTATATGGGTATGCTCGCCACGGTTATCAATTGCATAGCGTTTCAACATGCATTGGAAGAAGAAGGATTGCCAACAAGACTACAAACGGCAATTCATATGCAACAAATTGCAGAGCCTTTCATCAAAAGAAGAGCAATCAGACATCTTGAGAAAAAACGAATCGTCCTTTTTGGAGCAGGAACAGGAAATCCTTATTTCACCACAGATTCTGCAGCCGCATTGCGCGCCATAGAAATGGAAGCCGATGTCATTATTAAAGGCACAAGAGTAGATGGTGTATATGATGATGATCCGGAAAAAAATCCTCTTGCAAAACGATATGATTCAGTTTCTTATCAAGAAGTTTTGCTGAAAGGTCTGAAAGTAATGGATGCAACAGCCATTGCATTGTGTCAAGACAATGCATTACCAATTCTCGTGTTCAACATGAATGAACCGGGTAATTTGGAAAAAGTAATTATGGGTGAAAGCATCGCCACAATCGTACAACATTAAATCTATCGAGGATTTTACTATGCCGGTTAATGATATCGTCAAAGAAGCAGGCAATGCAATGGCAAAAGCCGTTGAACATGCCGGTCAACATATCTCAAAAGTTCGCACAGGCAGAGCTTCAGTTACTTTGCTTGACAATGTGAAAGTAGATTATTATGGTACAGCGACTCCTCTTGCTCAAGTTGGAAATTTGTCAGTGCCTGATGCAAGAACAATCTTGATTCAACCATGGGATAAAGGCACTCTTTCAGCTATTGAAAAGGCTATTCTCACATCTGATCTTGGTTTAAATCCTTCAAATGATGGGTCGGTAATCAGAGTTCCGATTCCACCACTCACTGAAGAAAGAAGAAAAGAATTTGTGAAACTCTGCAAAAAATTCGCGGAAGAAGGAAAAGTTGCTGTTCGCAATATACGCCGTGATCATATGGAAGAATTGAAAGTGGCTGAAAAGAAAGAGCACTATTCAGAAGATGACAGAAAACGCGGTGAGGATGAAATTCAAAAATTGACCGATAGATATGTAAAAGACATAGATGCGATCATGGTCAAGAAAGAAAAAGAAATTCTTGAAGATTAATCATCCATGTCAACACAACCGATTCCAATTCCAACACCTGAAAATCCTGAATCCATCAAGGATCAATTCGAGTCATTCGTAAAGCTTGTACAAGTTTTACGACTTGAATGTCCATGGGATCGTAAGCAAACTCATGAATCCATTTCTCACTTGTTCATCGAAGAAGCATATGAAATGATTGATGCGATTGCGACAGGTGATGATGAGGAATTTGCGAAAGAACTCGGTGATCTGTTTCTGCATATTCTCATGCATGCGGTCATTGCAGAACAAAGAGGATCCTTTTCCATCATCGATGTGATGAAGAAAGTGCAATCCAAATTGATTCATCGACATCCTCATGTATTTGGAGATACAAATGCAGAGGATGAAGAAACAGTGCGCAAGAACTGGGAAGAACTCAAAATGCAAGAGGGAAGATCATCAGCATTGGAAGGTGTTCCCAATGCATTGCCAGCTTTGATTCGTGCACAAAGAATACAAGAAAAAGCAGCGAATGTTGGATTCGATTGGGATAATGAATCAGATGTCTGGAATAAAGTAGATGAGGAATTGCAAGAGTTGCGCGTAGAACTGGAACAAGGAAATCCGGAACGCATTACGGATGAATTGGGCGATGTACTATTTTCAATAGTCAATGCCGCAAGATTCCGTTCAATCATCGCTGAAGATGCATTGCAAAAGACATCAAATAAATTCAAAAAACGATTTATGATCATCGAGCAAATGGCTCAGGAACAAGGCAGACAATTAAAAGATATGACCTTGCAAGAGATGGATGATCTCTGGAATGAAGTGAAAGCAAAAGAAAAGGGACTATAAGTCCCTTTTTTTATCGCAAGTCTATAATCTCAGCATCCTTCGGGGGAATGAAAGTAAAATTTGCATCGGTGATCCCACCATTTATTTTCAATGCCTCCAAATCCCACACTTGTTTTTGGTTCCCATCCACGGCAGATATTCTTCTGATTTCCGAGCTTCCTTTCTTTACATAAATCGTGAGTGATTTTATTCCCAATGCAGACTTCCCATTCTTGGGAATCAACTCCAATCCATGATGCGAGATATTTCCAATCAAGAAATCATGAAAATCTTTTGGTTGATAATTATAGAGGAAATTGAATAGCACAATATCAAGTGAACTTGATGGCCTGCTCTTTATTTCATTGATAGTCACATTCTTTCTGGCAGGATGATAATTCCAAACTGTGTGGCCATCGCATATGATTTTTCTGTCACTCAAATCCAATATATATTTCCCTGAACGCATCGCCTTTAGCGTGCCGGTGATTCCTGATATCGGCTCAATGCCCACGAATTTTGCTTCCAGCGAATTCATATTGCCATAACGCTTGCGAAGCTGAGCAAAGAGTTCGTTCTTTTTGTCCTGACTAAAAACTTCATTTGTAAATAGAAGAACCATTCCGGTTAACAGAAAAATCAATTTACTTACCATTCTTCAACTCCGGTTTTGAATTGGGTTCTTTTACCTTCTGCACTTTGCCTTCTTCTCTTCTTCTATCAATCTCTTTTCTGCTCACTATGCCAATATCCCTTAAGGATGGCATGGTCATGATTTCTTTGATGGGAATTGACTCGAGTGGATTCTTCCCAATACTGAGGGTGTTGAGATATTGCAAGGCAGAAATTCCATTCGGTAGTGTTGTAAGTAAATTGCTTTCTATTGACAATTGTGTGAGACTTTTACATTTCCACAATGATGGAGATAATTGTGTCATAGAATTGTAGGATAAATCAAGTTCTCTCAAAATTGAGTTCTCAGGTATGTCATTTGGTAAAGACTTGATTTGATTTTCAGAAAGATTTAAACTTTGAAGTGTGATGAGTGAGAATAATTCTTTTGGTACGGTGGTCAATTGATTGGCGGATAAATCAATTGAAAAGAGAGTTGTGGAATTTTTAATCTCAGAAGGCAATGTTTTGATCTTGTTTTTCGATAATGTCAAATTTCGTAATGCAGGCAATTCCAACAATGCCTTAGGAATGGTTGTCAATCCATTGTTTGAAGCAGAAAATGTTCGCAATAATATTAGCTTTTCAATTCCAGCGGGTAATTCACTTAATCGACTACCATCTATGCCAAGTGAATGCAACTTTTTTAACTGGGACAATTCCGGAAATGAAGTCAATTGTAGATTTGAGATATTTAAATCATTCAATGATTCCAATCCAAGTATTGACTTTGGAATGCTTGTAAGATTCAAATCTGAAATATTTAAAACCTTCAAATTCTGCATCCCTGAAAAGTCCGGGAGTGAACTTATTGGATTGGAAGATATATCTAATAATTCCAATTCAGGTAAACTGTTGATACCGTTTGGAATTGAGGAAATCTTATTATTTGAAATAAGTAGTCTCTTCAACTTTTTCAATGAAGAAATACCATCTGGTATTGTCGGGATTTCATTAAAAGAAAGAGTCAATTCTTCTATGTTCGTACATTTTAGAAGGTCGATGGGAAATTCTGTGAATCTTCTGCGACTGAAATTGATATGAGTGATTTCCTCAGGTTTAAATTTCAAATCTTCCACGCCTTTTGCATCTCTTCTTTTCAATTTTTGGGATTTCTCCGCCTGAGTATTTTCTTGTTGTGCTTGCACAGAAATACATAATGTGAGAAAGATGAAGAATGCCAAGATATAGGATTTCATATGTTCTACTCTTTTTATATTAATTACAATCATTGACAAAATTACCTGATATGCATATCACTTGCTATCGTAAACATTCCTAATTTTGTACATGATTAAAAATGCATTGCACATTCTGACGATATTCATTGTTCTTTCATTGGGTTTTATTTCCTGCAATAATACTCCCCAAGCTCCGGAAGCTGTTCCTGATACAGGAAAGATCAATGATACACTGTATATTCCGCTTCAACCCAATTGGACCGATTTTAATGAGCCGTCTGATATTTTCATAGGTCGTGAACCATTTGTTTATGTGGCCGACACTAAGAATAATCGTATTGTGATGCTCGATATTGCCGGTCGCCGTGTTGGTGTCTCGGGCTTCATCAAAAATCCTATTGCTATCGCTCAGGATGGATTGTTTGATTTACTGATATGTGGTGAACTTGATACTGTATTGCAAGGAAAGACAGTAACGATTGGGGCAATATATCGCATTCATCTCAGTGATGTAAGACATTCAATTGCCAATGCACCTATTCAATGTGTATATACTCAAGCCGGCAGACCTGAAAGAAGGTTTACGGGAATAACGGTCCTCCAAGGTAATGCATATTTGATTTCTAGAACAGGTCCAAGCAATGCCTCACGCTTTGATCCGGATGATGCTGTACTATTGATGAATCCTCAAGATTCTGTCACGAGCAGATTGTCCTCACTTGTTCCTGAAGGCAATGCATTGTATTCAATCGGTTCGATTTCCTCTCTCTCTGTTGCAGCAGATAGATCCCAAGATTTTCTGTTCACGCAGATTTCACCCAATATGCAGTATAAAGTGCAGTGGCTGAGTTATGTTACTGGTGACATAACAGGGTGGTTTCAAAAGTTTAATCCTGCTGATCCTTCGACTTCAGGAAGAGATTTGATTAGTGTAGGTCGCTTTGATAAGCCTGAGGATATCACATATGATGCCTTTGGGAATGTATATGTGATCGATGCAGGCAAAGATTCTGTTCTAAAGTTCACATCCACCGGTAAAGAGATGCATTCTTTTGGTGGCTCAGGCGCAGGCAAATCTCAATTTTCATCACCCTCAGGGATTGCCTGGTTCAATAAAACCCTCTATGTGGCAGACACGAAAAATAATCGGATATGTCGTTTCCGCCTTTCTACTGACCAATAAAAAAAGCCATATGGAATTCCATATGGCTTAATACTTGTGACAAGAATGATTTATTCTTGTTCCATCGTTGCACGATATTGACGACGAGCAGCTTTCATGCGTGAAAGACGCTTCTCTACAGAAGGCTTTATGAAAAAAGCACGCTTTTTGAATTCGCGCAAAACTCCGCTACGCTCATATTTTTTCTTAAAGCGACGAAGTGCTCTGTCGATCGACTCATTGGATTGGATTGTTACGCCTACCATATCTCTTTTCTGGATAAGATGGATAATTTTATTTAACTAAATTTTCAATCAATTTTTTCTCTTTTTGCTTTTCAAATTGAACGATGATCGCAAAACCACCATTGGAAATGATTTCCTTTGAAAGAACAACGCCGAGATCGTCCCATTTCTGATGATAAATAACATCACCTACAGCATATACATCAGATGGGTTGTAAATTTTGGAATCTTCTTTTGAAACCTGTACAATAGCTGCAGTCTTGTCTGATTTTGCCTCAAGAACATCCAAATCAACAAGTTGAGAATGGCGGCTGAGCGTACAACGTGCCCACTGGCGACGGCCTTCCGCAGACTCCATTGGTTCGCCAATAAGCTCATGCTTGGTTTCTTTCATCAAGAAAGGAGAAAAGAGCTTGACATATTTGGCTTTTCTGGCGCGTCTGACTTTTGTAGCCATTTGGAACTCCGTTCACAGACTGAAATTACACAATACAGGGACTGCAAATATACAAAGAAATAGGTTATCCACCAAACTCAACTGATTCTGTATCAATGTGTTGTGATAACAAACCGTAACATTCCCTGATCTTAATATCTCTTGCTCTTGATGAGACAAGGCATATAATGATGGAGATTTTCGAGAACTTTGCCCGTTCCTCGCACAACTGCAGTGAGTGGATCTTCAACAACATGCACGGTGAGCGTTGTTTCCATGGAAAGGCGTTTATCCAAACCTTTTAGCAATGCTCCACCGCCTGATAGCATAATTCCGCGATCATAAATATCTGCGGCCAATTCAGGAGGTGTTCTTTCAAGTAATAATCGAACGCTTTCAACTATTGTTCCAACACATTCACTGAGTGCTTCTCTGATATCGATTGAACTGACCGTGATTGATTGAGGAATACCTGTGATCAAATCACGACCTTTCACTTCGATTTCTACTTCTTGTTCCAATGGATAAGCAGATCCAACTTCGCATTTGATGATTTCAGCGGTTCTCTCACCAATGAGAATATTGTGATTACGCTTAAAATACTGTACAATGCTATTGGTCATTTCATCGCCTGCCATGCGAATGGACTCATCGGTAACGATACCTGAAAGTGCAATTACTGCGATTTCAGTGGTTCCACCACCGATATCAACTATCAAATTTCCTTTTGGCTCATGAACATCAAGCCCGATGCCAATTGCAGCGGCCATTGGCTCTGCTATAAGATGCACTTCCTTAGCACCAGCATGTTCAGCACTGTCTCGCACGGCACGCTTTTCTACTTCGGTAATGCCTGAAGGCACGCATACGACAACGCGTCTGGCAGGTTGCCATGACAAAGAAATTTTCTTGATGAAAGCTCTAAGCATTCCCTCAGCGATTTCAAAATCTGCAATCACGCCGTCCTTCAATGGACGAATGGTACGAATGTCACGATGAGTCTTGCCTACCATTGCTTGTGCTTCATGTCCGATCGCGAGTATATGCTTATTGGTGCGATCGAATGCAACGATTGATGGCTCATTGAGCACCAAACCCTTATCTCTCATCCAAATGAGAGTATTGGCAGTGCCAAGATCAATGGCCACATCTGTTGATAAAAATCCAAAACGCATCATATTCTCACTATACTGATGATGAAGTCATTCACATTCTATGCCCTGAGGCAAATCAATGGAGGACTGCAAAAATACGAATCTAAGGATAGAAAACCAATCTCGGAATCAAGTTTCCGAAATCTTTATAGTGATCTAAGTTTATGATTCAAAATACTTTGCAATCTTTGATCACTCTGCTTTTCGCAATTGCTCCTTTTCGGAGTTAGATGGGCTTTTTTGCTCAAAATGAGGCTCTTTTCCGGAATCCACGACATCTCTGTCAACGATGCAATGATTGATGTCATTACGATCGGGTACATCAAACATGATGGGCAACATGATTTCTTCCACTATTGCTCTCAGACCCCGAGCACCTGTTTTGCGAATCTTGGCTTTTTCAACGATGCCCAATAGAGCATCATTTGTGAATTCCAATCCGCATTGTTCCATCGAGAACAACTTTTGATATTGCTTGATGAGTGCATTCTTGGGTTTTGTGAGTACTTGAAGCATCGCCTCATCGGTCAATGGTTCAAGTGGTGCAATCACAGGAAGTCTTCCAACCAATTCAGGAATGAATCCAAATTTGATGAGGTCTTCTGGCTCCACTCGCGATAGCAAAGCGCTGGTCTCTTCCACATTTTCTTTCATGCTCGCACTGAATCCAATGGTTTTTGCATTGATTCTGCGTGCAATTGTTTTCTCTACCCCATCAAAAGCGCCACCACAGATGAAGAGAATGTTTTTGGTATTTACATATACCAAAGATTGCTCGGGATGTTTTCTTCCACCACGAGGAGGAACACCTGCAACAGTACCTTCAAGCAATTTAAGAAGTGCTTGCTGAACGCCTTCGCCGGATACATCTCGCGTAATGCTTTGTGAATCTGAACGGCGGGCAATTTTATCGATTTCATCGATATACACAATGCCACGCTCTGCACGCTCAACATCATAATCTGCATTCTGCAGAAGATGTACGAGGATGGTCTCAACATCATCACCAACATAACCTGATTCGGTGATTGTGGTTGCATCCGCAACTGCAAAAGGTACATCAAGAATGCGTGCCAAGGTTTTTGCAAGTAGTGTTTTTCCCGTTCCGGTAGGACCAACAAGCAGAATATTGCTTTTCTCAATTTCCACATCATCTTGAGATGGAAGAGCATTGGATGCAATACGCTTATAATGATTATATACAGCAACACTCAAAATGCGCTTTGCTTTATCTTGGTCAATCACATATTCATCAAGCTTTGCTTTGATTTGTGATGGCTTTAATAATGCGGTCTTATGATTCTGATTTTTGTGAGACTTTGTGGAAGGTGCAATGTGCTGATTCAATACATCCATGGATGTGTGAATACAACGATCACAGATATACACTTCATTGCCTGCAATGAGATTCTGGACATCGGCGGCAGGACGACCACAAAATGAACAGTGAATGGAATCTTTGTCTTGCTTTCTTGAACTCATTATGTTCTGTCACGGTATATCAAGAAAAAAAAAGGCGGGACGAAGGTATCGCCCCACCTTTCATGTATTCATGTAGCATTATGATTTGCTTGGCTCTAATGAGCGACGCTCTAAGATCTTATCGATGATACCATATTCAACTGCCTGCTTGGCGCTCATATAATTATCTCGATCAGCATCTTTGAGAATAGTCTTTGTGTCTTTGCCTGTATGCTTACTGATGATTGCATAGAGCATTTCACGAATGCGAAGCATTTCTTTGGTATAGATTTCAATGTCGGTTGCCTGACCTTGAGTACCACCCAATGGTTGATGCATCATAATGCGTGAATTTGGGAGTGCAAATCGCTTTCCTGCTGTTCCCGCACAAAGTAGTACCTGTGCCATTGATGCTGCCATACCAACGCAAATTGTGCTGATATCGGGTCTAACAAATTGCATGGTATCATAAATTGCCATGCCTGCAGTAACGCTTCCACCAGGAGAGTTGATATATATATTGATATCCTTGGTCGGATCTTCACTTTCGAGAAAGAGAAGTTGGGCTACAGTCAAACTTGCAACATTATCATCTATGGGTGTGCCAATGAAAATGATTCTTTCTTTCAAAAGACGAGAATAAATATCATAGGCTCTTTCGCCTCTACTTGTTTGTTCCACTACCATGGGAACGAGTTGATTCATCATAATGATGCTCCGGATGGTGATTATTCACCGGCAGATTTTGACTTGGTTGATTTCTTTTTTGGCTTTTCTTCCTCGTCTTCTGTCTTTTTTGCTTTGGTTGAAGTTTTTGCTTCCTTTGCTTTCCCTTCAGCTTTTGGCTTAGCAGTTTTACTTGCTGTTTTTGCCGGCTTGGCCTTTGACGAAGAAGCTGCCTCTGCAGTGTCCTGCATTTGCTGAACCATGGCTTCCATGTCTTTTTCAGCAAAGTATGCCTGAGGATCTACATCAAGAACGGTTGCCATGGAAATGACTTTATCCAAAACTTTTCTTGCAAGGATTGAACTGAGAAATGCATTGTCTTTCATGAGATATGAAAGAATCTGATTATCATTCATTTGTGTTTGTGAACGATAATATTGCAAATATGGAAGAATGTCTTGCTCTTCAAGAGTGATGCCTTCCTTCTCAATGATTCTGTCACGAATCAATTCCCAACGTGCTGTCTGCTCGGCATAAGGACGGAACATTTCTTCAAAGTCGGACATCTTCAGTTCAGCCGCAGATGGACCTTGTTGTTTTTTGAAATTGTCAAACATTCCATGCATAACTTCATGCACCAATGAATGCGGAACTTGGAAATCATGCTTCGAAGTGATGATGTCCACAATTTGAATTTCCATCTCTTTGCGTGCTTCATCTTCCAACATGCGATTATTATAATCGCGAACACTGTTTTCCAATTCTTCAATAGTTGCAAGACTGCCATTGGAATACTTCTTGACGAATTCTTCATCCAATGCGGCAGGTACTATCTTCTCTGCAGACAAAATTGTCACTTCAAACCTATCAGGATTTTCTTCACCCTGAGTTGCGTCCATGTATGTTGCAGTATCACCAACTTTTTTACCAATCAATGCATCACGAAGGAATCCATCCAAATCGGGATGATCGAGGAAAATTGTATTCTCTTGGGGTTCCAAACCTTCAAGTGGTTCACCAGTTTCATCATCCACTTTCGTGAAACGAATGGTAACATTATGTTTGGCATCACTTACATCATCAGAAGGAATGCTGGTTGCATTCTTGAGTAGAATTTCATCAATGATTTTTTGAACATCTTCATCGGTGACTTTTGCAATCGGCTTCTTGATTTCCAATCCTTCATAAGATGCCAATTCAAATTCAGGAATGATGCTGAAACGAATCACATAAGTCATCGAGCCATTCTCACCCGGCTTGAGATCAAGCAATTCAGGCTGGCCAACAACTTTTATATTATTGTTACGAGTATAATTCTTGAACTCGGAATCTGCCACATCCATCATGCAGTCTTGCTCAATCTGTCTGCCAAATCTCTGCTTAATAATAGATAGTGGAACCTTCCCCTTGCGAAATCCTTTGATTTCTATTGTTGGCTGTGCCTTCTGATAAGCACGCTCAAAGTGAGGAATGAAATCCTCTTGTGTCAATGAAAAACTTACCTCTTGCGTGCAAGCATCAATTGATATGACGGAGATTTCCAAAGAAGTAACCTTGATTATTTCAAAATGCCGGATTCACCGGAAAACATTGTGCGGATGGGGAGGGTCGAACTCCCACGGGTTGCCCCACCAGATCCTAAGTCTGGCGCGTATGCCAATTTCGCCACATCCGCATAGCTGAGTGCTTGTAAACAAGAGCGCAAAAATACAATGTTTTCATCGGTTTATGAAATAATTGTTAACTTGGCAATTCGAGTCGATGTACCGGTATAATTCACCATTTATGACATATTTTGCATTCCTGAGCCATTATGAGCCCCAATAATACCTTCGATGCAATTATTTTGGGTGCCGGTATTTCCGGTATGTCTGCTGCCATGCATTGCATAAAACAGGGAAAAAGTCCTCTGTTGATAGAGTCTACCGCAAATATCGGAGGAAGAGCCCGCTCATTTGAAGATCGTGTTTCAGGGGATATAATTGATAATGGTCAACATGTCATGATGGGTTGTTATGCATCATTCTTTGAATTGATCAAAGAAATAGGAATGATGCACAAGATTCAAAAGCAGAAATATCTTACAATCCCATTTCATTTTACAAATGGCGAAAAAGACCTTCTTTATGCCAAAGGATTTGCCGGACTACATGGACCCATCGGAATGGCACTCGGAATGTTGCGCTTGAATTTTTTGAATGGAAAAGACAAAAGATCCATGGTCTTATTCGCCCTTCGATTAAAACTGGGCATATGTAAACCGGGATCCATGACCGCCATGGAATTTCTTTTGTCAGAAGCACAGTCAGACAGACTTATTGAATTGATATGGACACCCGTGATACTTGCAACCATGAATGGCAAACCCGAAGAGGTATCGGCAAAAGTGTTTGTCACGGTTTTACGACTTGCCTTTTTTGGTTCGGGAGATGCTTCATCGCTCTATATTCCTCAATGTGGTTTATCAGAACTCTTTGAGCCATTTGAAGCATGGATGAATGAGCGTGGTGGAAAGATGTTGCGAAGCTTGGGTGTGAGTACAATCGACATCGAGCATAATCAAGCAAAAGGTGTGACTCTGCAAGACGGAACCAAACTATTTTCTTCAAGTGTGATTACGGCCATACCTCCCCATGCATTGCAAAAGATCATTCCGGATACATTGAGTCATTCATACTTTTCAGAACTCGGCCATATCAACTATTCCCCGATAGTTTCATTATACCTTTGGTTCGACAAAGAATTTCCTGAAATTCAATTGTCTGCAATCATGGATGCAAAAACACAATGGATATTTAAGAAAACAACGAAAATGCAATCCGCAAAATCATTGCTTGCATTGACAATCAGTGCCGGTGATGAGATTGTAGGAAATTCGACGGAAGAAATTGCAAATCTTTGTGCAGAAGAAGTGAGACAATGCTTTCCTGAAATGCGGGATGCAAATGTAATACACTGGAAAGTCATCAAGGAAAAATCGGCTACTGTATTGATAGATCCCGATACAGAAGTTAGAAGACCAAATCAAAAAAGTCCCGTGGATGGACTTGTGATTGCAGGTGATTGGACTAATACAGGTTTACCCGCAACACTTGAGGGCGCAGCTTTAAGTGGTAAGATTGCTGCTTCGCTCATTTAACCACCATAAGCGCCAAAAGAGCGTATGCCGGTATTCCAAATGATGCGAGTGATCAGCCAAGTGAATATGCACCAAGAAAAGCAAATCGCAATATGTAAACCTGCTTGATTAAGTGGCATGAGTCCGGCAGACAAAGCAGCGGGAACATAACTCAAATATTGAAAGGGAAGAAAGGATGAAATGCGAGCAAGCCAATCGGGGAGTAAATCCAATGGTACAAGTGAACCCGAAAGAAACCACATGCTGATATCAAATATCACATGAAATGTCCATGTCTCTTCAAACCAAAAAGCCAAATATGAAATCGCCATCGAAATGAAAAACTTGATGATCATCGCCATACACACAAGTAAAGATGACCAAGCAATTCCTTCCCAGGAAATGTGTGATTGAGTGAAGAATGGAATGAATGGAATGATGATCGAAGTTGAAATAATCACACCTACTCGATCTGCTGTCGCAAGTGCTCCGGAAAATCCCAAGTGTGAAATTGGCTTGATAAGATACTTATTCAAATCACCTTTTCGGATTTCTTCGGATACATTTTTCTCGATTCTCCCTGATCTAATTATGACACCATACAGAGCTGCAAAAATCACATAAAGAAACATGGAATCGGAAGTGTATTGACCGATGATGAGATTATCTCTTCCTGCAAAAACTGAATCCCATAAGAAGTACTGTACACCTATCAATACAATTAGCGACAAAAAACTATTGCTGAAATAATCCATTCGATATTCAAGCAAAGAGGATAAACCGCTACGAAATGCTGCAAGATAGGTATTCATCAAAGTGCTTTTGTGCGCCCACCATCCACAAGCATTGTTATACCCGTGATATATGAGGCATGATCAGATGCAAGAAATATTGCTGCAGACGCAATTTCATGTGGCTCGCCAAGTCTTTTCATTGGCACTTCATCTGCCATAGCTTTTGCAATGTCATCAGTGGATTTCTGCTGCTCTTTGGATTTTCTTTCAATCAATGCTGTGAGTCTGCCGGTTTTTGTTGCTCCCGGTAAAACACTGTTCACAGTGATGCCATATTGTGCAACTTCATTTGAAAGCGTTTTGGACCAAGATGCTGTTGCGGAACGAACTGTATTTGATACACCCAATCCATCAAGAGGTTGTCTTACCGAGGTGGAAATGATATTAATGATTCTTCCGTAATTTCTTTGTTTCATTCCCGGTAAGTAATATTGCGCAATCACATGGGAAGCCATGAGAAGTCTATTGAATGCTTCATGAAAAGCTGAAACTGAAGATTGCTCAATCGTACCCGGTGGCGGACCACCTGAATTATTTATGATGATGTCGATTGGAGTATCACCTAAAGACTCCATCGCGGATTGCACCGCATGCAAATCTGAAAAATCCGCAATGAGTGCTTGATGTTGCTGACCATTCTCTGAAGGCAATCGAGAGATTACTTCTTGCAATGAATCTTGGTTTCTAGCAAATCCAATAACTGTGCAACCGGCTTCAGCGAGCATTATGGCAATTGAGAGTCCAATTCCTTGCGTGCATCCACATACGAGAGCGACTCTTTTGTCGAAACGAATATTCATCTATATAATCCTATCACTTTGCAAGTACGACAAATTGTGTTCTGCGATTGATCGCTCTATTGCGTTCTGAATCATTTGGAGCAACGGGTTGGGACATGCCGAAACCTCTAGCGCGAAGTCTTTTTTCTTCAATTCCTCTTTTGATCATTTCCTGCATTACGGATTTCGCACGAGCATCGGATAATTTTTGATTGAATTCTTCGCCTCCGATATTATCGGTATGACCTTGAATTTCCAATCGTAATTTTGGATATCGCTCCATGAGTTCAGCCAATTCATCAATTCGAATCATTGATTCCTCCCGAACAACTGAAGAGTTGAAATCGAACTGTATGGGATATTTAAAACCATCTGATACATCAAAACCGGGTCCAAGTGGAGCAGTATCATACTCAGCATCGCAGATGACTGTATCGGATGAAAAGTCGAGTCCCATTTTCACTTTATGAATGCCATAATATTCAGGGGCTTTATATGATATCTTATAGAAGTTTCTGAGGCTTCGATAGATATCAAGAAAAATTGCAATCAATTCTTCTTTAGTTTTTGCTCGATAATATTTTCCACCGGTGTATTGTGCGATTTGTCGCATGATTTCATCATTTGGATAACCAAATCCTACAGTGAATATATTGACGCCTTTTGTTTTTGCTGTATCCAAGATCATCTTCAATCTAGTCTTGGAATAATTGTCTTCACCATCAGAAAATACCACAATAACTTTGGGGACGGTATCGGGAATTTCGGTTGTGAATGCCTCCATGGATTTCATGATAGCATCATATAAACCTGAATAATACCCTTGTCCTTCAAGGAAGGTGGATTTAAATTTATTGACAATGATTTCCTTGTCTTTCCACATCGGAACTTTGAGCGTATAATCTTTCGCAAATGTGGAAATGCCAATTCTATCTTGTGGTTGCTTCATGTTCACGAATAACTCGGTGCCCATGGCAATGGCATCCATCACACCGGACATCGATCCACTGAAATCAACACTCAACATAATGGCATAAGGAATGGAATCTGCATCGCCATATTCGCGAACACGAAAACTGTCAATCGTGACATTGGATCTACCGAGTTTTTCTTTCAGGAGATACCAATACTTTTGATCTTTACGATATGGTGGTGCGATATGTGTGATATAGTGACCACTTGTATCAAATACCTTTGCAAATAGTCGGATTTCCTGTGGATAGAATTTTGTTTCAATTCTACTTATTTCCATTTGAATGTCTGATGGCTTCGCGCTATCTATATGCTTCGTGGATGTAAGAAGAAACTGTCTTTTCATCGAATCCGTTACATCGCTTTCCAATTCAAGTGAAGAAAGCGATGCAGCTCTTCGTGAAGTACCACAGGATGAGAAGAGAAATGACCCCAATGCCATGACCAAGAAAAACGAAAAGGCAGGATATCGATTAGATACTGCCTTTTTCTGCTTGTCATGTGATGTATGTTCTATCATCATTTATTCTGCTTTTGGTGGTTGCCAAGAAGGTCGAGTCCATCTGATGAGTTCGATATTTGCATTGCCAACATAGAGTTTCATTTTTGCACGAATTGGCACGCGTGCTTCATCATCTGAAAACCAACCTTCGAATTTTCCTGTAAGGCCATAAATTCCTGTCCAATCTGCCGTGCCATTGAAATACAATGTCTTGACCGGATAACTTGCCGCATCTATTTCAATTACTTCGGGTTTTGCAATGAAATTGATTGATGTCGAAACAGTGTCGTCCATAATGATGGTTGGAACCTTGATGGATTTCTTCGATCTCAACATTTGTCTTGCGAGAAAGTATAAGCTACTTCCATCATTCCATTTTTTTGCTGTTTTCAAAACACGCTTATTGTTGAGTTTATTCGCCTTGTATTTTTCCATTGTAACATTCTGATTGGGATAATCAAAGATGTATTTGTCATACATCCATGAACCATCAGATTCTTTTGTACTTGCCGTAAAATTATGTGAATACTGTACAGAAGGATCAATCCAACTTTCATAAATCGAATGCAGGTCGATGAATGGAATGCCTTTGCGAGAATCAATGTATACCTTTGTGTGATAGACATTCTTTCCATTGAAATCAACATTTTTCAATGTTGTCACTCGGATATTACCGAGAGA
>Ga0209770_10000452_pt1 | contig 22735 bp, 24 predicted proteins | sample LauGreSu1BDMLBDD_2_FD_187572 | JGI IMG/M metagenome (GOLD analysis project Ga0209770, IMG submission 187572) | Freshwater lake microbial communities from Lake Michigan, USA - Su13.BD.MLB.DD (SPAdes) (version 2) | ecosystem: Environmental > Aquatic > Freshwater > Lake | place: Lake Michigan, USA...
AGGTCATCATCTCTGCGCCAGCAACTGATGAGGACATCACAATCGTTATGGGTGTAAACCACACACAGTACGACGGTTCAAAGCACAACATCATTTCAAACGCTTCATGTACAACAAACTGCCTTGCTCCAATGGCAAAGGTCCTTCAGGACAACTGGGGAATTGTTAAGGGCTTGATGACAACAATTCACGCATACACAAATGACCAGGTAATTCTGGACTTCCCACACAAGGATCTTCGTCGATCACGTGCTGCGGCAACAAACATGATTCCTACATCTACAGGTGCGGCAAAGGCGATCTCACTTGTTATGCCAGAGCTCAAGGGCAAGCTAGATGGTTACGCAATGCGCGTTCCAGTCCCAACAGGTTCAGCTACAGATCTAACTGTGGAACTTGCAAAGGAAGCTACAGCTGCCGAGATCAATGCAGCGATGAAGGCTGCGGCAAATGGTCCGCTTAAGGGATTCCTTTCATACACTGAAGATCCAATTGTTTCTTCAGACATCGTGACCGATCCATCATCATGTATCTTCGATGCAGGTTTAACCAAGGTAATTGGTAACCAGGTCAAGATCGTTGGTTGGTATGACAACGAATGGGGTTACTCAAACCGTCTCGTTGACTTGATCGATTACGTTGGCAAAACTCTGTAATGCCAGATCTTTCAACAATTGATGTAGCAGGAAAGCGAGTCTTTCTGCGCTGTGACCTTAATGTTCCTTTGAAAGAAGGAGTCATTAAGGATGACGGACGTATCAAAGCCTCGCTTCCTACTATTCAAGCCTTGCTTGAAAAAGGCGCATCACTTGTTATTGCGGCCCACCTTGGACGTCCCAAGGGTGAAGCTAAGCCAGAACTTTCTTTAGCACCTGTAGCAAAACGTTTGTCCGAACTACTGGGACGTGAAGTCAAATTCACAGGCGAAGTAACTGGTGCGGCGGTAACGGCAGCAGCAGAATCACTCAAGGCTGGCGAGATTCTTCTATTAGAAAACATTCGCTTTAGCGCTGCAGAGACCAGCAAGGAAGAGTCAGAGCGTGCAGCTTTTGCTCAAGAACTTGCTCAACTGGCAGATGTTTATGTGGGTGATGGTTTTGGTGCAGTTCACCGCAAGCACGCATCGGTTTTTGATCTACCTCAACTACTTCCACATGCAGCCGGAAAATTAGTTGCCGCCGAAGTTGAAGTTCTAAAAAAACTGACTCAAAACCCAGAACGCCCTTACGGTGTTGTTCTCGGTGGCGCAAAAGTTTCGGACAAGCTCGGCGTCATTGAAAACTTACTAGGCAAGGTAGATGTGTTAGCTATCGGCGGGGGAATGGTCTTTACATTCCTTAAAGCCCAAGGCAAAGAGATCGGTACTTCACTTGTTGAAGCAGAGATGCTCGATGTTGTTACGGGACTCATTGCGACAGCTGAGAAAAATGGCGTAAAGCTTTTGCTCCCAACCGACATCGTGGTTGCTCCAACATTTTCGGCAGATGCAACTCCTACCTTGGTTTCGGCAGATGCAATTCCGGCAGATCAAATGGGTCTAGATATCGGACCAGTTTCTGCTGCTGCCTTTGCTGCAGAGATCGTAAAGTGCAAGACCCTCTTTTGGAATGGTCCAATGGGCGTCTTTGAATTTCCTAACTTTGCTGCAGGTACCAAAGTTGTTGCTCAAGCATTAACGCAGGTCTCAGGAATTTCCGTTGTTGGCGGGGGAGACTCTGCTGCAGCAGTTCGTGCGTTAGGTTTTGCTGACTCGCAGTTCGGGTACATTTCTACCGGCGGCGGCGCATCACTTGAATATCTAGAGGGCAAGGAACTTCCTGGCCTTACAGCACTTGAATTGATTTAAGAGAAACTGAACATAGGAGCTGACAATGCGTAAACCATTAATGGCAGGAAACTGGAAGATGAACCTCAATCACCTCGAGGCGATCGCAGTTGCTCAAAAGTTGGTTTATGGTCTAGATGACAAGGATTATGACGCGGTTGATGTCGCAGTTATTCCTCCATTTACAGACATCCGTTCAATTCAAACTTTGGTAGACGGAGATCGTTTGCGTCTTCTATACGGCGCGCAAGATCTCTCACCTGAGACAAGTGGAGCATTTACCGGAGACATTTCTGGATCAATGCTTGCCAAGCTTGGCTGCACCTTCGTTGTCATCGGACATTCAGAGCGACGCGCGATTCATCAAGAATCAGATGCGCTCATCAATCGAAAAATTAAAGCAGCGTTAGCAAATGAACTGACACCAATTTTTTGCGTTGGTGAAGAACTTGCTATCCGTGAATCAGGAACGCATGTCAGTCATGTAATCCGACAGATCCGTGCAGGGTTAGAAGGATTTACAAAGCCAGAGCTGAAGAAAATTGTTATCGCTTACGAGCCAGTGTGGGCGATTGGTACTGGAAAGACTGCAACCCCTGAAGATGCTCAAGAAGTGTGTGCGGCAATCCGCGAAGAGGTTGAAAACATTGGATCTCCGGAAATCGCATCAAATATGCGCATCCTTTACGGCGGTTCTGTGAAGTCCTCAAACATTGTCGAAATCATGAAGAAGCCAGATGTCGATGGGGCTTTGATCGGTGGAGCGAGCCTAGACCCCGAGGAATTGGCCAAGATCGTTAAATTCCACGCGGTGACGGAGTAAGCATTACCCCCTTTTGGCGGGTATCCTTACCCTCTACGAACTAGGAGTTTAAGAAAAGTGAAACTAGCTCTCTCAATCGCACTTGTTATTACAAGCATCCTCATGATCCTTTTGGTACTTCTTCACAAAGGTAAGGGAAGCGGACTATCCGATCTATTCGGTGGTGGAGTCTCATCTAACTATGGTGGTTCATCTGTAGTTGAAAAGAACCTCGATCGCATCACAATTGTTGCTGGCGGTCTGTGGTTTGCTCTAGTTGTGGCACTTTCGCTCGTTCTTAAGTAAACATTTTTTAATCCATTAGCAAGTAAAACAAGGGGATACGCATGGCAAGTGCAATTCGCGGAAGTCGTGTTGGCGCAGGCCCAATGGGCGAGGCAGAGCGTGGCGATTCAATCGCTCGCGCCTATGTTTCATATTTTTGCGCAAACGGTCACGAAGTTCGTCCCTCATTTGCAGTAGAAGAAACGGTTGTTATTCCAGCTGAATGGGATTGCCCAAAGTGTGGTTACCCAGCAGGTCGCGATCGCAACAATCCACCTAGCCCTGAGGTAAATGTTCCTTACAAGACTCACCTTGCCTATGTAAAAGAGCGTCGCACAGATGCTGAAGGTGAAAAACTTCTAGAAGAAGCTTTACGCAAGCTACGCGGAGAAGACGACGAATAAAAGGTTAGAGAGATTTAACGGCATCTAGTAATTCAGAGATACCCACTGTTCGATTTGTAAGATTAAATCGAAGTAGTGGGTACTTTCTTGATGCAAGCGCTTTTCCATCACCTAGTGCTTGAGCCGCAACCAAGGTTTTGAATCCGTAGTTTTGTCCTGGAATCCCAATATCTTTATTTACATCTCCGGTAATCTGCAAGAAGACACCATTTTGCTGTCCACCCTTATGAAACTGTCCGGTTGAGTGCAAGAAACGTGGACCCCAACCAAAGGTCACAGGCCGTCCAGACTTATCGGCCAAAATTGCTCGAAGCTCGGCCACTGAAGCATCATCTTTACGATCAAGATAAGCCATGATCGCGATGTAGCCATCAGCTGGAACACTTGCAACTAATTGCGTTAACGCATCAGTTGCGCTGTTTCCAGCACCAAAGATTTCGACCGCCCCATCAGTTAAATCTGCAGTAAAGGTAGGCAGAACACCTTTCCATTCATTCAACAATGCTGATGTTTGTTCTTTAGCTTCAGTCACATTTGGTTGATTAAATGGATCGATTGCAAGGGCTGCACCGACAAGTGCGGTAACCCATTCCCACACAATAAATTGCGATGCTAAATCACCTTCAACTACCAAGTCGGCAGAACCGGAAAATGCGATGCTGAAGGCGTTACCTTCACGGCCATTATGCGAAGTTTCAGCAACAACTGGCAATCGGCCTACTTGGTTCTTGCCCGTTGATTCGGCAACTAATTGTTCGATCCAATCACTTAAGCCAGGCATCCCGGATGCTTCATCGGTGTATGCAACATATTGATGCGATACATACGCCAACAGGTAAGCGATATCGCACATGGTTTGTGACTCAGCAAAGAAGGCTTTCTTAGTATCACTTGCATTGTCTAGCAGCACAGATACATCAACTCCGATTAGTGCTGCTGGCACTAAACCAAAAGGACTGAGGACACTAAATCGTCCACCAACATGGGGATCGGCGTTAACAACGGTGAAACCGCCATCGCGGACTTGCTTATCAAGTGGCGAACCTGGATCTGTAACAAAGACCATGTGATCCACTGGATTAAGTCCTGCATCCTTAAACGCCCCTTCAAAGAGTGCGCGTTGAGATGCGGTTTCTATAGTTGAACCTGATTTAGAACTGACGACAACAACGCTCTTTGCAAGTTCAAACTTCAGTGCATGAGCCACGTAATTCGGATCAGTGGAATCCAGAACAAACAACTTCTTTGAAAATGTTTGGGCAATAACTTCTGGGCCCAGTGAAGATCCACCCATGCCGCATAAAATCACATTGGTCTTGTCTCGATGTTTTGCCGCAAGGGCGTCAAACTGGGGCAGTAAATCTCTAGAACTTTCAGGTAGATCAATCCAGTTCATGCGAATTGAAGCTTCGGCTTGAGCTTCTGGTCCCCAGATCGTGGAATCTTTCACCTTTAATCGTTCATGAAAGGCTTGAAGCGCTGCGTATTCCTTTGATGAGCGATCGATCTTAGATAGTGCCAAACCTTTTATTGAAATCATCCTTGTTGCGCAGCCTTTACATTCTCTAGAAGCTCATCCCAAGCTTGGGCAAACTTTTTAACTCCATCAATCTCTAACTCAGTAGTCACTTGATCGAGTGAAATCCCTAATGCCGAAAGAGACTTCAGTACTTCTACAGCATCTGCGTAATGCGCCGTAATTGTGTTTCCTCGGACTACGCCATGATCAATCACTGCATCTAAGGTTGATTGCGGCATTGTGTTAACGGTATTAGGTGCAATCAATTCGACAACGTAGCGAGTATCGTCATACGCAGGATCTTTGACACCAGTTGATGCCCATAATGGACGCTGTTTGTGTGCACCTTTGCTCGCAAGGGGATTCCAACGGTCAGATCCGAACTTTTCCTCAAAGAGTTGGTAGGCCAAGTGTGCATTTGCGATCGCAGCTTTACCCAACAATTGCGTTGCCTCAGCAGAGCCGTTCTTCTTTAGCAACGCATCAATTGCTGAATCAATTCGACTAATAAAGAAGGATGCAACTGAATGAACCTTAGAAGGATCTTCGCACTGTTCGATGCCCTTCATGTATGCCTCAATAACCTGTCCATATCGCTTTACAGAAAAGATCAGGGTCACGTTGACGCTAATTCCAGAAGCAATCAAGGCGGTAATCGCAGGCAAGCCTTCAAGGGTTGCCGGAACCTTAATCATCAAATTTGGACGATCAATAATTGCCCACAGCTCTTTACCTGCAGCGATTGTTCCTTCAGTGTCATGAGCTAAACGCGGATCGACCTCGATACTGACGCGTCCATCGACACCTTGTGATGCTTCATAAATCGAAGTAAACAAATTGCAGGCTTGGCGAACATCGTCGGTAGTAAGTTTTTTCACTACCTCGTCAACACTCGAACCCTTCATCAAAGCGATATCTGCAGCATATTCGGCAGCGCCACTAATAGCGGCACTGAAAATACTGGGATTTGTTGTCACACCCACAACGCCACTGTTCTTGATACGTGCAGGTAATGCATGTGGCTCAGCTGATGTGATTTTGGCGCGAGATAAATCATCTAACCAAATCGAAGTACCGTTAGCTGAAACTTCCTGAACTGACATTAGATCGCCTTCTTTACTTGTGCTACAACATTTTCAACTGAGAAACCAAACTCCTTGAATAACCGTTTTGCATCAGCAGAAGCTCCATAATGTTCCAGCGAGATAGCCACACCTGAATCACCAATAAGTTCGCGCCAACCTTGTGCGATACCTACTTCGATGCTGATCTTTACAACACCAGGGGAGAGCACAGAGTTTCTGTAGCTTTGATCTTGCTCGGCAAACCATTCAAGACATGGAGCACTTACAACTCGGACATTGATTCCATCAGCAGCTAAGGCTGTCTGAGCATCGATTGCAAGGGAAACTTCGGAACCGGTGGCGATCAGAATGGCCTTTGGATGAGGCAAGTCCTTCAATACATAAGCACCATGTGCAGTTCCAGATGCGGGTTCACATACGGTGCGGTCAAAGACAGGCAAGTTTTGGCGTGACAACAAAATGCCACAGGCACGATCACGTGTGATGATCTTTTTCCATGCCTCTGTAACCTCGTTGGCATCACCTGGACGAATTACATCCAGGCCAGGAATAGCGCGAAGTGCTGCAAAGTGTTCGATCGGTTGATGCGTTGGGCCATCTTCTCCGACGCCAATCGAATCATGTGTCCACACAAAAGTTGCTGGTATCTGCATCAATGCAGCAAGACGAACCGCTGGGCGCATGTAGTCGCTAAACACTGCAAAGGTTCCACCGAATGAACGGGTTAATCCGTGCAAAGTAATTCCATTAAGAATCGACGCCATCGCATGTTCGCGAATACCAAAGTGAATGATTCGACCGTATGGATCTGCACCCTCTATAGAACTACTTGCTGGCAGGAATGAACCGCCACCCTTAATACTCGTGTTATTTGATCCAGCTAAATCTGCTGATCCACCCCAAAATTCTGGCAAGACTGCAGCGATTGCATTGATAACTTCACCGGATGCGGCGCGAGTTGCGACATCTTTGCCAGGAGCAAAAACAGGAAGTTTGGAATCCCAGCCAGCAGGAAGCGAACGTGTTTGCAATCTATCTAGAAGCGTTGCCTTATCTGGGTTACTCGCTTTCCATTGATCAAATTTTGCATTCCATTGCGCACGGGCCTCGGCACCACGTGTTTTAACTAATCGGGCGTGAGTTAAAACATCCGCGGGCATTGCAAAGTGCTCATCGGGATTTAGTCCTAGTGCAACCTTGGTTTGCTTAATCTCTTCTTCACCTAATGCGGAACCATGTGAAGCGGCTGTTCCTCGTGCTTTAGGAGCTGGCCACGCGATAACTGATTTCATGCGAATCAATGAAGGCTTGGAGTTTTCCTTCTTTGCCGCAACCATCGCCGCATCAAGTGCTGCAATATCTACGCTTCCATCACTTGCAGCAGCGACATCAATTACATGCCAACCATAAGCACGGTAGCGCGCTGAAACATCTTCGGTAAATGCGTTATGTGTATCGCCTTCAATTGAGATTCGATTGTCATCGTAAATAACATTGAGATTACCCAGCTCTTGGGTGCCAGCAAGTGAATGCGCTTCAGCGCTCACGCCTTCTTGTAGATCTCCATCTGAACAGATCACCCAAATGGTGTGATCGAAAATTGATTGTTGAGCCGCCGTGTGTGGATCAAGTAATCCACGCTCATATCGCGCCGCCATCGCCATTCCCACAGCGGTTGCTACACCTTGGCCTAATGGACCTGTTGTCATTTCGACTCCGGCGGTGTGACCGTACTCGGGATGGCCAGGAGTCAATGAGCCCCATGTTCTAAAGCTTTCAAGATCTTTCATCTCTAGGCCATATCCACTTAAGTACAGTTGAATATAAAGAGTTAATGATGAGTGACCACAAGAAAGAATGAAACGATCGCGACCAAGCCACTGTGCATCAGATGGATCATGAACTAAGTGGCGTTGAAACAAGTTATAAGCAACTGGTGCCAGAGACATCGCCGTTCCAGGGTGACCATTACCCACCTTTTGCACTGCATCGGCGGCAAGAGCTCTTGCATATGCAACCGCCTGGTCATCGAGTGCGGTCCACCCTGTTAGTGCGCTCATTTACTATCCATTCTCTTTGTAACTGATAACCAAACTCGCCACGATGCGATCCATACCAAAGTTGAACCCGCTAGGTGAAGACCAACCAAAAGTTCTGGTAGATCGTTAAACCATTGCACATAACCAATGAGTCCCTGACACAAAGCGATCACAAGAAAAATCTTCAACCGCTTTTTGGTGTGCTCAGATACTCCGCTCACGACAAAAAATCCAAAGGTAATTCCAAACAAAGCAATAACAACATCTGCGTGCAACCAAGCCATGGTGCGCAGATCAAAAGGCAATCGTGGCGCAGTTGCATCTCCGGCATGCGGACCAGAGCCGGTCACCATTGTTCCTAAGAAAATAACAAAAAACGAGGTAGCTATATGAGCCGTGGCAATCTTTCTTACCAAGGGTGTCGGCTCCTGCTTTTCCAAACTGGCAAATCTCTGGGCGCGAAGTGATGCTGCGCCCGCAATCAGAACAATTGATAACAAGAAGTGAGCGGCGACAGTTGCCGGATGTAAACCAGTGAGCACCGTTATTCCGCCAAGGATGCCTTGTCCTAAAATTCCCAAGACTTGACCCAGTGCAAGACCCCGCAAATATTTTTTACCTGAGGCTAAGACGCTCACAAGAACTGTGATTGCAGCTAAGACAAGAACAAAGGTAAGTAAACGATTTCCAAACTCGATCCAAACCTTTACTTGTTCCTCAACTTGGTATGGCTTGGGGGTATAGGAACCAGGGGTGCACTCCGGCCAGGTCGGACAACCCAAACCCGAACCGGTCAATCGAACCGCACCGCCGGTAACAACGATGGCGGCTTGGGCGAAAAGCAGGAAACCGCTAGCTGGGGATAAAACTCGATTCGCCCGTGCCTGCAATGTCCCCATGGCCGTAGCCTATGACTCCGCCGACCCGCACGCTCCCGAGTGGCTGAACGTGTCGAATTACGACACAATACTGTTGTGAAAATAGCCGCAGGACACCAGGTCGGAGATGACTCCCGTACCCGTGACCTTGTCGCCCGTTCAATTCTGGAAAATGGCCCTTCTACCGCTGCGGTATTAGGTGAGCGCTTAGGTCTGACACCCGCCGGAATTCGCAGACATTTAGATCTACTTGTTGCAGATGGAGTTCTAGAGGCACGTGAGCCTCGTTCATCATCAGTTCGTGGTCGAGGACGTCCATCAAAGGTTTTTGTCATGTCAGATAAAGGTCGCGAAACCTTTGAACATTCATATGATGATCTAGCGGTTGCAGCGCTTAAATTTATGTCAGCTCAATCTGGTGAACATCTTGTTAATGCATTTGCTCAATCACGCGCCGATGACATCGAACGAAAAGCCAGCGTTGCATTGGCTAAGCGTTCGCACAAAGTTGATGCGCTCGCAACTTTCCTTACGGATCAAGGTTATGCGGCAAGTGTCACCGAAAAGCCAATGGGCGAAGAGCTATGCCAGCATCACTGCCCAATCGCACATGTTGCTGCAGAGTTCCCGCAGTTGTGCGAGGCCGAAACAGAGGCGTTATCTAAAGTTCTTGGAACACATGTTCAGCGCTTAGCAACCATTGCTCATGGCGATGGCGTATGTACAACTTTCATCCCCAAAGCACAACCAACAAAAAACCAAAGTTCACCAACAAACACAAGCAAGGGAAAGGTCCGTGCATGACAACAGCACATCCAGAACTCGAAGGCCTAGGCAACTACGAATACGGTTGGTCAGACAAGAGCACGATTGGCGATAACGCTAAGCGTGGTCTCAATGAAGATGTTGTTCGTGACATCTCATCAAAGAAGTCTGAACCACAGTGGATGCTAGATCTTCGCCTTAAGGGTCTTTCCTTGTTTGATAAGAAGCCAATGCCAAATTGGGGTTCAGATCTTTCAGGAATCTTCTTTGACACGATCAAGTACTTCGTGCGCTCAACCGAGAAGCAAGCAACTACATGGGATGACCTTCCTGATGAGATTAAAAATACTTACGATCGTTTGGGTATCCCAGAAGCTGAAAAGCAACGCCTTGTGTCAGGTGTTGCTGCGCAGTACGAGTCAGAGGTTGTCTATCACTCGATCCGCGAAGATCTAGAAGCTCAGGGAGTTATTTTCCTCGATACAGATAGCGCACTGAAGCAGCACCCTGAATTATTCAAGGAGTACTTCGGCACCGTTATTCCAGTTGGAGATAACAAGTTCGCAGCACTTAATACAGCTGTCTGGTCTGGCGGTTCATTTATTTATGTTCCTAAGGGTGTTCATGTAGATATTCCTTTACAGGCATATTTCCGAATTAACACTGAGAACATGGGTCAGTTCGAACGCACCCTGATCATCGCCGATGAGGATTCATACATTCACTATGTAGAAGGCTGCACAGCGCCAATTTACAAGTCAGATTCACTCCACTCTGCAGTTGTTGAAATCATTGTCAAAAAGGGTGCACGCGTTCGTTACACCACAATTCAAAACTGGTCTAACAATGTGTACAACTTGGTAACAAAGCGTGCAACATGCGCCGAAGGTGCAACTATGGAATGGGTTGATGGAAACATCGGTTCAAAGGTAACCATGAAGTACCCAGCGATCTTCTTGATGGGACCTCACGCAAAGGGCGAGACTTTGTCTCTTGCTTTTGCTGGTGAAGGCCAACACCAGGATTCAGGTGCAAAGATGGTTCACGCAGCTCCTTACACATCATCTTCTGTGATTTCTAAATCAGTCGCACGTGGTGGAGGTCGTACTTCTTACCGTGGACTTGTTCAAGTGCAAGAAGGTGCGCATCATTCAAAGAGCACAGTTAAATGCGATGCATTGTTGGTTGACACAATTTCACGTTCAGACACATATCCGTATGTTGATATCCGTGAAGATGATGTTTCGATGGGTCACGAAGCGACCGTTTCAAAGGTAAGCGATGATCAGTTGTTCTACCTGATGTCACGTGGACTAAACGAAGATGAAGCCATGGCAATGATCGTGCGCGGATTCATCGAACCAATCGCACGTGAGCTTCCGATGGAGTACGCATTAGAGCTCAATCGTCTGATTGAACTTCAGATGGAAGGTGCTGTCGGTTAATGTCAGTTTTAACTACTAATTACTTAACTCCGACGGGTCGCGAAGAGGCGTGGCGTTTTACGCCACTCAAGCGTCTTCGCGGTCTACATGATGGAGCCGCGGTTCAATCAGACCGTGAATCTTTAGTTACAAAGGGTGCATTGCCATCCGGAGTTACATTTACTCGCGAAAACTTAGAACCACTTTCTGAATCAGATGATGTCATTATCGAACGTGTCAGGGGAGCGGTTAGTTCCGTTGCCCACCTTGCTATCGCAGCAAATACTGAAGTCGCTGAGCCAATCTTCTTGGGTCGTTCAGCGGGTGCACTTGATAGCGCTGAATTCTCACGTGTACGCATCTCGCTTGGAACTCACGCAGTTGCAACTGTGATCGTTGAAAATACGACTGATACGGTTTTGGCAGAGGATCTCGAGATCTATCTGGCACCGGGTTCAAATCTTAAGTTCGTAACCCTTCAAGAATTTGAATCTAAGTCGGTTTACACAGCTCGTCATCACGCCATAGTTGATAAGGATGCTACTTTCAAATCAATTACTGTCACAGTCGGCGGAGATGTTGTACGAATTCTTCCGACAGTGGTTTTCAAGGCTCCAGGTGCATCTGCAGATCTTCTGGGCGTTTACTTTGCAACTGCAGGACAGTTCTTTGAACACCGTAATCACATTGATCATGCAGTTCCTCACGCTAAATCAAATGTGAACTACAAAGGTGCACTAGCGGGACAGGATGCGCATACAGTCTGGATTGGTGATGTTTTGATTCGTGCTGCTGCCGAAGGCACAGATACTTACGAACTTAACCGCAATCTTTTGCTTTCAGATGGTGCACGTGCTGACTCAGTGCCAAACCTTGAAATCGAAACCGGTGAAATCGTTGGCGCAGGACACGCAAGTACTACAGGGCGCTTTGATGATGAGCAGTTGTTTTATTTGATGTCACGCGGAATCGCGATGGCAGATGCCCGACGTTTAGTGGTTCGAGGCTTCTTCAACGAAATCGTTACTGAGATCGGCAATGAAGAGGTTCAAAATCGAATCATGGATCGCATTGATAATGAACTTGAAAAGGCGGCCCGCAATGGCTGATCTGTCTTTAGACCAAATTGCAGAAGGCAAGCCAGTTCGTATTGAGAAAGATGGCAAAACCATTTGCGTAGCACGTGTGGGGGATGAGGTATTTGCAGTTGCAGATACTTGCACCCACTCAGATGCATCACTGTCCGAAGGCGATGTCACAGGATTCAAAATCGAGTGCTGGCTTCATGGAGCTGAATTCGACCTTCGCACCGGACAAGCGTTAACGCTTCCAGCGAATATTCCACTTGAAACGTATGCAGTATCAATCGACGGAAACGCCGTCACGGTAAAGATTTAGTAACGAGAGAAGAGAGAAAATAATGAGCACACTAGAAATCCGTAATCTGCAGGTCTCGGTCAACACCGATGATGGAATGGTCGAAATCCTTAAGGGAGTAGATCTCACTATCAAATCAGGTGAGACACACGCGATCATGGGCCCCAATGGTTCAGGTAAATCAACTCTTGCTTACTCGATCGCCGGACATCCTAAATACACAATCACAGGTGGATCAGTAACTCTGGATGGTGCAGATGTTCTGGACATGACAGTTGATGAGCGCGCCAAGGCAGGGCTATTTCTTGCAATGCAGTACCCAGTAGAGGTTCCAGGTGTTTCTGTATCGAACTTCCTTCGTACTGCAGCAACGGCTCTACGTGGCGAAGCTCCAAAGCTACGCACATGGGTCGGCGAAGTTAAAGATGCAATGGAAGCACTTAACATGGATCCAGCTTTTGCTACGCGTAATGTAAACGAAGGTTTCTCAGGCGGAGAAAAGAAGCGTCATGAAATCATGCAGCTCGAACTTCTCAAGCCAAAGATGGCGATTCTGGATGAAACAGATTCAGGTCTAGATGTTGATGCGCTTCGAATCGTTTCTGAAGGTGTTAATCGTGCGAAGGCTGCTAACAACCTTGGCGTACTTTTGATCACTCACTACACACGCATTCTGCGTTACATCCAACCTGACTTTGTACACGTATTTGCTAACGGTCGTGTTGTAGAACAAGGCGGACCTGAACTTGCCGAAAAGCTAGAGGCAAACGGTTACGCAGATTATGTGAGCAAGTAAGGACCAATGAGTTTCGACGTCGCGAAGGTACGCAAAGATTTTCCAATCTTTGAACGTACTATTCGCGACGGAAAAAAACTTGTATACCTAGATAGCGGAGCCACCAGTCAAAAACCACTCTCGGTTATTGATGCTGAAAGCAACTTCTACAAGTTCAACAATGCTGCAGTACACCGCGGTGCCCACCAGTTAGCTGAAGAAGCAACGGATGCCTACGAGGGTGCTCGACTTAAAGTCGCTAACTTCTTGGGTGCTAAGGAAGATGAGATTGTCTTCACAAAGAGTGCAACAGAATCCTTAAACCTCATTGCATATGCGATGGGTAATGCCGAACCGGGTTCTCGTTTTGCTCTCACTCCGAAGAATCGCATTGTTGTTACTGAGATGGAGCATCACGCAAACCTGATCCCTTGGCAGCAGCTAGCAGCACGAACAGGTGCATCCTTGTCTTGGTTTGAGGTAAATCCAGAAGGGCGTTTAGACCTTTCTAATATTGATTCAGTCATCACAGAAGGCACAAAGGTTGTGGCTTTGACGCACCAATCAAATGTTTTGGGAACAATCAATCCGCTCGATGCAATTATTAAACGCGCACACGAAGTTGGCGCTGTAGTAGTCCTTGATGCATGTCAATCCGTTCCACATATGCCAATTGATGTAAAACATTTAGGTGTGGATTTCATAACTTTTTCTGGTCATAAAGCAGTTGGACCAACTGGCGTAGGTGTCTTGTGGAGTTCTTTGCTGAATGAACTTCCACCATTTCTCTTCGGTGGTTCAATGATTGAGACAGTAACCATGACATCGGCAACATGGGCACCGGCTCCTCGCAAATTTGAAGCTGGCGTACCCAATATGGCGCAGGCGGTAGGACTCGGTGCTGCAATCGATTACTTAACAAAAATTGGTATGGACGCAATTTTTGAACATGAAGTTGAGCTAACTGGATACTTGATCAAGGGTTTGCTGGCGATACCTGAACTTTCTATCGTAGGTCCCAACAACACAGATTCTCGCGGCGGTTCGGTTTCATTTACTGTAGGTCAGATTCATCCGCACGATCTTGGTCAGTACTTAGACAGCCAAGGGGTCGCGGTTCGCACAGGCCATCACTGTGCCTGGCCATTAACACGAAAACTGGGAGTTCCCGCAACAACTCGTGCTTCGCTGTATTTGTACAATGATGAATCTGATTGCGATGCTTTATTTACGGCAATTGTTGGCGCACAGAAATACTTTGCTTAATGGAGCTAGATAGCCTTTACCAAGAAGTGATTTTGGATCACTATAAGCATCCTCTTAACAAAGGTTTATCCGACACCTATGGCGCACAGGTTCATCACGTTAACCCTAGTTGCGGAGATGAAATAACTCTGAACATCTCCGCCAAGGATGGGGTTATTTCCTCGATCACTTGGGATGGGGTTGGTTGTTCTATCTCACAGGCAAGTGTTTCGATCGCAAGTGATTTGTTGGTCAACAAAAGTTTTAAAGATGCAGATTCAATCCTGCAAGAGTTCACTGAACTCATGCAGAGCAAAGGCACGAAAGAGGGAAATCCAGATGTTTTGGAAGATGCCGTTGCGTTGGCAGGCGTTTCCAAGTTTCCAGCACGCATTAAATGCGCCCTACTGGGGTGGATGGCCTTTAAGGATGCAGCGGTTAGAATTACGACTACAAATAGGGGAGAGTAACCATGGCTACAAGCGTTGATGATGTAACAGAGGCAATGAAGGATGTTGTCGATCCTGAACTCGGTATCAATGTTGTTGATCTCGGTCTGATTTACGATGTAATGGTTGATGAAGCCAATATCGCAATCCTCAATATGACATTAACTTCTGCAGCGTGCCCACTTCAGGATGTAATTGAAGATCAAACACGTGCAGCCCTTGCAGGCATGACTACAGATGTGAAAATCAATTGGGTATGGATGCCGCCTTGGGGCCCAGACAAGATCACCGATGATGGAAGAGATCAGCTGCGCGCTCTTGGCTTTACCGTTTAATCATGTCAATGCATGCAGCGTGGATGACCCACCGCTCAATGACCGCAGATCCTTCAGTGAAGGAGCAAAAGCTTAAGCCAGGAACTGTCAAAAGAATCTTTTCCTTTGCCCGTCCCTACAGAACTAACATCATTGTTTACTTAGCTACGGTTGTAGTTGATGCTGGGTTGGTAGTTGCAACGCCACTTCTTTTGAAGCGACTGATCGATGATGGTGTAATTCCAAAAGATGCTTCGGTCGTCACAAATCTGGCGATTCTGGTCGGGCTGATTGCAATCGCTGATGCGGGTTTCAACATGTTGGGCCGCTACTTTTCTTCACGAATTGGTGAAGGACTTATTTATGATCTTCGCTCTTTGGTCTTTTCTCATGTTCAAAAGCAATCGATTGCATTTTTCACACGTACCCAGACCGGTGCTTTGATTTCCAGAATTAACTCCGATGTCATTGGTGCGCAACAGGCCTTTACTGCGACCTTGTCAGGTGTTGTGAGCAACGTTGTCAGTCTGTTCTTGGTGACAATAACAATGTTGATACTTTCGTGGCAGATAACGATTTTCTCTCTCTTGCTACTGCCAGTGTTTTTGATCCCAACCAAGTGGGTAGGCCGCAGGTTGCAGTCGCTTACCCGTGAATCTTTTGGCGTCAATGCCGAAATGTCGAGCACGATGACTGAGCGCTTCAATGTTTCAGGAGCGATGCTGGTCGCCCTATACGGTGAACCAGCGCGTGAACGTGAATACTTTAGAAGCCGTGCTCGCCGAGTAGCTGACATCGGTATCAAAATGGCGATGCTCAACCGTCTATTTTTTATCGCCCTGACAAGTGTTGCAGCAATTGCAACCGCTTTTGCTTATGGCATTGGTGGCCACTTGGCTATTCAGGGTGGCGTAACCGTCGGAACTCTTTTGGCGATCACGGCCTTACTGGCTCGTTTATACGGCCCATTAACTGCGCTATCAAATGTTCGCATCGATGTAATGACATCCCTAGTTTCATTTGAGCGAGTATTTGAAGTGTTAGACCTTGAACCAATGGTCAAGAACCGCGAGAATGCAAAGGTCTTACAAACAACTCAACCTCGTATCGAGTTTAAAAACGTAAATTTCTCATATCCACGGGCCGAAGAAATTTCACTCGCATCACTCGAATCAGCGGCTAAAGCAGAGACTGTGCAAAGCGGACAAGTTCTCAACAATCTTTCTTTTGTGGCAGCTCCTGGAACTATGACCGCGTTAGTTGGTCCATCTGGGGCTGGAAAAACTACCATTAGTGCTTTGTTGCCGAGACTTTACGATGTTACCGACGGTGCTATTTCTATCGATGGTCATGACATACGTGATCTGACTTTGGAATCACTTCGCGATTCAATCGGCGTAGTAATGCAAGACGCGCATTTATTTCATGAAACCATTGCCGAAAACCTACGCTATGCAAAGCAGGATGCAACCGAAGAAGAAATGATTCAGGCGTGTAAGTCTGCACAGATTTGGACTCTCATCGATTCCTTACCTAATCGTTTCGAAACAATGGTGGGAGAGCGCGGACATCGGCTATCTGGCGGAGAAAAACAGCGCTTAGCCATCGCACGCCTGCTGCTTAAATCTCCATCTGTCGTAATCTTGGATGAAGCTACTGCGCATTTAGATTCGGAAAATGAACAGTTAGTTCATGCAGCGCTACAAACTGCATTAAAGGGACGAACAAGTATTGTCATCGCTCACCGTTTAAGTACGGTGCGGGATGCGGATCAGATTCTGGTGCTAGAAAAGGGATCAATTGTCGAGCGCGGCACACATGATGAACTTGTAGCTAAAGGTGGTCTGTATTCAGATTTGTACAACCGCCAAGATTTAACGGGTGCGGCGAATTAAGATTCGGCCGTAAACAATTAACCCTCCGAAAAAGAGCCACTGAAGGGCATATGCCATGTGCGGTCCGTCGCTCAGCGGTGGTAATTGTGCAGGCACAGCAGGTGTGAGCGAGGGATCAGATCCACTCAATAGATCTATGTAAAACTTTTCTGTATCTAATTGGGATTGTGCATTAAGTTCAGAAACTAATCCTTGCCCATCTCCTGGCAACGCAAAGAATGATCCTCGTGGCAGGGATGAGTCCAAGCGAAATCTGCCGGTAATACTTACATCAACTTCTGGAACCTTAGTTACTTCTGGTGGAGTAGTTGCAGTCGCACCGGCCTGAACCCATCCTCGGTCTACCCAAAACTTTTCTCCCGAATTACTAGTAAACAAAGTTAGTACTTCGTATCCATACTTTCCTTCTGAATAACGATTACGAAGCAAAATTTGCTGATTGGAATCAAAGCGTCCATTTGTGCTCACGCTTTGCCATTCATTGTTGACGGGGTCAGCATCTCTTGCCGAAAGTTCAATGGGGGATTGAGCTATACGTTCTTCAATAACATTATTTCTAGCATGTCTATCAACGCCTCGTGTGTATTGCCAGTTCGCTGCCCAGATACACAAAAGGACCAACCCCAACGCAATGATGGTTTTAAAAAACGACCACGGTTCTTTTGTTTTTATTTCAGAAGACATGAATTAATCGAGGGCTAAAGGTTTGTCTTCTACGATGTCAGATCCTCGGGACACTGTCTCTCGACCGGCGTTTGCGATAACAACTGCAAAGTAAGGAAGGGTTACTGCGCCGGCTAAAGCGAACCAGCGATATGGGCTAGGCAAGATAACGGTCAAAACAAAGCACGCTGTTCGGATCATCATCGAAATGAAGTAGCGCTTTTGTCGGCCAGCTTGGTCACGGGTCAGCGCATTTTGCGCACTCGTGATGTCGAAAATCTTCTTTTCCTTGGCCATGGTTTAAGGGTAGTGCTCCGCCCTTGCCTTCGCCCCTTGGGATCAGGCTCAATTTCTCCTTTTCGGCCCTAACGGGTAATCTTTGCCCCAGACCAGTGGCGTAACAACCACTGCAAGAGGAGTTACCGCTCCCACCTTCATCGCCACTAGTGCGGGCTGGTTTGTCGGATAAGAGATGTATTTCTCTTGCCCTTGCGGTTTTCTTTTGCAGCGCTGTTACACCAAAGCGTTAACGAACCGAAGGAGCACAAAGTCAGCACTGAACCACGCATCAATGATCGAATTCGCACACCCCAAATTCGTCTAATCGGTTACACCGGTGAGCAAGTTGGAGTAGTCGATATCGATACAGCGTTAAAGATGGCCGATGAAGTTGGTCTCGACCTAGTTGAGATCGCACCAGAAGCCAATCCACCTGTTTGCAAGATCATGGACTTCGGAAAGTACAAGTACGAAGTTGCACAGAAGGCACGGGAAGCGCGACAGAACCAGACCCACATTGTGGTGAAGGAAGTGCGGTTGACACCAAAGATCGAAAACCATGATTACGAAACAAAGCGTAGTCAGGTTGAGAAGTTTCTTAAGGGTGGCGACAAGGTCAAGGTGACTATGAAGTTCCGCGGACGCGAACAAACGCGACCTGAGTTGGGTTACAAGATGTTGCAACGTCTTGCAGAAGATATTGCAGCGGTTGGTTTTGTTGAGTTTGCTCCTAAGCAAGAGGGACGAAACATGACCATGGTTCTAGGACCAACGAAGAAAAAGACAGAAGCAGTTGCAGAAGCAAAGGCAGCACGCAAGGCGAAAGCCAATGCAGCTGCAGAGACTACGGATGGAGCTTAAGAAGATGCCAAAGATGAAAACACACAGTGGTGCGAAGAAGACATTCCGCATCACAGGTTCAGGAAAGGTTATGCACGAGCGCGCTGGAAAGCGCCACTTGCTCGAGCACAAATCTTCACGAGTCACACGTCGTCTATCGACAGAATCGGCTGCAAAGCCAACTGTCGCAGTAACCGCCAAGCGCATGCTTGGTTTGAAGTAAGGAGCCGGTTAAATGAGAGTAAAGCGCGGAGTACACGCAGCTAAGAAGCGTCGCACAACTCTTGAACGTGCCAGCGGATACCGCGGACAACGTTCACGTCTTTTCACAAAGGCGAAGGAGCAAGTTACGCACTCAATGGTTTATGCATTTAATGACCGTAAAGACAAGAAGGGCGATTTCCGTCGCCTGTGGATCCAGCGCATTAACGCAGGTTGCCGCGAGCACGGTCTTACATACAACCGTTTCATCCAGGGCCTTAAGGCTTCAGGTGTTGAGGTTGATCGTCGCGTTCTTTCAGATCTTGCGACAAATGATCCTGCAACATTCAAGACTCTTGTTGATGTAGCTCGCAAGAGCCTTGCAGCACTCTAAGTTCCAATAATGATTGAGAGCCTTAACTCGCCACATATTGCGCGAGTTAAGGCTCTTATTGGTTCTAGGGGAGTCAAAGAAAGAAAGAATGCCGGGCAGTTTGTTGCAGAAGGTTTGCAATGCGCACGAGAGGCATTAGTTGCCGAGAGTGGCCCAAGAATTGAAACGCTTTACTTAACCGCAAATGGTCGCAATAAAGTTGAAGAGTTCACGGATCTATTGCAATTCAATACCGTTGATGTCAGCGATGAAGTAATGAAGCACATGTCAGAGACCATTACCCCTCAGGGAATCATCGCCATCTGCACAATCCCCGTTAAACAACTAGATTCCATCGCACTTAATGGATCTCGAAGATTTATTTATCTATCCGAGGTACAAGATCCTGGTAACGCCGGAACAATTCTGCGTTCAGCTGATGCTTTTGGTATGGATGCTGTCATCACTTCACCAGGTAGCGTTGACATGTACTCACCGAAGGTTGTGCGAAGTACCGCTGGTTCCCTGTGGCATATACCTGTTTTTGAATCCATTGCTTTGGAAGAGTTAGTCGGTCGCGGAGTTCGTGGGTTTTCATTAGGAGCTTCCGGAAGTAAGAGTTTGAACGATTACGTTTCGACTGGTGACACCGTTGCGATCTTCGGTAATGAATCTAGAGGACTTTCTACTAGCGAGAATCTCAGTAGCATCGAGAGTGTAAATATCCCGATGCCAGGCAATGCAGAAAGCCTCAATTTGTCTGCAGCAGCCTCGATTGTTATGTATCACCTATCAAATATCCCGCGTTAAAAAGGCTGTTCCCGATAGAGTTCTCCCTATGCGCGTTGAGGAGATTTCATCCTGGGTTGAAGATGCCCGAAAGGCTTTCGCCTCCGCCTCTGATTTAGAGTCACTCAAGACCGCCCGTTTGGCCCATGCCGGAGATAAATCACCAATCGCTCTTGCCTCACGTGGCCTTGGCGCATTGTCTCCTGAAGATAAAGCATCATTCGGAAAAGTAATCGGCGATGCAAAAGCCGCAATTGCTCAAGCACTTGCCGAGGCAACGACAGCGCTAGAAGCAGAGCGCGATCGAAGAGTATTGCTCGAAGAAGTTGTGGACATTACATTGCCGGTTAATCGTGCGCATCGTGGTGGCTTGCATCCGATCTCAATCATAAAAAATGAAGTTTCTGATTTCTTCATAGAACAAGGTTTTGCAGTAGAAGAAGGTCCTGAACTTGAATCGGGTTGGTTGAACTTCGACGCGCTCAATATTCCGGCAGATCATCCTGCTCGAACAATGCAGGACACCTTCTTTATCGAACCAATTGAATCAGGAATGGTCTTGCGTACACATACATCTCCGGTGCAAATCCGCACGATGCTCACACAGCAACCTCCTATTTATGTTGTGTGTCCAGGACGTACATTCCGCGCAGATGAATTAGATGCAACGCATAGCCCAGTTTTCCATCAAGTAGAAGGCCTTGTCATTGATAAGGGAATCACCATGGCGCATCTCAAGGGCACTCTTGATAACTTTGCGCGGCACATGTTTGGCCCTGATGTAACAACACGACTTCGTCCATCCTTCTTCCCATTTACCGAGCCAAGTGCTGAAGTAGATATCTTCTTCAACAACCGATGGATCGAATGGGGCGGTTGCGGGATGGTTAATCCAAAGGTCCTTGCGACCTGCGGAATCGACACCGATGTTTATAGTGGCTTTGCTTTTGGAATGGGTCTTGAACGAACACTTATGGTTCGCCATGGAATTACCGACATGCATGACATTGTTGAAGGCGATTTACGTTTTACACGTCAGTTTGGAGTTGGCCTGTAATGCGCGCCCCTTTATCGTGGATCAAAGAGTTTGTGGATATTCCTGCTTCAGTCACAGCTGAACAGATCTCTGATGGACTTATTCGGGTTGGCTTTGAAGTTGAAGAGATCATCAAGCAAGGCGCTGATTTAACTGGACCCTTGAAGTTCGCAAAGGTGCTTTCGATCGAAGAGATCACCGAATTCAAGAAGCCTATTCGCTACGTTGGCCTTGATTGTGGCGAAGCCGAAACTCGTTACGTAATTTGCGGAGCGACCAACTTTGCAGTGGGGGACCTAATAGTTGCGGCCCTTCCTGGTGCGGTTCTTCCTGGCGATTTCAAAATTGGTGCCAGAGAAACTTACGGCAAAACTTCTAACGGCATGATTTGTTCAGCCCGTGAACTCGGAATCAGTGATGATCATGAGGGCATCATGGTTTTTGCCGAAAGTGAAGTCACAATTGGTGCTGATGCGATTGAGGCTTTGCAGATTAATGATGTGATCTTTGATGTAGCGGTCAATCCTGATCGTGGTTATGCGTTAAGTATTCGCGGAATTGCTCGCGAAGTTGCTGGTTCACTCGATCTAAAGTTCACAGATCCAGTTGATGCTTTGCGCGAATTAAAGTTCGAGGACACAGGTAAAGGCGTAACTGCCAAGATTGGTGAGAAATCATCGGCTTCAGTGTTTTATCTACGTACGCTTTCAAATTTTGATCAAAAAGCTTCAACTCCGATTTGGATGCGCCGGCGTATTGAGAAAATGGGAATGCGCTCCATATCTTTAGTTGTAGATGTAACAAACTATGTAATGCTCGAACTTGGGCAGCCGCTGCACGCCTTTGATGCCGCAAAGATCAAGGGTGGACTTACGATCAAACGTGCAGGTAAGGCGCAAAAGTTTAAAACTCTAGATGGAGTAGAGCGCACATTAGATCCTGAAGATTTAATGGTGAGTGATGATGAGCAGCCATTAGCTTTGGCCGGAACAATGGGCGGTCTCTCATCAGAGATCACTGAGACGACCACAGAGATTGCTCTAGAAGCGGTTCACTTCTGTGAGGTCTGCATTGCTAAGAACTCACGTCGCCACAAACTCTCTTCCGAGGCGTCGCGTCGTTTAGAGCGAAGTGTTGATCCTTCATTGGCCGAATTCGCATCAGCGCGTTTTGTTCAACTACTTACGGCACATAGTTCAGCCAAGCATGTGGCAACAGCGGTTGATGGCGAGCCGATCTATGCACCATTAGTAACTATTGATCCTTACTATGTTTCAAAGACTCTGGGTTTTGATGTACCACCTGCAAAGGTTGCCGAACTTCTACGTGTAATTGGTTGCGATGTAGATGAGAAGAGCTTCACCATTGATCCTCCATCGTGGCGTGCGGATTTACTAACGGCAGCGGATTTCACCGAAGAAGTCGCCCGCATGATTGGCTACGACAAGATTCCATCCATTTTGCCTCCGCGTC
>Ga0209770_10000453_pt1 | contig 22619 bp, 13 predicted proteins | sample LauGreSu1BDMLBDD_2_FD_187572 | JGI IMG/M metagenome (GOLD analysis project Ga0209770, IMG submission 187572) | Freshwater lake microbial communities from Lake Michigan, USA - Su13.BD.MLB.DD (SPAdes) (version 2) | ecosystem: Environmental > Aquatic > Freshwater > Lake | place: Lake Michigan, USA...
ACGAGCGTCGCGTCGAAGACCGTCTCCGCGCGCCGCCGCGACGCGTGGCCCATCGCCGCACGCCGCGCCGGATCGCGCGCGAGCGCGAGACATGCATCGGCGAGCGCACGCGAGTCGCGCGTCGGCACCAGCACGCCGTTCACGCCGGGCTCGACCGTCTCACGGCATCCCGGCGCGTCGGTCGTCACGATCGCGCGGCCGGTGGCCATCGCCTCGAGCACGCTCTTCGGCGTTCCCTCGCGGTAGGAGGGCAGCACGAAGACGCTCGCCGCCGCGAGCTCGCCGCGGACATCGTCGAGCCGGCCCGCGTGCTCGATGCAGCCCTCGCGGATCCACGCGTCGAGCTCGGCACGCCGTATCGCGGCGGGATTCGCATCGATCCACCCGACAAGCCGGAAGCGCGCCGCGGGCTCGGCGCGTCGGACGATCCGGGCGGCTTCGACGAACTCGCGGATCCCCTTGTCCGCAAGGAAGCGCGCGACCATGAGGAAGACCGGCGCGCCCGCGGGCTGCGGCCGCTCCGCGAAGGCCGCGAGATCCACGCCCGACCCCGCGCACCGGCGGACATCGCAGCCCGCGCGCAGGAGTCCGCGACGCTCGAACTCCGCGAAGTCGTCGCCGTTCTGAAAGAAGACCGTCGTCGCCGCGCGCATCGACCGTCGATAGAGCCCGGTCGCTGCGAGCCGCAGCAGGCGCGCCCGCAGCGACCGCGCGATGAACGCGTGGCCGAGGCCGGTGATCATCGCGACGCGCCGCGGCACCGAGCAGGCGCGCGCGGCGGGAATCGCGTGGAAGACGGGCTTCGGGTTCGACGCGAACACCCCGTGGGGCCGCAGCGCGTCGAACAGCGCGCGGAAGTGCGCGCGCGTGGCGCGTTCGCGCAGCGGGTTCACGCCCGTCCGGTCGAGCGGCGAGAACACGCAGTCGGCGCCGAGGGCCCGGATCTCCGCCTCGACCACCTCCGGTCCGCGCTCTGCGGGCCTCGGCGTCGAGACCGTCACCGCATGCCCGCGGGACACCAGCGCGCGCACGAGCGGGCCGCGGAACTGCACGACCGTGTCGCCGATTCCGTTGACGATGACGAAACGCCGCGGCTCCCGCGCCATGGGCGCCACTGTAGGCGATCAGCGCGCCCGTGCCGCGACCGCGACGGGCTCGCGCCGAGCGGCCGGCAGGGTGCGCCGCTGCGTTCGGCGCTCCGCGACGATCTCGCGGTAGAGCTCGGAGTACTGCTCGGCGATCGCCTCGATCGCGTAGCGCTCGCGGATCCGCTCGCGCGCGGCCCGACCCATCGCCGCGCGCGATCCGGGCTCGTGGCGGGCGAGGCGAACGATCTCGTCCGCGAGCCGATCTCCGTCCCCGCACGGGACCACGATGCCTGCGTCGCCGATCACGTCGGCGGTGTCGCCCGAGTCGGTGCCGATGACCGGAAGCCCGGTCGCCATCGCCTCGCCGACCGAGTTCGGGCAGCCCTCGGTCGCGCTCGACGAGACGAGCGCATCGAGCCCGGCCATGATCGACGGGACATCCTCCCGCTCGCCGAGCAGATGGAGCCTTCCCTTCAGCGGACCGCGCATCGCGGCGCGGCAGCGCTCGTGCGACCTGGTGCCGCGGCCGGCGCAGACGAAGACGAGCGACGGGTCCTGCTCGGCCGCGCGTTCGGCGGCCCGGAAGAACAGGTCGTGGTCCTTGCTCGGATGCACGCGCGCGACGATGCCGACCACGAACCTCGACGCATCGACGCCCAGCTCGGCCCGGAACGCCGCGCGCGCCGCTGCATCGGGCCGAAACGCCTCCGACTCGAAGCCGTTCGGGATCACCACGCTCCGCCGGTTCAGGTACCCGATCGCGGCATGCTGCTCCCTGCTCACGCGCGAGTTGTTGACCAGCGCGTCGGCGTGCGGGGCGAGCACCCGTCCGGACCGGATCACGGCCTGGGTCAGGTACCGCTCCTTCGAGATGTCGTAGAGCGACTGGCGGATGTTCCACACCACGCCCGTCTGCCGCGGCAGCCACGGCCGCGCGAGGCTCGCCGCCACGTTCGGGTGGTACATCCACGACTGGATGATGTCGGGCCGCGCGTCGCGCAGCATCGAGATCAGGCGCCGCAGCGCGCGCGGGCTCACCTCGCCGCGGCGGAGGGCCAGGCTGCGCACCTCCACGCCCATCTCGGCGAGGGCGCCCCGCAGGGGGCCGTCGTCGACAAGCGTCAGCACCATCGGCTCGAACTCTCTGCGGTCCATCGCGCGGAGCAGCTTGACGAGCATGCGCTCGGCGCCCCCGACGGCGAGAGTGGTGATGAAGTGCACGACGCGCACGGCGAATCCCGCCATGAGTCTAACGCCCGCCCGCACGCGCCTCAAACGCGTTCGTGACCCTGCCGGACCGCGGCTCCGAAATCCCGTACCCTCCACGGGGAAGCGCCGGAGCCTCCCCTCGTGCACGCACTCGCCTTCATCAAGATCCTCCGGTCCGTGCTCGGCCGCCACGCCGAGCTGACCTACGAGCTCTCGCGGCGGGAGATCGCCGAGCGGTACGCCGGCAGCGCGCTTGGCGCCGTGTGGGCGGTCATCACCCCACTTGTGACGATGGCCGTGTATGTCGGGCTGTTCGCGTTCGTGTTCCCCGTGCGGCTCGGCGTCGACGGCTCGCCGTGGGAGGGCGCGGCCCTCATCCTCGCCGGCCTCGTGCCCTGGCTCGCGTTCGTCGATGTGGCGACGCGCGCGCCGATGGTGTTCGTCGCGCAGCGCTCGCTCGTGCGACAGGTCGTCTTTCCGATCGAGGTGCTTCCCGCGCGCGCGGTCGCCGCGTCGCTTGTTCCGTGGGCGGTCGGGACCGCGGTCTCGCTGGCGGTCGCGCTCCTCGCGGGCGGTCCCAAGGCGACGATGCTGCTGCTGCCGCTGCTCTGGCTGCTCCAGGGCGCCGCGATGTTCGGCACCTGCCTCCTCGTCGCGAGCGTCGGCGCCGGCATGCGCGATCTCAGGGAGGTCGTTGCGATCGTCGCGAACCTGGGGCTCTACGCGGGACCCATGCTCCTGCTTCCGCCGACGATCGCGTCGCTGCCGGCGCCCGCCCAGTGGCTCATCGCGCTGAATCCGTTCAGCCACATGGCCTGGTGCTACCACGACGCGGTCGTCCTCGGCGAGTTCGCGCACCCTGTGTCGTGGCTGGCCTTCCCGGCGTTCGCGATCGCGGCGCTCGCCGCGGGCGCCGCCGTGTTCGACCGGCTCCGCTTCGCGATCGCGGAGGTGCTCTGATGGACTTCGCGCTGCGCGCCCGCTCGCTGTACAAGTCGTTCCACATCTACCGGCGCTCGCGGGACATCGTCCGCGAGTTTCTCACGCGCCGCGTGCTGCACACGGACTTCGCCGCGCTGACCGATGTGTCCTTCGAGATCCCGCGCGGCGAGATCGTCGGCATCCTCGGCCGCAACGGCGCCGGCAAGAGCACGCTCCTCAAGCTCATCGCGGGCACGCTCGAACCCTCGTCGGGCGCATGCGAGGTGCGCGGTCGGCTCAGCGCGATCCTCGAGCTCGGGACGGGATTCCACGCCGACTACAGCGGGCGCGAGAACGCGTATCTCGGCGCGATCTGCCTCGGAATGTCGCGTCGGGACGCGCGGGCGCGGCTCGATTCGATCCTCGCGTTCGCCGAGATCGGCGACTTCGTGGACCGGCCGTTCCGCACCTACTCCTCGGGCATGCAGGCCCGGCTGACCTTCGCGACCGCCGTGGCGGCGACCCCCGAGGTGCTGATCGTCGACGAGGCGCTCTCCGTCGGCGACGCGCGCTTCCAGCTCCGGTGCTTCGACCGCATCCGGGAGATGCGCGACCAGGGCTGCACGATCCTCTTCGTCTCGCACTCGATGGAGCAGGTGACGAACCTCTGCGATCGCGCGCTGCTCCTCGAGCGGGGACGACTCGTCTCCGACGGCGATCCTGCGGAGGTCACGCGCGCCTACCACCGGCTGCTCTTCGGCGCGAGCGACCGGCCGGCAGCTGCGGGCGGCGTCGCGCCGTCCGCAGGCCCTGAACGGGTCGAAAGCGAGGGCTGGCGGATGGGCCCCGCGGTGCTCGTGGACAGTTCCGGCACGCCGGTCGAGACGCTCGAGCCACGCGGCCAGTACGAGATCCGCTTCATCGCCGAGGGCGGCATCGATGTGCCGGATCTGTGCGTGGCGCTCCATGTCCGCAACCGGCAGGGAACCGTCGTCTACGGAATCGACCCGCGCACGACGCTTGGCGCGGGCTTCGGGGTGCGCGCCGGCGAGCGGCTCGGGATCCGGATCCGCTTCACCTGCCACTTCGGCGGCAGCTGCTTCTTCGCAAGCTACGGGCTCGTCCGGAGCGACGGAACGGCGCTCGACTTCCGCCACGACGCGCTCGAACTCCGCGTGGCCGCCGACCAGAGGCTCCAGCACGCCTCGATCGTCGACATCGACGCGAGCGTCTCCTGCGAGCGCGTTCAGCGCGCATAGAGCGCGTGCATGCCGTCCGCCATCGCGTCGATCGAGAATCGCCGCCGCACGAACTCGGCCGCCGCGGACGCCATCCGCCCGCGCTCCTCGCCGTCGGCGAGCAGCCGCACGACCGCTCCGACGAGCCCGTCCAGGTCGTCCTGATCGACAAGCAGGCCGGTGCGTCCGTCGTCGACCGCGTCCGGAACGCCGCCGACGCGGGGCGCGACCACCGGTGTCCCGGCAAGCTGCGACTCGAGCAGGATGTTGGGAGTGCCCTCGACGCGCGAGGTCAGTAGCGTGAGGTCCGCCGCCGCGAGGATCGCGGGGACATCGTGCCGGCGACCGAGGATCGCGAACCGGTCGCCAAGCGGCCGAACGGCCTCGCGGACTTCGCTCGCGAGCGGGCCGTCCCCGGCGAGCGCGAAGCGCACCCCGGGAACCTCCGCGCACACGCGCCGGGCGACCGCCGCGAAGAGCAGGGGGCGCTTCTCCTCCGAGAGCCTGAGGACGCCGCAGACGAGCGGTCCGCCATCCGGCGCCAGCTCGCGCCGGACACGCGCAACCGTCTCTGGACTCGAGGCGACGCCACCATCGGCGTCCACCCCGTTGAGGACGACGCGGATCCGCGCCGGCGGGAGGCCGATCCACTCCGCGTAGCTCGCAGCGCCCTCCCTGGAATTGGCGACGAACCGCACGCGCTCGTCCGCCGCCAGCGCCCGGTACCACGCGAGCATCCAGCCGCGATGGAGCAGCGGGAAGTGCGTCGGGTTCAGCGAGCGCAGTGAGATCACGACACGCGGCACCCCGACCGCCAGCGCGGCGATGCCGGCGGTGATGTTCGCGTGGTCGAGCCACGCATGCACCACCTCGGGTTGCGTGCGAAGGAACTCGCCCGCGAGATCGATCACATCCGGCCGGAGGACGGCCGGCACCGACCGCAGTCGGCGTCGCAGCGACGCGTCCTGCCGGATCCGAGCCACCGCGCCGGCCTCGGTCTCCGCACCCATCGCGCGCACGGGGACGCGCATCGCGTCGAGCCGCGGCAGGTGGTGTGCATGCACGCCCTCGCAGCGGTTCAGCGACACGAGCGTGTGATCCGCCAGCCCCCTTCGCGCCGACTCCGCGAGGTAGAGCGCAAGCTGCCGCTCGGCGCCACCCGCCGCAAGGCTCCCGATCACCGACACGACGCGCGGTGGCCCCGGACGGACCCACGATCGCTCGATCGGAGCGTCCAGCACGGAGGCGGCGGCCGTCGCGTCGATCGCGGGCGCATCCGCCACGCGTCGGGCCAGGTCCATCAGCTCCGGCCGCACGATCCGCGCCGCCCGGCGCGCCCCGGCCGTCGCCACTCGGAGCCCGAGCGACATCGCGCGCCTCGACAGCGGTTCGGATCGGAGGAACTCGTTGGCGTAGCGTCCCATCACTTCGTCCCGGCAGGCCTTCATCGCGACCGGCGCGGAGGATACGCATTCATCCGAACGCACCGTGCGCCGCGAAACTCGCCCCCGGTCGCGAATCGACTGAACCCGCCCTCCCGCGTTCGGCGTAGCCAAGCGCCGCCGGGGGCTCCCCTGAGCCTCCTCGGAAGTGCGTTTCGTCAAGCGTCGCTCCGCCTTCGGCCGATGACCCGCGGACGGGTATCTCCGTCCCCTATCAGGAGTTTTCATTCGCCATGTTCCATCGAACCCACCTCTGGCTTGTCGTTCCGACCACCGCACTGATCGCCACGGCACCGACCTTCGGCGCCAACGGCTTCGTTGCGGCCTGGGGCAAGAACACGGACGGGCAGACGACCTTGCCGAACGACCTGGGCAAGGTCACGCAAGTCGATGGCGGAGATACATTTACGATCGCACTTCGCACCGACGGCACCATCCGGGTGTGGGGCGGGAACGCGCAGGGCCAGCGCGATGTGCCCTCCGACATCACCGCGGCGACCTGGATCGCGGCGGGCGCACAGCACGCGCTCGCCGTGCGTGATGACGGCACGGTCCGAGCCTGGGGCGACAATACCGACGGACAGAGCACCGTCCCCTCCGACCTCGGCTCCGTCACGGCGGTCTCGGGCGGCACGCTGCACTCGATGGCACTCACGGCCGCGGAGTCGGTTCGCTGCTGGGGCGCCAACGCCGACGGCCAGTGCACCGTCCCGGTCGGCCTCAGCACCGCGAAGGCGATCTCCGCCGGCGGATACCACTCGATCGCGATCAAGAGCGACGACACGGTCGTCTGCTGGGGTCGCAACGGCGACGGCCAGTCGACCGTGCCAGTCGACCTCACGACGGTCCGGGTTGCCGCGGGCGGAGGCTCGCACACGGCAGTCGTGACCACGACGGGCGATGTCCGCTGCTGGGGCTCGAATGCCGCCGGCCAGCTCGATGTTCCGGCTGGTCTCACCGATGTCATCTCGGTCGCCGCGGGCGACGCCCACACCGTCGCCCTCAAGCGCGACGGCACCGTCCTCGCCTGGGGTGAGGACGCCGACGGGCAGTCCACCGTGCCGCTGCTCGATCCGCTCACCGCCGTCGCCGCGGGCGCCTCGCACTCGCTCGGCATCGAGGCCAACGGACTCGACTGCGACGAGGACGGCACGCCGGACGAGCTCCAGATCCGCGACGACCCCACCCTCGACTGCACGGGCGATGGCAACATCGACAGCTGCACCGACGAGGTGCTCGAGCGCGTCTCGAACACCGTCGCCCCGTTCGGCGCCGGCAGCACGGCGACGATCACGATCAACAACAGCCCCACCCCGATGTTCCCGGTCGAGATCGAGATCGAGGTGCGTGGAGACCTCGGCAGCAGCCTCGAGTACCTCACCCTCGAGATCAACGACACCGAGTTTGACTATGTGCTGAACGCGGGCGGCCTCGAGTGCCCGACCGACACGCAGGTCGCGCGGCTCTGGCTGCCGGTGGACCGCTACCTCGAGCTCCTGAACGACGACCGGCAGGCTGTGATCACGATGCGCGCCAGCAGCGCCGTGAGCACCTCGGAATGCCCGAACAGCACGGCGAAGTTCACCGTCCGCATGCGGACCGATGTCGCCGACTGCAACAACAACGGCACGCCGGACATCTGCGACCTCGACGCCGGCGACGCGGACGATGATGACGCGAACGGCATCCCGGACTCGTGCGAGCGCCGCGTCCGCGACGACCTCAACAACGACCTCCGTGGCGACATCGCCTACTACGACCCGGCGACGCGCAAGATGAACTACAGCTACCTCAACGGCACGACCGTGCAGTCGACCGTCGTGGCCGGCGCCGCATCGTCCTCGAGCTGGCTTCCCATCGCGAAGGGCGACTTCGACGGAGACGGCCAGCCGGACTTCCTGTATCGCAACAGCTCGTCGGGCCGCGTGCTCGTGCGGCTGATGGATGGTCCGCAGATCGCCGTTTCCTACGAACTCGGCACCGTCAACCCGAGTCAGTGGGCCGCACGCGGCACCGGCGACATCGACAACGACGGCGACGACGACATCATCTGGGTCAACACCACCGATTCGCGCGTCATCGCGTGGCGGATGAACGGCATCGTGCAGGCGAGCGTCGCCCTCGGTACCGCGTCCTCCCGCGAGTTCCTCGCGATGGGCGACATCGACGGCGACGGCGACTCGGACATCCTCTGGCGCCGCACCAGCGACCAGCGGCTCAACGCCTGGGTGCTCGAGAACGCCGCCATCAGCTCGAACACCTTCATTCAGGGCGACAACTCCGGTGTGAACACGGTGTACAAGTCGTGCGGCATGGCCGACTTCAACGGCGACGGCAAGGACGACCTGCTCTGGCGCAACTCGTCCACCGGCCAGCTCCGCTACTGGAACTTCAACGGGGCGCTGCTCGCGTCGAGCGGACTCTTCGCGACCAATCCGGGCCTCAGCCTCGAGGTGCAGGACCTCACGGACATCGATGGCGACGGCGATACCGATGTCCTCTTCCGCACCTCGAGCGGCACGACGATTTCTGCGTGGATCCTCGACGGAGTCACGATCGAGTCGTCGGCCGTGATCCGCACGCTTCCGACCGGGTCGCGCGTGATGCGCTGACACCGAACGCCAGACAGAATCGCAGGGCGCGGACCCGTTCCGCGCCCTGTTCTCTTTTCGGTCCCGGTTCCGGCCTCAGCGGACGATCACTTCGCCGATCGACCCGACCTGCCAGCTCGAGCCTGTGCTCGGCAGCGCATGGACGGTCCGAGCGGGGAAATCGCCGAACCTCCACATCGTCATCGCGCCCGAGGTGCGGTGGCGCCACACGACCTCGTGCTTGCCGTCGCCGTCGGTATCGGGGCTCGCCTCGGGCCGCCACGCGGTCGGCTGGCTTCCGGCGATCGTGTGGGACGACAGCCGCGTCGATCCCTGCATCTTCCAGACACAGACCCCGCCGGTTGTCTTCGATCGCCACAGCAGATCGGCGTTGCCGTCGCCATCGAAGTCGGCCGCGGCGGCGAGTCCCCAGCTCGAGGCGTTCGTGGCGCCAGGGATCTGCTCGACTCGAGGTGCCCCGAGCCCATTGAGGAACCAGATCCAGAGCGAGCCGTTGCCCGCGCGCCAGAGAATATCGCTGCGCCCGTCTGAGTCGAGGTCCGCGATGGCGATCGGCACCGCTCCGGGAAACTGACCGAGCACCTCGGAACCGAGGCGCGTGGATCCGTCGAGCGTCCAGGCCGCCACTCGCGCGAGTCCGGCGTGGAAGAACAGGATGTCCGCACGCAGGTCGCCGTCGATGTCGGTGAAGGCGAGCGTCTTCCATGACGCGGACGCCTGGTGAACGAGTGCGGGCGCAGCCGCGTCGAGTCCGCTCACGAGCCCGATGTGAATCTGCCCGCTCGTCGGGTGCCGCCACAGCACATCGGCCAGTCCGTCGCCGTCGGCGTCGCCGATGCCGTGCACCCTCGCCCCGGACGGTCCGGGAGGCGCGTACTCGCCGCTCTGCTTGATCGTCTGGTCCTGCAGAAGCCAGCCGACCATGCGGCGGGTCGTGGGCTGGTAGAGCATCAGGTCGCTGCGCCGGTCGCCGTCATGATCGTCGACGCAGTACTCCGCGGCCACGGCGGTTCCGTCGAACGCCCAGGTCTCGGCCGGATAGGCGTAGCGCAGCGTCGGTCCGCCGCCGATCGCGAGCGTCGCGGAGAGCGAGACCGCGGCATCCGGAGCAAACTCGCTTTCGAGGATGGTGAACTGCCCGATGAGCACCCGGCCGTCGTCGCCCGCGAGTCCGAATCCGTTGGTCGGCGGAAGGTTGTACCACCCGCCGCGCGCGATGCCGAGTCCGCTCGAAGCGCCTTCGTCGTCGAAGTCCGGATCGAGCACGGTGCCGTTGCCGAATGTGCCCTGCTCCGCGCCGATCGTGATGTAGGAGTCGACGAGCCATTGCTCGCCCAGCATCGGAAAGCCAAGGGGCGCGAACGATGCGGGGATCTCGTCCTCGACGCTGGAGGCCTGCAGGAGCCTCGGCATCGTGGAGCCCGTGACCTCCAGACGCGTGTTGTAGATGTAGAGGAGCCGGTCGGTCGGCGAATCGAAGTTCGCGTAGACCATCATCACGCGGTAGTCCGCGTCGACCCCGTCGATGGCGCTGCGCACCACCGTGAATCCGGTGAAGTCCGCGCGCACCGAGGCGGCGGAGAGAGCGAGTGCGGCTGTGAACAGACCCAGCGTCTTCAACATGGAGCGGCTCCGTCAGGGCATGGACGTCGGAGGCATCGGCCGCACCGGAGGCGCGCTTCACCGCACCGCCGCATTCAGGGCGAGAGTCACGCTCAAAAAGCACCACCCCCGGCCCAAGAGGAGTAGGGCCGGGGGTGGGAGGCTGATAACGGGGATTCGGACTTACTGTCGCAGGGTCGGGTTCTTCCAGGTCGAGGACGCGTTCCCGATCGTGTTGTTCGAGGTCACGACGCCGCCCTGCATCTTGAGGTACCGCACGCTGCCGGTGTTCACGCTGCGGAGGAGCACGTCGCGGTCACGGTCGCCGTCGATGTCGGGGAATCCGCCGACCTGCCACGAGCTTCCGAGCACCGAGATGATGCTGCAGGACTGCGACTTCGCGCCGCCGACCATGTGCCAGTAGTACACGCCGCCGGGCTGCGAGCGCCACACGATGTCCGCGATGCCGTCGCCGGAGGTGTCGGCGAGGCCGAGGATCTTGTGGCTCGCCGGCGGAGCCGGCTCGTTCGTGCCGACCGAGTTCACGACGCGGGTCAGGCCCACGACCGACGATCCGGAGAACGCCGCCGTGTAGACCTCGCCGGTGCTCCGTCGGAGCACCAGGTTGTTCGAGCTCGCCGAGAGCACGGGGCCCACGAACGCCTCGGGATACTGACCGTTCAGGATGGTGGTCGTGCTGCTGAGGCGGGTCGCGCCGTTCATCATCCACACCGCGATCAGCGTGCGGTTGCCGGAGATGCGGTGGAACACGATGTCCGCGCGGCCGTTGCCGTCGAGGTCCGTGTACGCGATCGGCCGCCAGCTCGGCGAAGCCGTCGTGCTGATGACCTGCGAAGACGCGGTCGCCGCATTCATCTGCCAGAGGCTGAGCGTGGTGGTCGCCGGGTCGTACCACAGCATGTCCGCCTTGCGGTCCGCGTTCGAGTCCGCGGTGCCGACGATGTACGCCGTGCTGGTCGCCGGACGCAGATTCGTCAGTGCGGTGCTGGTCGCGGCGCCGTTGACGCTCCAGACCCACGCCTGCTTCGTGCTCTGGCGGAACCATGCGATCTCAGACTTTCCGTCGCCGTCGAAGTCGTCGGGCAGAGCCGGACCGAGCGGCGCTGCGATCGTGCCGTCGTACTGGACATGGTCGATCGAGATCGGCGCGATCGAGCTGATCACGACCTGCTCGATGCCGATTTCGTCGGCGATGCCGATGAAGTAGTCATCGGTCGGATCCTCCGCGGCGCTCAGCACGGAGAACTGCTGCGTCGCCGGCGCCGAGCCATCGGCGTAGTAGACGGTGACGATGATGTCCTGGGGCATGCCGAGTCCGCTCGCGTCGGTGACGACGAAGCCGACCTGGCGCGGCGCGCCACCGATGTCGGACGGATTGAACTTCAGGATCGCCGAGCCCGGATTGAAGGGCTCCCAGGTGCCGACCGCAAGGCTGCGGCCCGGCGTGCCGTCAAAGGCCACCGAGTTGCCGGCGACCACGGCGTTGACGCCCTCCACCGTGAGTCCCGCGGCGCGGGTCTCAGACTCGAAGGTCTCGAGGATCATCGCCTTCGGGTTTCCGAAGGCGCTGTCGATCTGCGACCCGTACAGGATCGATGGGTTGCTGCCGTACCAGGTCGTGTTCTCGCCTCCGGCGAGCGCCACCGACGCGGCAAGGGCCGAAGCGGCCACGGACGACGACGCACCGATCGCACGAACACCCGCACTGAGCTTCCAAGTCTTCATCTTTGTACTCCTCTTCCTCTCGTTCAAGCCGGACCGCACTGCAGCTGATCCGACGAATCCCCTCGCCGCCCGCGCTCAACGGCGCGTGCGTCGCGAAGTCTTCCCTGACCTCGACGCGAAAGATCCCTCTGACGGAACCTTACCTGCAACTCTCGCGGCGAGAAGCGAAGACCACGCGGATTTCAAGGTGGCACGCACCGCGCTGCAGTCCAACCCGTCGAGTGTGATTCTGCGATGACGAGTTCTCCGCAGCCCGCACGGGCCGCGCAGGCCGCACAGGTCGAACTCATCCGGCCTGGCCGAACGACCGCAGTCCGAGCTCGCGCATCTTCCGATAAAGCGTGGTCCGGTTGATGCCCAGGCTTGCCGCGGCCTTCGACCGGTTCCAGCCGTGCGCCGTGAGCGCGGCGAGCAGGGCGGCGCGCTCCGGGTCGCGCATCGCATCCGCAAGCGTCCGGGCTGACGCGGCCGCGGGAGTCTCGTGCGCCGTCATTCGGAAGGCGCCTGATTCCGGAGCCGCCTCGGATCCGTTCGTCGCACGGTCCGGCACGGCGCGGACGCGCTCCGGCAGATGCGAGAGTCCGATGCGCGTGCCGTCGCACAGGATCGCCGCGCGCTCGATGGCGTTCTCGAGTTCGCGCACATTGCCGGGCCATCGGTACGCGCGCAGCGCGGCGAGGGCGTCCGGACTGAACCCGAGGATCGTCCGATCCAGCTCGGCGGCCTTCGCAAGCAGGAAATGCTCCGCGAGCGTCTCGATGTCCATCGGCCGCTCGCGCAGCGACGGCAGATCGATCGGCAGCACATTCACGCGATAGAAGAGATCCTGCCGGAACCGCCCGTCCTCGACGAGTGTTTCCAGCGGCTGGTTCGTCGCCACGATCACGCGGACATCGACCTCGATGGTCTGGTCGCTTCCGACCGGCTCGAACTTCCGCTCCTGCAGGACGCGCAGCAACTTGAGCTGCATCAGCGGCGAGGCGGAGTTGATCTCGTCGAGAAACAGCGTTCCGCCGTCCGCGGCGAGAAAGCGGCCCTTTTTGTCCGCGATCGCGCCGGTGAAGGCGCCCTTCACATGACCGAAGAGCTCGCTCTCGAGCAGCGTCTCGGGAATCGACCCGCATGCGAGCTCGATGAATGGGCGGATCGCGCGGGGCGATGCCCGATGGATCGCACGCGCAAGCCGGCTCTTGCCCGTTCCCGACTCTCCATGGATCAAGACGGTCGAACGGACGCGCGCGGCGGCCTGCGCCAGTTCGAGCGCACGCGAGAGCCTCGGATCGGCGCCGACCATCTCGCCGAGCGCCTCGGCCGCCGGCCGCGCGAAGTGGCTTGCGGCCAGCATCGCCCCGCTGGCGGCGCGCTCGATCGCACGCTCGAGCTCCGACTCCGCGAAGGGCTTCAGCAGCACGTCGACCGCGCCCGCGCGAACCCAGCCGATCGCACGGGACGCGCTGGCGTCGGTGCCCGTCGCGATCACCGCGACATGGGGGTTGGCGTCGTGCAGCGCCCGGATGAACTCGGACAGCTCGCCGACCGTGACATCGAACAGCACGACGCCTGCGCGTGCTTGGCGTGCGGCCGCGATGACACCGTCCGAAGTGGCGCTGACGCTTGCCGAGTAGCCCGCCCCTGACGCGACAGAACTCGCCGCGGCTGCGGAGAACGGGTCGCCGTCGAGCACCCAGACCATGGTCTGGGGCTCAGATGCAGCACCCGAGGGGGCCTGGGCTTGTGTCGTTTCTCGATCCTGCACGATGGATGCAACTCCCGATCGCCAGAGGGCGCTTCGTGCATCGGCCACCAGTCCGCCCCGCCCAAGCCCCTCCGCCGCCTCGACGCCGATTCCCGTTATTGAGACCTCCCCAGACGGTCCAGGTCGCGCAGTGTGATCGTGACGGTCTCGGCACCAACTCGGGCATTTGGCGAAAAAGGGCGCCGGGCTCCGTCATACTGCCCGGCCCAGCCCGTTCGGGCTCCACTCTCCGGTGTCCCGGAGGGACCCACGAGGACCTCAGCTCATGATCCACCGCCTGACCGCACACTCGCTCCGTTCTGCAATCGTCGCCTCCGTCGTGCTTGTGGCGGGCGAGTCCATCGTGCTTGCCCAGGCGACCGAGCCGCCCGCAGGCGGCCAGAACGGTCGCCAGGCCGGCGGCCAGCGCGGCGGTGGACAGGGCAATGGCGGTCAGGGTGGCGGTGGCCGGATGTTCGGCGGTCGGGGAATGGGCGGCATGGGTGGCCTCCGCGACCTGCGCGAGACCTTCGAGGCCGACTTCATCCGGCGCGACATCCCGATCTTCGTCCGGCAGCTCACGCTGACCGAGGACCAGAGCGGCGTCCTCGAGAACCTGTTCGTGGACTACGAGGCTGCGTTCCAGCCCGAGGCGCAGGCGATCGAGTCCTCGATGATGGAGATCGGCCGCACGATGATGCAGTCGTTCATGTCGCCGGAGCGGCGGCAGCAGATGGACGAGATGCGCACGCGGTTCCAGAAGGAGTTCGAGGAGTTCGAGGCGGCGAACGGCCCGATCGACGACGAGGCGCGCCGCGCGTTCTTCCGCGAGCGCATGCAGAAGGCCACCGAGGAGTTCGCCGCGCAGGCGCAGGCGAACGGACTCGATGCCGAGATCAAGTCGGCGATCGGCGAGGTCCTGACCAAGGTCGAGGCGTGGCAGGTCCGAAAGGCGGAGCTCAAGAAGAACTTCACCGAAGGCATGAAGGCCGTGCTCGACGACGACCAGCTGTCGCAGTGGCCGGCCTTCGAGCGGTTCCTGATCCGTGAGAAGACCCTGCCTCGCGGCAGGATCTCCGGCGAGAACCTCAACCTGTTCTTCGTGGTCGACGAGCTCCGCATGCCGCAGGACGACTTCGCGAAGATCGAGCCCCTCTTCAACGACTACGAGACCCGCCTCGACGCCGCGCTCCGCGCGCGCAACGGCTACCTCGAGGAGTCGATGCCGAAGATCATGAAGGCCATGCAGGGCAACGACTCGGCCGACGCCGGCCGGATCTTCCGGCGCCAGGCCGAGCTCCGCGCCGCGGTCCGCGATGTCAACGAGGAGTACCGGAAGGCGATGGTCAACGCGCTCGGAGAGTCCGCGTGGGCCAAGTCCCTCGACGGCGCGATCCTCGAGGGCGGCTGGGAGCGCTTCTACCGTCCGACCGGCACCGACCGCATGTTCGAGGAGGCCGCCAAGATCGAGGGCCTCGAGCCGGCCGTCCTCCAGTCGGTGAAGGACCTCCACGCCGCCTATCGCAACGAGCTCGCGCCGATGAACGAGCGTCTCAGGACGCTCGCGCGCACCGAGGAGCCCGACCAGATCGTCCGCGACGGGGAGCGCATGGTCTCGATGATCAGCCAGGGCGTCGGCGGCATGGCGCGCAACTTCGGCCCGGGCGCCGACCAGGGACGCGAGGATCCGATGCGAAAGGTCTTCGATGAGCGCAGTGAGCTCGGGGACCGCTACGAAGAGCGGCTCAAGGCGCTGCTCACCCCCGAGCAGTTCGAGAAGCTCCCGCGCAGCACGCGCGGCGGAGCCGGTGGTCGCGGCAACTTCGGCGGCGGCCCCGGCGGCGGGAACTTCGACCCGAACGCCATGCTTGAGCGGCTCCCCGAGGAGCAGCGCAAGCAGTTCCTCGATGCGGTCGACAAGAACAAGAACGGCAAGATCGACGACGATGAGCGCGACGGAATCCGCGACTACATGCGCCAGCAGTTCGGCAACATGGGTGGCGGCCGGGGCGGGCAAGGTGGTCAAGGCGGCCAGGGTGGCCAGGGTGGCGGCGGTGGCCGAGGCCAGCGCGGCGGCCGTGGCAACAACGAGGTCTGAACCCCCGAGAGAGTGTCTTTCCGGCGCGCGCGGACTCTCCGCGCGCGCCGGTCTTTTTGCACACTTCGCGGGCGCGGTATTCTGCGTGGGATGGACGACGCCACGCAGGACGCGCGCATGAAGGGGCTCCTCGGACTCGCGTCGGCTGCGGCAGGATCGCCGCCGCCGAGCGACGCGCTGCTCGCCGGGACCGTCGAGGCGCTGCGAATGCTCGTATTCCCGCAGCTGCGCGCCTCGAGCGTCTCGGGCGAGGCGCTGTCGATCCAGGTCGTGCACGGCATCTCGACCCTCGTCTCGCAGGCGTTCGCGGCGAGCGGGCGCGAGGGGGACGCCCACGCGACCGACGCGTTCCTTGCTCGCGTCCCCTCCATCGCGGCGCGTCTTTCCTCGGATGTGCGTGCCGCATTCGAGGGCGATCCCGCCGCGCGCAACGATCTCGAGATCGTCGTGTGCTACCCGGGCATCCGGGCGCTCTGCGTGCATCGGTTTGCCCACGAGCTCGATGCGCTGGGCGTGCCGCTGCTCCCGAGAATGATGGCCGAGCATGCGCACCGCGAGACCGGAATCGACATCCACCCGCGCGCCACGATCGGCGATGCGCTCTTCATCGATCATGGAACAGGGGTCGTCATCGGCGAGACCGCGGTGATCGGAAATCGCTGCCGGATCTACCAGGGCGTGACGCTTGGCGCGAAGAACTTCGACAGGGAGCCCGACGGTTCGATGCGCCGCGGCTACAGGCGACATCCGACGCTCGAGGACGATGTGGTCGTGTATGCCGGCGCGACGATCCTCGGAGGCGACACGGTGATCGGCAAGGGCTCGGTCGTCGCCGGCGGCGTGTTCCTGACAAAGAGCGTTCCGGCCGGCCATGTCGTCACGGGGCCGAAGCTCGAGCTCCGCATGATCTCGATGGGCGGATCGATTTGAGCCCAGGCTCGCGCCGCCGGCTGATCCTCGCGGTCGGCGCGTTCGGCTTCGTCAGCGGCTTGCCGAACGTCCTGCTGAACGACACGCTCTCGGCCTGGCTCTCCGACCTGGGATTCACGCCCTCGAGCATCGGACTGCTCTCGGCGCTCACGCTTCCATACGGGCTGAAGCTGCTCTGGGCGCCGCTCCTCGACCGCTACCACGCGCCCGGCTTCGGCTGGCTCGGCCTCCGTCGCGGCTGGATCGCGCTGTTCTCGCTGCTGCTCGCCGCGTCGTTCGTCGTGCTGGCCCTCGTCGGACCCGGTTCGGCAAGCGCACCCGTGCTGCCCGCCGCGGTCGCCGGGCTCGCGATCGCGGTCTTCTCCGCGTCGCTCGACGCGGGCGTCGACGCGCACCGGACCGACGGCGCGAGTGGAGGAGAGGAGGGACCTGCGGCGAGCGCGTTCGTCCTCGGCTATCGCGTCGCGTTCGTCTCGATCGGCGCCGCGGTCCTGATGCTGCACGGGAAGATCGCGCTCCTCTTTGGTCCCGAGGGCGACACCGCCGCGCGCGCGCTCGCCTGGCGCTGGGCGATTGGGGTCGGTGGACTCGCGATGCTCCTCGGCTGCGTCGCGGCGCTGCTCGCGCCGGAGCCTCCGCGCCGGCGCGCGCCTGAGACGCTGGCGGACGCGGTCGTAGAGCCCTTCCGGTCGTTCGCGCGTTCGCTCGGCGGTCGCGTCGCGGTGGTCTTCTTCGTGGCGCTGCTCTTCCGGCTTCCGGATCTTCTCGGCAACCGGATGACGATGCCGTTCCTCCGGCAGGAACTCGGCTTCGACATCGCGGAGATCGGCACGATCCGCCAGGCCCTCGGCTTTGCGATGACGATCGTCGGGGCTGTGATCGGCGGTCTCTGCGTGAAGCGGTGGGGGCTGTTTCGCGCGCTCGTCGTCTTCGGCATACTGCAGGTCGCGTCGAACGCCGGCTATCTCGTGCTTTCCGCCAGCGGCAAGTCGCTGCCGGTCTTCGCAGGCGTCGTCGTCGTCGAGAACCTCTGCAACGGGCTCGTGAGCGCCGCGTTCGTGGCGTACTTCATGACGCTCTGCGAGCCGCGCTTCGCGGCGGCGCAGTACGCGATCCTCTCGGGGCTCATGTATCTCGCCGGCGCGCTCGTCGGATCGACGAGCGGCTTTCTCGTCGAGTGGCTCGGCTATCCGGGCTTCTTCGTCCTCTCGATCGCCGTCGGCGTGCCGCCGCTCCTCGCGCTGCCGTGGTCGATGCCGGCTCCGCCCGCGGACGACGGGCCGCGCTGCGCCGGTTGCGGCTACCCCCTCGTCGGACTTCCGACGAGGGCCGTCTGTCCGGAGTGCGGCGGCGCGGAGCGGCTCGCGCCCGAGCGCTGAAAACAGCCGGGAACCGCCGCGGAACCAGCGCCGCACGGGACGGTCTACAATCGCGACTTCCGCCTCGCCTGCCGCGTTCGCCGGGCACTGGCGGTTCATCCTGACGCATACGACACACCCATGACGACCACCAACGACCGCTACGGCGCCCGCACCTCGATCGACACCGCCTATGGCCCGAGGCACTACTACCGGCTCGACGCCCTCGCGAGGTTCGGCGACTACCGCAAGCTGCCGATCTCGATCCGCGTGCTCCTCGAGAGCTGCCTGCGCAACTTCGACGACTTCATCGTCACCGAGGAGCACCTCAAGGCGCTCATGTCGTACGACGCGAAGAATGTCGGCGAGAACGAGATCCCGTTCATGCCCGGCCGCGTGGTGCTGCAGGACTTCACGGGCGTCCCGTGCGTGGTCGACCTCGCTGCGATGCGCGCGGCGATGAAGCGGCTCGGCGGCGACCCGAAGAAGGTCAACCCGCTCGTTCCGTGCGACCTCGTCATCGACCACTCGGTGCAGGTCGATGCCTTCGCCTCGGGCGTCGCGCTCACCATCAACGGCGAGAAGGAGTTCGAGCGCAACATGGAGCGCTACGAGTTCCTCAAGTGGGGCCAGGGCGCGTTCTCGAACTTCTCGGTGGTGCCGCCCGCGACGGGCATCGTCCACCAGGTCAATCTCGAGTACCTCGCGAAGGTCGTCTGGGAGAAGGACGGCGTCCTCTACCCCGACTCGCTTGTCGGCACGGATTCGCACACGACCATGATCAACGGCCTCGGCGTCGTCGGCTGGGGCGTGGGCGGCATCGAGGCCGAGGCGGTCATGCTTGGCCAGCCGATCTACATGCTCATCCCCGAGGTCGTCGGCGTGAAGCTCGTGGGCAAGCTGCCCGAGGGCGTGACCGCGACCGACCTCGTGCTGCGCGCGACCGAAATGCTCCGGAAGCACGGTGTCGTGAACAAGTTCGTCGAGTTCTTCGGCCCCGGCCTCGCCGAGATGCCGCTCGCGAACCGCGCGACCATCGCCAACATGGCGCCTGAGTACGGCGCGACCATCGGCTTCTTCCCGGTCGACGAGCAGACGCTTGCCTACATGCGGCTTTCAGGCCGCCCCGAGGGCCTCGTGAAGCTCGTCGAGGCGTACGCAAGGCAGAACGGCTTCTGGCGCGAGGACGACTCGAAGGTCGTGTACTCGAGCGAGCTTGTGCTCGATCTTTCGACGATCGTTCCCTCGCTCGCGGGTCCCGCGCGTCCGCAGGACCGCGTCGCCCTCACCGACATGCAGTCGGGCTGGCGCCGTGATCTCGGGAAGGTCTACAACAAGGGCGCGAACGCCGCCGCTCCGAACGCGACCACGATGACGGCCGCCGACGGCGTGAGCGTGCGCGACCCCGAGGGCCACGAGTACCAGCTCAAGCACGGCTCGGTCGTGATCGCCGCGATCACGAGCTGCACCAACACCTCGAACCCGAGCGTCATGATCGGGGCGGGCCTCGTCGCCAAGAAGGCGGCGGCGCTCGGCCTCACCCGCAAGCCGTGGGTCAAGACCTCGCTCGCGCCGGGCTCGAAGGTCGTCACCGAGTACCTGAACGCCGCGGGCCTGACCGCCTCGCTCGACGCCGTCGGCTTCAACACCGTCGGGTACGGCTGCACGACCTGCATCGGCAACTCCGGACCGCTGCCCGACCACATCGGTGCCGCAATCAAGGAGGGCGACCTCGCGGTCTCCAGCGTGCTCTCGGGCAACCGCAACTTCGAGGCGCGCGTCCACCAGGATGTGAAGGCGAACTACCTCGCCTCGCCGCCGCTCTGCGTTGCCTACGCGATCGCTGGCACCGTCGACATCGACCTCCAGAAGGATGTCCTCGCCACCACCAAGGACGGCAAGCCGGTCTATCTCAAGGACATCTGGCCGACGGCGAAGGAAGTCGAGGACGCGGTGCATCAGTTCGTGACCCGCGCCCAGTTCGAGAAGGAGTACGCCGATGTCTTCAAGGGCTCCGAGGCCTGGCAGAAGATCGCCACGGGCGGCGGCGAGATGTACGGCTGGAACGCAAAGTCGACCTACATCCAGGAGCCTCCGTTCTTCGTCGACATGAAGAAGGAAGCGGGCACCATCACCTCGGTGACGGGCGCGCGCTGCCTCGCGAAGCTCGGCGACTCGGTGACCACCGACCACATCTCGCCCGCGGGCGACATCAAGAAGGACGGCCCTGCCGGCAGGTTCCTCATCGAGAACGGCGTCGCCCCCGCGATGTTCAACAGCTACGGATCGCGCCGCGGCAACGACCGCGTCATGACCCGCGGCACCTTCGCGAACACGCGCATCAAGAACGAGCTCGCACCTGGCACCACGGGCGGCGTCACGACCGACTTCACCGACGGCAGCGTCAAGTCGATCTACGACGCGAGCGTGAACTACAAGGCGAAGAACATCCCGCTCGTGGTTCTCGCAGGCAAGGACTATGGCATGGGCTCGTCGCGCGACTGGGCCGCGAAGGGCACATTCCTGCTCGGGGTCAAGGTCGTGATCGCGGAGAGCTTCGAGCGCATCCATCGCTCGAACCTCGTCGGCATGGGCGTCATGCCCCTGACCTTCCTCGCGGGCCAGGACCGAAACGCCCTCGGCCTGAAGGGCGACGAATCCTTCGATGTCCACATCCCGGCGGATCTTCGGCCGAGGCAGTCCATCAAGGTCATCGCAACGCGTGCCGACGGCAGCAAGCTCGAGTTCGAGACGCTCTGCCGCGTCGACACTCCGGTGGAGGTCGAGTACTTCCGCAACGGCGGAATCCTCAACACCGTGCTTCGCAAAATGATGCGCGGCTGATCGTGAACGAAGTCGATTGAGCGCGATGGCGAGGCCCCGGCTTGGGGCCTCGCCTGCTTTTCCGGCGGTGACGGAAGGACGCCTGTGGGAATCGGCAGATCCGCGGGCACGCCGCGCTGGCGCGGATAAGGTCGCCCCCTGGCACGGTGCCGATCGAAAGGGGGAAAGAGATGGGCGATCCAAGAGATCGGGTACGAGCTCGATCGAATGTGGAACCGAGCGATGGAGGGGCCGCGGCCCGGGAGCGGGAAGTCGCCGCAGCAATGCGTGCGATCCGGCGCGAGCAGATTGCCTCGCGGAAGCAGTCTGCGCTGCAGAGCCGGGCGCGGCTTCTCGACTGGCTCGACGACTGGGTGTTCGGCTGTCGAATGCCCTCGGCCGAGTCACTCATTCGCGATGCGCGGTGGTCCCGCGACACTCTTGCCGACTTCTGCGCCAGATGCGGGGGATCACGCGTCCCGTACGAGAGCGTTCGTGGTGGCTGCGGCGAGTGCCGTTCGCGGCGACTCGATGTCGGAGCCGTGAGAATGGCGGGAACCGTGCGGCTCGGTCGCTACGCGCCGCCTCTGTCGCGATGGGTTCCCTCGATCAAGTCACGCGCATGGCGAGACATGGGGGTCGTGATGGGTCGTGAACTCGGGCTTCAAGTGCGGGATGCCGTCGAGTCAGGCCTGGTTCCGCAGCCTGACGCGGTCGTTTCGATGCCTGTTCACTGGACGCGCGTTCTGCTGCGAGGAATCGACCATGCAGCCCTTCTCGCGGAAGAGGTCTCCAGGGTGCTGGGGGTTGAAAGGCATCCGCTCCTTCGGGCTCGCCTGGCTTCGCGGCAGACGGGCGGCTCTCGCGAGCAGCGCGCGGGTAACCGTGGGAGATTCGTAGGCGTTCCAGCGAGCGAGCTGAGACCCGGATGCACGGTGCTGCTCATCGACGATGTGCGGACCACGGGAAGCACGCTTCGCGAGGGGATGGCCGCCCTCGGGGAGCTCGGGGTCGGGAGAGTCGTCTGCGGCACGTGCGCCGTGGCGGATGCGCCGCGGCGCACAGGACAGCGAGGCTGAGAGGCAAATTGTGGATGAATTCTGCGAAGCCGCGGTACAATTCTCCCGCGAGTCCGAGAATGGATTTAGAATCCACTCTTCGCCGGCTTGGCCGATTGGGACCGCTGAGAACGCTGTTCTTCTCGGACGGAATGGCGCGACCGATGCAGTTATTCGAGCGTTCGGCGGAAGCCGCTTGAAAACTGCGGAAAATCGCGGCCGTTGAACCGTCCAAGGGGGTTGACAGCATTTTTGGTTTCGCTAAACTCCCCGACCCGCGACTGATCTCAGTTGCGGAACGCGGTGAAAGCCGCGCTCTCTTTGACAAGTCAGCAGTTGGAACGCCGCGAGGATGTTTCGCGCAGGGCTTCGGTCACGGCCGGAGCCTGAAGCGCAAATCGTCACCACGATTGTGGTGGCCGATGAACATCCTCCGTGATGCCAAAGACAATGATCAATTCCAGTGGTCGCTGTCAGTTCGGGTTCATCCCGGCTGGTAGTGATGTTCATCATTTATGATCGATTTGCCATCGATCACTCTCGGCTGGAACCGAGAGACGACCGGCCAACAGACATGTTGGTTCGGCCGGGGCAAACCTTCAACGGTACGCAGCGCAAGCTGCTCAATCTTATTGAAGAGTTTGATCCTGGCTCAGATTGAACGCTGGCGGCATGGCTAAAACATGCAAGTCGAACGCGTGTAGCAATACACGAGTGGCGAAAGGGCGAGGAATAGATTCCTACGTACCCCGGAGTCAG
>Ga0209770_10000455_pt1 | contig 22540 bp, 14 predicted proteins | sample LauGreSu1BDMLBDD_2_FD_187572 | JGI IMG/M metagenome (GOLD analysis project Ga0209770, IMG submission 187572) | Freshwater lake microbial communities from Lake Michigan, USA - Su13.BD.MLB.DD (SPAdes) (version 2) | ecosystem: Environmental > Aquatic > Freshwater > Lake | place: Lake Michigan, USA...
TGAATACAATTAGTTGCAACTGGCCCCTGTTCCCTGTATCGTGAGCCCCGTTCGGGTCGTACCCGCCGTCACCCGTCGTCCCTCCGACCTTTCGCTTCGTTCGACCCTCTCGCACTCTCTCTCGACTCTCCTTCCGACCTTCGCTGGCGTCATTCGTGCTCTCGGTTGTTTGACTTGTCAGATTGGGTCTGCCCCCTTGGGTCACCCACACCAGGAGGATTTCATGAAGCGTTCAACCACGGGCGTACTTGCCTTTTTGAGTGCGCTGGCGATCAGCGCATCGGCGTTTGCCCAGGGCGGCGGTGCCAGCAGCACCGGCACGATCCAGGGCCGCGTGACCGACTCGCAAGGAGCCGTGCTCCCCGGCGTGACGGTGACGGCCACCAGCCCGTCGGCGCTTGGCGCGCAGACGACGGTGACGTCGGAGACGGGCAACTACCGTTTCCCGGCCGTGCCTCCGGGCAACTACGAAGTCAGCTACGAGCTGGCCGGCTTTAACACCCTCAAGCGCTCGGGCATTTCCATCAGCCTGGGCTTCACCGCGAACGTCAACGTCGAACTGGCTCTGGCAACGCTGCAAGAGACCGTCACGGTGAGCGGCGCCTCGCCGGTGATCGACACCAGCACGACGCGCGTGCAGCAGAACTTCAAGATGGAGCAGCTGCAGTCGATCCCGAACGGGCGCGACATGTGGGCGCTCTTGGCGGTGACCCCGGCCGTGCAGATGGGCCGCATCGACGTCGGCGGCAACCGCGCCGGCACGCAGACCGGCTACACCGCCTACGGCATGAACGGCCAGGTCCGCGTGCTGATTGAAGGCATCAACACCACGGAAGGCACCGGCGGCGCCGGCTTCTACTTCGACTACGCCTCGCTCGAAGAGGCCTTCATCGGCACCAGCGGCCAGTCGGCGGAAATGCCGAACCCCGGCGTGCAGAGCCAGTTCGTGGCCCGCTCGGGCAGCAACAACTTCCAGGGCGAGTACCACGTTGACTGGTACAACAACACGCTGCAGGGCGCGAACATCCCCGACGAGTACATCGCGCCGACGGCGTTCAACAACTCGCCGATCCGCGAGCACAGCAACGAAATCATCGGCTACTACGACCAGGACATCAACCTGGGCGGCCCGATCAAGAAGGACAAGCTGTGGTTCTTTGGCACCTACCGCCAGCAGAAGAACCAGCTGAAACAGCCCAACTGGAACTTCGACAAGACCTTCGACACCGTGCTCTGGAATCCAGTCGCCAAGGTCACCTACCAGTTGAACCAGAAGAACAAGTTCATCGGCTACTACCAGTGGGGGCAGAAGGAACAGCCCAACCGCATGTTCAGCACCGCCTACACTTACCAGACCCCGGGCCCGACCTACCTCCAGGACTCGGGCAGCTGGGTCTATAAGGGCGAGTGGAACGGCACCGTCAGCGACAAGCTCTACGTCGAGGCCCGCTACGGCGACTTCGGCTACTATTTCCCGCTGATCGCGAACAGCACCGACAACTTCTGGTGGCGCGATTCGGGCCGTGGCGAAGTGCTCGGCGCCAACCAGATCTGGCAGATCGATCGTGACCGCAAGCAGTACACCGGCGCGGCGACCTACTTCCTCGACACCGCGAAGGGCAGCCACACGTTCAAGACCGGCGCGGAACTGCTGAAGGAACAGTCGTGGGAAGGCTACCAGCAGCAGTGGGGCGGCAACATCGACCACCTCTACGTCAACGGCGTCTCGAACCAGGTGGTGTTCGCCCTGCCGACGACCACCAAGGCCGGCAGCCTGGATTCGCACGACTCGCTGACCTCGCGCGCGGCCCTCGATCAGATCGGCTTGTTCCTCAACGACACCTGGTCGGTCGGGCGCCTGACGATGAACGGCGGCGTCCGCTACGACCGCTATCGCGGCTGGCTCCCCGAGCAGCAGCAGCTGGCGGCGACGACCGGTCCCATCTCGGTGGGCGCCAAGACGTTCCCGCAGACCGAGTACTTCGTGTGGAACCAGGTCGCCCCGCGTCTCGGCGTGACGTTTGACCTGACGGGCGACGGCAAGACCATCCTGAAGGGCAACTACGGGCTGTTCTTCCACAACCCGGGCGCCGGCGTCGGCAGCAGCGGCAACCCCAACAGCGCTGACAAGCGCGCCACCTACCAGTGGAACGACCTCAACGGCGACAAACGCTGGCAGCCGGGCGAAGAGGGTACCCAGTTGAGCGCGTCGCTCGAAGGCGCCATCAAGGTTGACCCGAACATCAAGGCGCCTTACACCCACGAGGCCAGCTTCTGGCTGGAACGCCAGCTGACCGACACCATGGGCCTGCGCGCCGGCTACGTCTACAAGACGGAAGACGACCTGATCTCGACCTATCAGCCCGGCCGCGGCGTCTTCCCCGTGAACGTCTACACCGCCAACGGCGTGCCGTTCAACTTCACCGACATCGGCCTCGACGGCGTGCGCGGCACCTCGGACGATAAGGTCATCCCGATGGTGGGGCTGCCCAGCGCCGATGCGGCGACGCGCTTCCCGGCAACGCAGGTCGTGATGAACCTGCCCCAGTTCGGGCGCTACAAGACCGTTGAGTTGTCGCTGAACAAACGCTACGGCAACAAGTGGTCGGCCTCGATGGGCGGCGCCTACACGCTGGCGAACCAGTTCATCAACGGCTACCCGCAGAACCCGAACCAGCCGGGCGCCGAGGATCGCACCACCTGGAGCTTCAAGGCGTCGGGTTCGTACGACGGGCCCGCGGGCATCCGGTTCTCGCCGGTGCTGCGCCACCAGTCGGGCACGAACTTCGCCCGCACCGGCACCATTTCGGCGCCGACCGGGACGTTCGTCACCGGCACGACCGTCTACGTGGAGCCGTCTGACTCGAACCGCGAAGACAACATCTGGGTGTTCGACGTCCGCGCCGAGAAGACCTTCAACCTGGGCAGCCGCGTCAAGTTCCGCGGCATGTTCGACGTGTTCAACATCGGCAACAGCCACGCGTCGGAAACGATCAGCCGCGCGACGGGCCTGCAGTACCTGAAGCCGTCAGCCATTCTCGCGCCCCGCACGGCGCGCCTCGGCTTCCGGCTCATCTTCTAAGGCGGGCGGGTCAGGCAAGGGGGGCGGGTGGGAGTCCTCACCAGCCCTACCAGCCCGACCCGTCTTACCAGCCCCATCGGGCTCGACTCCTGTGGGGGAGTCGTCTTGGCGGGAGGGCGCTTACGCCGGCGCGCTCCTGCCTTTTTTCTTTTGATTCTTCTCCAGGTCCCGCCAGCACTCCCGCCCCGTTAAACACACGTTCAAATTAAGGATTTGCTATCCGTCCCGAGTTTTTTGTATCTTTTCGTCTTCTGGCGCCGCCCACCGGCTCGTCGTCGCGGTATCGACCGGGTTGTCGCGTCCTGGATGCGGTTGTTTGTTTTGTTTCGTCGGGTCTTGTCCTGTTTGGGACGACCCCCACATGAACTGAGGAGGAGAGCATGAGGCGTTGGACTACGGGCCTGCTGGCCCTGCTGGTTACGCTGTCGTTTAGCGCAACCGTGTTTGCCCAGGGCGGCGGCGCCAGCAGCACGGGCACGATTCAGGGCCGCGTCTCCGACGCGCAGGGCGCCGTGCTGCCCGGCGTGACGGTGACCGCAACCAGCCCTGCACTGATTCAGCCCCAGACGACGGTCACGTCGGAGACGGGCAATTATCGCTTTCCGGCGGTGCCCCCCGGCACCTACTCGGTGAGCTACGAGCTGGCCGGCTTCAACACGCTGAAGCGAGACGGCATCTCGATCACCCTGGGCTTCACGGCGCAGGTCAACGTCGAGCTCGCCCTGGCGACCTTGCAGGAGACGGTGACGGTGAGCGGCGCCTCGCCGGTGATCGACACCAGCTCGACGCGCGTGCAGCAGAACTTCAAGATGGAGCAGCTGCAGTCGATCCCGAACGGGCGCGACATGTGGGCGCTCTTGGCGGTCACCCCCTCGGTGCAGATGGGCCGTATCGACGTCGGCGGCAACCGCGCCGGCACGCAGACCGGCTACACCGCCTACGGCATGAGCGGCCAGGTGCGCGTGCTGATTGAAGGCATCAACACCACGGAAGGCACCGGCGGCGCCGGCTTCTACTTCGACTACGCCTCGCTCGAGGAAGCGTTCCTCGGCACCTCGGGTCAGTCGGCGGAGATGCCGAACCCCGGCGTGCAGTCGCAGTTCATCGCCCGCTCGGGCAGCAATAATTTCCAGGGCGAGTATCACCTCGACTGGTACAACAACTCGCTGCAGGGCTCGAACATCCCGGCCGCATACACCGCGCCAACGGCGTTCAACAACTCGCCGATTCGCGCAGGCAGCAACGAGATTCAGAAGTACTACGACCAGGACATCAACCTGGGCGGGCCGATCAAGAAGGACAAGATCTGGTTCTTCGCCACCTATCGCGAGCAGTTCAACGCGGTGGCGCAGCCGCAGTTCACGTTCGACAGCACCTTCAACACCAAGCTGTGGAACCCGGTCGTCAAGGGCACCTACCAGGTGAACCAGAAGAACAAGATCATCGGTTACTACCAGTGGGGCCAGAAGGAACAGCCCAACCGGCTGCCGTTCGGCACCTACACCTACACCTCGCCGGAGCAGACCAACCTGCAGGATTCGGGCAGCTGGGTCTACAAAGGTGAGTGGAACAGCACCGTCAGCGACAAGGTCTACCTCGAGGCTCGCTATGGCGATTTCGGCTACTACTTCCCGCTGATTGCCAACTCGGGCGCCAACTTCTCGTGGCGCGACAGCGGCCGGGCGGTGGTCGAGGGCGCCAACCAGATCTGGCAGCTCGATCGCGATCGCAAGCAGTACAACCTGGCGAGCACCTACTTCCTCGACACCAGCAAGGGCAGCCACACCTTCAAGGCGGGCGCCGAGCTCCTGAAGGAACGGTCGTGGGAAGGCTACCTGCAGCAGTACGGCGGCAACATCGACCACGTCTACAGCAACGGCGTGTCGAACACGGTGACCTTCACCTTCCCGACGGCGACCGATGCCGGCAAGCTGAGCGCGCACGACGCGCTGACCTCCAAGGCCAACCTCGATCACATGGGCATGTTCATCAACGACACGTGGGCGATCGGCCGGGCCACCATCAACGCCGGCTTCCGCTACGATCGCTACAAGGGCTGGCTGCCCGAGCAGCAGCAGCTGGCCGGGTCGCTGGCGCAGTGGGCGCCGCAGTTCCCCTCGCTGGCCAACCAGGTGACGGCCAAGAGCTTCTCCGAAGTCACGTTCTACACGTGGAACGTGGCCGCGCCGCGCATTGGCGTGACGTTCGACCTGACCGGCGACGGCAAGACCGTGCTGAAGGGCAACTACGGCCTCTATTGGCACAACCCGGGCGCCGGTGCCGGCGGCTCGGGCAACGCCAACACGGCCGCCAAGCAGGCCACCTACACCTGGAACGACATCAACGGCGACAAGCGCTGGCAGGCGGGTGAAGAGGGCGTGCAGCAGTCGGCCTCGCTCGAAGGCGCGATTGGCGTCGATCCCAACATCAAGGCGCCGTACACGCACGAAGCCAGCGGCTGGATCGAGCGCCAGCTGAGCGACACCATGGGCCTGCGCGCGGGCGTCGTCTACAAGACGGAAGACGACCTGATTGCGACCTACCAGCCGGGCCGCGGCCTCAATGCCTACACCGTGCCGTACAACTTCACCGACATCGGTGTGGATGGCCGCGCGGGCACCTCGGACGACAAGATCATCCCGATGCTCGGCTTCCCGAACTCGGCGGCCGCGGCGTTCTCGAACAAGCAGGTCGTGATGAACGTGCCGCGCTACTCGCGCTACACGACCTACGAAGTGTCGATGAACAAGCGTTACGGCAACCGCTGGTCCGGCTCGCTGGGCTATGGGTTCACGCAGATGACCGACTTCCCGAACGGCTATCCGCAGAACCCGAACCAGCCCGGCGTTGACGACCGGACGATCTGGAACTTCAAGGCGTCGGGTTCGTACGACGCCGCGTGGGGCATCCGCATCTCGCCCGTCCTGCGTCACCAGTCGGGCGCCAACTTCGCGCGCACGGTGGCGATCTCCGCGCCCGCCTCGTGCGCGTGCTCGGCCACCGGCACCGCCTACGTGGAGGCGATGGACGCCAACCGCGAGGACAACATCTGGGTGTTCGACGTTCGCGCCGAGAAGAACCTGACGCTGACCAGCCGGATGCGGCTGCGGCTCTACTTCGACGCGTTCAACCTGGCCAACAGCTCGGCATCGGAAACGATCAGCCGCGCGACCGGCCTGAGCTACCTGAAGCCGTCGGCCATTCTCGCGCCCCGCACGGCGCGCGTCGGCTTCCGGTTCATCTTCTAGGGCGGGTCGGGCGGGTCCGGGCCGGTCGGGCGGGTGGGGGAACTCCTCACCAGGCCCACCAGCCCCACCTGCCTTCCCAGCCCCATTCGGGCTCGACTCCTGTGGGGGAGTCGTTAGGCGGGAGGGCGCTACGCCGGCGCCCCCCGCCCTTTTTATTTGGCGAACGCGTGCCCTTTGGGCGATTTGCCCGGCCCTGTGATCCATCTGCCCGAAGGCCGGATTTTCAATTGCTTGGATTCCTGCCTCCGCCCCGCGGCCTGGTCACGGGATTTGGGCCATTTCTCGACGTTTGGCCCGGCCTTCGCTCCGGCACGGCGCTTGCTCTATGGAGGGTGAAAGTTTGACGTCCCCCACAGGAGTCATACATTTGTCTGCCGAGGCCTGAGAGGCGCAGGCGGGAGTTCGAGTCAGGCTGACTAGGCCACTGGCTCACGGGGCCCTTGTTTAAGGGCCCTTTTTTTTGGCGCGCGAAGCGGTGCGCGAGACAATCCACCGTAGTTCGCTCGAAGTACCGGAGTGAAGGTGGATGCCCCAGGGCGAAGGCGGGTAAGATTTGCCGATGACCCGCGGGACCCGCCTGGTGTGCGTTGCGGCAGCGGCGCTGCTAGTCACTGTGGCCCTGCGCGCCCAGCCTGCCCAGATCGAACAATCAGCGTCATCTACGACATCTGCGGCTCCCGTTCCTGTGTCATCCACCGTTGCGCAAGGCGCTACGGCGGACAGGTCTGCCGGGTATCAGGGTTCTGCGTCCTGTGAGCGCTGCCACGCCAAAGAACACGCGCTGTGGAAAGACTCGCTCCACATCAAAATGACCAAGCCGATCGCCGAAGCCACTATTCTCGGTGACTTCAGCGAGGGCGCCGGGTTCGCGGCTCACGATCGCGCGTACACGTTCGGCCGCAAGAACGGCCGGCCCTTCGTGGCGATCAAGTTCGGGCCGGCGCCGCCCGAGTCGTTCGCGGTTGATTACACGCTGGGCGCCAAGCGCTACCAGGGCTACCTGTCCGCATTGCCCGACGGCGGCATCTACGTGCTTCCCGTCTTCTGGCACGTCGAGCAGAAGCGCTGGATTGACTGGAAGGAAATCACGCCGATTCCAGACGGCGCGCACAACATCCGCCAGATTTGGAATGCGAACTGTTTCAACTGCCATGCCACCAACATCGTGCAGGGGTACGACGTCAACGCGAAGCGCTACAACTCGACGTGGACCGAGATGGGAATTGGCTGCGAGGCGTGCCATGGCCCCGGCCGCGAGCACAACGAGCTGATGGAGGCATGGGACAAGAATCCTGCGCTCAAGCCCGCCTACGACAACAGCGACCAGAACCGGCACCTGAGCGACACCCTGAAGATCCTGTCGACGCGCAGCTCCGATCCCAAGCGGGTCTTCGACGCCTGCGCCTATTGCCACGGCAACAAGACCAACGTCTTCGTCGGTTTCAAGGGCGGCGACCGCTACGCCGACTATGCCCTGCCATTCCTGCTGAGCACGCCGATTCCAGAAAACGACCCACAAGGCGAGTTCTGGCCCGACGGCCGGCCCAATCGCTTCAACCGGCCGCAGGCTCTGACCATGAGCGGCTGCTTCCAGGCCGGGGCCATTTCGTGCGCCAGTTGCCACCAGTCGCACGGGTCGAGGTTCGAGGCGTCGCTCAAGGTCGACATTCACGACGGCCGCAAGGGGGACGAACTCTGCACGCAGTGCCATTCTGATCCGCGCCGGGAGTCGGGAGCCGGGAGTCGGGAGTCGAAGATAGCGGCGGTCACGCCCTCGTTTACCGGAGCGGGTCTCACTGCTCACACTTTCCATGCGCCGCAGTCGGAGGGCAGCCGCTGCATCAACTGTCACATGAGCGACGTGAACTGGCGGCTGCTGATTCGCAAGCGCGACCACACCTTCCAGGCGCCAGTACCGGAGAACACCGCGCGGTTTGGCATCCCCAATGCCTGCACCACCTGCCATGACGATCGCTCCCCCGAGTGGGCGGCGCGGCAGATGAACGAGTGGTGGGGCGACGCAGAACGGCGCGGCAAGTCGGTGACGCTGGCCGACATCATGTATCGCGCCGGTTCAGGCGACCTCGCCACACTGCCGGGATTGGCGCGGTTGGCCGTCGATCGATCGCAGGGACTGCTGGTGCGCGCGAGCGCGGCCGAATACATTGCGCGGCTGGTGTCCGAGGGCCGCTCGGATGGATCCCAGCGCGGCGGGTCGTTGCAAAGCCAGACCTCGTTTGGCGGGGCCAAAGGTGCCAAGGGTGCCAACGGTGCCAATGGTGTCAATGGTGCTCCTGCGCAGGTGACGCCCGCGATCGTCAACGCGCTGATTGGCGCCGCCGATGATCCTGAACCCATCGTGCGCGCCTCGGCCCTCAAGGCGCTTGGCACGGTCGGCGATCGCCAACGCGTGCTGCCGCCGGTGCTGGCCCGCCTCGGGGACCAGTCGCGCGTGGTGCGCGCGCGCGCGGCCGAGGTCCTGGTGGCGTTTGGCGTGGTCCAGTTGCCGGGCCCCGCCGGCGCGGCGCTGCGCAAGGCGCAAGACGACTACATCCTGAGCCTCGAGACATTCCCTGACGTCGCCTCGAATCACGCCGCCAGGGGCTGGCTCGAGGCAGAGCGCGGCAACCCCCGCGAGGCCATCGCCGCCCTCGATCAGGCGACGATCGTCGAACCAAACTACGCGTTTCCGTGGGTGGTGAAGGGCGTGATGTCGGCGAGGCAGGGACGGTTTGCCGACGCGGTGGAGATGTGGAAGAAGGCCAAGGCGATCGAACCGGGTTATCCGAACATCGACCAGCTGATTACCGAGGCCGAGAAACGCAAGTGACTTGGGATCCGGGATCCGGGGTCCGGGATCCGGGATCCGGGATCCCAGGTCCCGGGTCCCGGGTCCCGGACCCCCGTTAGCCTTTCTTGAGCTGCGCGATCAGGCCCTTGGCCTGCGCTGCTTCCGGGGAGTTGGGGTCGATGGCGACCACCTTCTCCATGATTTCCAGGGCGCCGGCCATGTCGGCCTTCTGCAGCTTGGCCAGGCCGATCTTGAAGAGCGGCTTGCCCCAGGTGGCGTCCATGTCGACGGCGCGCTGGTAGTACTTCACCGCTTCGTCGGTTTCACCCTTCGCGAACTTCACCTCGCCGAGGTTGTAGAACACCTCGCGGCTGGCGCTGGTCGAGGAGGCGACTTCGAGCAGGGACTTCTCGGCGTTGGCGAAGTCGCCCTTTTCGAGATAGGTCATGCCGATTTCGATCTTCGACTTGTCGTTGTTCGGGTCGGCGGCGAGCACCTTCTGGTAGGACGCGATCGCACCGTCGTAGTCCTTCTTCATGCGCTTGACCTGGGCAATCTGCCCGTTGATCATCGTCAGCGCCGGGGTCTTGGCGAGAATCGCCTCGTAGGCGGCAATCGCGGCATCGTGCTGGCCGGCGTTGGCGGCTTCCATGGCCTTGTTCAGTTCAGCCTGGAGTTCCTTGGTGTTGACACCCGCAAGCGCGCCGGCCGGGCCGGTGGCGCCGGGCGCGAGCACGAAGTCGACTGGCGGCATGGGGGCGCCCAGCGAGCGGACGGGCACGTTGCCGGACGAGGGCGCGAAGCCCGGGGCCACGGCCGTAATCTTCCAGGTGCCGGTCTTGAGGCCGATGATCGAGTAGCGGCCCTTGTCGTCGGTGGTCGCGGTGAACGACGAAGGCGAGGCGGCCGGATTCTCGGCAGTCACGGTGGCGCCCTTCAAGGGCTGGCCCTGCGCGTCCTTAATGGTGCCGCCAACACGGCCCGTCTGCGCCGCGGCCGGAAGGGCCGAGATCACGAGCGCCACGACCAGAGCCGCCGCCGAAAAGATTGTCTTCAAGTCACGCATCGCTAGCTTCTCCATGTAAAGAACCACAACCGAATCAGTATATTAGCCCGATGCGTCGAACGCTACTGGCGGGAGTCCTGGTTCTTGCGGCCGCCACCCTGAACCCTTTCAACTCGACTGTCGGACTTGCCCAAGGCAAGCCCGCCGGTCTCACTCAGGGCAGGGCCGTCGAAGGGTCAAAATCAGGCCAATTTGCCCGCATCGACGAGCTGGTTGCCGAAGGCATTGCCACCAGGGCGGCTCCCGGCGCCGTGGTTCTCATCGGGCGCGACGGCCAGACGGTTTATGAAAAAGCCTTTGGCTCCCGGGCGACGGTCCCCGGCCAGGAGGCCATGACCCTGGATACGATCTTCGACCTCGCATCGTTGACCAAGGTCGTGGCCACGACCACGGCCGTGATGACGCTGGTCGAGCAGGGCCAGGTTCGGCTCAACGACCCGGTGGCGTCGTTCGTGCCGGGGTTCGAGCGGTACGGGAAGGCGGCCATTACCGTCCGCCACCTCTTGACCCATGTGTCCGGGCTGCGTCCCGACGTCGATCTGCATCCGTGGACCGGCTACGACGCGGCCATTGCGCTGGCGGTCGACGAAGTGCCGACGTCGGCACCAGGCGAGCAGTTCGTGTACAGCGACATCAACTTCTTCCTGCTCGGCCACATCGTCACGCGCGTCACCGGCCAATCGCTCGACGCTTACCTGCAGCGCATGGTGTTCGCGCCGCTCGGCATGCGCGACACCGGGTTCCTGCCGGCCAGGGCGCTGCTGCCGCGCATTGCCCCGACCGAACGGTGCGCCGAGCAGGATGCCTGGCCCTGCCACCGCCCCGAGGCGGCGCCGCTGCGGGGCGTGGTGCACGACCCGACCGCGCGCCGCATGGGCGGCATTGCCGGGCATGCCGGCCTGTTCAGCACCGCGCGCGACCTGCAGCGTTTTGCCCGCATGTTGGTCAACGGCGGCGCGCTCGACGGCGTGCGGGTGCTGTCGGCGGCCAGCGTGGCGCGCATGATTGCCCCGGTGCCGATGCCGGGCAATGCCGGCACGCGTGGCCTGGGCTGGGACATCGACACCTCGTTCTCGTCCAACCGCGGCGACCTGTTTCCGGTTGGTTCGTTCGGCCATACCGGCTTCACGGGGACCAGTCTCTGGATCGATCCCGCGTCGAAGTCATATGTGATCTTCCTGTCGAGCCGCCTGCATCCCGATGGCGTCGGCGACGTCGGCGTGCTGCGCAGCCGCATTGCCACGGTTGCGGCCGCGGCGCTCAGCGGCGGCACGAGCGTCAACCCTCCCTCACCGTCCAACCCGGCCAACCCGCCCAACCCGCCCCGCCCCGTCCTCGCCGGGATCGACGTGCTGGCCCGCGACGGCTTCGCGAAGCTCAAGGGCAAGCGTGTCGGTCTCCTCACCAACCACACCGGCGTCGCCCGCGACGGCCAGTCCACCATCGACCTGCTACATACCGCTCCCGGTGTGCAGTTGGTGTCGCTGTTTGCGCCGGAGCACGGCATTCGCGGCGTGCTCGACGCCGACGTGCCGGCAGACAAGGACCAGAAGACGGGCCTCACCATCCATTCGCTGTACGGCGAGACGCGCCGGCCGAGCGACGCCATGCTGGCCGGAATCGACACATTGGTGATCGACCTCCAGGACATCGGCTCGCGCTTCTACACCTACCCTGCCACTGTCGGTTATGTGCTGGAGGAGGCCGCGAAACGGAAGATCGCGGTCGTGGTGTTGGACCGGCCGAATCCCGTGAACGGCTGGCAGATCGAGGGTCCCAACCAGTCGGAACCCATCCGCGAGTTCATTGCGTACTTTCCCATGCCCGTGCGTCACGGTCTTACGCTCGGCGAGCTGGCCAGGGTGTTCAACGTCGAGAAGCAGATCAACGCCGACCTCACCGTGATCCCGGTCGAGAATTGGCGGCGCGACTTCTGGTACGACGAAACCGGCCTGGGCTGGATCAACCCCTCGCCGAACATGCGCAATCTCAACCAGGCGGCGCTCTATCCCGGCGTTGGCGCGCTCGAGTACTCGAATGTGTCGGTAGGGCGAGGCACCGATCAGCCGTTCGAACAGCTCGGCGCCCCGTGGATTGACGGCCGGCGGCTGGCGGCCGCCCTGAACGCGCGCCAGCTGCCAGGTGTGCGCTTCTACCCGGTCGCGTTCACGCCGGCCTCGAGCAAGTACGCCGGACAGCCGTGCCAGGGCGTGTTCATGGTGATCACCAACCGTGCGGCCCTGCGGCCGGTGCGTGCCGGGCTCGAGATCGCGGGCGCGCTGTTCGCGTTGTCCGGCGACAAGTACCAACTGGAGAACACCGACCTGCTGCTTGGGTCGCGGGACAGCCTCGAACGCGTGAAGCGGGGGGAGGACCCGGAACTTGTGGCCGCACGCTGGCGCGGCGACGAGGCGCGTTGGCGGCAACTGCGGGCGAAGTACCTGCTCTATCGCTAACGCGCGCGCGGGGCTCGGCGGTCCCCGCCTCGTGCGGGCCGGCCTGCGGCCATCCTGGGGCTCGCTTCGCTCGTAAGAAAATCAGAACCTGAAACGGATACCCACCGTCGGTAACCGGGGAATCGACTGGTCGCGCACCTCGACGATGCGCGGCTCGTCGGCGGTGGGGTCGTACTCCAGTTTCGGATCGAGCGCGCCGGCGTTTTCGCGGTTCAGCAGGTTGATGACCTCCGCGTACAACTCCCAGCGTCCGGCGGCGCCCCGCGGCCGCCACGTGGCGCGCACATCGACGCGGGCAAACACCGGCAAGCGCGCCTGGTTGAGGTTGGCGGTGTTGCCAAAGTCGACTTCGTAGATGAGCCGTCCCAGCGCATCGCGGTCGGGCAGCAGTTCGTCGGTGACGCCGTCGCGGTCGCGATCACCGAGGTCGTCGATGGCCGCCGCCCGCACGCCCAGGGGCGCCGTGCGCGGAAAACCGGACGCGATCCTGGTGGTGGCCGCCAGTTCCCACCGCGGCGTGAATCGGTAGGCCGCGACCATGCTGAAGGCGTGCCGCCGGTCGTACTCGAAGTCGTAGCGCCGGCCGTAGGCATCGCGCGTGGTGCGCCCCCACGTGTAGCTGGCCCAGCCGCTGACCTTGGCGCCGGCGGGCGGGCTGGTGCGCGATACGAACAGGTCGAAGCCGTACGAGCGGCCGCGGCCGTCGTTGGCGGGCACCGTCGTGATCAACGGATCGACCGGGATATCCGCTTGCAAGTGGACGGGGAAGTCGTAGCGCGCCACGCGGGCCAGGCGCGCCTCTTCGGTCTCGAGCTGCCCAATCAGCAGGTCGGTAAGGCGCTTGTAGTAGCCTTCGACTTTCAGCGAGACGAGCCCCGGCAAGTCGCGTTCGACGCCCGCCGAGACTTGCGTCGAGCGTTCGCTGCGCAGGCCCGCCGCGTTGGTGAAGTCGAGCACGTAATCGCTTTGCGCCAGCTTTTCGTAGCCGGGACTCTGGGTGTAAAGGCCGGCCGCGGCCCGCACGCGCGTGGCCGGACCCAGGCCAAGGGACCCAGAGAGGCGCGGGGAGACCAGCATCTCGCCGGTCGCGCCGGGACGGTCCCAGCGCAAGCCCGCCTGCAGGGAGCCACGCGTGCCGATGGGAACGGTGTCCTGGATCCAGGCGCCGGCGCGCGTCGATTGCTCCGAGGACTCCAGCAGGTCGGGCAGCCCGGCGCCGCCCTGCACACTCGAGCCGTTGGCCGCGCCCGGGTTGCGATCGCCTTCGATCTCGAACCGCAAGGCGGTCGACAGGTGATGCGCCTCGAACCCGGTTTCGACCACGTGCGCGCCGAGCGCGAACACCAGTTCCTGCCGCAGCGAGACGTCCTGCACCGAGAGCGCGCGGCTGAACACCACGTCCGAGGTGCCGTAACTGTCTTCGCGCGGCGCGTTCGAACGGCGGCTGGTGTTCTCGAAGCTGGCGTCGACCCCGAAGGTCGAGCGCGTGTCGGAGTATCCGGCCACCGTGTGCGATTGCCCGCGCGCGCCAATCGACAGGTCGAGCCGCGCCCAGGCCAGGTCGTTCTCGGTGTCGTCCTGGAACTCACCGCGGGCATTGTCTTCATCGATCTCGACGGCGGCGTCCTGGCGGCTGGCCAGGCCGAACACCGTCAGCGTCCGGCCGGGCGCGGCCTGCCACACGCCCTTGGCCTGCAGGTCGGCAAAGGCGGGGAACTCCTGGCCGGTGAGCGGCGACGCCACCAGGTCGTAGTACGTGCGGCGGCCGGTAACGAGCCACGATCCGACGGCCGTGCCCGGGAGCTTCCCTTCGAGCACCAGGTTCGCGTCGGTGATGCTGAGCGAGGCCGACCCGGCCAGCGACTCGGTGCGGGTGCCGTCGCGGTTCTCGACCAGCAGCAGCGACGACAGGCGATCGCCGTAAAGGGCGCTGAAGCCGCCCGTGGCCAGCTCGAAGCGCTCGATGGTCTCGGGATTGAAGGCGCTCGTCAGGCCAAACAGCCGGTACGGGTCGTGAATCTCGACGCCGTCCATGACGGTGAGGTTCTGATCGGGCGACCCGCCGCGCACGGCAAGGCGGCTGCCAAACTCCTCGGTCGCGGCCACGCCGGGCAGCGTCTGGAGGGTGCGGTAGACGTTGTCGAGCGCGCCGGGCGTGCGCAGCACTTCCAGCGGCGCGACCACTTCGGTGGCCGGCGCCGCCGCGGGCGGTGGCGCCGTCACCGCGACACTCGTGGCAAAGCCGGTATCACGGGCCAGCGCCAGTTCGGCTCCGGCCAGGCCCTGGTCCGGCACGACCAGATCCGTGGCCAAGGGAAAATACCCCGCGGCCTCAACGAGCAGCGTGATCGATCCGGCCGGCACCAGCAGCGAAAAGCGCCCGGATGCGTCGGTGGTCGCGAGCGTTTGATTGACGGAAAGCCGGGCGTTCGGGATCGGAGCGCGCGAATCGGCCTCGACGACGATGCCGGAAACGGTTCTGGCCGGCGACTGTGCCAGGGCGGGCTCGGCCAGGAACGCCAGGGCCAGGGCCAGGGCCAATCGACTCAACATCTGCAAAGTGGGACGCCCTTTCGTGCGCCATGGATTCAGGGGCCGGCGGCTCTCGCCGCCCTCTACATCTGATACAGCATCAGGTAAACGACTACGCCGGTCACCGATACGTAGAGCCACAACGGCAAGGTCCATCGCGCGATCTTCTTGTGCTTGTCGAACTTGCTCGACAACGCGCGCGACACCGTGACCAGGATCATCGGTACGATCGCCGCGGCCAAGATCACGTGGGGGATCAGCACCAGGAAATACAACGTCCTGATCCAGCCGGTCTTCTGGAACGGCACCGACCCGACTTCCAGGTGATAGATCACGTACGACGTCAGGAACGCCGCCGACATCACGAGCGCGCCAATCATGCACCACTGGTGGGCCTGCCGGCGTCCGCTCTTGATCAGGAACCATCCCGTCGTCAGCAGCACGAATGAGATGGCGTTGAGGGTGGCGTTCAGCGCGGGCAGGTCGGTAATGGACATGGTTGTACCAGGATTCAGTTTCGTGCCGATCGGCTCACCAGCAACGTGCTGATGGACAGCGTGACCACGGCAAACAGGAGAACGGAGCCGGCGGCGGCGGCGAAGTTGGCGGCGGGCACGCCGGTCAGGAAGGCGCGAATGATCGCCACGGCCGGCGTGAGGGGGTTCAGCCGCATCAGGACCTGCACCCAGCCCGAGGCGCCGCTGGCGGGGAACAGCGCGCCCGACAGCAGCCACATGGGCACCAGCGCCACGTTCATGATGGCGTGAAAGCCCTGGGCCGACCTGAGCGGCCAGGCGATCATGATGCCGAGCCCGCTCAACGCCAGCCCCAGCAGCGCCACGCAGCCGACTGCCGCCGCCACTCCGCCCGCGCCGGGATGCAGCCCTGAGAAAGGCAGCAGCAGCAGGAAGACGAGACCGTTCAGCACCGCCAGCGTCGTGCTGCCCAGGGCCTTGCCCAGCACGATCGCCGCGCGCGGGGCCGGCGAGGCCATCACGCCCTGGAGGAAGCCCTCCTGGCGATCTTCGATGATCGAAATGGTCGAGAAGATGGCCGTGAAGAGCACGATCAACGCCAGCGAGCCAGGAAAGTAGTAGGGCAGGAAACCGGCGGTGGCAGGTGACGGCGATCCGCCAGGGTTGCCTTGAAACGACGAGCCGAGGCCGGAGCCAATCACGAACCAGAAAATCACCGGCGTCAGCAACGCGCCCACGACCCGGCTCGGCTGCCTGAGGAACCGCAGGACGTCGCGCCGCCACAACGAGTAAGTGGCAAGAATCATGACTGCCAGAAGGGCGGAACCATCGTGCCGCCGTGCCGTGAAGTCACGAGGACAGCCCCGCTCCGGTGTGGTGCGTGAACACATCCTCGAGGGTCGGCGCCCGGGCCGGGATGTTGGCCACCAGGTCCGACGGCGCGCCAATGGCCACCAGCTGGCCCTCGTGGAGGATCCCGACCCGATCGGCGACCGACGCTTCGTCGATCAAGTGTGTCGTCAGCACGATGGTGGTGCCTTCGTCATCGCGCAGCCGCCGCAACTCCTGCAGCAGCTCGCGCCGTGCCGTCGGATCAAGGCCGCTGCTCGGCTCGTCGAGCACCAGCAGGGGCGGTTCGGGCAGCAGCGCCTTGGCCAGTTCCACGCGCCGGCGCAGCCCGCCGCTGAGCGTGCCCACGCGATCGCCGGCCCGCGGCGAGAGCCCGAAGCGTTCAAGCGCGCGTTCGATGCCGCGCGCCAGCGACGGTCCCGCCAGGCCGTACAAGTAGCCATGATGCCGCAGGTTTTCAAGCACCGTCAGCCACGGATCGACGGCCGCCGACTGGAAGACCACGCCGAGCTGCGTGCGCGCCCCGGCCGGGTCCTTCGCGACGTCAAGACCGAAGACTTCAACCGTGCCGGAGGTTGGCGTGATCAAGGTGCTGATAATCCGGAACAGCGTGGTCTTGCCGCCGCCATTCGGACCGAGCAGCGCAAACAGGTCTCCCTTGGCCACGGAAAAGCTGACTCCGCGCAGCGACTCGCGCTCGCCGTAGCGGTGATGCAGATTCGTCACTTCCAGTGCCACGTATGACGCGGATGACTCGGCTCCCGATCCCGTCAAGTTACGCCCGTCCCGTCAAGAGATGTCGTCTCGTCAAGTTAATGCCATCACGCCGGGTTTCAATGGGTCCGGTGATCGAAGACCAGCAGGGCCCAGAGGATCGGCAGGTAGAGAATCGAACCGAAGAACAGCCGCCGGGCGGTCGCGATGGTGCGCTTGACCGAGAACTCCACCGCTAGCAGCATCAGGATGGCGCCCAGCGTGAGCGCGCCAACCATGTACCACGGCGAGGCCAGACCCACACCGGTCGGCATCATGCTCAACGGGATCAGCGCGGCGGTGTAGATCACGGCCTGCCGCCCGGTCGAGCGGCCGTCGGGTTGGATGACCGGCAGCAGCGGCATGCCGGCGCGCGCGTATTCGTCGCGATACATCCACGCGATGGCCAGGAAGTGCGGCATCTGCCACATGAAGACGATGCCGAACAGGACCCAACCTTCGAGCGAGATGGTATTGGTGGCGGCGGCCCAGCCAATCACCGCCGGCAGGGCCCCGGGCAGGGCGCCGACAATGGTCGACAGCGACGTCCGCGTCTTGAGCGGCGTGTAGAACAGCACGTAGCTGACGGCCGTGAACAGCGCGACGCCCGCCGACAGCGGGTTGAGGAAGTAGCCCAGCTCGAGGGCGCCGGCCGCGCCCAGGACCAGTCCGAAAATGACGCCGGCCGATGGCGGCAGGCGCAGGTCGGCGATGGGACGCAGGCGCGTGCGGCGCATCAGCCGATCGGTGTCGCGTTCCCACGCCTGGTTGAGCGACGAGGCGCCGCCGGCGACGAGGAAGGTGCCGAGCAAGGTGTGGGCAAAGTCCAACAGCGTGGACGCCGGCCCCGCGCCCAGCGAGTACGCGGCGGCGGTGGTCAGCAGGACCAGGAAGTTCAGGCGCGGCTTGGTCAGCGTGATGAAATCGGCCGCGCGCGACGGCGTCGCCTTGGCCGGTTCCACGTGGTGACCGGCTTGCGCCGGGCTATTGGCCTGCGAAGGTAAAACTGACATCTTTCGATTCTTTCGCGCCGACGGTAATTTGCTGGGTCTTCACGCCCAGGCGTTCGTGCCACGCCTCGATCGTGTAGGTGCCGGGCGGCAGGTTGTCGAGGGCGACGCGGCCGTCCTGGCCGGTGGTGCCGAAATAGGGGTGCTCGAGCACGCCGACGAAGGCGCGCATCCAGGCGTGGACGTCGCACCGGATGTCGACCATCACCTCGCGGGTCGCGAAGGTGCGATTGAAGCTGACGCCCTCGATCGGGGTCGACATGTTGAAGGGCTGGTTGATCGCGGCCTCGGCGCGGATGTTGTGGAGCAGCGGGTCGCTGTTGCGAATGGCGAGCGGCTGGCCCACGCGCACGCCCAGCACCCGCGGCGCGTAGCGGCACTTGTCCTGGTCGAGCACCACCGGTTCGGGGGGAATCGGGAAGATGTGGCCGCTCAGCCCATCAGTCACGTAGACGAAGACGTTTTGCAGCGCCTGGCCCGTGCCGAGCAGGAGGCTTTCGTCGGCCCGTTCACGGGCGCCGTTTTCGGCCACGCATTTCGGGTCGCCATCGAGCCGCATCATCACCGGGGCAGGGGCGGTGCCGGCGAACTTCACGGTCACGGTCACTGCGGCCGCGGTGGCGGGATCAACGGCCGGGCCGGCGGCGGCGGGCGGCGGGGCGGACGGCGACCGGCCACAGGCGAGCGTGCCCGCAAGCACGATCAGGCTGACCACGAGTCGAACCAACGGCATCCAGTCATTATCTCACCCGCTCGACTCGCGCGAGGGCGCGGGACCTCGGACTCGCTCAAGGCTGGCCCGCCGAGGCTTGACCCCTGCGCTCAGGGTCACTAGAATTAGAGGTTCGTAGTCCCTAGTGCCGCTATCGTCTAGGGGTCAGGACGCCAGATTCTCAGTCTGGACACCGGGGTTCGAATCCCCGTAGCGGTACCATTCGACTCGCCATGCGGCCCGCCTTCGGCGAGCGCAGGCTCGCTCATGGCAGGCCACCTGCTTCAATCGAATGCCCTCATGGCCGGCGATCAAGTCGAATCGCCTCGCGTAAACTAGGCGAATCGAACACCAACACTCACCCGGTCGGGTCCGCCGGTGGTCGTTTGCGGCTATCGCTTCTCTCGCGGCGGTCCTGGCCGGCGCCTTCGGCCAACTCACACTCGTCCAGACCATCGAGCTCAAGACCTACGATCTGCGGGTTGCGGCTACCGCGCGTCCGGCGGCCCCCGCCGACGACATCGTGCTGGTCTGGATCGACAACGACAGCATCCGGCGGATGGAACCCCTCGTTGGGCGGTGGCCATGGCCACGGCTGGTGCACGCGGCCGCCATCGACTACCTGGCCGCGGCGGGCGCGAAGGTCATTGCCTACGACATCCTGTTTGCCGAGCGCGACCTCCGCAAGTTCATGGTGGGCGACACCGAGTGGACCGGCGAAGAGTCCGACGCGGCGCTGGTGGCGTCGACCCGCAAGGCCGGCAACGTCGTGCACGCGGCCGAGGCCTCCAGCGACGAGCTGATCGATCCTTCGCGCGCCGTGGCCGACAACCTGGCGGCGCCGGCCTTGAACGTGCGCATTCCCTCGCCGGGGTGCATGCAGGCGCGGCCGTTGGTGCGGCCGCCGTTCCCGGCGCTGGCGCAGGCTTCGCGCGGCATTGGCCACACGCTCTTCACCCTCGATCCCGACGGACCGGTGCGCCGCATCGCGCCGGTGGTGCAGGTCGGCGAGCGAACCATCCCGTCGCTGGCGCTGGCGACGACCATGGCCGCGGGCGCGGTGGCGAACGTCACGGCGCAGGCCGATGCGGGCCAATGCGCGGCCCTGGTCGCGTGGCGAGGGCCGGCCGAGAACCCTGGCGGCCATCCCACGTTCACGTCCTATTCGTTCTACGACCTCTTCTACTCGCAGCAGCAGATCATCGAAGGCCAGAAGCCGGGCCTCGATCCGGCGCTGTTCAAGGACCGCATTGTGGTCGTCGGCGGCAGCGGCGAGGGGTTGACCGAGGCGTTCACGACGCCGTTTCCGTCGGGCGAGATCAACGGCCCCGAAGTGCACGCCAACGTCATCGACGCCTTGCTGGCGAACCGTTCGCTCAGCCGCGCGCCGGCCTGGGTCACCGTCGCCATGACCATCGCGACGGCGGCCGCGGTTGCTGTGGCCGGCTGGTATTTCAACGCCTGGCTCACCGGCGCCGTGGCGGCCGCGCTCGCCGCGCTGCTCGCGTGGCAGTCCCTGGCGTTCTTTGCGCGCGGCACCTGGCTGCCGCTCACCGTGCCGGGCCTGGCCCTGGTCTTCGCCTTCGTCGGCGACCTCGCCTGGAAGTACGTCGTCGAGGGCCGCGAAAAACGCCAGGTCAAGAAGCTGTTCTCACGCTACGTCTCGAAGGACGTCTACGACCGGCTGGTGGCCGACCCGTCGCTGGCCGCGCTGGGCGGCGCGCGCCGCCACATGACGGTGCTGTTCTCCGACGTCCGCGGCTTCACGGCCATGTCGGAGCAAGGCTCGCCCGAAGAGGTGGTCGCGCAGCTCAACGAGTATTTCTCCCGCATGGTGCAGGTCGTGTTCGCGCATCGCGGCACCGTCGACAAGTTCGTCGGCGACATGGTGATGGCGCTGTTCGGCGCGCCGCTCGATGACGACGACCACGCCGAGCATGCCGTGCAGACGGCGTTGGCCATGGCGCGGGCGCTCGGTGAGCTGAACGCCGGGTGGCAGGCCCAGGGCCGGCCGACCCTCGACATCGGCATCGGCATCAATACCGGCGACATGGTCGCCGGCAACATCGGTTCCGACACCATCATGAGTTACACGGTGATTGGCGATGCCGTGAACCTGGGCGCCCGGCTCGAGTCCCTGAACAAGGATTACGGCACCCGGATCATCATCAGCGAGGCCACCCGGTCGCGCCTGAAGGGACGGTATGATATTTATCCCCTCGGCGACGTGGTCGTAAAAGGCAAGAGTAAGCCGGTCGCGATTTTTGAGGTCAAAACATCATGATGCGGACGACGGCCCTGTGTGTGGTTGCGATATTCGGAGCCTGCCTGACGGTTGAAGGCAGGCAGCTTGGCCAGATTACCAAAGGCGTCCAGGTTGCCAAGAAGGCGAACGACGTTCGCGACCTGGCAATGACCGAGGCCGAGGAGCAGGAACTCGGGGCCGCGGTGAGCGACCGCATCCGCACCCGCTACGGCGTGGTGCAGGACGCGGCCGTGCACCGCTACGTCGCGCTGGTCGGCACCGCCCTGGCGCAGGGCAGCACGCGTCCGGCGCTACCGTGGACGTTCGTGGTGCTCGACACCGACGGCGTCAATGCGTTTGCCGCCCCCGGCGGCTACGTGCACATCACGCGCGGCGCGCTGGCGCTGATCAAGAACGAAGCGGAGCTGGCCGGCGTGCTGGGCCACGAGATTATCCACGTCACCGAGAAGCACACCATCAGGGCCATCCAGAAGAGCAAGGCCGTGCAGATGGGCGCCGCCGAGACGCTGTCGGGATCGTCGTCGTTGATGGAGCGCGCCGTCACCGCCACGTACGACAACATCGTCGAACGCGGTTTCGGCCGGTCCGAAGAGAACGAGTCGGACGAGCTGGGCGTGACGCTCGCCAACAAGACTGGCTACGCGCCGAACGGCCTGGTTGGCTTCCTGACCACGCTGAAGGAACGCAACAAGGCCTCGACCGAGAAGCGCGGGCTGTTTGCTTCGCATCCCGAGATGCAGGAGCGGCTCGACCGCGTTACCAAGCTGATCGCCGCGAAAAAGCTGACGGCGACGGCGACGGTGCAGCCGCGGTTCGCCAAGAACATCACCTACAAGCCGGTGCCGGTGACCGCGATTGCCACGGTCGATCCGGGCGCGGCGGGTTTGGCGGGTGGCGACAAGAAATCCGAGGATCCGAAGGCAGCGGAGAAGAAGGAAGCCGAGGAACCCAAGAAGAAGGGGTTCGGGCTGGGCCGCATGCTGCCCACGGGCGGCGGCGAGAAGAAGTCGGCGCAGGTCACGGCCTCGGGCGGCGCGCGAGGCGTGGATCCGGAGAAGGACTCCAAGGGCGGGTCGAACCCGAAGGTCGTGCCGGTCAAGATCGCCGCGGCTGACGTCGCGGCGTTCAAGAAAGAGGGAGGCCTGCCGTAGGCCGCTACGTTCGCGGCCGGCTGCTGTTCTCGGCCTGGCTGCTGGTGGGTTTCGCCGTCCTGCAAGTCGCCGTGCGCCAGGAATACGGCGACCTGCAGCTGCTGGCGGCCATTGCCCGGCTGGTCCTAGTGCTGGCCGTCGTCAACGC
>Ga0209770_10000459_pt1 | contig 22458 bp, 35 predicted proteins | sample LauGreSu1BDMLBDD_2_FD_187572 | JGI IMG/M metagenome (GOLD analysis project Ga0209770, IMG submission 187572) | Freshwater lake microbial communities from Lake Michigan, USA - Su13.BD.MLB.DD (SPAdes) (version 2) | ecosystem: Environmental > Aquatic > Freshwater > Lake | place: Lake Michigan, USA...
CATCGGACTGGTACTAGAATAGGCTAATGTGCTGCCCAAATAGTGGGGCAGCATTATTGACAGGTTGGCACGGACAAAATGAGAGCATTGTATAGAATTGCTGTTGGGCTTGTAGTCGGGTCCTTTGTTGGGACGGCGGTTGTCTCCGCCTTCCTGTATAGTGTGTTAAAGTCGTTGAAGCAATTCAAGGCTATGCCTCTAGACTAAAGGTATAATATGGACAACATTATGCAGTTTGTAAACAACCTAGAGGATTGGACTGAGATTCGGGTTACTTGGCGTGATGCTCATGCACCCCATTCGGGGTGGCATGAGGTTGACGAATATGAACCAGAGGATGCGACAGCCGTCACATTGGGACGGTTCTGGCGCAACTGCCAAGCACACTATCTGACACTGGCAGGTACAATCTTTAAACCAGAAGATGGTACAATTAAAACCGTAGGCGACATCAACCACATTCCACTATCTTGGATTATAGACATTGAACTGGTAGGCAAGGACAACAATGGCATCAATTAAACGAGGCGCAGAAACATTCGCAGGATACAACAAACCAAAGCGAACCCCGTCACACCCAACCAAATCCCATGCTGTACTAGCCAAAGAAGGGTCCACAACAAAACTCATCAGGTTCGGACAACAAGGCGTATCAGGGTCACCCAAGAAAACAGGTGAATCAGCAGCATACCGCAAACGCCGAGAATCCTTCCAAGCCCGACATGCCTCCAACATAGCCAAAGGCAAACTGAGCGCAGCATATTGGGCAAACAAAGTAAAATGGTAGCCTCCTAGGGTATCAAACCTTTATAGTATATAGCCCAAATAGGGACCCAAAGAAAAGACCCCCCACGGGGTCTTTTTTATTGCCCCGTATCCCAAGTTACCAAAAATAACGCATCGGCTCTAGGTAATATGATTCTTTAGCACATGCGCCCCCGTACCCCCCCATGCCCCCCATGCGCATGCGAGGCAATGGAACGATAGTCAAATGCAATAAGGTAAATATGACCATAAACCGCCGAAACATTATAGCCGCTATCGTAGCCAACGCGGGCATGTGGGCGGGTGCGAACCGAGCGTGGGCGAGGGTGCAGCGTATGTGGGCGAGTGTGTACATGCACGCATGCGAAGTCAACCCCTTCGGGGTTGTTTTGGGAATTTTGGGAATGACTTGACATTCGGTTTGGGGTTTGGCATAGTGATGGTCGGCAAGTCGCTTTCGGAGTGACTTGAGCCACGGTCACAGGATGAGCCGTGGTGGTAGCCGTTGCAGTGGTGGGATGCCCTGCTAGCGGAGCCAGCATACCTAGCGATGGGGCGTAGTTGCCTGCTGAGGGGTTGCGGTACACGGAGCAACGAAGTTGCTCGCCATAAGGTGCTTGGTGGGTTTCGTTGTTCCCGTGTATAATCCTATGGATTATACGGGTCAGACTGTCCTTGCCCTGATTGGTGGGCATGTACAGCACCGTGCTTGCGGTGGTCGCAGATAGGCATTATGTACAATAGAATATTGTACATAATGGGACCGTCCTTAACCTCGTCATGGCATCAGTCACACTTCCCTTGGGAAGTGTGGACAGTGCAATTCTGTCGCCATGTACTGCACTTCCTACCAAAATGGTAGGCAGTGTTTCACCCATATTATAATTACTGGAGGTAATTATGTCCCTTACCCTACTTCAAACTGGTCTTGTAAAGACCAAGGCTATTGGTTATGCTTTGCATAACAACATCAATTACACCGAGGTTGTGATTCCACAGGAATCACAAGATTGGGGCTTCAATTTCAATCCTGCTTACAACGAAGTTGTAACCGAGGTTGAGATTCACACAACCGAAGGTTGTGTTGTTCTGTTCGTCAACGACAACTACGAAGTAGTTGATTCGCAAGTTGTGGTCTTCTAATGAAGACCAACCAATTCTTCCCATTGACTGTGAAACAGTCAATCATTGGTGTTGAACTAGTTGCCGAATTCATAGAATTCGTCAATAGTTTTGACGATGAAACTTATGTCGCTGACGAATTCAAAGAATTCGATTATGATGATGACGATGAAATCGTCACTGAAACTGTGACCTACCGTTCCGACAAGGTCGGTTATCTTGGTGACTTGCTCATTGAAAATGAGGAAGTCGCCACTTGGATTCCTCACGAAACTTTACAGTTTCGTTACCGTCAACCAATTCGCCACTAACAAATTTACTGGAGGTAAATTATGGCTTTCCCAATGCCCACCATCAACTCGGTTGACTTTCCAAGTCAACGAGTTAACTATACCGACCATACTGGTCGGACTAAGACAGACCGCTTCGGCTTTATGCCGAAGAACGGCAAGATTGCAGTGCTTAAGCACTGTGGTTTCAAGTTCACTGGCAAAACTCCACTAGGGTGGAGTGATGACGAACTTGCCAATGCTTGGCAACTTGTCCTTGCCGACAATTTCAACGGTGACAAGTCACCGTTGCCAACACCAACACCAACTCCGAAGGAGACACCAAAAATGGCTACGCCATCCACCAAGTCCAAGCCATCAAGTGGTTCACTTGATGACATTATCCGTCAAATTGTGGTGGATACTGTCGGTGATACCGACATTATCGCCCCGATGATGGAAGAAATGGCATCCCTTAAGGATGCCATAACCAAAATTCAACCGAAGGTTACCGAAATTCGTATCGGTGAACACGAGACTCGCAAGTTGGATGGAATCCAACACCACATGTTTGCCAAGGTATTGGCAAATATTGCTAGTGGCATTCCGTCCTACCTTGTAGGACCTGCTGGAACTGGTAAGTCAACCATTGCACAGAACGCATCTCAAGCCCTTGGCTTGGAATTCCGTTCCAAGTCCTGTTCCTCACAGGCAACAGAGTCCTCTCTGTTGGGTTATATGTCGGCAACTGGTGAATATGTCGGAACAGGGTTCCGAGAGGCTTTTGAACATGGCTATGTTTATCTACTTGACGAAGTAGATAATGGCAATGCCAACATCCTCACTGTTCTTAACAGTGCATTGTCCAACAACTTTATGGCATTCCCTGATGGAATGGTTAAGCGTCATGAGAACTTCGTTCTCATTGCTACTGCCAATACCTTTGGTCATGGTGCTACTGCCGAGTATGTGGGTCGTAATCCTTTGGATGCAGCGTTCCTTGACCGTTTCGCTAGCCTAGAGATTGGCTACGACAACGAAGTTGAGGAAGCAATGTTGCAATCCGTAGGATTGGACACAGTGCTTGCCACGAAGTGGCTTAATGTGGTTCGTCAATGCCGAAAGAATGCCACAGATTATGGCTTGCGAGTCGTGGTTTCACCACGAGCCACGGTTCACGGAGCAAAAATGCTCCGTCACAATGACATTTACAACTTCAAGGAAGTTGTGGAAGCCACCATCCTTAAGGGTGCTAAGCCCGAAGTTTCATCCAAGGTGTTGCAAGGTGTGGCTCTCTGAGCCACACCACAACATCATCCCTACTACATAATTCTGGAGGAATTATGAACATCATTGAACCATCCACAGCCAAGAAAGCACGAATTGAATACTTCAATTCGTTTGGCGAAATGTACAATTATGCCAAGGACAATGACGAACCCAAGTCATCCAATGGCAACAGCAAGGAATGGGCAGGAACCAAGACATTGGCTAGTGCTTGTGACCTTGCCCGTAATGGTTGGACGGAAGTTCGCCCTATGGTTGACGAAATCCTAGGGGATTTAACGGAGCGTCTTGCCGACAAGTTGGACAACTTGTACAAGCCACAATATGACTTCGGCGGAGCCTATGTTGACATGGGGCGTTTCGTTGAAGGTGACCCTGAATGTATGGTTACATTCCAAGCCGTGGAAGCAGGGGCTATGGGTCGTGTAATCAAGATTGCGGTGTCGGGAACGGCTTCGGCATTCATTGACCCCGAAGACATTAAGAAGCGTGGCATTGCCATAATCTCACTTGTTGATACAATCAACAAGTTGGGCTTCGGTGTGGAATTATGGTGGGACTCCACCATTGAACACACTGGTCGTCACTGCACAGCAGTGAAACTGCATGATTCGGCAGACACTTTGGACATTAACTCCGTTATGTTCGCTTTGGCTCATCCGTCAATGCTTCGCCGTCTCGCTTTCAGCGTTCAGGAACAGTCTTCCAAGGCTAAGGAACAGAATGTCGGTGGCGGTTATGGTTGCCCATCAACAATGGGAATTGTTGAAGCGTTTGACTTTGATGTCACTGTAGAGAAACTACAGGATGGACGAGGCGACATCGTTAACAACCCTATGGGTTGGGTTATGACCACCCTCAAGGGTTTGGATATCATCGGAGATGTGGAGGCGTAAGCCTCCACATCACAACACACAAAAAACACACACAAAGGAAAACACATTATGAACCACAAAAAATTCAACAAACTCGGCAAAGCCGAACAGTTGTCCGTGCTTGTCGGTCTATTGACCGACTTCACCGAATCATATTTCGGGGATGACTTCGTCAATGACCAAGCAATGGCGGTAGATATTGCATATCTTCGTGGAATTGTGACGGCTTTGCATTCAGCGAATCAGCGTTCTTTGAACGGACATAAAGTTATTGCGGAGCAATCAATCGCATTGTTGCCTAAGACTTTTGGCTCAACAGACACCAACCCATTTTTCTAGGAGGAAAAATGAAAACAGAAACACCAACCTATATGGGTTTCAATACTGAAACCAAGTTTTGGGCATTTAGTCCGTCCCCTATTAAGGGGGCGGATTATGTCTGGGACATTTCAACATGGACATTTGAGGAAGTTATGCATTTCATGCAACTTCCCAATGACGATATCCGTTTTGCAATCCTCAGGGATGACATGAAAACTCCAATGGTGGAGTTTAACTCATGAAGCGTGAATCAGATAAGGGCGAGTTTGTGTTCGCTTTAATGTTGAGCATGTTCGGGTTGCTACCTGTAACTGGTATTGCTAGCGGTTTAATGTACGATGATTCCATTTGGAATTCATCGTATTGGGTTCTCGTAAACTTTATGCTACTGGCATTGGCTTTACGGGTTGAGTTGGCTTTCGTCAGGTACACCTTTAGGGTGTACCGCCGAGAGTTCAACGGAATTCGGGACATAAGTAGAACTATCCGTTCTGTATGGTCTGAAATCAAAGAGGAGGTGCGAAATGCACGGTAACTGTCCACGCTGTTTGGGTGAAATGCCCAAGTATCCAGCCCTATCAAGAATTTCCACACCAACAAACAAAATTTATGTTTGTTCATGGTGCGGAGTAGATGAAGCAATGCTTCAATTTAAAAACAACGGCGTAGCCGTACAATGGGAAACCCCAACCACTCCAAAGGAGGAGTCACAATGAGCAAGTTAACCGTAGGAATGTTCCTACCCAAAGGAACAATGGTTGAACCTGAACCAATCTTCATTGAAGATTATAAATCCATCCAAGACGCTATCGGCGGTCACTTTGATGTGGTCGTAACCGACCTAGGCAAAGAAGATGTGTCCATCGTGGGTTATGTCCACGATGAGGGGCTACTGTTGGACTTGGAGTTGAACTACCTTGCCACCAACTTGTTCCAAAGGGAACTTCGTGGTGACTGTGTAATTGTTTGGGGTCTGTCACCTAACGGTGAATATGACGGCGACAACCACGACATTCCCGAATGGATTACCGAATTCATTATGAGAGACCTCGTGGTTTCCACGGCAGGCAACTACAACATGGCTAGCGTCCTGAGCGATGTCTGCAAGTACGCCATTAGCAACAAGTTGGCAACGCTTGAAGAGGTTGTACAAATCTCCAAGTCATTACATGACCACGCTGTAAACCGTGAGATTGATTATGAAGCGGAGAAGAACCTTATGGCGATTCTGAATAAAGTCGCAGACTTTACAGACGAAGAAGACATTAAGGACTTCTGCAAACTTGTTGTCCGTATGTTCCAAGAGAACCACGAACAAGGAGAGTAGCATGGCTAAGTCAGAGGCAGGGGGGCGCAAGCCCCCCGTCCTTTATGAAGCAGGCAAGTGGGTTTGTCCACGCTGCAAAAATACTGTTAAGATAGAAGTAAACATGACAGCACCACCGTCATGTTGCAACCACAAAGGCGGAGCCTTTGTAATTATGGAGAAAACCAAATGAAAATCCAATATACCGTCACTGTAAGCAGTGGCGTTCCAAAGGAAACACTGAACACGATTATGACTTCACTTGCAGTGGAGTTTAATTGGATTGTTCAGGACATATCAGAAATGTTCGGTGAGAACATTGTACTACAATGGGAGGAAACAGAATGAACCCTAGAGATGAACAACCATATCGTGGCGATTGGGACGATGACCTTGACCCCGATGAACGCCGTGAACAAATGCTGTGGATGCGTAACCGTAACCGCCGATGGAATGAAGAAGCAGGAGATTATGAAGACTGAAGAATGGATTGGGTGTGGGATTAGTTCCCACACCCCTGAATGCTTGTGCGATGTTATAATCACACAGCCCTTGCCACCATTGGAAGAAGTTCTTCGTGATGGTGTTTATGATTTGTGGATGGGCAAAGAACTGTGCGACCTGAAAGGTTACTGCGTTCCTTGGAGCAACGACAAAATCCTTGACTACCTGACCGACCTTGAAAAGTTTTATGATGCTTGGCATGAGAATATCCGTATGGGTTTAAATGCTGAACAACTAGTTGATGTTCAACCGTTGGTGTTTAATGAAGGTGAACCACAGTTTGTACATTGGCGTGTAATTCGTGAAGCGTTCCAGTATTGCATGACCAAGTTCACCGATAGTCCGAAGGCTATCATTATGCAGTTATGCATCACGCCACAGGAACTTCTGGATGCATTATGCACAGGAAAGTCCAACGGCAGATGGGACTATAACGACATAGATAAACTGGACGAATTGTTTATGGAACAAGCCATCCGTTACACAGTCATCGCAGATGAACTGAACATAACAGTAGCGAATGTTCGTGGATTAAAGAAATATTGGGAACCACGCCGAGTCCGTGGAGACAACCCCGCTAAATCTTTAATGCATAACCTAGCAACAACCACAGACATGCCACCGCGTGAAGTAATAGACATAGTCTATAAACAATATGGTGTCTTATATTCTCGCAGCACAGTAACGAAAACTCGTTCCCGTGCAAAAGATAAACAATAATGGCAAGGACAATGACAGAACTATTGACTTGTCCATGCTACTATTGTTATTGTAATAGAACTGCACAGTTCACTATAACTAGGAGAATCCATGAGATTTGACCACACACGAGGCGTAGTATTCGTGCGCCAATCGTGGCTCAACGACTTAATCATCTGCCCCGAACGGGCTAGATTCAAGTTGTCCAAGCCTGAAATGTCGGGAGCATCAGATGCGACCATCATGGGCACAGCGTTACATTATGGCATTGAACAAGTGCTAGGTGGCGCAAACCCTGACGACATGGCAACGATTGCTTTAGAGCATTGGGAAGAATTAAAGAAGCAACCGTACAAGCAGACGAACCTTGACCCTGAGAAATCCGAAGGACAGATTCGTGGAATGAGCCAAGCGTTCATTGAAGGAATTATGCCGAAGGTGCAATTCGGTGGTCAAGTGGAAATGAAGTTCTCATTTCCGCTTGGAATCACCGTAGGAGATTGGGCTGTTCATTGTGAAGGCACAATGGATTATGTTCAACCAGATGGAACCATCTGGGACTGGAAGACGGCTTCTCGTCCATATTATGCGAAAGAGAAGCAGTCGCAATCCATTCAGGCAACCGTATATTCCGCAGCACTCGTGCAAGGTTTAATGACTGGCTATCCCGTTGACTTCCGTTATGGAGTTATGGTTCGCCAAGAAAAACCAAAGTCACAGATTGTGTACCTCCAGCGCACATCTGAACATGCACGATGGTTGCTACATACATTAAAGCCAGCAGTGATGACCCACCTACGGTTGGGTACACACGAAGGGTGGCTCATGAACGACACCAGTGCGCTGTGTTCAGCGAAATGGTGTGACTATTGGAGCATCTGCAAAGGTGCATTTATCTCCGAGGAAGGGCTAAGTTTGCCTTTCCAAGGACAACCGTTGACACTTTCAGAACCAACACCTGATACAGTGTCAAACGACAACAACCCACAAGGAGGGTTACAATGACAGTAAGTAAAGACCAATCCATCATTATGCAAGTCTGTGCAAAGATTGCTAGTGAACTAACACCTAAGTCTGAGGATGTGAATACAAACATTACAATGTTTGCAGACGCATACGAAGCGGTCTGTGAGATTATCCTCACATCGCAAGGTATGACAAACACACCTCAACCCGTAGTTCAGCAAAGCAGTACACCAGCACCTGCAAATGATGAAGCAACCTTTATGCATGCTTTCCCACAAGCGACACCAGCCCCTGCACCAACAGGTGGATTCTCGGTTCGCATTAAAGGCAAGCAACACGGACCAATCCCTGAATGGCTTAACGAACAGTGCGCCATGAAGGGCGTTACAGAAGTGTGGGACAACCGTGATGGTTTGGGTGCTAACCCTAAGCGTCCTTGGTTCAAGTCCACATCAACTAACGATGCGTTTTGGGAACCAAAGCGTAAGTAACAACTAGAAAGAATCATAATGGCTCTGAATTATACGGAGCGTTGGGATGCACTTGGGCGTGGGGATTCAATCCCCACGCCTGATGTGTCTAACGCAACAAAACAACGGCAATTTTATAATCCACTAAGTCACGCAGCCGATGACTTCGTTCATTGGGCACAAAACCCCAACGAGCGTATCTACCTAGGCTTTAAAGACATTGATGACGAGATGCGTGGCATCGCACCATCCGAGATGTGCCTAATTAACGGCTACTCACACTCAGGCAAAACTATGTTCCTGCTACAAATCCTAGTGGCTAACGCAGATAAACCTGTTGTGTACTTCTGTCCCGATGAGCCTAGAACTTTGACTCTTATAAAGTTGACCTGTTTAATGCATGGCATTCCAGCAGACCTACTTGAAGACCAAGTGGCTAACAACGACACGAAAGCGATTGCGCTGTTGCGTGAAACCGCTAACGAATCGTTCCCTAATTTGGCTGTCTTTGACCAAATGATGACACTCAACGAGATGGAGCACGCACTAGGAGAAATCCGTGAGATGTGGGGCAAGCCTGCATTGCTTGTGTTTGACTATTTGGAATTGCTTAATGGTGGCGGTGAGGATGTACCATCCAAAGCCAACACTCTTAAAGCGTTCGGTAAGCGTCATAATATTCCACTGTTGATTTTGCATCAGTCGTCACGCACCGCAGGTGCTGACGGCAAGAAGATGACCATATCTTCTGGTGCATACGGTGGTGAGCAGCAGGCAACACACATTATAGGTGTACGCCGTAAAAAGTTTGAGATTGAATCAAACATCCGTGACATTGAAGAACGGTTGGAAACATCTAAGAACACAGAGCGACTATTGGAACGACTAGATGCGTTGCGTTATGACTTACGCATCCATCAGAACACAGTTACAGTCAACCTTGTAAAGTGTAAACGCCCTGCGTCACGCCTGTTGGATGACATTGACTTTGAGATTGAACAAGGCACAGGTAGGCTCACTAGATTACCTAGTGGTCACTTCCCTAGTACAGTGCCAACCGTAGCCGACCAAATCGGTGAACAACTAAGTATCCTTGATGATGATTGGATTTAAGCATGGACATAAAACAAGAACAGATGCTTCGCTTCCTAAAACTGTTTCGTGGCAGGGGCGATGTTTATGGTTCGGAAGAAGGCTCTTGCGTCAAGCAGGCGTTAACGGCATCCGTCTTTACCGACCATTTAAACGGTATAACACCCATCGGCGTATATCCGATGGTCCCCATAAAGGGCGACTGGTACACCGTATGGGGATGCACAGACATAGACACAGGTGACCTACAGGCTGCGATTAATCTTCGTGACTGTTTCGCATCAGCCAATGTCCATGCCTTTATAGAAAAGTCCCGTTCCAAAGGTTACCATGTATGGGTATTCGCATCAGAACCTGTACTAGCACGAGACATGCGCCGTATGTTCCTAGCCTGTCATCAGGTTGCAGACTACCCTGCCCGTGAAGTCAACCCCAAGCAAGAAACACTGGCAAGCACAAACCAATACGGCAACTATGTTCGTCTTCCGTATCCTAATTATAGTGACCTGACGATTCCAAATCGGAGGGTCATTATGGATGACGAGACACCTATCAGCCTTGACGAGTTTCTAGATTCGGCAGAGCAACGCCTAGTTGCACCTGAGGATGTGCAACGACTCGCATCGTACTACAAGCCTCCAGCAGTTAGTACGACCATCAACACAGATTATGTGCAGTGCGAGTCGTTGCCTTCCGCCCTTAAGAAACTCAGCCCACTTGGTAAAGTTATATGGCGTGACGGACCCATCCTCAACAATGACCGTTCACGCACACTGGCTAAGTTGGGTCACGAGTGTGTACGGTCAGGTCTTAATCCATCCGAAACCAAAGTCGTCATCGTAGATGCCGACCTTCGGTGGGGCAAATATTATAACCGTACAAACGGCGAACTAGAAATTGATAAACTAGTTGCTAGGGTTTACACCTAGGAGGATTATGACACCTGAAGAAATGCACAACCGAATCCGATTGCTTGAAGATTATATTTATCGTCTTGAGCAGGAAGTTTCAGAGATGACCAAGGAAGTCATGATGTGGCGACACAAAAATGACCCCACGATTAAGTTAGTTGAAGGCGATGACCCGTTCTAAGAAACCGTTATCGCACACCATAACCGTACTCGGCAGACCTGTACCTAAGGGAAGACCTAGGTTAGGTCGCCGTGGTCGTGTGTTCACACCTGAGAAGACACTCATTGCTGAAGCGGAAATCCGTAACGCATGGGACGGACCAGTGTTTGAAGGACAAGTAGCATTAAAGGTACTTTTTACCGAAAAGGAAACCGTAGTTACTGTTATGGAATTTGACGGGCAGAAGTCTAAGTTGCGTGGAGACTTGGACAACTATGTGAAGACGCTTATGGACGGCTTGAACGGTGTCGCATGGGCAGATGATAAGCAGGTTCATAATGTTGAAGCAACCAAGGAGTAGTTATGGGTCGTAGTGTAACACGCAGACGCAAACCGCCACGCCTAGCCAAACCTAGGAACAAGTCGTTAACTTCTTCGCATCCTCGCCCTGTAAAGATTACATACATGGAAGGTTTCGGACCAGAAGGCAAAAAGCAGGAGGACCCAAGTGGGGAAGTTCTCTGATTATGATTTACCAGCAAAGAAATTCAACTTCCATGAAGACCTCAAGTTCGGTCAGAAAGGTGAGAAACTCGTTGACGATTTCCTCACCGCAATGGAAGCAGGTTCCTTTGAAGTTAAAACAGACCGCTATCGCAACGGTAAAATGGTTCTTGAAATGGAACACAACCCTCGGCGTAAACAAGACGAAGACGGCAAAGCCGTATGGGAACCATCAGGATTAAATGTAACCAAAGCAGCATGGTGGGTTTATGTTTATACATTAGACGGTGAGCAAGGAGCATTCGTTATCGTATCAACGAAACGAATCAAGCGATACCTGAAAATAAACAAATCAACTTATAATCGTAAAACAATGTCCAACTTCGCATGGTCCAGTTCAAATCCATCCCGTGGATTTCTTCTGTTACCTGAACAAGTAAATGACTTGATGACTAACCCTGATTATGATGAAGTACGAACCACCAAGTAAACTAGGACAAACCGAAATTGAACTGCTAATGATGCCGTTCAACTATTTAAATGCGGGCGACCTAGAACCTGATTGGGACATGCTAGACGCAGTGACGGAGTGTGTGTCCATGCTAGACGAGAAGGAACAAACCATAATCTATGGCTTGTTTTACGATAGGCTCACATACGAAGAACTGAAGACAGTAGTAGGCGTTAAAGCAAAGTCGCACGCATGGACAAAAGCGAAGACAGCGTTAGAAAATTTAAAGAAGATTATGGAGCAACATCCAATGTTGCGCCATCTAGGAGAAAAAAATGAAGAAGACAGACCTAGCAACACTGAAGAAATTGTTGGCTGATTTGAAAAAAGAAGCGACACACATGGGACTACCCATGGCTAGAATAAGAGATGTAGATGACCTACAAAAAACTATTGAACTAGTGGAGAAAAAGCGTGGATAACGAAAAGAAAAAGCAAGCATTCTATTGGACTAAGTCACGGTCTGATTATGAAACAGAAATCAACAAACTAAAAGAAAACTACAAGAACACTCACAGGAACATGCCACAAAAACCTAAGTGGGGCGAACCTGTTTGGGAACAGGTCGCACACGAAATGGCATGGGTAATCGGACTGTTAGAAGACAATCCCACTGCGCCTAAGAACTGGAAAAAAGTGTTCCGTGTGTTACGCACATACGAGAATTTGTGCAGGGACAGCAAGTGAGTTTTGACCCTGACGACATGGCAGAAATCAGCGCATCATTTGCGCAGATTTCCAAAGACGCATTTGAAGGCTACAGCGTAGAATTCCATGTAACAAAACTAGGAGCCAAAGACATGGTAGCCGAATGGAACAAAGCCATGGAAGGCGACCAAGACTGCCTGTTTAAATGCATGGAAAACTACAGTTATATTGTAGGCGAAATTATAGAAGCCTTAAAGTTAGACTAGGCAGGAACCCTGTCTGTAACGGCAGTCTTGTTTCCCCATGCTAACTTTGTGGTTTCAATGTGAATCCACTTAGCCCACGCCTGACCCATACCATGCTTGCTAGGTGGCGACTTGTGCCATCCCCTCTTGGGTGTCCAAGTACATCCACCAACATAATCTACAATCATTTGGATGCCCAACTCTTTTGAGTTGGCAACCATCCATTTCATGCTAGTAAGGCACACTGCCCTTGTCGGGTAACGCCAGTCAAGCGCAGCACCAAAGTAATGCGTGGACAAAGAACCGCCACCACGAACCTCACGCTTGTTAACAATGCCAACGCTAGTGCCACCATAACGCTTAATAAGATGGTCCTTCAATGCAACAATATTAGGGCTAGCATGACCTCCGAAACGGACCTTGTCCAGTTTCGTTGCCTTCTGCCAATCATAATATTCAGTCTTATTTACGCTCATTTTCTTTTCTGTATCTTTCCTGTTTGTGCTAGATTCTGAAGTTCTTCAGCAAGTTTAAACTGACGGTTAATAGCCTCGCCACGCTGTTGGCGTGGACCAATGTTGCGAACAGGCAGACCCAAGAATGTAGCCAAACTTGTAAGTTGTCGTTCATTATAGGTTTCTTTACCACCAAGCGCACCACCCGACAAACGCTGAGCAGTTCCCACAGTAGGAATCAAGTTACCCAACGCATAATTAACCTTAGGGTTAATCTCAAGGTTTCCTTCCGCACCAGTACGACCAATGCCTGAAAGACCAAGATTATCCGCAAGCCACGCAATCGCCTTGTCAGCACCCTTAGCCTGTTCATACTTGCCTGTAAACGGCTGACCAGTCGCAGCCTGTTTATCCATAGTTAATTCAATAGGCAACTTAACAAGTGGGTTCATCTGACCAAGCAAACGGCTAGGTCTGAGGAACGAGTCAATAGTTGATTCCATTCGCAAATGAGGCAAATCAGGAGACAGGATTGTATTGCCACCCAAACCAATAGGTCTAGCCTCGGACAACCAATAAGGAAGCATCACGCTTGCAGACACAGGATTAGATTCCTGAATACGGTTATACATCGCATAATACTTAGGATGAATAATCTGTTCAGTTATCTGCAAAGGAAGATTCTTCGTTGTCCATACCCAGAAAGGAATGAACTGCTTCGCTGCTTCGTCAAATTCAGACAAGTCTGTATAATCAAAGTGGTAACGCCTAATGCGGTAAACCGCCTCGTCAAAACCATAACCTTTACGCATGCTATCCAAAGCCATTGGGAAGCGAACCGAGTTTTCAACAAACTCGTTCGCATTGCCAAGCAACTTAGTAGCCCTGTTGTTTACAATTCTTTCACCCCAAGTACCCTTAAGAGCAGGGGCAATAAAGTCAGACTGAATACCACGACCAGTCGCCATAACAGAACGCATAGCATCTTCATAAATAGCACGCTCAGTAGCATCAGTAATCTTTAAAACATCAAGCCACTTCGTAGGACCATGCTTCTGATAAGCAATCATAGCCTTAGTTCCATCCATAATTGCAGTGTTACTAACACCTGCAACCTTGTTCATAAAAGAAGCAGAATATGCATTACGAACCACAAAACCAGGAGTCATAGTCGCATAAATCTTAAAGATTTGATTATAACGCATATACGCACGCTTCCACGCATTCTGCGCAGCAGCCTTACGCAACTTCTCAACATTAGGCTTTAAAATGTTAGCCATCTCTTCAGGAACCTGAATACCAGTAGATTCAATAGCAACCCAACCATCAAGAATGTCATCAGCCAAACCAGCAAACATAGCGTCATTCATGTCCCTAATGGAATTAGGAAGCAACACACCATCATACAAAGCCAACTTAGCCTCATCAGCAGACAACTGAGTAGCGACACGCTCCCACGCATCCTTAACACCAGTTCCATCAAGTCGTGAAATATTATTTATACGGTCAGTGACACGCTGGCTCCAAATACGAGAATATGTACCAGCATTACCAGCAGGAGGATTAGTTTGAATTGCCGTTGTCAATGCCTCAACTTCGGAACGCAACGCATCTCCAGTGCTTGCGTTCCACTGTTCAATAACACGCTTTTGGTCAACCAAAGTTGCCAAACGCTGTTCATGATATGCAATGTCACGCTGAATAGGAGCAAGAGTCTTATCTGTGGCACGGACAAGTTTGTCTTCCATAGCAATTAGTTTGTTATGAAGTTTAACTTCCGACTTGGCAAGAATACGCTGTGCTTCAGGAACAGTAACCTTTACCTTCTTACCGCTAGAATCAACAATGTCAATCAACCCTGATTCTTCGTATTGCTTTAATGCTTTCTCGGCAGCCTTAACACGGCGAGAACCAGCAGATTTCATTCCACCAATCTTGCCACTAGTAGCCTTAATTTCAGATTGTAAACCTTCAATTACATCTTGACGACCGCTAAGTTCTTCAGCGACCTTTGTTGCCTCCTCGGAAAGACCAACCGCTTCAAAAGAAGCAGTGTGATAATCAGAGTTTATAATTGCCTGCATCAAACCATTTTCTTTGTTTGATGTAAACATTACAGCCGAACCATTTCCATCAATTAAATCATCAGTGAGAGTTTGCAAACCCCACTCGCTAGCATAATTATAATTGTCATGCAAAATAATAGAATAAGCATCTTCAGCCATTGGATTATCAAATCCATGAACAACCTTGCTTGGCAAAAGAAGGTTTACATAGTCCTGTTTATACCCTTGATTTAAAACTTCATTTACTGATGAAGCAAGAAAATCATCATACATTTGTTTTCCAATAATTTCAGCATTGTATGGGTCCATTGGATATGCAATAGCATAAAACTTTTCCTGCAATGCTTTAAATACATCAACAATTACATCATCAGGAACAATACCTTCGGGAAACTTTATACTACTAAGTTGAACAATATATTCAACCAAGTCAGTAGCCTCAGGATAAACTTCTCTAAATGATGATTCAATGAACCCGTGGTTCATTAAATCAGAAACAGCATTTTTAAATCCATCGCCAATGTCAACGCCAGCACGACCTAAAGCAAATCCTAAAGCATCCGCAGCACCAGATTCTGGATGCCAAAACTCCGTCCACCACTCAGGGTCACGAAGGTCAGCCATTTGGTCCTTTGGGATGGCATGGACAGCAACAGAGTTTGGGTCTTCTAACTGTGCTTTTCTTAAAGCAGCAATTTCGTCTGATGTCATATCAGCACCATAACCACCAGTTATGGGGCGTGTATCCATAACTCTTAGTGTTGTGTCAGCAGAAGGGTCAAACTCGGTAGGACTTAGATTGTCAAATGTTGTATAAAGAAGACCTTCTTCAGCATAATCAGCATCCATCTTTACATCGGACAAAACTTGAAAACCATTAACTTGGTCAGCAAGTTCCGCTTCAATATCCAACAAAGCATTCAACTCATCAGCATCAACTGGTGGACTTTCAGCAAGTTGCTTCTGCAAAGCCTTCAAACGCTTAGTTGTTTCACGCAGTTCCGCAGTATCCTTAATGCCAGCCTGTCGTGCAATAGTGTCATACAACTCGCTAGCAGTCTTAGGAATACGCTTAGCATCAGGACGCATCTTAATGAAAATGTCTTTAAGAACATCATAGGCTACTTTTTCATCAAGGCGACCCTGTGCAATAGCAGCACGCATTGTTTGAATTTGTTCAATCAACACACTATGAATTTCAACAAAAGCACCACGCTCAGATTCACTCTTAGCAGCAGCACCAATTAAAGCGTTGTTTAATTTAACTTCCAACTCGTCCAACTTAGCAACAGTCGCAGCGATGTCCTTGTCAATCAAAAATGCTTTAGAATCTTTTTCATCAAGAACTTTGCGGGCAGTTTTTAAAACTGCCTCAACTTTCTCATTAGCCAAGTTACGAGTTTTCATAACCTTATTCATAAGACGCTGACGAGTAGCAAGCAAACCATTATGCGTTGTCTGCAATGTTGCAAGCAACGCACGGTCAGGGACAACCTTCTTGTTGATTACACGAGCAACATCGCCACCGTAATCCAAAATACGGCGAACATACGCTTCACGGGCACGAGCCGAAGCCATGCTATAAGCATACGAGTCTGCAATCGTAAAGATGTCCGTGTCAAAAAAATTATATCCTTCACCAGTTTTACGGCGGAAAATTTCATTAACCTTGTCAATAACCGTTGGGAAGTTGTCATCCAAGATGACATCTTCACCCATAAACTGAGAATACTTTATGGAGCCATCAGGTAAAACTTCTGGCGCACGCAACTTACGATACATAGCAGCACCAGTGTTGTTGCCAAGTTCAACAGATGTCAAGTCTCCATCTTTAAACCAACCAGCAAACTTACCTGACTGACCCTTAGGACCATATGCAAAACGGAAAGCCTTGTCTGTCATTTTGTGGTGAAGATAATCATCCACAAAACCAATCTCTTTCATGTTTGCACCATAATCCGTATTGAACTTAATACGGATATTATTTACACCTTGACGAACTTCAGCCTGCCAAGCCATATAACGAGTAGCAAAATCCTTTAACTGAGTATCGGTGCTTTTGGCAAACAATTCAGGCGATTCAATAAGTTTATAAACCTTGTCACCCACACCAGCAGCACGGATTTCATCAAGCAAATCCTTAATGCCACCAATGTTTAAACGATACGCTTCAGACTTAAAACCTTTAGCCATTTTACTAGCAGCATATTGTGCGATTTGTTGAATTACAGTTTTATCTGTCATGCCGTCATCAAATCCAAAACCGATTGCTTTAAGACCAAGACGACTAGCAGGGGTAAACTTTCCCGTAGCCTTAAACGCAATACCTGCTTTGCGTGCAGCAGCACCAGTAAGCAAACGACCATTGGTAAACAGACCGTTACGACCAGACAACACTTCCTGCATAATCTCAGTCTTAGGAATCATTTTAATATTTTTAGAACCAAAAGGATTAAGACCAGCCCTAAAGTGAAGACCATACTTGATGCCTTCAGCCTCAAGAACTTCCCTAGGAATAGCACCAGCACCGTACTTGCCAATCTCAGCCATCTTGCCAACAAGTTGAGGATACTTAGAAAGCATCTCCGATGTACCGAACTTGACTGCAAGTTCGGTACGACCAGCAGCACCAAAGTAACGAACATCACCAATACCGATACGGTTAATTGGGTCAAGATACATATCTGTACCAAAGTCAACAGACCAGTCAAGCGCACCGACACCCGTTTGAGGAAACAAACGCCAATCCTGTGTTGTTGCTTGACGCTTAAAATCATTCCAAGAAAAACGAATACCATTTTCCTCGTTAGGGTTCAAAGGATTCTTCTTTACAAAGTCACCAGTTTGACCAACTTTATGACCAACCTTCTTCTGCTCCTCAGAAGTTAAATAAGCACCACGAGCATCATAACCAGAAACATAATTACGAGAACGCTCATTAGAAATTCCAGCCTTCTGACCAAGGACAAGAGTAAGGTCAGCAACTTCCTTAGCACCAGACTGCAATGTTTGTCCAGCAGTTGCGCTAGTACGAAGAACATGAGTAAAAGGATTACTAAGGAAAGATTTAAACTCTCCACCAATTTGTTGCAAAATTCCAGGAGATGGCGTTTCTGTCATTCCTGTATTATAAAGTTCAGTTAAACGCTTGCGTGCCCTGTCCTTTTCTGATTTGTTCATCGTTGTACTGCGTGCAACTCGTGCAAGAGCAGAACGATACGACTTATCTAAAGCACGCTTTTCTTGACGAACAGTTGTCTGCAACTTTTCGTCACCACCACCAGCCTTAACATAACCAGCAATAGTAATATTATTAATTTCATCCAAAAGAGAAGGAGTATTATCACCTTCAAACGGGTTAATACCTGCATCACCCAAAGGTGGCGTAGTTGTAGTTGGTGGAGTTGTATTTGTTGGCTTCTTGCTAAAAGGAGACTTTGAAACAGCCATTATTGTCCAGTCACTTGACGCTTAAGCAAATCCTGCAAAGCATAATTTTGATAGTTCTTCCCAACTTTTTTCTTGATAACATCTGTCAACTGAGGAGCAAGTTGGTCAATACGCCCCGTGTCCAAGCCTTTCTTTTTAGCGAAAGATTTAAACGCATCAAGTTCTTTAGCAGCATAATCATCAATGCTTGTTGGGATGTCATACAGACCAACAATGCCAGTCTTGGCAGTTAAATACTGACTCTTTGCTTGAGTACGATAATCAACACCACCAGCACCATCAAACTGGTCAGGGACAATGCCTAGTTCTTTTTGCTGTGACTTGTAAGCAGCGTGTTGCTTACGAAGACGGTTCTTTTCAGACTCTCTGAAGTCTTCAAACTCAGCATCAAAAGCAGCCATCATATCATCATATTCATTTTCATCAATACCGTACTGTTGAATATGAACATCTTTATTTTCATTAAGGTTTGCTTTAATGGCATCAAAAGTTGTTTGGTCAATACCTTGTTCTTTGACTTTTTTCCAAAAGTCCAAAGCAAACTTAGCCTGCTTAGGGGAAGCAGAAGCCCACTTAGATTCAACACCGTTCATAGCCCAAGTTGGGTCATAAACTTTATTACGGTAGAATTTACCATAACCAGCCGTAGCAGCCGTAGCAGTTTTCCGCAACTTAGAAACCAACTCAGGACTACCAACAAGGGCACGAATAATTTGACCAGTAGGAACACCAGCGTCAGTCAACATTTTAGTGTTGCCGTTAGTTAAAGAAAGAATTTCAACAATTTGGTCATTGCTTAAACTAGCCATAATAAACCCCTATATATAACGAAAATGTTCTACGATGCAAGAGTATTTGCAGCGTTAGCCTGACCAGACATTAAAGCCTCAATACCAGCCTGAAGCAACTGACGGCGAACAGCATCAATATTAGCCTGAGATTGACCCTGAAGGAAAGCGGTATTACCAGCAACACCTTGACGAGCAGCCATCTGTCCACCAGTACCAGCATTCTTCAAAGCCTCAAAATAACCAGTGTCAGCCTGTTGAAGTTGCTGTGTGCTAGCAGATAACAACTTGGACATGAAATCATTGAAGCCAGTGTTTTCTGCACGCTGAGCCTCGGCTTGCTGTCCAGTAGCACCATAAGCCTGAAGGTTCTGCTGTAGTCCCTGTTGCTCAGGAGTTAACCGAGCGATAGGGACATTGCTGTATGCAGTAGGAGCAATCAGGTTGGCAAGATAGTCTTTGGTTGCATCGTCAATGGCGGTATTAGCCTGTGCTTGTTGAGCAGCATAATATTTGCCTGTTTCAGCCTGTGCATCCTGTAGGAATTTGGCAGCCATAGCATTATACTGTGCCTGTGCCTTCTTTCCAGCATCTGTCTGAATCTTAGCACTAGCCTTCTTCTGTGCAGCAGTAGGACCACTAGAACCGCCACTACCACCAGATGAACCAATACCTATAGCATTTAATCCAGAAATTTGTTTTGAAGTTAATTGCTTACCATCCAAATAATCACGCAAAGCAGTAACTAAATCAGAATCAACATTATTTTTTGGAACCGTAGTCGTAGTAACAGCAGGAGCCGTTGTAGTAGAACTCTTAGGAACTGTTGTTGTAGGTGCAGCCGTTGTAGTCGCAGGCTTGCCACCCTTAGGAGGAATCGTAGTTGTAGGAGGAGCCATTGTAGTGCCATCACCACCGCTACGGCGTGGCGTGGTTGTAGCAGGAGGCTGTGTCGTAGCAGGAGCATTACTTCCCTTGGAACGACCCTCGGTGTTAGCAGGACGATTACCTCTGCCTCGTGGACGAGTACCCTCTCTAGGGGTTGTTGTCGCTGTTGCTCCAGTGTCACCAGCAGAGTTGCCCATCACTTCACGGCGAGCCTGTGAGTCAGCCTGAGCCTGAGGCATACCTTGAGCAACCAACTCGTCAGCACGAGCAATAATTTGGTCTGCTTGCTGCTTTGTTTTTTCAGCAGGGGTAGCACCATCGTTATTCTCAAAACGATTTGTCTTTGGATTAAACTTATAAACCATAATAAACTCCTATAATCAGTAACTAGCGTATTGCTTAATATCGGTAGCAGAACCAAGAATTTGCTGTTGCTTCTGCAAACGAAGATTAGCGATATAATCCTCAAGGTCAGACTGTTGCTGCGCATCATTCATAGCAATATTGTTTAATTCATCCTGCAGATTTTCTGACTCTACGCCTAAATCTCGCTGGAGATTTTTGGCGTACTTCTCTAAACCAGTAGTACGAATACCAGATTTAACATTAGGACCACCAAAACCACGCTGACCATAACTAGCCACCATAGGTGTAAAGCCCTCAGAGTATTGGCGTTGAATGTCGCTAACACGGCGTGCACCACGCTTCTGACCAAGCGTAGCAGCCTGAAGATTAGCAATAGATTGTTGTTTGCGTTTACGGATAGCACCAGCCTCGGACACACCATAATTACCATAATACGCTGAAAAGTCACTCATTATTTACTCCGCTTCAATTCATCAATTTCTGCTTGCAGTCGTGCAAGTTCACGAGCAAGACTATTTAAAATATTAATTAAAGTCATACCTTCAGGAAGGTTTGAAAACAGATGCGCTCCAGTTGGTGTCCATGCCATCAGAAAACCACCGAACCAGAAGAATTAGTTGCTGTAATAGTAGGATAATTAGCAGCATTAAAAGAACCAAAAGCAAATGTTGATGTAGTAACATTTGCGCTAGTGTCGGCATTGACAGTTGTTTGAGAGAAAGTAACACCAAAACCAGTAGGGTCATTAGATGTTAAAGTGGCTTGAAAACCATTTGCAGCAACAGTAAAGTTTTTATAATATGTAGTAGAAGGAGGAAAAGCACCACCATCATAAACATACGATGTGGCTACATTTGTAATACTTGGGCGTTCATCCCAAATCTTAACCCAAGAACCACTACGCTTAACCCACACTCCAAGAGGTTTCTTCCAAGTCCCAGAATGTCTAGCCCAAAAATTAGACCAAGACTTCCAAGTGGAACTAAGTTTCGCAGAAACAGTATTAGAACCAACAGCAGGCATCAGACAACCTTAATCCAAATGTCGCCATCTTTACCGCCAGCAGGGTCAGTAGTAGCAACTGTTGTTTGAGGAACACTGGTGTAATCAATCTTTGCGTTAGTAACAGAAGTAGCAGCAAGTTTAGCGGTAGTAACAGCAAGGTCTGCAACCTTCGCTGTTGTTACCGCACTAGTAGCAATCTTGTCTGCCGTTACAGCAGTATTGGCAATCTTAGCCTCAGAAACTGCACCATTGTTAATTTTTGCTTCTGTAATAGCAGAACCATCAATGTTAACACCAGTTGTAATAGCATCCACAAACGACTTGACAGCGTTGAAGTTTGCATTAACTTCACTAGCCTTAGCAGCGGTGCTAGGTGTGAACGAATATAAACCATTTAAAGTAGCCATAATATTTTATCCTTTAACCCTACGGGGTGTCCATTTATAACCAATACTGTTGATGCCCCAAGCCTTGCCTAGTTCACCAGAGAAACGCAACTGCACCGTCTTAGCCAAACCAAGATTCTTTGCTGTCTTAATGGTGCTAGAAATAACACCACTAGACCAGACAGAACCAGAGACTGAACCATCAGCCGATTCGTTAGCCCATGAATCATCATCCCAAAACATACCGCTAGCAGCAGTAGGTAGAATGATGTCAAATGTCCGTGCTTCTGAACCATCTGATTCTTGGAAGTCATGGTACACGCCAACAGCAATCTGTAGGCGTGTCTCTGATTCTTTCATCACTAGGTCAGGACGGCGGAACATTTTACGCTGCATATA
>Ga0209770_10000460_pt1 | contig 22434 bp, 12 predicted proteins | sample LauGreSu1BDMLBDD_2_FD_187572 | JGI IMG/M metagenome (GOLD analysis project Ga0209770, IMG submission 187572) | Freshwater lake microbial communities from Lake Michigan, USA - Su13.BD.MLB.DD (SPAdes) (version 2) | ecosystem: Environmental > Aquatic > Freshwater > Lake | place: Lake Michigan, USA...
CGCGGGCTGCGCATGAGGTCATCGCGCAACGGCGATCGGTCCACGGCGATGACTCGGGCTCCGCGCTGCACGGGTTGATAGGTCCAACTCCCGGGAGCCGCGCCGAGGTCCACGCAAGTTTCTCCTGCTGCGATCCTTCGGCCCATGCGCAGCTCCGATTCGGCCAGCTTGGCAAAGGCCCGGCTGGGTGCCGCCTTGTCCACGGCCACGGGCACTTCGCCTTGGGGAAACGGGCTGATCCAACCCATCGCAGCGGAAGGACCTGGAGCGGGCAGCACCGACAGGAAACCCACCTCCAGCGATGTCAGCAGCAGTTGGACAAGCGACTCTTCCGGCTGAAACAAGGGACAGGCTCCCAATAACGCGGTTACCTCCCCTGCGCTCGCCTTGGGCACCGCATCCAAGCCTCGGAGCAGCGAGCGTCTCCGCTTGCGCAACTGTTCGATGACCGCATCGCGGATCAGTTCGCAACGATGCCGGCCGGCATCGGCGATTCCAAAACGAGGTTCAATATGCAGGCGCCACGGGGCTCCGTCGGGTAGGCATCCGATGAGCTCCGTGACCAGGTTCTCGGCTGCGGCACGAATGGAAGGCACCGGAAACGTCCGAGCATCAGGCAACCATTGGCGCGCAAAGGCTATGAGACCCACCGCCGTGCAAGTCTCGGCCCACGATCCGGGCGCTTTCAACGCCAGCATCGAATCGCCCAGCGGTTCCAGGACCACTGCGGGCAATGCGCGAACCACCTCCTGCTCGAGGAAGATCCGGTTTTCGGGAGCACTCAGGATGAGATGCATGGCGGTGAGTCTGTCGGAAAAAGGAAACGCCGTCGCCAGAGGAGTCCGGCGACGGCGGCGACAAGCGATTGGTGAAACCCATTACTGGTTCTTCAGGAAGGCATGAAGGTCGGCCAAATCTTGGGCCTTCAGACCCAATTGATCCGCACTCATCATGAGGGAGCGACCCAATCCCTTGCGTTCAGCGATCCGATTCTTGGGCACCGACTGCACCAAGCCCGCTGCACTCTGGATGACCACTGGATCCCCCTCGCTGACCACCACGCCATGGATTTCCGTTCCGTCCTTGGCCTTGAGCAAGGTGCCGCTGAAGCCGCTGGCGATGTCGGCACTGGGATTGATGACCGAGTTGAAGAACACCTCGGCCGTCTGGCGCTTGGCCCAACCCGTGAGATTGGGAGCGTATTCCACACCATTGTTGCCCACCCGGTGACAACTGGAGCAGATCGCATTGAAACGTTCTTGCCCGCGCGCGGCCGATCCACTCAGCGCCGCCACATCGGCCACGGTGAAGGACGGCTTCTCGGCCTGCGGAATGGTTGCCGAGATCAATTCCACCGCCTCCGGATCGTAAATGCCACGCGCCTTGAGCGGTGCGGCCAAGCCATGATCCTTCCAGACATTGTCTTTGCGATTCATGAGCCACCAGATGGCCTCCGCCTTGACCACGCCCTCGGCCTGGGCCGCGACGTCCAACATGGCGGTCGAGGCCGCCGGGACGGTGTTGAAGCCGATGGCAGTCAGGGCTGATTTGCGGGCGGCCAAATCCAGGTTCGTGGACAGGGCTCGGGCGCGGAAATCACCGATGGATTGCGGCGGATGCAGGCGCCAAGCAATGGCGGCAAAGGCAGGGGACCAGCGCAACGGATTGGGATCGTTGAGCACGGGTTTGACCTGGTCGTACAAAGCCGACTCCTGGCCTGCAGCTCCGGCGCCCCAAGCCTCGAGCAGGGTCCGGTCGGATCCATCGATACCCTTGGCCAAGGTGAGGAAGTGTCCGCGGGTCTGCTCCAATGGCAGGTCGCGCAGCGCCAGCGCCACCTCGCGACGAACGGCTGGAGACGGATCTTTGGCCAGCGATGCGGTTTGTTCCGGCAACACCTTGCGAGTCCGGTGCAGAGCGCGGAAGGCCACGATGCGCATCTGCGGATCAGAATCCTTCAGCAGGGACTCCACGGGCTTCTGGCCCGACTTGCCCAAGCGGGCCAGCAACCAAACGGCCCGGGCCCGGACGAAGGCGTTCTCATCTTTGAGCAAACGCACCAGTGGTTTCACAGCCTTGTCGCCGTGCTTGAGTACAGCCTCCTGAGCCGTGCCGCGAATGTTGACCGACGGGCTCTTCAGGGCAGCGAGCGCCCCGTCGAGCGTGTCGAACTGGGCCTGCGGCACATTGGAGCGGAACCCCTTCGGAGCGATGCGGTAAATCGTTCCCGAGGTGGTCTCATCCCAGTCGGCATGACCGCCGACACGGGCGTCGAACCAATCGGTCACGTATATGGCTCCGTCTGGCCCAACGGCCACATCGCTGGGGCGGAACATCACCTTGAGGGTCTGCTCACCGCGGCTGCCGCCCTTGAAGTCGGTACCGGAATAATTCCCCTCGGCATTGCTGGTCAGGAAGTTGAACCGCTCGAGCTTGAAGTTGGCTCCGTCAGGCTTGGGCAGGTAGCCAAAGACGACGTTGCGGCCTGGCTCGCAGCTCAGCAGCAAGCCGCGGTATTTCTGACCCAGCGCACCGTCTTCGTAGAAGGCGATGCCCGTCGGCGAACCGCCCCCGTACACATCACCCGCCGGCATCGAGCCGGGGTCTTCCTGACGCCACTCGGCCGTCGGGGTGCTCTGCCCCGGACGACGATCGGCTCCCCAAGAGCGTTGGCCATCGAGCGAGCAGAACCCCGCATTGCCGTACTCCATCAAGAAGGCGGTGCGGCAAGCCGGAGGATCATCGTTGTCGTTCTGGAAGACATCGCCATAAGAGGTGACCGTCTGCTCATAACTATTGCGGAAATTGTGGCCGATGATGTGCACGCCCGATCCATCGGGATTCATGCGTGCAGCGAACCCACCGATCCACACATGACCGTCATCACTCTTCTGGCCCGCGATCTGGGTCGGATGCCAGCCCAACTCGGCGTTGCCCGGATTGTAGGCGCTGCCGATGCGGAAAGTCTTGCCCGAACGATCGGTGAACATCGCCCCGCAATTGCCCGCATTCCAGTACCATTGACCATCGGGCCCCACGGTGACGCTGTGGATCGTGTGGTCGTGGCTCTTGCCTTGGAATCCAGTGAGGATCACCTCGCGCTTGTCCACGGCGGGATCAAACTTCCGGTCGCCGTTGACGTCGGTGTAGACGATCACATCCGGAGCCATCGAAACGACCACCTTGTTGCCGATGACTGCCACGCCCATGGGAGCCCGGAGCGCCGGTTCCTGCACGAACACGCTCTGCTTGTCGGCGACGCCGTCCCCGTCCGAATCCTCCAGGATGACAATGCGATCGCCGGCCGGTTGGCGGTTGTAGTGGCCGCGGTAATTCACCCCTTCGGCCACCCAGATCCGGCCCTGCGGGTCGAAGTCGAGGTTCGTTGGGTTCTTGAGCATCGGGGTCGAGGCCCAGACGGTGACTTCCAGGTTCGGATCGGCCAACTGCAGCAGGCTGGTGGGGACGGCCGTCTCCGCGGCGACGACTCTTCCAGCCAGGGCAAGGGCCAAGGCAAGGCGATATTGGAACTTCATAGGCAAGTGGTCTCGACCACTTTGCCTGAAGGCTCATTTCTCCGCCAGCAGGACCATCCAGAAACAAATCCTCCAAAGAAACACACACACTGGTCGCCATCTGACCAACCCAAGGCGCGCCGACCATGAATACAGACTAACCCATGAAAACCGCCCCTAAACCACACTTCAGCTTGAAAACAAGCAACCAATTACAATTGTAAACTGTCTTTGACATTTGTTTTTGATGATTTTTTAACCAGAATTCAGGAAGTTTCTGAACATGAATTCCACCCAATCCCCCTTGAGACAAGATGGCTTGAGCGCCCCCGAACGCGCCAACCTGCTGGAGCAATCCGCTTGGTCGTTCAGTTTCGAACGCAAGGACTTGCTGGATCTGGCCGAATTCCTGAAGGGCTACTCGGCCAGCAAGGGAGACGTGATTTGCAACGAGGGAGATGGCGAGTCTTTCATGGCCATCATCATCCGAGGTCGATTGGCCGTGTTCAAATCCGCTCCCGATGGAACCCAACCCTTGGTTGGACACCTCGGAGCGGACAAATCCTTCGGGGAGATGTCTGTGGTCGATCGAGAGCCGCGCTCAGCGAAAGTGATTGCCGACACCGATGTCCGGTTGCTGGTGATGTCACGCCAGGAGTTCGATCGACTCTTGGATACCCAGCCGCGCCTCGCCTGCAAGTTCCTAACACGTATCGCCCGCCTGTTGAGCCAACGCCTCCGCCAGACCACCGGCCAATTGGCCGAACATCTGGCTGAGCGATTGGCCTGAGGTTTGCCGCCGCATCGGATTAGGGTCCGAAGTTTAGCTTCGGAAGTGGTGAATGGTGGGTTGTGTTGCCCCAGGGTTGGGCTCACCTGGGCTGACTGAGTCTGAGCGATGAGCGCCAGCCCCACCCCAGCGCAACCCAGCAAAGCGCATTCCGCAAAAAAGCCCTTTGCCTTCGACGCCCGCTTCCGGACTCTCCCCGCGTCTCGTGCAACACCATCCGAAGCATTACTGCGGGGTCTTTGGCATCCATGGGCATCCGAATGCCGCCGAACTGACCTACTACGGCCTCTACGCCCTTCAGCACCGGGGGCAAGAGAGCGCCGGCATCGTCACCACCGACGGCAAGACCTTCAACATCCACCGAGGCATGGGCCTGGTTCCGCAGGTCTTCACCGGCGATGTGCTGCACCGGCTCGTGGGCCATACAGCCATTGGTCACACCCGCTATTCGACCACTGGTTCGTCCAACATCGTCAACGCCCAGCCCCTGACCGTGGACTGTGCCAAAGGGCGCATCGCCATCGGCCATAACGGCAACCTCACCAATGCAGCCCAACTGCGCGAGGAACTCGAGGCCAGCGGATCCATCTTCCAAACCACGGTGGACAGCGAAATCATCCTGCACCTGCTGGCGCAGCCGGCCCGCGCCGGGCACGAGAGCGCCTTGATCGAAACCATGCGACGCATCGAAGGCGCTTATTCGCTGGTCATCCTCACCGAAAACGAACTCATTGGAGCCCGCGACCCGCACGGATTCCGCCCGCTGGCCCTCGGGCGTATGGACAACGGAGCCTTCGTATTGTCCTCAGAAACCTGCGCCTTCGACCTGATCCAAGCCAAATACGTCCGGGACATCGAGCCGGGCGAGATCGTCATCATCAACTCCGATGGCGTCCGCAGCATCCAGGCCTTCCCCACCCCGAAGCGCGAGGCCTTCTGCGTCTTCGAGTACGTTTATTTCGCTCGGCCCGATTCCAATATCGCCAACCGGAATGTCTACAAGGTGCGCGTGGAAATGGGTCGCCAACTGGCCCGTGAACATAAGATCCAGGCCGATGTCATCGTTCCGGTCCCGGATTCCGGCAACTGCGCCGCGCTGGGATATTCGCTGGAGAGTGGCATCCCCTTCGAGATGGCCTTCGTGCGCAACCACTACGTGGGCCGAAGCTTCCTGCAGCCCTCGCAGTTCATCCGCGACTTCAACGTGCGGGTGAAACTCAACCTCATTGCCGATCTGGTGCGCGGCAAGAGCGTGGTGATCGTCGATGACTCCATCGTGCGCGGCACGACCAGCAAGGCCCGGGTCACCTCACTCAAGGAGGCCGGAGCCAAGGAGGTGCACGTCTTGGTGAGCTGCCCGCCTCACATCAATCCCTGTGTGTACGGCATCGACTTTCCCGAGCGCAGCAAGCTGATGGCGGCCACCAACACCCAGGATGAAATTCGCCGGTTCCTCAATGCCGATTCTTTGGGCTACCTGAGCCTCGACGGCATGGTTGCGGCGACAGGAAGGCCGAAGAACGCCTTCTGCTTGGCGTGTTACGACGGCAATTACCCGGTCGCCTACGACCCGTCCACCGACAAGCATATCATCGAGCGCCGCCGTTCCCGAGCCGGCGCACTCACTTCCGAGTTGGAAGCGTCCTTAAGGCAGCCTCGTCTGCTTTGAGTCCGACCAACCGATCCGGGTTGAGGATCACTGCGAGAACCTGATCGCAGTGGGTCCTCTGACTGCGTTTGCTAGCGCTGAACCGGCCAACGCAACCGCTGACATCCGGTATTCCACGAGAGTCCTCCAGAATTCCCGCACCTGCGCTGTGGCTGGAAACACCGTTGATCCGGGGTTCATCACAAAACTCCGCCACCCTTTTTGGGGCACCCCAAGACCTGGGAAAGACGCCGGTAGCAAAATCGGGGAAACTCGGACTTGCGTGCATTGAGAAAACCGGAGAAGAACTTTCCGAACCCCGAAAATTATCCCGATGCGTCACGTCCATTCATCCAGAAGCACTGCCTCGCAGCGCTCTTCTGCATTCACCCTCATCGAGCTACTGGTTGTCATCGCGATCATCGCGATCCTCGCCGGCATGCTGCTGCCCTCGCTAGCCAAAGCAAAGTCCAAGGCTCAAGGCATTCAGTGCATGAGCAATGGCAAACAAATGGCGTTGTCCTATCAGCTCTACTGCGGAGACAACCGCGACGTCCTGCCGGGAAACCTCGACGGTGGAACTGGACTCGCCCAAACCAACCTGACCTGGTGCGTCGGCTGGCTGAACAACACGTCCTACACCCCCGACAACACCAACCGCCTCATGCTGATGAACTCCCAGCTTGGCAAATACGCCGGAACACCAGGAGTTTACAAATGCCCGGCCGACCGCAGCCGCTCCAAGGGCAAGACGGGTGAAGAACGGGTACGTTCCATTTCCATGAATGGCTATCTCGGCGAACGGGGCGGCCCCTTCTCTGCGGGATATACCCAGTTCAAGAAACTCTCCCAGATCCAGAAGGCTTCCGGCACCTGGATCTTCATCGACGAACGTGAAGACAGCATCAACGACGGGTGGTTTGCCGTTAACATGGCCGGCTACGATCCGGAACAACGGACTGCCTTCACCATCGTCGATTTCCCTGCTAGCTACCACAACGCCGCGGGTGGCCTCTCCTTCATCGACGGTCACTCCGAGATCCGCAAGTGGGTCGATGGTCGCACCCGCCCGATCCTCCGCTTCGGCCAAGCCCTCTCGCTGGGCATTGCCTCTCCGAACAACTTGGATGTGGCATGGCTCCAGGAGCGCAGCTCCGTGAAGGAGATCAATCCGACCCGCTGATTGCGCCGGGAATACTCCCTCAGGCAAGCTTACCCCCGGGGCCGGCGGCGGCAACAAGACCACCTCCGGCACCGGCGAATGAATCCCACATCCGGCCATCCTTCAGACCGTATTAGGGGTTCTCCCACCGACATCCGCAGATCTGATCGCACCTCAGGGTTCCACCCAAGGCTTACGATCCTGCTGGTGTCGGTTTTGTTTTTCTTGAGCGCATGCCGTCGACCGGAACCACCGGCCGTCGGCGATCCGGCCACAGACACGGGACTGGATCCCGCCGTTCGCGCCCACATCCGGAACTGGGTCGCCGCCGCCAAGGCCCAACCCGGCGACGCCACGGTTCGAGCCCGCCTCGGCATTGCCTTGGCGGCCAACGGATTATGGAAAGAGGCCCGGTCGGCCTTTCAAGCAACGGCTGTTTTGGATCCGGATGAACCCCTGGCCCCCATGTACGCCGCAACCGCCCTGCAGGAGCTTTCGGATGGACCCGGATCTCTGCAGGAATTCAAGCAACTGGCCCAACGCTTTCCGGGCTTTGCCCCCATTTGGTACCGGGTCGGAGAAGCCAGCCTTCGAGCTGGTGAGTTGCAAGCGGCCGATCAGGCTTTCGCCACCCTGATCCGACTGGCTCCCAAGGAATCCCGAGGAGCGTTGGGGCTAGCGGAAGTTCATTTCCGGCGTGGTGAGTCCGCCCAAGCGCTACCATTGGCAGAACAAGCGCTTCGCCTGGATCCGGGATCTAAACCCGCCTTCTACCTGCTCGGCCAAACCCTCCGTTCGCTCGGCCAGACCAATGAAGCGCGGGTGGCCATCGCTGCAGGCACCGGAGAGGGCCGGCAACCCATGTCCGACCCGTGGGCGGAGACCGCACCCGAAGAAGTCCGTTTGCTGCCAGGAGTTTTCCAGCAAGCCGAGGCCATGTCGGCATTGGGACGACCGGAAGGGGCCGTGGCTTTGCTGGAGCGCATCCGCCCCTTCCATCCCGATCACCCGGGACTGCTCAACCAACTGGGTGTGGCTCTCAACCGATGCGGCCAACCGCAGAAAACCCTGGCCCTGCTGGACCCGCTTTCGGCTGCCGACCCCAAGGCGGCTGCTCTGCGCATCACCCGCTCCCATGCCCATGCCCAACTGGGCAACCAGGAGGCGGCCCTTTCCGAGGCGCGTGAAGCCATCCATCTGGCACCGCGCCTGGCCCAATCCCATCTGGCACTGGCCAACGCCCACCTCATCGCGGAAAACGATACCGAAGCGCTCCTGGCTCTCGACGAGGCCTCACGCTGCGATCCTGCCAATGCCGAAATCCTGCTCGAAGCGGCCACCATCCGGTGGCGCAATTTGCATGAAGGAGGGGCGGCCATGGCCCTGTTGAACAAGGCTCTCGAGATCCACCCCGCATTGGTTCCCGCCTTGCGCCTGTCGGCCGACATTCAAGCCGCGACCGGAGACTCCGAGGGTTCGCAGCGCACCCAGGGTGTGCTGCGATGGTTGACCAGCCGGAGCGGAGAACGCGGCCCATGATCACCATCCCGCTCCTTCGAGCGCTGCAACGGCTCACCACCGCTGTCGCGCTCACCGTGGCCATCGGCTGCTCCCGGGAAACAACCGATCGGGCGGCGACAAAGCCTATCGACCCGACTTCAACCCACCTGACCCCGGCCCGCCCGTGGTTCACCAACGTCGTCAGCGGTAGCGGACTTTCGTTCGTCCACCATTCGGGAGCCTCCGGCCGGTTCTGGCTCCCGGAAATGGAAAGCGGGGGTGTTGGACTCCTCGACTACGATGGCGATGGTCTTCTGGACGTGTTCTGTGTCGATGGGGGATCGCTGGATCCAGATCGACCCGCCGCCCCGGCTCACCGGCTTTACCGCAACCTCGGCCAGTGGCGTTTTGAAGATGTCACGGCTGCCGTTGGCCTAGCCTGTCCCTCCGGCTACGGAATGGGTTGCACGGTCGGCGATTACGATGGCGACGGCCGAGACGACCTCTATGTCACCCAAGTCGGCTCCAACCGGCTGTACCGGAATCGCGGCAATGGAACCTTCGAAGATGTCACAGCCCGGGCCGGCGTGGCCGTCAACCGCTTCAGCACCAGTGCGGCGTTCGTGGACATCGATCAAGACGGCGACCTCGACCTGATGGTGGTCAACTACGTGCGCTGGTCTCCGAACATCGAAATGGAGTGTTTTTCCGATGGCGGCCGACGGGACTACTGCTCACCTCGCAATTACAATGCCCCCGCACCGACCGTCCTCTTTCGCAACCGGGGTGACGGCACGTTTGAAGACGTCACGGCCGCTGCCGGTCTGGATCGCGCCTACGGAAACGGTCTCGGCGTGGCCACGGGCGATTTCGACCACGACGGCCGGATCGATCTCTTTGTGGCCAATGACGCCACACCCAACCAACTTTGGCTCAACCGGGGCCAATGGCGATTTGAGGACGATGCCCCGCTGCGCGGGTGTGCGCTCAATTCCATGGGCATTCCGAGAGCCGGTATGGGAGTCGTCGCCGTGGACCTCGAACAGCGGGGGTGGCTGGATCTCTTCGTGACCCATCTGGTCGGTGAGGGCAACGGATTCTTCCGCAATCAGGCCGGCCTCTTCGTCGATGCCGTCACCCAAGAGGGTCCGATGGCAGGAAGCCTTCCCCACACGGGCTTCGGCGTCAGCGCCACCGACTTCGACAATGACGGTCAATTGGACCTCTATGTCGCCAATGGGCGGGTCCGACTGGGAGCCAGTCCCACCTCGTCATCCACCGATCCCTTCGCAGAGGCCAACTCCCTCAGCCGAGGACTGGGCGGTGGTCGTTTTGCCGCGGTTCACCCCGAGGGAGGAACAATCCCGTTGCTGGAGGCCACCAGCCGCGGACTGGCGGCGGGCGACCTCGACAACGATGGCGCCCAAGATCTGGTGGTCGTCAACCGGGATGGTCCGGTCCATCTGCTGCGCAACATCAGCGCACCCGATCAGGGCTGGATACGCATTGAATTGCACGGACGTCCTGGCTTGAACCCGCGCAATGCGATTTTGCGTCTGGAGTCCGAAACCGGTGTGCAGTGGCGAAATCACCAACCCAATCAGGGCTACTGTTCCAGTAGCGATCCTCGGGTCCACTTTGGCCTGGGCTCAGCACGCAAAGGCCGCCTCTGGGTGCGATGGCCGGATGGCACGGCTGAAGATTTCGGCGCACTGGACTCCCAGCGCAGTCACCGTATCGAAGCCGGACGCGGCACCCCGGCGCCCGGCGCCTTCACCTGGTAAGAGCCTCCGTTTCCTTCATCGCGATCGTCCGAATTCGAGTCATCCACCCACGAGGGAATTGACCCCCTCATTGGTCTCGATACAATCGCTCGTATGACCTCCCGGATAGTCCAACAAAGCGCAATGGCTGCGGTGTCTTTTCTTCTGTTTACTGCCGGTTGCGGAAAATCCGAGGACGCTGCCAAGGCGGTCGATGTGAACGCTCAGGTGGCTCAACTCAAGGGAAGCAACGATGCTCAGGCCAACGCACTGAGTGAACTTGCCGCCGGAGGCCCGAAATCCGCTTCCGCGGTGAAAGACATCATCCCGCTGCTGAAGTCGGACGACACGGTGATCCGCCGATTGGCCGCCTACGCGCTTTACCAGATCGGGCCTGCCGCCAAAGCCGCGGTTCCCGACCTCAAGGCCCTCATGCAAGATGCGGACCCCAGCACCGCGACCACCGCGATCAACGCATTGAACGCCATCGATCCCTCTTCCACCGAGGGCATCAAGGTGCTCAATGTGACTCAGTAGGCAGCCTCCAAAGCCATCTGGCTTGGCCCCGCGGTTTCCTCCTCCGGCGAAGATTTGTCACCGGAATTTTTCTGTTAGTCGCAGGTTCAGGCGCTATTCTTGCTGCCAACTGCCACTCTCATTGAAACATTGATTTCTGTCCACCATCGGACAGGGATCGATGTGTCTCAAACAATCATGCCCATGCGCCTGCTAGCAACCTTTCCCCAAGTGTCGATGACGGTCCTGCTTTCGGCACTCATCTGGAGCGTCTGCGTGAGCCCCACCCTGCTGGGCGCGAACTCCACGCAAACCGTCCGCGCCAAAGCGTTCCCGGAACCCGACTCGGACGGAGACGGCCTCAGCGATGTTCAGGAACTGCGTTTTGGAAGTGATCCATTCGTCATGGATACCGACGGAGATGGCGCCAATGACCTAGCAGAATTCACGGCCAACACCCTGCCACGCGACAAGAACAGCATCCCCCTCTTTCAAACCGCCGACCGGGATCGCCAGTTGCTCAGCGGAGATCTCCTCCGCTTGCGCCCCCTGTCGCTCAAACCTCTGTCACTCAAGACCAACATCACCATCGTCACCAACGATCCTCCGCCAGAGGGAGGCGATCCGACCTACACCACCAACAAAGAAGTCGTCACCAATTACACCACCTATCAGTGGTTCCGCGATGGCAAAAAATTGGCCAACCAAACCAACGTGAACCTCGTCCTTTTCGGAGCCGAACGGCCGGATTCAGGCCGATACACACTCGAAGCCCGATTGGAAACCACGGTTCAACGTGAACCCAAGGGTACCCGGATCGACGTGCTGGGGGCCCGTCCCTTGCGAGAGTTTCCAAGACCGGCCGGAGACCTCCTGGTCTGGGGACGCGAGATCGGCGCGCCTCCTTCAAAACTGACCAACACCGTCGCGGTGGCCCGCGGCTTCGTTCACGGCTACGCCCTCGACAGCAACGGCAAACTGTTGGGTTGGGGCACCAACACGCTGGGTCAACTCAGCCACCCCAATGATCTGCCCCCGGTTCAAGACGTTTCAGCGGGCGGCTTCCACACCGTGGCACTCCTGACCAACGGAACCGTCCGAGCCTGGGGCGATAATCGCTTTGGTCAAACAGCGGTTCCATTGGAACTGACCCAAGCCATCGCCGTAGCCTCCGGACATTTCCACTCCCTGGCTCTGCGTCCTGACGGAACCGTGCTTTGTTGGGGCGACAACAGCAGTTTGCAATCGGCCGTTCCCGCCGGACTCTCCGGAGTGGTGGCGATCGCCGCCGGCGCAGCCCACTCTGTGGCACTGAAGTCCGATGGAACCGTGGTCTGCTGGGGATCCAATGACCGGGGACAGGCTAAACCCCCCGCCAACCTTTCCCGCATCGCCCGGATCGCGGCTGGCGACTACCACACGCTGGCCCTTTCCCGAGAGGGAGGCCTGTTCGCCTGGGGGGACACCGCCCAAAAACAGGTTCCCGTGCCACCTCGATTGCAACCATCCATCGCCATCAGCGCCGGCGCCGGCTACTCGCTGGCCGTGAGCGTCACTGGAAATGCGCTCGGTTGGGGTACTTCAGCCGTGGCCGCGCAAGCCGCCCCCCAAACCAATCTCTTCACCCTGGCCGCCGGATTCCAAGCCGCGGCGGGCATCCGCGCCCGGGTCGACGGCGACATGGACGGCGTGGATACCCTCACAGAAAATGCATGGGGGCTCAGCCCCATCCTTCCCGACTCCGATCAAGACGGGTTGGAGGACGGTATCGAACTGCGCCTGAACCTCAATCCGCTCGCCGCGGATTCGGACGGCGACGGAGTTTCCGACCTAGCCGAACTCACCCAAAGCAGCGACTCGGACGGCGATGGTGTTGCTGACACCGAAGAAATGCGCCGCGGACTCAATCCGCTGGATCCGGACAGTGATTCCGATGGTGCACCCGACGGGGCGGAACTAGCCGCCGGAACTGACCCCACCTCGGCTGATAGCTATCCGGTGTTTGAACTCATCGAACGGGATCGCCAAGTGCTGGCCGGAGATCGTCTGGTGCTGCGTGCGGTCGCTCTCACGACCACCACAGCAACCGCCCCCGTGGTGGTCCCACCGGTGATCCCGCCAACGACACCTCCAGTGGATCCGGGGACCGATCCCGGCGCAGGTTCTGGCGCAGATTCAGGAACCGATACCGGAGGAACCGGAGGCAGCGTCACCAATACCCCACCCACTCCCCCAGCGCCGGCCGCCAAGACTCCTGCATTTCAATGGTTCCGGGACGGCAGGGCTCTGGCAGGGCATACCAACGCCAGTCTCGTGCTGCACGACGTGCTTGTGGAAGAGGCCGGAACGTATCGGCTGGAAGCCTACCTCGACGGAACCAACCGGATCCAGACCAGCCGCAACCTGCGGGTTGAGGTCCTCCGATTCCCCCAAGCAGCCCCCCCCGATCGCCCTCAAGGCTATGTCATCGCTTGGGGCGACAACACCTTTGGGCAGTCGACGATTCCCTCAGGGATCGGCCCGGTCTTCGCCGTGGCCGCTGGTTTTGGGCATTCCTTAGCGCTTCAAACCAACGGCACGGTCATCGCTTGGGGCCTCAACGCCCAGGGACAGGCTCAAATTCCCACCAACCTGACGTCCGCTGTGGCCATCGCCGCCGGCGCTGCGCACTCGGTCGCCCTGACCCCTGAGGGCCAGGTCCTCTGCTGGGGCGACAACTCCCGGGGACAGGCTGCCGTTCCGACCGGCCTCACCAATGCCGTGGCCATCGCCGCGGGAGACTTGCACACGCTGGCCCTCGATAAGAACGGACGTATTTGGGCCTGGGGAGATACCTCGGCCGGGCAGACTAACCTCAATGGCCGCACGGGCACCCGCATCGGCGCCGGCGCCACCACTTCCGGTTGGATCAGTTCTTCCGGTCAGTTCCGGACGGTGGGCCGCCCTGAACTGAGCAACTTGAGCAGTGTGACACGCTTCGCTTCCCGGGAAGATCAAACCCTCCTGCTCTATCGCAACGGCGCCGTGCAATCTGCACCTGGCTCCGCCGGAACCCCCTCCCGCGAGGCCACGCCGGCGCTGACCATTGCCACCACTGCCTCCATCGGAGCGGCTGTGACACCGGATGGATCGGTGACGGTCTGGGGTGATACCAATGCCCCGGCCTGGCAAGTGCCCACGGGTTTAAAACGCATCGAGCAACTGGCCGGCGGAGCGCATCACTTTGTGGCCCTCCAGCGGTTGCCCGATGCCGATACCGACGGATTGGCGGATTTGGAAGAACGGGCCCTTGGATCTGATGCAACCATTCCGGATTCCGATAACGATGGGTTAGAGGATGGGATCGAGAATCGACTGGGCTCGAACCCCAGTCTCGCGGACACCGACGGCGACGGACTCGCCGATCGCGTCGAATTCACGAACGGGTTCGATGCCACGGTGGCCACGGAACGCCCTGACGGATGGTTGGGCCTCGAACCCGCAGTGGCCCTGAGGACCTTTGCCCTCGGCGGAGAGAATTACCGGCTACAAGGTTCTGTCGATGGCACCGCTTGGGAAGACCTCGAGGAGCCTCACCGCGAGACGAGCGGATGGTCCCGCCGCTTCACCAACGCCTTACCAAACCGAGCCACCTACCGACTCTTGGGCCCCGACCGCGGGACCGAAGCCCATGTCGGTATTGAAGGTAGCGTCTTTGCCTGGGGGGATTCCGCTCTCGGTCAGACTTCGGTGCCAAAGGGAATGGGCACACTCCGCCAGCTCAGCGCCGGAACCTGGCACACGCTGGCCTTGCAAACCAATGGCACCGTGGTGGCCTGGGGAGATTCGACCGACGGCAAGTTGTCCGTTCCCAACACCTTGCAATCCGTCGTGGCCGTCGCGGCCGGCGGCAACCATTCGCTGGCCCTCGACGCCGAAGGGCGTGTCACCGGTTGGGGACGCAATACGTCCGGTCAGGCCACAGCTCCGGTGTTTCGCGCGCCGGTCACAGCCATCGCAGCCGGCGGCGACTACAGCCTCGCCTTGCTGGCCGACGGCACGGTCTCAGCTTGGGGCACCAACTACAACGGGCAGCTCAATGTCCCATCCGGACTTCAGAACGTCCGCGCCATCTCCGCTGGGTGGAGTCACGCCATCGCCCTCCTCAATGACGGTACGGTCGTTTGCTGGGGCAACAATCGGGCGGGTCAATGCGTGGTTCCGGCGGGTTTGAAAAACGTCATCGCGGTCACTGCTGGCGATTCCCACACGGTGGCCCTGCGCGCCGACGGCACGGTCGTCGCCTGGGGTGGCAACGGAGACGGTCAGTTGCGCATTCCCACAGGACTGGAGCGGGTTGTTTCCATCCAGGCCGGCTACAATCATACGGTGGCACTCCGTGACTCGGGCGAACTGGTGACCTGGGGTGGGAATTCTACGGGATCCCTCCCCATTCCCGATTCAGCCAATGGCGCCCTGCTGTTCTCGGCCGGCGGATTCCACACCGTGGCCGCCCTTCAACCGCGAGACACCGACGGTGACGGCCTGGACGACCGCTACGAGCTGGCCATCGGCACCTCACCCGAAGCCGCCGACACCGATGGCGACGGATTGCCGGACGCCCAGGAACTGCGATTCGGTTACAATCCGCTGCGTCCCACCGAGGCTGAGGACGGCACGGTGATCCTGGCTCCCGCCTTGCGCATCGTGCGCTTCACTTTGGGAACCCAAACCTACCGGCTACAAAGCTCGACCAACCTCTCCACGTGGAGCAACTCAGGCGACCCCATTCGCAATGTCAACGGTTTCAGCACCCTCACTTTGGAGGTGCCGGAAGAAAGTCGGTTCTTCCGCCTAATCAGCCCCTAATGCGGTTGCCGGCCCATTTTCTTCACGGTGAAGGAAATGGGCCTGGTGAATCAGTAGATTCAAGTCCCGGAGTCATTGCTCCGAAGACCCACCCAGTGCGGCTGGTCGTCCACCGGCGACCGTTTGTCTGACGGAAAGGCCCATTGGTCGCGGAAGGCTCCCGGGGTGCCCCCGCCTCAGGCAGTCTGTGAGCACCCTTCGCCCCAAGGCGATGGGACAAAACCATCCCAAGAGAATCCCCTGTGAACCCACCCATCTCTTCCCCATCAAGGAATTGATCGAAGAACTGGACAGCGAAGTCTTCTGGCAAATCCATCGAGGTACCGTGGTCAACTTGCGTGCGATCTCCAAAGTCATCCGCGAAACCGACGGACGGCCGAGGATCCAACTCCGGGACTGTCCGGAGATCCTGGAAGTCAGCCGCAGCTACAGCGGCCTCCTCCGCGGGATGTAGCCCCAATCCAGACCCATCCCCATCCCCACGACGGGACCACTCCTCCGCCCTCACTCAATGCCAACCCAGGAGGGGCAGGCTAAAATTAATTCGTTATCGTTATTATTTAATATTTATTACATTAGGGACAGGCTCTTTTTTCAACGACCTACACTCCAAGGGACAGGCTCCCTTTCAGAAGGATTCTTGGCGATCGTGAGCCAGTCGTATTTGCTTTCCTGCATGATCCCACGGGTTCGCCACTTCAACCCCGCCCCGCTGTTATTGTCAGCCCTGCTTTGGAGCCTGTCCCTCGAACTCAGCGTCATGGGGGCCATTCCTCTGGTGGACCTGGCCTCGGAGACGGCTCGGAGAACCATCGTGGACCGCGAAGAAGGGCAATACCTTGGACACCCTACGACAGTGCTTCTAGAAGATGGCCGCACGGTCCTGTGCACCTACCCCAAGGGCCACGGCAAGGGAGCCATTCAGCTCAAACGGAGCACCGACGGCGGCCTGACTTGGAGCCCAAGACTGCCCGTTCCGGAAAATTGGGCGACCTCTCTCGAAACGCCCACCATCCACCGAGTGATCGATGCGCAAGGGCACCGCCGCTTGATCGTCTGGTCAGGACTCTGGCCGGCTCGCCTCTCCGTATCGGAGGACGATGGTTCTTCCTGGTCGCCGCTGAAGGCCGCCGGCGATTGGGGTGGCATCGTGGTGATGGGCTCGGTGGAAGCAGTCCGGAACAAACCCGGCCACTACATGGCTTGGTTCCACGATGACGGTCGATACTTCTCCAAAGGAGCCCGAGCCAGCAACCCACAGGTCTTCCGACTGTATCAGGTCCGCTCGGAAGACGGCGGACTCAACTGGTCTCAGCCCCGGGTTCTCTGGTCTGATTCCGAAACCCACCTCTGCGAACCCGGCTCGGTCCGTTCTCCGGACGGACGCGCCTTGGTGCTGCTGTTGCGGGAAAACCGTCGAAAGCGCAATTCCCACTTCATCGTTTCCACCGATGAGGGTGCAACTTGGAGCGCTCCAAAGGAACTGCCTCTAAGCCTCACCGGCGACCGTCATACGGCAAAATATGTTCCCGATGGGCGCTTGGTGATTTCGTTCCGGGACACAGCCAAAGGATCCCCAACGGCCGGTGACTGGATAGCTTGGGTGGGCCAATTCTCAGACATCCTTGAAGGTCGGGAAGGCCTCTGCCGAATCCGGCTCGGTGACAACCAACACGCTTGGGATTGTGCCTATCCGGGAGTGGAAGTGCTGAGCGACGGCACCGTCTTGACAACCACCTACGGCCACTGGGATGCCGGCAAACCGCCCTACATTGTTTCAGTCCGGTTCACGCTGAAGGAAATCGACCGCCAGTTGGCAACGAAACCCTGAGAGCCCGTCGTAAAACTCCGATCGGCCCCGAAGGACAACCACCTGATTGCTGTCTTCGCCTGAATCCGTCACCGCGAAGACCAAGCCTTCCAACAAACAAACCGCCTCCTACTTCCCCAAATGCTTGAGAATCTTCCCCGGAAAATGAGGGAGGGCCAAAGCCACCTCTTTGAGCATCCGGGGCGACATTTGTGACGGCACGGTCGCGGTGACATAAGCCCTCGGGTGTACGAGGTCTTGGGGCCAAGGCCGGGAAGCCTCCCGGGCTTTGGGGAAATCTGCCAGACGACTCTCCCGGACAAACAGAAAGAGGTTCTGCACATACCACCAGGCCACCCGCTCATTGCCCCAGATCTGATGCCGGAGGCAATCCAGCGGCACAAAACCCTGTGAACGGAACCACTCGATCCAATAGCTCTGGAACTGCTCGTTGACATGATGAGTGCCGCCCTGCCCTGGGATTGCAGCGCTGAAGGCCACCACGTCGCCCAAAGCGCACAAGTCCGCCACAAAACCATCCGCACGAGACGCATCCAAGTGCTCGGCAACCTCCAGGCAATTAACCAGATCGAAGCGCCGATCCAATCGCAGCGGCTGCGACAAATCGCGCCTCAGAAATCGATCCGCCGGAATTAGCAACTGATCCACCTGAACGATGTCGCCGTCGATGCCCAGCACCTCGCAACCGGCTTGAGCATACGCCTGAGCCCACGTGCCGGATCCACACCCGACATCCACCACCGACTTGGCCGAAAGCAACCCCAGCACCAGCGGGACAACCTCCCGTGCTGAAACGGCGGAATCCTCCTTCAGTCCCTCGTAATACCGGGTGGAATAGGCGCTCATGCCACGGAAGGCTAAAGTGCCGGACCCCTTGGGGAAAACGGAATCTGGCCCCACCAAGACAAGTCTGCCTCTCATCCGATGCGAATGAATCTACTGAAGCTCCAACAAAAGCCTTGCAGTAACCTGCACGATACATAACTTCACCGCGCTTCGAGCGTTGCGCGGTTAGCTCAGTGGTAGAGCATTACCTTGACACGGTAGGGGTCACAGGTTCGAACCCTGTATCGCGCACCATCTTCTCTTTTGCAATCCCACGATCGAATCACCCCTATTCGATCCGCTCTGCCCGAAATCAAACATCGGGGGGGGTAATAAAAAGACCGCCCTAAGGCGGTCTTTTGCATGAACGGGAGGGCTCGGTGGGAATCCCATCAACAACTCACCGCGTCGGCTCAGCCGAGCTGTAGGCCTCCATTCCAACGCAGGAGCACACCAAGTTTCGATCTCCAAACACGTTGTCGACACGACCCGAGGCTGGCCAGAACTTGAAGTCTTTCAGACCCGCCACAGGGAACGCCGCCTGTTCACGGCCATAGGGCCGATCCCAAACCTCTGAAGCAATTTGATCCGCGGTGTGCGGCGCATTCTTGAGCAGGTTATTCTTCGCATCCACACGCCCCGATTCCACCTCCACGATTTCAGCGTGGATGGCGATCATGGCTTCGCAGAAGCGATCCAACTCTGCGCGCGGTTCCGACTCGGTCGGCTCGACCATCAGCGTTCCAGCCACCGGCCAACTGAGGGTCGGAGCGTGGAAGCCGTAGTCCATCAACCGCTTGGCCACATCCTCGGCGGTGACCTTCTTGAACTGGCGCAAGTCCAAGATGCACTCATGCGCCACGCACCCGTTGGCACGGTAAAGGGTCGGGAAATACGACTGCAGCCGCTGGGCAATGTAATTCGCATTCAGGATGGCCACCCGGGTCGCCGAAGTCAGCCCCACGGTACCCATCATCTGGATATACATCCATGAGATCACACAAATCGAGGCGCTGCCCCAGGGAGCGGCGCTCACCGCACCAATCGGATCTTCACCCCCGAGATTCACCACCACATGGCCCGGCAGGAAATCCACCAGATGGGCTGCGACGCAAACAGGTCCCACTCCCGGTCCGCCGCCGCCGTGCGGGATGCAGAAGGTCTTGTGCAAATTGAGGTGACAAACATCCGCCCCCAGCGTTCCCGGCGAGGTCAGTCCGACCTGCGCATTCATGTTCGCCCCATCCATGTAAACCTGTCCGCCCGCCTCATGGACCCATTGGCAAATATCCTTCACCGCCACCTCAAACACGCCGTGGGTGCTGGGATAGGTGATCATCAAGGCTGCGAGATTCGAGCCATGCTGACTGATCTTCTGCTGAAGGTCTGCGACATCGATGTTGCCATCGGAATCACAAGCCACCGGAACCACGGTCATGCCCACCATCACCGCAGACGCCGGATTGGTGCCATGAGCACTACTCGGAATGAGACACACATTGCGGTGCCCCTCAGATCGACTGCGATGCCATGCCCGGATGATGAGCAACCCAGCATACTCGCCCTGAGACCCCGAGTTGGGCTGCAGCGAAACGCCCGCAAAGCCTGTGCAAGTGGCCAACCAGGATTCCAATTCCTCGAACATCTGCTGGTAGCCGCGGGTTTGTGACAACGGCGCAAATGGATGAATGGCACCGATCTCCGGCCAACTGACCGGAAACATCTCCGCGGACGCGTTGAGCTTCATGGTGCAGGAACCGAGGGGAATCATGCTGTGGCAGAGCGACAAATCCTTCGACTCCAGACGCCGAAGATACCGGAGCATCTCGGTCTCGCTGCGGTGTTTCTGGAATACCGAATGGGTCAGGAATGCGCTGGATCGGGTGGGAAGAACCGGGGCAACCACCGACAGTTCGTCGAGAGCGAAAGGCAATGGTTCGCCGCGATGAAAGGCGCTCAGGATGTTGTGCACATCATCGAGGCCGGTGGTTTCATCCAAGGAGACTCCGACGTGCTGAGCATCAACACGACGCAAGTTGATATGGAGCGACTCCGCGGCCTTGTGGACACTCGCGGCGTCGGGCACCTGCACGGTGAGCGTCTCAAAGAAGGTGGCCGCAGTCCGTTGGAGACCGAGCCGTTGGAGGCCGGCCGCCAAAAGGCCTGTCAGGCCATGGACTCGCCGGGCAATGGCGGTCAATCCTTCGGGTCCGTGATAAGCCGCATACGCCATGGCCATGTTCGCCAGAAGCGCCTGAGCCGTGCAGATGTTCGAGGTCGCCTTCTCGCGCCGGATGTGTTGTTCACGGGTTCCGAGCGACAACCGCAACGCTGGCCGCCCGCGTGAATCCTTGGAGACACCCACCAATCGGCCGGGCATGGATCGCTTGAAGGCATCCCGCGTCGCAAAATAGGCGGCATGAGGTCCCCCGAACCCCAGCGGCACACCGAAGCGCTGAGCGCTGCCCACTGCAACGTCTGCCCCCCACTCGCCGGGAGTCTTCAACAGAGTCAACGCCAGCAGATCCGCAGCAAACACCACCAGAGCGCCCGCTTCATGAGCCCTCTGCACCAAGGTGGAATAGTCGCCCACTTCACCGGAAGTGCCCGGATACTGAACCAAGACACCGAACACCTCGTCACCGAAAGAAGGCTGCTTCCAGTCACCCACCACCACCTGAAGCCCCAACGCTTCGGCCCGCGTCCGGACCAAATCGATGTTTTGCGGATGGCAATCCGAAGCGATCCAGAAGGTGTTCCGTTCGGCATCGGCTTCCTTCACGCGACGGCACAGCGTCATCGCTTCGGCGCAGGCTGTCGCCTCATCCAGAAGTGAGGCATTGGAGATGTCCAAACCGGTCAGGTCGCAAACCATTGTTTGGAAGTTCAGCAACCCTTCCAAACGCCCTTGGGAAATCTCCGCTTGGTACGGAGTGTACTGCGTATACCATCCCGGATTTTCGAGGATGTTTCGCTGGATGACCGGAGGCGTGATCGTGTCGTAGTACCCCATCCCGATGTACGATTTGAAAACGTGATTCTTCGCCGCGATGGTACGCAAACGCGCCAAGGCGGCGGTTTCGCCCAGAGGTTCTGGGAGACACATCGAGTCCGACCGACGAATCAGAGCGGGAACCGCAGCGCTCACCAAGGCATCCAGCGAGGCATGGCCACTCGCCTGAGCCATGGCGTCCCACTCCTCTGGACGAGGGCCGATATGGCGGTTGGCGAACGAATCCGGATGCTGCGACAGCGACACAATGCTCATGAATAGGGGAAACCCGCCAATGCGGGCACCCCAAAGCTACTTCTAGGCCCTCGTGAGGCAAGCGCGACCTTACCCGGCCAGCCAAAGAGCTTTGAGTGCCTGTCCCTTTCGGCCCTGGCAACACCCAGCCATTTGGGGTTCGGAGAATTTGGAGCCTGTCCCTTCAGTCACAAAACCCATCCAAGATTGGAAAGTCATACCGAAACCCCGGAAATTGTCCTTTGGCTCAGTGGAATCGGATGATAAGAGCCTGTCCCTAAGCCGGTGGCTTGCTTTCAGCCCTTCCGGATCCCATCGCTGTGTCAAAAAACTCCTACCGCAACGGTTCGCCGGCCAAGTTGGTTCGCCCCTTGGTTCGCGAATTGCATGCCTATGTGCCCGGTGAGCAACCCAAGGTGAGTGGGTTGATCAAACTCAACACCAACGAGAACCCCTACCCACCTTCACCCAAGGTTTTGTTGGCGACGCGGGCGGCCGTTGACGGCCGATTGCGCTTGTACCCCAACCCGACCGCCCAAGCGCTCCGAGAACAGCTGGCCACCCTGCACGGGTGCTCGCCCGAACAAATCATCATCGGCAATGGCTCGGACGAATTGCTGGCTCTGGGAATCCGCGCTTTTGTGGAACCATCCACAATCCACCAGCCCACTCCGAAAGATGCCTCGAAAAGCCGGGTGCAGTACTTCAGCCCCAGCTACTCGCTGTATCCCGTGCTGGCTGAAACCCACGGAGCCACTACCCGTGCAGTGCCCTTGCTGAACGATTTTG
>Ga0209770_10000462_pt1 | contig 22415 bp, 24 predicted proteins | sample LauGreSu1BDMLBDD_2_FD_187572 | JGI IMG/M metagenome (GOLD analysis project Ga0209770, IMG submission 187572) | Freshwater lake microbial communities from Lake Michigan, USA - Su13.BD.MLB.DD (SPAdes) (version 2) | ecosystem: Environmental > Aquatic > Freshwater > Lake | place: Lake Michigan, USA...
AAAACGACTCAAAAATATCATCACAAATTTTTATTAGATTATTTTTTTCTTAAGACCAGTTAGTATCTCATAATTTAGTTTCCTATTTTAGTCCTAAATAGCTTCCTAAATATTAGTTAGGAAGCTATTTAGCTCCTATTTAGCTTCCTATTATTATTTAGCTGCCAAATTTTACTCTATTTTTGATATCTAAATTCACAGCAAAACAACTTAAACACAAAATTATAATTATACATTATGGAAGATTACTCATTATCAATTACTAACAAAGAAGTTTTCGAATTCTACAAAAAACATTCACTAGACTTTGAACACATGAACATATTATTCTATAACATTTTACAACAAATTTACACATCATCTGATAACTCTTATAACACAAATATTGCTTCAACTATACTAACAAAAATTAATCATATCGAACAAAATATACTACTACAACAAAAAGAATTTAACGAATTATTTATTAAAATCGATGGACACAGAAAAGATTATATTAACGATATTAAACTTATATTACTATCAAATAATGTCGAACATATTTCACCTTTAATCAAAGAAACTAACAACAACTTAATCGATAAAACAACTTTATTATTTAATGAATTATTTCCAAAAAGCAATTCCACATTATCCAAAGACATCGAACATAATTTTAAACTTTTACAATCTCAATTAATCAGCGAAACTAACAAATTATTAACATCTTCCATTAATCATAAATCCATCGAAGACTTTATTCATAACTCTAATTTATCAATGACTCAAACTCTAAACACATTAACAACTATTATTAACACCACCGAAAACAGACTTGAACACACATTATCAAATAACTCTTCCAAAATTGACACTATTCAAAAAATGTTCGAAACATATAATCATTCCAATTCTAAATTACAAACTAGCGTTTCAGATATGTTGAAAAAATTTGAAAAAGGATCCGGAAAAGGAAACGTATCCGAAAATGTAGTTTATAACATTTTATTATCGCTATTCCCTTGTGCTCAAATTGATTATGTAGGTAATGAACAAAAAGAGACTGGAGATATTATTCTCAATCGAACTAACAAACCTAAAATTCTTATTGAAAATAAAGATCATGATACATGTAATGTTCCAAAACACGATATTGACAAATTTATTAGAGATTGTGAAATACAAAAATGTTGCGGAATTATGTTTGCACAAAATAAAGGAATATCCAATAAAGAAAACTTTGAAATTCAAATTAATAACGGAAATATTTTATTATACGTTCATAATGTCAACTTTGATGTTGATAAAATTAAAACAGCAATTGAAATTGTTGAACAATTTAAAATTAAATACGACGAAATCAATGTTGATAATAATTCATTCTCTATTGATTCTACTACTTTAGAAGAAATCAACAAAGAATTTAACACATATACACAACAAAAACATTCCATGTTAAAACTTGTAAAAGACTTCAGTGAGAGAATTAATACATCCATTGATGAACTTAAAATGCCCAATCTAGAACAACTCCTATCCAAACATTATGCTACTTCTTCAAAACAAGGCGATAATGTATGTAAATATTGCCTTAAAGTTATTCCAAAATCTATGCTACAACATCACAGATACTGCCAACGAAAAAAAGAAATTGACGCAGAAATGTTATTAAAACAAGCACCACAAAATATCATTGTAGATATCCCAAAAATAAAACCAAAATAAACTAATTTAGGAATTTGAAATGAACCCATATAATCATAAAATATATCAAGAGTATTTTACTAAATTAGGTAAACCAAAAAATGTACAATATGTTGTTAATGAAATGGTAATATGGTTAGAGATTTGAATAAGTATGTAATTATAGTTTAGACATATGTTCTTTAAGTAGTTTTCATAATATATATTTTTTACAACTTTTTTCAAAAAAGTCGGGGCCAAAAATGAAAATGGACATTTTTAAAAATGTCCAAAATTGGAAAATCAAAATACTTTTCCAAAAAACATGTTAAAAACACGTTGTGACCATTATGCTCACAATCCTGATTTTTGAAATATAATAACGTTACGATAATTTTTATATTTTTTCATTAAAAGTATTTAGAAATATTTTAATTATTCATAATATGGTAGAAAATGGTAGTAAAATGTCGCCAAATGTCGCCAAAAAGTTTCATTGTAAATTATGTGATTATTTAACAAGCAAAATTAATGATTACAGAAAACATAAATCAACCCTAAAACATAAAAATAATGAAAATGATAGTAAAATGGTAGAAAATGATAGTAGTTTCTCTCCAAAAGTCGCCAAACTGTATATTTGTAATTGCGGTAAATCATACAAATATGATAGCGGATATTATAGGCATAAAAAGACATGTTCAGGAAATACTCAATATATAGATGGAATAAACATAAAGGATAAAGACGCATTAGTGTTACATTTATTAAAGCAAAATGGAGAACTACAAACTAAATTAATAGAACTATCAAGTGAAAAAACAATAACAAATATGAATACAAATAGTTTTAATACAACTAACAATGCATTTAATCTAAATTTTTTCTTGAATGAAACATGTAAAGATGCAATGAATATTTCAGATTTTGTTAGTTCGATTAAACCTAGTTTAGAAGATTTAGAAAATACTGGCAGACGTGGATATATTGAAGGTATTTCGGATATTATTATAAAACATTTAAATAAATTAGAAAGGCATATGAGACCATTACACTGTAGTGATCTAAAAAGAGAAGTATTATATATAAAAGATAATAATGAGTGGACAAAAGAGACTGATGATAAACCTATACTAACAAAAGCGGTAAAAATAATAGCTAATGAGAATATCAAGCAAATAAAAAATTGGAAAGATAATAATCCGGATTGCACTGATTCGGATTCGAAGAAAAACAATTTGTATTTAAAAATTGTTAGTAATTCTATGAATGGACTAACAAAAGAAGAAGGTGATAAAAATATTAATAAAATAATAAGTAATGTTGCAAAAGAAACCTTAATTCAAAAGGATAAAAAATAATATTTGTTAGTTTATTTCTATATTTTGTAAAAAAATCACTCGTAATTACACCTTTTGTTTATAACAAATAATAAGTATTTTAAATATTTATTATTTTATTACCAGATGTGGGGCTCGAACCCACGACCTTCAGCTTAAAAGGCTGACATTCTACCTAACTGAATTAATCTGGTTTGAAATACACATTTTATTTATCGGATGAAGGTTTCGATCCTTCGACCCCAAGGTTATGAGCCTTGTGCGCTCCCCCTGCGCCAACCCGATATCGTGCAGGAACCGTGATATAAAATATTTATTATATTCAATAGCTGTGATGGTTCCTTCACATATATATAACACGGATTGTCTTTAAGTTGTTTTATATAATATATATTATGTAAAACTATATCTTATCCTTTTGAATTTAATAAATTTATTAACATAATACCAATAATTCGGGTTCCATTATTCAACATTATACCGATAATTACATCATTTTATTTACATTTGTTTATCTGTTTTTCTTTTCGGTCGGTGTAATAATCCAATTCTATATACTGTTACAATTGTCCCATCTTGTAATGTAAAATTTTTTTCATATATTACTTATATTTATTATACTTTTTGTAAAATATAATTATAAAACCCAATAAAGGTTTAAATACTATTTTTATAAATTTACAAATAATGAATTATAACGCAATTAGTTTATTCTCAGGATTAGGTGGAGATAGTTTAGGAATTACTTTAGCAGGATGTAATGTAATAGCATACAACGAATTAAAACCAACTTTTTGCAAATCACATGAAGCAAATTTTAAAGATTCTGAACTAATATGTGATGGGAAAATACACGATATTTCTAAACTAGATGATAAATGCTTTGAAAAATACAATGGAAACACAGACATTTTATTTGCAGGATTTCCATGCCAGGGATTCTCTAGTGCAGGTAAGAAAAAAGATGATGACCCAAGAAATACATTATTTTTACAATTTGTAAGAGTAGCTAAACTAACAAATCCACAAATGATTATTGGCGAAAATGTAAAAGGATTGTTAACCAAAAAAACATCAAAAGGAGAATTATTTATACATATTATTGTCAAAGAATTTGAAAAATTAGATTATACAGTCATTTATCAAGTCTTCAAAACTGAACAATACAATGTTCCACAAAAAAGAGAACGGTTAATAATATTGGGCATCAAAAATAATAATCCATACGGATGGATGCCATCTTTTCCAAAACCATTATCAAATAACCTAAATTTAAAATCTATTGTTACTTATAACATGACTGGAGCTGTTAGAGCAGACTCACAATGGTTTGAAGATATTCCAGATGAATGTATACTAACAAATATGACTGATATCACTGAATATAAAGATAACAATGATGGACATCCATATTTATTGAGTAAAGTAAACGCCAGTTTACCAGATATGTTTTATAATAATAAACAATACGACCATTTATTTTCATTTGGTAAAAGAGACAGCCCAATACATTGTGAAATTATCGATATAAGATATCCGTCCAAGACAATTATATGCTCATACGAACATCAACCACGGTTATTTGTTCCATTATTAAACCCCTCAGGATATTATTTACGAATGTTATTACCTGATGAGCTTAAACAAATTCAAGGGTTTCCATTTGACTATAAATTATGTGGTTCCAATAAAGACCAAATAATTCAAATTGGTAATGCGGTTCCACCTCCATTAATTAAAGCAATTGTGGAAAATATAACAAAAAATTGAAAACTAATTGCGACTTTGTAATGTAAGTAACACATTATTATAATATGGAAACTTTTTGGTATATATGTATTCATTTACCAATTATAATATTATATACCCTTTCTATCTACATATATCATAAAAAAATAGCAATTCTTGAACAAAAGGTTACTATATTATTTGATACTAACTGCAATCTGAAGAAGCTGATTGAAGTGAATCATTCTATACAAAATAAAAAAATAAGACGTTTGCAACAAATGGTATTCAATAGTGTGACTGATATGAATGACATTTCTGATTAAACGATTGTATAATCTATTTTTTACTTTTTCTTTTTGTTTTTTTAGGCTTTATATGGAATGGATTAGATTTTATAATTATTTCTTCATTGTTAGTTTGATGTTCGTATATTATTGGTTCTTCAATTGTACCTGGTATTGACTCTTCAATTGTACTTGGCATTGGTTCTTCAATTGTACCTGGTATTGACTCTTCAATTGTACCTGGTATTGACTCTTCAATTGTACCTGGTATTGACTCTTCAATTGTACCTGGTATTGACTCTTCAATTGTACCTGGTATTGACTCTTCAATTGTACCTGGTATTGACTCTTCAATTGTACCTGGTATTGACTCTTCAATTGTACCTGGTATTGACTCTTCAATTGTACCTGGTATTGACTCTTCAATTGTACCTGGCATTGGCTCTTCCTGTATAATCGGTTCCGTCGTTTTTGGTTCCTCATTTATCTCCGCACATTTTGTCCGCAAATTATCCCGATTCAAATCTTTTTTCCGTTTCAAAACTTGCTGTTGTAGTTTTTGCATAATTTGATTATATTGAACAATTTGCTGTGATTGAATACGCGAATAATCACCTACACGTCGCCACATACCTCTTCCAAAATTTTGCATATTACTATATAACAAGATTTAATTAAACGTTTTTCTCTTTATTTGAAAATATGCTTAAATATAACACTTATTATTATATAATGCCATTTTTTGTTTATTTATTATCAACACAAAATAGAAACTCAACATACGTTGGCGCAACCATTGAACTCGATAGACGCTTAAGACAACATAATAAGGAAATTAAAGGAGGAGCACATGCAACCACTTCCAAAGTAACACACGGAGAAACATGGTTTAGAGTGGCACATGTTGCCGGATTTCCTGACTGGAAAACCGCACTTCAGTTCGAATGGAGATGGAAACAACTAACACGAAAAATATCTATATATATAAATCCATTACATAGACGATTTATTGCATTAAAACAACTTTTGGCATTAGATAGACCTACAAGTAAAGCCAAATTATACACGGAATGGGAAGAACCACCACGAGTTATATTAGAAGATAATGAATCAATTCAGTATTACGAAACAATATAAATATATTTTACACATTTTGACATTTACACCTTTGGACATTTAAAACGCCGATTTTCACGGAATTAAAAAAATCCAAAAATGTAAAATCAATTTTGATGGTCTTACTTTTTTCTTCTCATAAGAAGTGAAAGACGAAATTTTATTTTTTTAACTATTTTTAGGTAAATATTGTTTTTTATTTAAAAAAATTGAATAAAAAATATACTATTAAGGCATATTATAACTGAAAATGGGTAAATATACTTGCGAAAAGTGTGGTAAAGAATTTAGTCAAAAATCTCACTATACATCACATATGAATAAAAAAAATCCTTGTATTGTTGAGAGCAAAATTAAAGAAATGATAGACACTGCTGTAAATGAAAAATTAGTTGAAATTAAAAAATCAAAACTAATTGAGTTTGAAATTATTGATGAAGATGATATTATTTATGATAATAATCTTGTTAAGGATATTAACCATAAAAAAATAACTATTCCTAAACCGATTTTGAAGTGGGTTGGAGGAAAAACACAAATTTTAGATAAATTGATTGTTGAGTTTCCAAGAAACATAAATAATTATCGTGAAATATTTTTAGGTGGAGGTAGTGTCTTATTAACATTATTATCATATGTTAGAAATGGTATAATAAAAATACATGGAAATATATACGCTTACGATTTAAATGAACCTTTGGTTTATATCTATAAAAATATTCAATCAAATCATACTGAATTATATAATCAAATACAGAAATTAATAACTAATTTTAATTCTTGCGGAGATGGTGAAATAAATAGAACTCCAAACAATATTGATGAAGCAAAGGTAGCAAAAGAAAATTACTACTATTGGATTAGAAGTGAATATAATAAATTAAGTTTTACTGATAAAAAAACTACAATAGGTTCTGCTATGTTTATATTCTTAAATAAAACTTGTTTTAGAGGTGTTTTTAGAGTTGGACCAAAAGGTTTTAATGTTCCTTACGGACATTACAATAATCCTGAAATTATTAATAAAGAACATTTAGACGAAATACACGAACTAATACAAAATGTAATATTTGAATGCTGTGATTTCAATATATCATTACATAATGTTGAACCAAATGATTATGTGTATCTTGACCCCCCATATGCACCTGAAATAGATACTTCTTTTGTTGGATATACTGAAAATGGTTTTAATATTGATAATCATAATAATTTATTTAAATTAATACATAAATTAACTGAAACAAATAAAAAAATGATGTTAAGTAATGCTGATGTTAGTTTAGTTCGTGATAATTTTACAAGTGAAAAATACAATATAACATCTATTTTATGTAAAAGAGCGATTAATTCTAAAAATCCAGAAGCAAAAGCAAAGGAAGTTATTATAAAGAATTATTAAAGCTAAGCTACCATTTGTTAAACCAAATATCAAATGTTTCAAAATAATTTTCATCATCGCCAAATAATACAGCAATATTATTTTCATTAAATATTGTATTTAATATTGTATATTTTTTTTCGTTTGAGATTAATTTTTTCTTCAAAAACTCACTTATGCAAAATCCATAATGAACCTCAAAATCATCGCCTAACATTAATTCATATTCTCTTTTTAATGATGGACCACTCCATAATTTAGTTTCAACAGAACCTTCTACATTTTGTTCCTTTTTTTCTAATATTTTTATTACTTTTTTACCATTATCGAATTCAATAATATATGCTTCATCAGGACATCTAAATAATTCAATATTATATTTATTTTTCATATACATTTTTAATCCATTTTGTAATACAAATACGATAGTTTTATCTTCAAAAGTTTTTGATAGATAGTAATCATATGTTTTTTTTGGTTTTTTTGTAAAACTATGTTTAGTATATCCATCATTTATCAATCTTATTTGATTATTTGTTTTTTCTTCAAATTTTTTACCAAAATAATTTGTATTAGCACCTCCAGCACCAGTTCCTTTGTTTGTGATTAAATTTATTGGTTCTTCTGTTTCAACCTTTTCTATTTCAATATCTTCTTCAATAATTTTAGATTTTGTCTTCTTGATTTTCTTTGGAGGTTCATGTAAAATATTACCCTCAATAACTTCATTATTCATTTCATGGTTAGTTCCCATTTCTCTATATTGTATTATGATAAGTATTTTATTTATAAAAAAAAGCAATTCAATTTTTATAAACAATTAAATAATATATATGCCTAAACATAAGAGCGAAGATTTCAAATTATCTGCAGTTGAATATTTTTAACCGAAGATATATCACAAGAACAAGTATGTAAAATATTTAAGTGTAGACCCATTTTAGAGGTGTAAAATTGTATTTACACATGATTATGATTATGATGCAGATAATGAATTTATTGCTTATGGTAGCAATAAATAAATAAATTAAACGGTTTATAATTTTATTATATTTAATATCGTTGTCTAGTTTTGCGTTTACTTTTTGCTTTATGTTTACGTTTATATGTTTTTCTTTTTTTATTATGTGTTCCTCCTTCGTTTCCATAATAAAAATAATTTATAGTATCTTGAACAATATCATGTTTTCTATATTCTACACCATTTTGTTTATAAACACCAAGCATTTCTGGAGAATTTATAGCACTTTCTACAGAATTCCAATGTAAATTATAAGGAGGACGTCTAGAAATATCTAAATATTTTCTTATTAATTGATCTTCAGTAATATCTGGAACAACATACAAATCCTCTTCTTCAAAACCTAATGATGGTAGAATATAATAAACATTATTTGTATCTATAAAACCGTTCATATAAATATGTCTATAAATTATTTGTTTATATATCGTATTTAAGTATCTTCTTCATATATTCTATTTCTTTTTCTTGTGTTGTTATTATTGATTCAGCCAATTTTTTTACACGTTCAGATTTTGTTTTTTGCAATATTTCATCACTTGTTAATATAGCCATTGAATGATGCTCTATCATTTCTTGTAAATAATCACCATCTTCTATATACATTTGATTACGATACAAATAAATGAATATAAATAATAAAAAAATCAATGTTAAATAATAATGTATACTAACAAGACGCATATGTATATCATACATACATACTTCCAATAATCCCATTAATATACTCATTATTATCGATATATAAAATTTTCCAATACTAAATGTGATATTTTTGTATGTGTTAGTCATTATAACACTCATTACTAACATTTGCATAATAAAACTTCCAATCATCATAAACCATAAAGAATATGTTAGTTCCATTTTATTTATTATATATTATATTTTATACTATTATATTATATTATGACTTATTCTAATATAATATTATATTCTATTATAATAATTATTTTATATTATGTAGTTAATAATATAAATAATATACATAATAATAATCATTTTTTATATATGGGATGTAAAAAAGGAATTTGTTACAATCACTTTCAAAAATGTTATTCCGCTAACGGATATATTTATTCAGATATAAAGACCGACAAAATAGAAAGAAAAACTTTAAAATGTATTCTTGACAAAGAAGATAAATATAAACTAACAAAGTTGGATACTATTTTTGTTCCATCTATAATGAATGGTACATATTGTGATATAGTTTATACAACGTATTATGATTATAATGATTTTATTATTTTGAAAAATAGATTCTTCAATTTGAATATGCCTCTTTCAAAATGTATAAGAATTCGTCATTACCATTTTCAACCAGGAATATATTTTGAATTGAAATATAGTGGAGGAACTAAGGTCAGAGCATTAATTGATAATGATTTTAATTTATTAGAAGAATATAAATTGCATGATGAATATAAAGAAGCTATTATAAATATGTTAAATAAAATAAAAGCAAAAACAATACAACCTATTTTTGAAAATACATATAAACGTTTATCGTTTATTTATAAAAATAATCCAGAAATACGTATAACTATTGATTCTAATATTGAATTCTTTTATAACAATATATATAAAACAATGGAACAAGATGTAATGGAATTAAAAATACCATATAATGTTAGTATAGATGTAGTAAATACATATATAAAAGAAATAAATATGTTAGTAGGAACACAATTAAGATTTGAGCATTTTTCAAAATTCGAATATTATTATAATTCCATAGTTTAATTTAATGTTTATTTTTTTTCGTTTTTGAACTTCTTTTTTTTCGGTGTTTTGTTAGTTTATGTGGTTTTTTAAGTGATTTTCGAATGAATCCTTCTATAGCAGAACGATTACCAAGTATTAAATGAACTATATTTTTATAAAATGACCGAAAATGATTATGTTGTTTTTGTATATCATCAAAAGAAAACCATTTTATTTGTGTTTTTTCAAAAATTTTAGTATTTTTGATTGTTTTTTTGTCTAATCTTTTTTGTAAAAATTGTTGATTATTATTATAATAATGTGGTAATAATGGGTCATATTCCATAGGGAAAATATGACATCTGTATGTTGAATAACCTTCTGTTTTATAATCAATATTATATGTTCCATATTTGTTTAACATATGACGAATATCAGAATCACTGCCTAAAAATCCAGTTAATTCTTCTCCACCCTCTCTAATAGCAGTTTGTATATAACTTTCACCTTTATCTGTTCCGCCTCCAAAATCACTCCAGCCTGGATTTTCATCTATATCCCTTTCCTTTCCAAATAAAAAATATATTTTACCATTATGTAATGTTACAGGTAGAATACTGCCCCCCATATAAAATATAATATATTATTTTCCTGTGATAAATATATAAATGCCAACATCAAATTTTAGCACATCAACCATTTATTATTCGGTAATGTTTTTATTTACATTATGTATAGTTATATGTATACTTATTTGGAATAGCAAATTACATACAAATCCTAAATTCACTACGTTAATAAGTTTGATAACAGCTTTAACAATATTTTTTACAAGTTTTTCAATAATAATACAATTATATACATTCAATATTCAACAAACAAATGAAGAAAGTAAAATTTATGATACAATGTTTACCAATTTATATCACGATTCGATTAATTATTTCGAAACCAATCCTAAAATGAATTATTATTATGATGAAATATTTCGTCCATTACATTATATATATAAGCCGGCAAATGAACGATATTATACTGAAGAACAACAAGTAACTAGATTAATATTACAAAATTTATCAGAATTAATATATTATTTCAATAATGATACTACTCTTATTGAAGCAGATAAACTGATTATTGGCACAAAAATAAACAGATTTGTTGGGTATTTAGTTCGTTCGCCAATATTTGTTGAAAATTATAAACATTTGAAAAAAACATTATTGTATCCTTCTCTCAAAAAGTATATACAAACTAATTTTCATATATAATCGCGATGTGGTTATGACCGGCCTGCCGGTCTATATGACACCGACATAAATAATATATGCTATTTTAACAGACGCACTTTCCGACGGCTCTATATCATACACAAAATCATTCGGCGTTTTTAATAATGCATGTAAATCAATGACATTATACATAGCACCTACTTTATTTGAATATAACTTAATCAACTCATTCCATTTATCAATTGATGACTTATACGATTGATATCGCGGATTAGATGGCATATATAAATTCATCACATTTATATTAACATTAGTTAATTTTGCTCTTAATGCTTTTAAAAATTCCATATATTTATTAAAAATACGCATTATGTCTGTATCATGCAACACAGTTCTACTATTCAAAATATCATTACCACCAGCTGAAATAAATAAATAGACATTACTATTATTAAGTTCCATTGGTATTTTGTCTAATTGACTATACAAATCATGAATTGTAGCACCATCTTTAGCAAAATTATTCACATTACTTAATTTAGTTTTTAATACATCATACACTGATTTACCTGTTGGAACATAATTGGAATTATTTAAAACACTATCTCCAACCAATATTACGTCATTATTGTTAGTTAGACCCTCCTTTACACTCTTAAAATAAGCACAAGTAACTATTATAATTATGGATACGAATATTATAGCTACAGTTGTAAACTTTTTATATTTCATATAATATAGTTATATAAACTATTTCACTATATTATATATGAGTAATATTGATACACAAATTGAAAACAATAAAAAAACTATAGAAGAAATCAAGCAAAAAATAACGTCGTTAAATTCCAAAATGAATATGTTAAAACAAGGTTTGGCTAGTAAAAGCAAACAGGACAAAAAATTTACATTAACACAAATAAAAACTATAAATACTCAATTACGAAATTATAGACAAAATATATTATATCTCGATAGAATTAATAGACAATTACAAAGTGGTAAGCCTATTTCTGTTAATGAATCTACTGATATAGAAAATGAATATGATGATATTGTTAAAGAATTGGAGAAAGAAAGAGAACAAGAACAAGGACAAGAACAAGAACAAGGACAAGAACAAGGACAAGGACAAGGACAAGGACAAGAACAAGAAACATATAATCCTATTGTTAAAGAAGAACCAGATATTCCAAGTCATAGTCCTAGTTTAAACCCTATTCCAAGTCCTATTCCTAATCTAAAGCCAACTCCTAAGACAACTCCTAAGCCTAGTTTAAAACCCAAAACATACGAAGACATTGAATTATCCAATTTCAGCACTAGGAAAAAAAAGGTACCAAAAATGACAGGATTCACTGAAACACTGAAACCACTACCCAAAAAAGAATCACCCAAAGTAGGCAAAAATATATGCGAAAACATATTCACAAATGGATTAAAAGTAAATAAAGCACATTTCTTTCCTAGTGAATTCCCCAAACTAACAAAAATTAAACCAATTACGTTATCTAATAAAAAAGGAGGAAAAAGAAAAACAAGAAAAAGACATTACAATTACAGAAAATAAATTAGTTGTTATTTAAAATATATATTTCATTATGAGCACACTTACTAAAAAATGTATAACCATTTGCAATAAGAATTTCTCTGCATTTATTTTCTTTTTCAGGTTGAACACCCAATGTTTCTAGTAAAATTACGTCAATTGAAATTGAAAAATCCCACGATAATAAAACCTCTAATTCGTGACCCTCCACATCTAATGATAACAAATCAATATGTTTTATATTTGTTGTTTTTATAATTTCAGTTAATGATTTTGGAGTTATATACATTTTATTTTGCTTTTGTAATTTTATCCATTTATCATTACTCTCAAAATAAGTTTCAAAATGATGAGTAGATAACGACTTTTCAACGCCAGACACTGCAGCACATTCATCCACAAAATATCTAAATTCTAATGGTTCTTTATAACAGCTCACTAAATCATTAAATAAAAAATTGTTTGGTCTATTTATTTTAAGCAAGTTAAATTTATCAGGATGTGGTTCTATTAATATACCCTTCCAATTAAGTGTATCTTCGAAAAATTTTGTATTTGAATAAAGTATTCCATCTAAAGCACCTAATTCAATATAAATACCATTTTTTTTATCTTTAAAAATATTGTTATTTAAAAATTCATCTTCCTTAAACTGTGAAAAATACATTATAATATTTTAGTATATTTTAATATATATAAAATTACCAATAACATCCATTTTCTATTTTTTTATAATCTGTTGGCTTATATTCTTCAGGAATATCTGTAATCCAATATTCTAAATTTTCTATTTCCAATTTTAAACTTTTTTGTTGCTCAGCATATCTAGAATTTAATATTCCAAAAAATGTTTGCATTTGACCACCTACAGTGCATACATTTTTATTTATATTATAAAATTGTTCAGCTAATATACAACTATATGCACCACAACTTATTAAAACTGAATCATAATCATTTTTTACTGTTTTTAATATATTGTTAAAGTGTTTTTCACTTGTTTCAAGAATATTTTTATCAGGACCTTTATTAAAAAAAGTATATGGAAAAGTATACACAGATACACTTTCAACACTTGGAAAATTATCATTTATCTTTTTACAATTTCCATTTACTATTTGAGATTTAATTAAAACAGCAAATGGACTAACAATTAATATTTTTTTAGAATTGATAAAATTATAAACCATTTGTTTATTAATATCTATAAATGGATTAGTATTCATATATTTTGAAAATTCTTCTATTAATTCATTTGAATTATCAAACGTTTTATGAAACACTAATGATAATACATCAGAATTTTTTATAAATGACAATAATCTATTCATATAGTTAGAATATACCTGTGGAATAATATTACTATGACAAGCATCCATATATTCACTTGTAATTGTTTTATCATAATATCCAGACGTTGTATATAACCATTTTATTAAATTATGTTCTAAAGCAATCATAGAATTATTACATTTATTTTGTTGTCTATAATAGTATATTAATAATAATGTTGATTCAGTAAACCCTAATCTAAGTAGTTTAGTATGCATATATATAAATAATAATTTAATTATATCATTTATAACCTATTTCTTTATATGTATCATAATATAATTGAGTTATTTTACTGACATCTTTAACATTTAACGTTAAAACTTCTTGAGCATTTATATTAAAATTAACATTTTTTGAAATGCAAGCATATAAAATACATTTTGTACTATTTAATACATCTATTGAATAATTTATGCTAGTTTGAAATTTTAAAATGCTAATTATTTTCTCACATATATGCTGTATTACATATTTTGTAGGATGGTTCATTGAATAGAATAGCAGTTTATTTTTATAATTCTCTTTAATATAGTCATATGTTGATATAATATAAATATTGTTTCCAGTATATTTTTGCACATTTTCTATATATCTTTTACGTAATTCATTTAAACTTGTTTCAGCAAGCTCTTCTAATTCTGAATTAGTCTTTAAATTTATATTATTTACAAAATTATTAATATAATAATCTATAGATTGACCATTATTATAACAATCAATCATCGTATTATAGTGATAATCAATTGGTTTTCGTAATATGTCATTATTAAACTGTTTATATGTTAAATCAAAATAATAAAAATGAAAATAACAACTATCAAAAATTATTAATTTGCAACCTGACTTCTTATTATTAATAATATAGTTTGTAGACAAATAATCGACATCTCTATATTTATCATTTATACTTTGTGTTATTATTATATCACTTTTTTTAATTATATCTGTAAAATAATCTTTATCGATATTTTCTATCCAACATTCAATAAGTGTAGATTTATAATTAGATGGTAAATTTAAAGTTTTTAAAACAGCATATAATTGGCAGTTTCCATAAAATAATATATTCATTATTATGTATATATTTATATATAATTATCATAATGTTTTTCCGTATTTTATAAATTATTATTTATTATATTTATAAATTGTCTAGTAAAATTATTTATATCTAAAAAACTCTTATCTAATGATTTCAAATAATAATACGTTTTTTCAATATTTTCATATGTTAATAAATTATTTACTTCACTTAAATCATTATAATATAGCGGATAATCTTCTCCCAAATAATCTACTACACCCTGAATTTTATTCACTAAAATAGGAGTATTTCTTGCAATACATTCTACTATTGTATTATTTGCACCAGCATCGAACAAATGTATAAACACAATATTTTCACTTAACAATTCATCATATTCATTAAACGATTCTAAATATTTCATTTCTACACTGTTGTAATCTATATCTTTATATTGAAATTCATTTATTTCTGTTGATAACATACGTTTTATTCTATTCATATCTCTAAAACCAGTGAGCCAAATTCGTTTTAAATTTGTTTTTAATTTATATATACTAGTTATTTTTCTCAATTGCTGACCTATTTGAATTATTTTTTTATTTTTATTTGATTTATATTTTTCTAATGAAAAATGAATACAATCTATATCGCTTGGGTGCAATATTGTAAACACTGGAACAATTAAACCAATGCTAGCTAATTTATTTTTAATAAAATCAGTAATATACGGCGATAATGTTAACAAAAATAAACAATTACTTAAACTATTTATGAAGTTAGGTATTTCAAATAAGTAATTCAAATTTAAATTATATAAATAATATGGTGTTATTGGTGTCAAATGTATAAATCCAAACCATTTTTTTGTAATTTGCTGTTTTTCATCCCATAAAAAATATCCATCAACATTATCAATAAACAGGGTAGTTGAATATGGATTAACATATTTTTTTAAAGAATTCTTAACAATATTCCATCCACCTCTATGTTGTTGAATATCTTTGAATGAACTAACAACATTATATGTTTTAATAACATTATTATATAATATTGATTTCCATGTATTATTAGATAACCAAAAATTATGCCCACTAAAACTATTTTCATTATAACAACTTTCTGAAGAAAAATTATACGCGCTATCCCAATCCGCAACACGTCCTAATTGAAATTCCTGTATATTCTTTGAAAAATACACATCTTCCGGAGGAGTTGTTAAATTGCAGTTTTTCATATATTCCGTTGTTGATGAATTATATGTTGTTTCCATTATATTTATTGTATCTATAACTTTTAACATTACGCTTTTACTTCGTAAACTTAATCCACCATTTCCAACATTATTTGGTGTATCGTTTTGTGTTTTTTTCCATGGAGCACCAATATAATCCCATTCTATAAAATCATTAATATTATTTTTAAATATACACGAATCTTCTTGATAAATCAATATTTTTTCACCAACTAACAAATTCCAAAATAATTTAGTAGACAAAAACATACTATAATCCGTTGGCATCAAATTATCATACTCTGTTTTTATAACTTTAATATCTCTCCCAATATGATTAACCATTTCTAACATATAATCATAATTCAAATTTCCACATATAATTGTTTGAGACCAATTAGCTCCTAACTTATGAATACAATTACGAATTAAAAATTCTAAATGAGGTAAACATCTATATTCGATTAAAACCGCTTCATAATTATTATTTTGAGCTATAATTGGTAATTGCAAATAACGTATATAATCTAAATAACGGAAACAAAAATATCGGAATTCCTCTTTTGGATTTGTTAATACTTTATCTTTACTCGTATTGATAATTTTACAGTAATCATTCATAAAAGTCAAATAATTTTCATCAGCTTCATATTGCGATGATTTAGATTGTTTTATAATAGGTGTAGATTGTTTTATAATAGGGTTATTAGATTGTTTTATAATAGGTGTAGATTGTTTTATAATAGGTGTATATTGTTTTATAATAGGATTAGATTGTGTTACAATACATTGATTCTTATATTCAATATGATTGCCAATAATCGAAATAATATTTAAATACTTTACTTTGTTGTAATTTAAATATATGCAATTTTTTGTTATTTTTGTTAGTATATTGTCACTTAACTGTATATTTGATAATAATATGTCAATGCTATTATTATAAATATAATCTATTAATTTATCTTCGTTTAAATTTGAATATTTTATTGTGTTTATCTTTTTATTTATATTGTTTTCCATAAATAATTCATAATTGTGATGTATTACTAAATTTACTCGTTCAAACATATTTGATGAAAATATTTTGTAAACTATATTAATATTTAAATTATATACTAAAATATTCATATATATATATATGTTAGTATAAAATATTATGCCGTGTATCGCACTCAATATTTAATATAACTGGGATATAATTCTTTATTTTTAGATACTAATCTTTGATTAATATAATATATATTTAGTTTATTATCATTAAATAATAATTTATAATGATTATCTATTTCGTTTAAAATATTACAATTGTAAGAATATATTTTTTCAGAACTAGAGTTGTTTATTAATAAACCATGAGCTCCAAAAAGCCAATATTTATTTGATGGCTTGTAAATATTATTATGGAGTTTTGTGCCTTGATTATCATTTAAACTTCCTAAAAATATAATATCAAATGGTTCATGATGTGATTCAAAATAATTTAGTATATTCGACACTTCTTCTGTAAAATTGCTACACAGAATGGCGTCATCTTCTAGTATAACACTATATTTATTATGTCGTTTAGTAGATAATATTTGTTTGACGGCCATATGATGTCCTATATAACAACCAAGTTGTCCGCATTTATAAAATATAAACTCAGTTGTATTAGAAAAACGTAATTTTTGGTCATATTTTCTTAAAATATGTTCTTGATTCATAATATCTAATTTTATATTTGTTGTATTTACACTATTTATTATATTAATATTTGAAATTCCATTATTTTTCATTAATGTTGATATATTAGTAATATTGTCATTTCTATCAATAAATTCATCACAATGAATAATATAACAGTCAAAATAATTATTTAAATTATACGAAAGTTTAGTAATAAAATAATCACATATATATTTTTCCCAATTTTTATTACAAAACCACATACAATGCATACCTAAACAATTGGGTGTAAATATTGTTTCACTACTAAATTTTTTAGCATCTTCATATGTAGATACTATTCCAACAGAATAAAGCTGCATTGATTGGGAAAAATAAATATCTTCTGGATATAATGATAGTTTTTTACTGTTTTTATAATCATTAACAAATTTACTGTTAGACATAAATTGTTCAGGAGGATATAACTTTATAATATGTTTCATAATAGATTTTGTTCTTAAACTAAATCCTCCATTTCCTACATTTATGGGAGTTACGCATTCAGAATTAAAAGGTGCACCAATATAATCGTATTTTAAATAATCATCGATATTATTTCGAAAAATGCAGGTATCTTCTTGATAAATTAATAATTTTTCACCATGAAATAAATTCCAAAATAATTCAGTACATAATAAATTATTATATTCATTTTGAGTTAAATTATTACAATTTATATTTATTATTGTTATATTGTTACTAATATTTTTACATATAGCTTCAATGTAACTATAATTATTGTTTCCACATACAACTGTATATGACCAATTAGACCCTAAATTTAATATAGAATTTCTGATTAATACTTCTAAATGTGGCAATATTCTAAACTCAACTAACACAGCTTCTTTAACTAAATTTATTTGTATATTTGGAATTTTAACATTTCTGAATAATTCTAAATATTTTACACAAATTTCTCTATATGTTTCTTTTGGTTCTTTATTAACTATTTTAGTTGCGTTTACATCTACTTTTATATTCGCATTTACATTTGTATTTTGTTTAACTACATTTAGATTGTTGTTACATTTAATTATTGAATTCATTTGAGCCATTTTAATTTTATTTTTATTTTTTTCTTCATTATTTGAATTTTTAAATATGTCAAATATACGCGGTATATCTTTGTAATAGTATATATTTGGATTTGGTTGTTTATTTACACAAATAATTTTAAAGGAACAAGAATGTCGACGAATCATTTCATTTATATATTTAGTAATTACATTTGTTATAACAAATGATATATTATTGTTAATTATATATGATTCTAAATTTGTATCATCTATATCAGATACATAATTAAGAGCTATATAATTTATTAATTGTGAATTTAAATAATTTATATTTGTATATATATTTATATCTATATTTTGTTCTACTAGTTTAATATAATATAATATATTGTTTATACAAATATATGACACATTATATATAAGTATATTCATATTAATTATATATATTTTATATTTTAACATATGAACATATTATGTATAGTTTATTCGTTCATAATTCAACTAAATAATATTATAAGTTTATATAAATGTTATCAGTAAATGACATGATAAATATAAAAAGATATAAACAAGCTATAAATAATAATAAAATTATAATTAAACAAGCACAACATAATATTCGTAAACAGAGAATCGCTAACTCTAATAAAATTGATATTCCAAAAAACATTGAAAATGTAAATGGAGATAATTTCGATGATAATGCTTCTATTGACGACAATGCTTCAATTGATGATAATTATACAGATTATAGTTTATTTTTATTACTTAAAAATGACCTAACAGATATTATAAATAATAAGTTTGAACATATACAAAATCAAATAAATTTAGAAATAAAAGAACAAATACAAAATTTACAAAACAACATACTAAGCGATTTAAAAAAAGAACTAATAGAACAAAATCAAATAGTTTATTCTAAAACTAAGTTAGAATTAGATTCAGATATAAAGACACTCATCAAATCTTTACAACATAATTCTAAACTTGATTTGACAAATGAGTTAAAAGAGCATATAACAACATTACAAGATAGGTCTAAAATAGAATTGGAGACTGATTTAAAAGAACAACTTAAAATTTTACTAATTAATTCTAAAATAGAATTGGAGACTGGTTTAAAAGAACAACTTAAAATTTTACTAATTAATTCTAAAATAGAATTGGAGACTGGTTTAAAAGAACAACTTAAAACTTTTCAAAATAATTCTAAAGCAGAATTAGCAATAGAATTAAAAGAACAATGTAAAATTTTACAAAATAATATTAACACACATATAAAACTTGAAATAAATGAAAAAACTAAATTATTAAAAAATATTGAACATATAGAACCATCGTCATATAATAATACAAATATAAAAGAAAAACACCATTTAAAACAATTTAATTCGATTCCTAACAAAAATATTATTATAACCAATGATATGATTGTTGGAAAAATGGCCAAAGACAGAGTGGTAGTTCCAAATATAAATAACAAAGAAACTGCTATTAACGACACACGTGTTATACAGATAGAATGAAATTTACACCCTTGAAGATTTAAAACCGCGCCCTTTATAATTAAATTATTCATTGTATAAGAAACTTTGGTTTTTATATACTGAACAAATTTGTCTAATACATTTATTGAAACATTCATCGTGAATTTGATGTCCACATTTACAACAGATATAATATTTACATAGAAAAAGCAATTAACAAAGTAAAACCAGAAAATTATAAAAATTACTTTGAATATGCTTATAATTTGAAAGAAGGATATGAGTTGAAAAGGAAATCATCAACAAAACGAAGAAAATTAAAAATTTATAAATAACATACTTAAAATTTATTTATTATTTTAAGTATATTGTAATGCGTCTTAAAAGTGAGTTGTATAAAAAAGAGCAAGAAGAAATAATTAATAAAATTGTGAAGATATTAGATTTAGAAAATAAAACAGAATATACGCTTTATGAATTAGATAAAAATGAAGCAATTGACACGACATCCAGAAAAAATGACGCAGTGCGGTAGGAAACATAGGTAATTAAAATACTTGGTCCAACAACTACTTTATGGGAATACTCTAAATTGGTTAATGAAAAGTTTGGGGTTCATTTAACTGATAGAAGTATTTACACTATTTTACATAACAATAAAATAACACGAAAAAGATTGAGAAGTAAATATTACCCAGAAAAAAGAGAAGGACAAGAAAAACAAGATTTAGCAGAGTTTTATAAAAAATTGGAAAAATATGATTACACTAAAACAATATGTTTAGACGAGACATCAATTTATTTGAATATGACACTTTCTTATGGTCGTAGTAGAAGCGGAACAAGAGTTATAAAGAAAACAAATAAATACCCATACAAACGATATAACCTATTATGTGCTATAAGTGCAAATAAAGTTATTGGTTGGAAATTATATCCAGAAAGAAAAGGAGGTGTAAAAACAAGTGATATTTTAGAGTTTTATGATGAGTTTATTAAAGATAAATACAAAAATCATTTAGTCATTATGGATAATGCGGTTATTCATAAATCCAAAATAATAAGAGAAACGATTGAAAATAGTAAAAATGAATTATTATATTCAGTCCCTTACCACCCAGAAACAAATAGTATTGAAGAGTATTTTAGTCAGTTAAAACATTACATCAAAAAAGAAAGTCCAAATACATATGAAGATATTTATAATACAATAAAGGAAATATTAGAAACTAAAATAACAAGGGAACATTTAACGAACTGCTTGAAACATAGTTATAAAATATACAAATAAATAATTATGCGTTTGTCTCATTTTTCTTTTCGGTCGGTGTAATTAAAAAATATATGTTTAAAAAGGTCCAACTGGAAGACGAACATCTACACCATTTGAATTCATAGCATGAATCGCAAGAGCTTTAGCGCCAGGTGGCATAGACCATTGAACCCCATTAGTAAATGAGTAGTCATAATTGTCGGCAAAATAATACCCAGAAGTAATTAATGTTGGAGTAGGGATGGTAACTGGTGATCTTCCAATAGTTGTGTCTAAATTTTGAAAAATAATTGTAAGACCATTAGGA